>Ga0299915_10000510_pt1 | contig 29099 bp, 31 predicted proteins | sample RVTome_13_FD_200263 | JGI IMG/M metagenome (GOLD analysis project Ga0299915, IMG submission 200263) | Soil microbial communities from uranium-contaminated site in the Upper Colorado River Basin, Wyoming, United States - RVT92D227 (version 2) ...
CTTGATATAGAGACTCTTCCCATTGTATGCTGAAAATGAATTTCCTTTACCTGCATCACAGCAAGGCGTATCATCTATGATAGAACAGGATAGAAAAATGGGATTGCCAAACACCCCGCAAGTTAAAAAAGTTATCACCCAGGCTATTGCTGAAGACCTAAGCCAAGGAGACGTGACTACCGAGGCGTTAATACCTAAGACTCAACAAGGAAAAGCATCAATTGTAGTCAAGGCGAATGGAATCTTAGCCGGAGTCGAGGTAGCCAAACAGGTTCTCCTTAAAGTCGACCCTGAATTGAAGATAGCCATCCTAATTGAAGATGGAACTGAGGTCAAGCCTGGAGATATAGTAGCTAAAATAGAAGGCAGGGTCGTCAGCATACTAAAAGCCGAGCGCGTAGCCTCAAACTTCCTGCAGCATCTTAGCGGCATTGCCTCAGAAACAGGTCATTACGTTCAAGCCGTCAAGGGGCTGCCCGTTCAAATCACTGATACCAGAAAAACCACACCTTGTTTAAGAACACTGGGAAAATACGCTGTAAGAGTCGGCGGCGGTAAAAACCATCGCATGAATCTCGGAGATGGTATTCTAATCAAGGATAACCATCTGGCAGCACTTCATCACCAAGGACTAAGCATAAAGGAAATTGTGATTAAAGCCCGCCAGAAAGCATCACCAGAGCTAAAAATCGAGGTTGAAGTTAAGACCACACAGGAAGCTGTTGAAGCTGTCGAAGCCGGGGCTGATATTATCATGCTCGATAACATGGGACTTGAGGATATGCGCCAGGCTGTCCAATTAATCAAGGGTCGTGCTTTAATCGAAGCATCAGGAGGAATCACTCTAGACAGAGTCAGAGCAGTTGCTGAAACTGGCGTTGACCTTATCTCAATAGGAGCCCTTACCCACTCCGCCAAAGCCTTAGATATAAGCTTAGAGCTGGACTAATCTCTGCCAATCTTTAATGGGCCAGCCCATGAGCTTTAAGCAAACTAATATCTTCCAAGATATATTCTGTATTACCATCAGTTACTATCTTGCCTTCGTCCATCACCACAGTACGTCTGCACAAAGCCCTTACCAATTCCAGGTCATGCGTGGCAACAATTTTAGTCATCGGAAGCTGTTTCAATAACTCAATCAAAGACCATTTACTCCTCGGGTCGAGGTTGCTGGTAGGCTCATCGATAACAAGAACTTCCGGGGTTAAAGACAAAACAGTAGCAATAGCAATTCGCTTTTTCTCACCAACACTGAGGTGATGTGGTGAACGCTGCTCATACCCCACCATCCCTACCCATTCCAGAGCCCGAACTACGCGTTGCTTCACCTCAGACTCGGAATAGCCCATGTTTATAGGCCCGAATGCTACATCATCGAAGACATTCAATGAGAAAAGCTGGTCTTCAGCGTCCTGAAATACCAGACCAACTCTTTTCCTTATCTCCTTCAAATTCTTTTCCTCCACGTCTAAGCCGCAGATCTTCACAGTACTGTTGCCACGCATGATCCCATTAAGATGAAGCAAGAGCGTTGATTTTCCAGCTCCATTAGGACCGATAATCGCCACATTTTCACCGGGGTAAACATTTAAGTCGATGCCTTTCAAGCCCTGATGCCCATCAGGATAATTGAAGGAAAGGTTTTTGATTTCTATAACTTTATCTGTAGCCTGCAATTTCTATCACCAGATAATACAAGGGAGAACAAGCGCGAGACACAAGACTGCACTGAAATAAGCATCGGCCCGTCTGAAGCTTAGTTTATGCAACGTGCGGACCTGACCGTCAAAACCTCTGGACAACATAGCCGCATAAATTCTCTCACCCCGCTCATAGCTCCTGATAAATAAGGTGCCCACCATGCTGCCGATAGTTTTCAATTGATGCAGCCGTCCGCCTCCGAAGCTGCGGCTATCGCGTGCCTGCTGCATCCGCATCACCTCATCCTCCAGAACGAAAATATAGCGATACATGAATGAAAGAATCAATATCATCACCTGAGGCACGCCCAATTGCCTCAAGCCTTTTAGCAAATCGGCAAGCTTTGTTGTCGATGATAGTAAAATTAAACCCAGAATGCAGAGCCAGGCTTTCGCCACCACATTCGCCAAAATGAGCAGACCACTGTAAGTTACCGAGACCTGCCACATCCAGATGTTATAACTGCCAGCCACTTCCCCTTCTTTGAAAAAGGGAATAAAAATAGCGACCATCAAAACAAAGGGGAAAATAACCAGGGACCTCTTCAAAACATAGAGGGGCGGTAATTTGGAGAGAATTAGCAAGGCAACTATGACACAGAAGTAGAAGGCAAAAACTAGCCAGTTACTAGCCGGCGTCAAAACCACCATTACAATGAAAGCCAGACTGGCAATAAGCTTAGTCCTTGGGTCAAGCCTGTGGATAAAGCTGTCTAAACCACTATATTCGTCAATAAAGCTATGCTTCACGTCTTACGCTCAACAGTTTGGCTAACCCGTAACCGATGCCGAAAAGAATAAGAGTGCCCACGATTCCAGCCAGAATTGTGGCTAAAGCTTCATTCGTCACGCCTGGTATCACATAGTCAGGCACGACTTCGAAGAAAGGGTCAAGAGCCGTGGTAATAAAACCCTTATCCTCAGCCACTCTCTCCAGGCCATCCGGCGATGAAGAAGCCAATGGAGATAATATTGCCAGAAGCAAAACTAAAATCAGAGCTCCATGCCACCATTTGAATTTCATTTCTGATTTCACCTCCGTCAAGCCTTCTGTAATTCCAGCAGGTCAGCCCTGGTAGCCAAAACCAAGGCAAGCACTGCTGCAGTTATCAAGCCTTCACCAATGCCGATAACAGCATGAACGCCAGCCATCGCCGGCAAAGCTACACGTAATGGCACAGTACCTGATATCGCCAGCTCAACCGCGCAAGCAACTGATGCTATCACCACTGTAAACCAAGCCGCCACACCACCACCAACCATTATACCTAACTTACGCCTACGGAAAGGTAAAACGATACCTCTATAGAGATAATAACCTACAAAGCAAGGAATAATGCCCATATTGAAAATGTTTGCCCCCAGAGCGAGGAGTCCTCCATCCTGAAAAATCAGACTCTGCACAATTAAAACACAGGTCATTACCAGCACTCCTGCCCATGGACCCAGCAAGATAGCAGCTAAAGCAGCACCAATAAGATGCCCCGAAGTGCCACCGACTACAGGAAAATTCAACATCTGAGCGGCAAAGATAAAAGCCGCCAGCACTCCCATCAGAGGTATCTGCTTCTCACCCATCTTCTTGCTCGTCGCCTTTACTGCATAAGCAACGCTGCCGGCAGCCACGACAATGCCGACTGCCGCCACAGGCGTACTGATGAAACCATCGGGAATATGCATCGAAATCCTCCTTGCAAAAAATTTTTTTCCGATTCAATTAACTGCAACTGCAACTAATTGCATCAGACGGCAAAAAATAAAACCACGGAAAGTCTCCTACGCCTTCTTTTGGCACTCGGTGCACAGACCAAAAACAGCCATATGCTTCAAATCCGCTTTAAACTGATACATGTCAGCTAAAGCTCCTTCCAACGGAGTCAATGCTGATTCAGGCAAATCAATTATTCGACCGCACTTCTGACACACAAGATGATGATGATGTCCCTTATCTGCGGGATGAAAACGAACACACCCGTCCCCTAAAGCGATCTCTGTAACCAGCCCGAGTTCTTTCAGTAATTCCAATGTCCGGTAAACCGTAGAGATATTGGCATAAGGATACTTAGCGCGGACTTGAGTATAAATCTCCTCAGCACTAACATGCTTATCAGCGTCATGTAGAGCTTCAACCACCATCATCCGCTGTGGTGTCAACCGATAGCCCATACTCTTAAGCGCCTGACCACAACTCATAATTATATTAACTATAACACAGCGTAAAAATAATTGCAACTAGTCGCTAATGCAATCAATTGAATTTCAAGAAAATTTTTCTTTGCTGTCCAACGCTATTGTAACCGGACCATCGTTATGTATTTCCACCAACATATGCTGCTGAAACCGCCCTGTCTCCACTTTCACCCTATTCTCACGAACACGACCAATAAAAAAGTTAACTAAAGTTTCAGCCTGCTCCGGAGGTGCTGCTTCCTCAAAACTAGGCCTCCTACCCTTACGCGTGTCAGCTAAGAGGGTAAACTGACTTATAATGAGTATCTCTCCCCCGGTCTCCAATACCGAAAGATTGAACTTACTGGATTCGTCAGCGAAAATGCGAAGATTTACTATCTTATCAGCCAAGTAAATAGCGTCTTTCTCGGTATCTCCCCGAGCTACACCAACGAGGACAACTAAACCACGTCCTATCTTTCCAACCACTTCACCACCCACACTCACCGACGCCTTACTGACCCGCTGTACTAATGCCTTCAAAGTAACTAAAACCTCTCTAACCCACTAGCAAAAGTTCACCTCGATATTTTACGAAAGCAGTGTCCTTAAGACAAATTGACAGCTAAAATTCGTTAGAGTACAATTATTTTTGCACAGGAGCTGGAGAAATATCATGATAGAAATGACCATTGACAGTATTCGGGTAAGCCTGATGAATTATCAGCATGTAGTAATCCTGAGAGAGAAGGCATCAGACCGTTACTTACCCATCTGGATCGGTCCTGCAGAAGCAGATGCTATATCAATAAAACTGCAAAATGTTGATCTGGCACGACCGATGACTCACGATTTGCTGAAAAACGCCATCTTTGCGCTAGAATCCACTTCAGGAACTGTAGTAAGCAAAATTATTGTAAATGACCTGCGTGCCGACACATTCTACGCCCAGATTATTTTCGAATCTACAGATGAACCAAGACCGGTCAGCGTAAAGTTTCCTCATGAAAGTAGTTCTCATCGAGGATATGATAATGGATCTTGGATATCTCTCACCTGGCAGGGGAAAGAACACAAATTAAAAATAGTCAATGAATGGCAAGAATCAGGTGACAAGTTCATCGAGGCAATGAATGACGACGGCTTGATGTTTGAGCTTCGATTTGACAAGGAAAGCGGGCAGTGGCTATTAGCTAAGATAAAGCTCGATTCGCGTCCCAGCGATGCCATTGCCTTAGCAGTGAGAGTAACAATACCGATATACGTTGACGAAGCAGTTCTGGACAAAGCTGGCATTATACTCGACCGGGAAACAGGAAAACCTATTCCTATAGACAAAGGTGCCGATAAGGCAGGCGGCAAAGGTAAGGTTGACGAACAAGAGTTAAAGAAACTGTCGGCCTTCTACGATTTTATTAACACGCTTGACCTGGATGACATAGGCAAGCATAAATCCTGAATCTGATGGCCCGGCTACGAAATCAGCTAAGGCTAATGACCACTTTCGGTGCTAGCTGAGACCAGTCTCGACGCTAATGGCAACTGTTTGTTGTATTACAAACTGCATATGGTTGGCCCGAAGAAACCAAAAGGTGGAAGCCGTTTATGGTCTAAAAAACACTGCCGCTCGAAAGCTAAAATAACTAATAAGTAGAATTTAAATATTATATGACCTTAATCCAAAAGGAAATCTACACCACTGTGGGGCAAATCAAACCTGACAATCCAAAGTTTAAGGAATGGGCACGTCCCCTGTGGTTCCTTTTTACCGTTGGCTGGTATGTAGTTCTGAGCCTTGTCATTCCTACTTTGATTGGCTACTGGCTCGACAGTCCGGAAAGGTTTGGCACCCGCCCCTTATATACACTCATTGGTGTCTCCTTGGGCAGCGTGATCGCTTTCTACGGCCTTTACCGGATGCTGCGCCAATTCTATAGAGAACAAAAAGGAAAAGAACAAGATAAAAGTAAGGAGCCGAAATAGGAGATTAGTATGGGCTGCGGCTGCTCGGTCAAAATGATGGCGTTGGTGGGTATTGTACTCCTGGCACTTACAATATTCGGGTTCTTGATTGGACCAATCGGCTCAGCCATATTCCACACTAAAGCTCCGAGTTTCCTGGCGGTTACTGCGCCCCAAGTCGAACTGCCATCGGAAGGCATATTCCACATCTCATCATTGTTTACTATTACCAATACTCTTATCGCTTCCTGGTTAACAATAATAGTTTTAGTTCTCCTATTTTATTTTGCTACCCGCAAGATGAAACTAATTCCGGGCGGGCTCCAGAACTTCGCTGAATTCATCATAGAAACACTGTTAAACTTCGTTAAGGGCGTAGCTGGAGAAAAACACGCTCGAACTCTCTTACCCATAGTAGCCACCATATTCCTTTATGTTTTGACTAACGCCTGGATGGCATTGCTACCTTTCTTCGGCTCCATCGGTATCACCGAGCACAGCGGTACCTTTTTGCCTTTCCTACGGGCAGCAAATACCGATATAAATTTAACTCTCTCTATTGCCCTCGTTTCATTCGTAATGGTCGAATACTGGGGACTACGCAGTTTAGGGTCTTTCCGTTATCTAAAAAGTTTCTTTAACATAGGCCAGCTACGTGACGGCTTTAAGAGCTTGTTTAAAGGGAAAATTAGACCTGCCTTCAGCGGCATTTTTTTCGGATTTATCAACCTGTTCATAGGTGGCATAGAAATTTTGAGCCACTTCATCCGCATTATTAGCTTTACCTTCCGTCTTTTTGGCAATATGACGGCTGGAGAAATACTACTGTTGGTAGTGACATTCTTGGTACCCTTTGTAGTATCTATTGGTGTATACGGATTAGAATTATTGGTCGGTGTTCTTCAGGCGTTGATTTTCGCCGGCTTGACACTCGTGTTTGGCGTTATCGCCATGGCTCCCCATGAAGAAGAGCCAGAGCGTGCAAATTAAAAAGGAGGGATGAAGATGGATCCACAAACTATGAAAATGTTGGCTGTAGGTCTTGCCGGAGGGCTGGGGATGATAGGACCGGGCATAGGACTCGGTCTTATCGGCTTCGGCGCCATGCAGGCCCTAGGGCGTAACCCTGAAGCCAGAGGGCCAATCCTGACCAACATGATCTTGATTGGCGCCCTGGCTGAGGCAGTCGCTATCTACGCATTGGTCGTAGCTATCCTGCTAATCTTCGTAGTATAACAAGGAGAGTTAAAATGGAAGAAGGTGGATTACCAGGTTTCATTGGTGGACTTATTAGCGCAGCTATAACCATCGCGGTTGTCATAGCTTTTAGCATGATTATCCTCGTCTTTATTCTGGCCCAAGCACCGGCGAGTTAGTGACTCGATTTCATGCTGAGTGCCTAATAGATTATCAATAAACTTACAGGTCAGGTGACGATATGGAAGGTATAGGGATTAACATACCGCTTCTAATAGCGTTTGTCATAAACTTCATTATCTTATTTGCCTTATTGAGTTTCTTTGCCTATAAGCCGATAACTAAAATGCTCGAGCAAAGGCAAGCCAAAATAAGGGAAAGCATGGAGCAAGCCGAAAAAATCAGGCAAGAAACAGCACACAGTGAAGAGGAAATTAAAGCTCACTTGGAAAAGGCCCGCAAAGAGGGACAAGCCATAATAGCCCAAGCTACACAAATAGGAGAAAGGCTGAAGGAAGAAGCCAAAGATGGCGCCCGCCAGGAGGCTGAGTCCGTGATTTCCAAAGCTCGCACCGAAATACAGCGAGAGAGAGATAAAGCCATTGAGGAACTGCGCACCGAATTTGCCGATATAGCCATTTTGGCTGCAGAAAAAGTTATTAAAGAAACAGTGGATAAAAAGAAACACCGCAAACTTATCGATGAAGTACTCAAGGAAAGCACTACTTTTAAAAAAACATAGAAAGTTAATAGCCAAATGTCAGTAACGACCTCTATCAAGCGCTATGCACAAGCAGTCTTCGAGATTGCTCTGGAAAGCGATAAGCTGAAAGAGTGGCAGTCTGATCTGGGGAAAATCGCCCAGCTGGTACAAGATACCGAATTTATATCCCTGGCAGAAAATCCTAAATTACCCTTTGAACTGAAAGCAAAGCTAGTGCAGGAAAGACTGGGGGAGATAAATCCTATGGCACTTAATCTCACTTATCTTATCATGGCTAAAGGCAAGCTCAAAAATGCCGGGCAAATTGCAGACGAATACGAACGTTTATTAAATGACCACTACGGAATAAAAAGCGCCGAGGTTACCACTGCCATTGCACTCGATGCTACAGAAAGTGAAAGGCTTGGAAACTACCTTGAAGCGATTGTTGGGAAGAAAATAAGGATTAACAGTCAGATTGACCCGGATATTCTAGGCGGTTTTATCGCCAGAATAGATGACAGCCTTATTGATGGTAGTATCCGTAACAAACTAGATATGTTAAAGAAAAGTCTGGCTGAAACTAAAAGATAACTACCCATAAGGGGGTGAATAGAATGACAACAGGTGGACGAGACATAGTCTCAGTAATTAAGGAGCACATCAAGCAATTTGGGGCTACTGTGACCATGGTAGATGTGGGAACAGTAGTTGAGGTAGGTGATGGCATTGCTCGAATTCATGGACTTAACGGTGCCAAATACAACGAGTTGTTGGAATTCCCTAATGGCATTATGGGACTGGCGCTTAACCTGGAGGAGGACAACGTAGCTGCTGTTGTCCTTGGTGATTACAGCCATATCAAAGAAGGAGACGAAGTCCGCTCCACCGGCAGGGTAGTTGAAGTACCTGTCGGTGACAATCTCATCGGCCGCGTGGTCGACCCACTAGGTAACCCCTTAGATGAGATAGGAGCGGTCAAAACAAGCAAGACTAGACCCGTAGAAAGAATTGCTCCGAACGTTGTAATTAGACAGCGAGTGAACACACCAGTACATACCGGCATAAAAACAATAGATGCGCTAATTCCAATCGGACGAGGTCAACGCGAATTAATTATAGGTGACCGCTCCATAGGCAAATCAGCCATTGCCATAGACACCATTATCAGCCAGAAAGGCGGCAACCTTATCTGTATCTATGTAGCTATCGGGCAAAAAACATCTAAAGTAGCACAGGTGATAGACACATTCAAAAAGTACGGAGCTATGGAACATACTATAGTAGTTGCGGCCAATGCTTCTGACCCAGCGTCTCTACAATATCTAGCTCCCTACTCTGGCTGCACTATCGGCGAAGAATTCATGGAACAAGGGAAGGATGCTCTAATTGTCTATGATGATTTAACAAAGCACGCCTGGGCTTACCGACAGATATCCTTGATACTCAGACGTCCTCCAGGTCGGGAAGCTTACCCTGGTGACGTATTCTATCTTCACAGCCGTCTCTTGGAACGAGCTGCTAAGCTAGACCAGGAACATGGTGGCGGTTCACTAACCGCCCTCCCCATCATAGAAATCCAAGCCGGTGATTTAGCTGCTTATATTCCAACAAACGTTATCTCCATTACTGACGGGCAGATTTATCTCGAAACGGACATATTTAATAGCGGTGTCCGCCCTGCACTAAATGCCGGTTTATCGGTATCCCGAGTAGGTGGCAACGCCCAGACCAGAGCCATGAGACAGGTAGCCGGTAGATTGAGAATAGATATGGCTCAATATCGTGAGCTGGCTACCTTCGCTCAATTCGGTACTGCCGACTTAGACAAAGCCACCCGAGCTCAACTGGAGCGCGGACAACGCATCACTGAGATATTGAAGCAACCTCAATACGCTCCCATGCCGCTGGAAAAGGAGGTAACCATACTCTATGCTGTGACCAACGGCTATCTGGATGATGTTCCTCTGGAGAAAATCGCCGCCTTTGAGCAGGCTTTCCACCACTTCATAGAAACAAGTCATCCTGAAGTGAACCAGCGAATCATTGCTGATAAAGAGATCAAGCCGGAAACTGAAGAGGCTTTAAAGAAGGCAATATCAGCGTTTAAACAAAGCGCAAGTTATTAAAAAGAAATGATTAGTCCACGTCTTCTCCGCCGACGTATTCGCAGTGTCCAGAGCACAGCTAAAATCACCAGGGCAATGGAAATGATTGCCACTGCCAAGATGAAGCGGTCTCAAGAACAGGCTCTGTCCGGACGTCCCTATAGCGACAAAATAAGCCAGGTTATTGCTGATCTAGATGCCGAATTTACGAAAGAAGGTGCTATACACCCGCTGCTGGAAAAAAGAGTGGTAAAAAGAATAGCTATAATCCATATAACTGCTGACAGGGGCTTATGCGGTGGGCTTAATGCCAACATGAATCGCCTTACAGCTAGATTTATTCAGGAACAACATGTGCCGATTACCCTTGTCGTCGTTGGGCGTAAGGGGCGAGACTTTATGCATCGTCACCAATATAATATTCGAGCTGAATTTACCAAAATCAGCGATCGTCCTACCATGCAAGAGACATTACCCATCTCTTATGTAATCATCGATGACTATACCAAGGGGCATATCGACCAGGTGTACCTAGCTTACACCAGGTTTGTTACCACGATGACTCAAAATCCCACGTTAGAGCCTTTGCTTCCCATCGAGCCGGCACCTATACCAAAATCTGAAACTACAGAATACATTTATGAGCCTAACCCTAGCTTTGTTTTAAACGAACTTCTCCCCCGCTTCGTGGAGATGAGAATTTACCATGCCGTGCTCGAAACCATTGCCAGCGAGCAATCGGCTCGAATGGTTGCCATGCGAAACGCTACCGACAATGCCAACGATGTTATTTCAGATCTCACTCTGACTTTAAATAAAGCCCGCCAAGAGATGATTACCACAGAACTCCTTGATATCAGCGGAGGCGTCGAAGTCATACACTAGAGGAGGTGCAATTTTGGCAAAAGGTAAAGTAGTTCAAGTAATCGGCACAGTAGTTGATGTCGAATTCCCTCAAGAAGCCTTACCAGCGATATATAATGCTATAGAGATTAATCAAGATGGCAGCAAGATCATTCTTGAAGTTCAGCAACACGCAGGCAATAATTGGGTTCGCTGCCTTGCCTTATGTCCCACTGATGGACTGCAAAGAGGAGCCGAGGCGATTGACACCGGAGCACCGGTATCTGTACCTGTAGGAAAAGCCACCTTGGGAAGATTATTCAACGTCTTCGGCGAAGCTCTAGATAACCTCGGACCCGTAAAAGCTAAGGAACGGCTCCCCATCCATCGCCCCCCACCCCCATTAGAAGACCAGGAAACAACCACTCAAATGCTGGAAACAGGCCTGAAAGTAATAGACTTAATTACTCCTTTCACCAAGGGTGGTAAGATCGGCGCTTACGGCGGCGCTGGAGTCGGCAAGACCGTTATCATCATGGAGCTGATTCATAATATCGCCACTGCGCACGGTGGCTTCTCCGTTTTCGCCGGTGTGGGTGAAAGATCGAGAGAGGGTAATGACCTCTGGCGAGAGATGAATGAATCAGGCGTTATAGAAAAAACCGTGATGGTCTTCGGACAAATGAACGAACCTCCCGGAGTTCGAGCACGAATCGGTTTGACCGGCGTAACCATGGCAGAATACTTCCGTGATACAGAAGGTCAGGATGTGCTTCTGTTCATCGACAACATTTACCGCCACATACTTGCTAACATGGAGGTGTCGGCACTTCTGGGCCGTATGCCCTCTGCAGTTGGTTACCAACCTACACTGGCTACTGATGTCGGCGAACTGGAAGAAAGGATTACCTCTACCAAGAGAGGTTCTATCACTTCATTCCAAGCTATATATGTGCCCGCTGATGATTACACTGATCCGGGAATCGTAACCACCTTCGGTCACCTTGATGGAGTAATTTCCTTGGAACGCTCAATATCTGAACTCGGCATTTATCCTGCAGTTGACCCCTTGACTTCGACTTCCCGCATCCTGGACCCGCAAGTTGTTGGTGAAGAGCACTACGAGGTTGCCCGCGGTGTGCAACGAGTTTTGCAGCGCTACAAAGACCTCCAGGACATAATCGCCATATTAGGTATGGAGGAACTGAGCGACGAGGATAAACTTACCGTAGCCAGAGCCCGCCGAATTCAAAGATTCCTCTCTCAGCCTATGTTTGTTGCTGAAGCCTTCACCGGCACCGAAGGCAAATACGTTCCCGTCAAAGAAACTGTCCGCGGCTTTAAGGAAATTCTAGAAGGCAAGCATGACCAACTTCCGGAGGCAGCCTTTTTTATGGTTGGAACCATTGAGGAAGCAGTAGCCAAAGCCAAGAAAATCGAGGAATGACAATGGCAACTCTAAGGCTCGAGATTATAACCGCTGAGCATCAAGTTTTCGCTGACGATGTCAACGCGGTAATCGCTCCGGGCATCGAAGGAGAGCTAGGCATTCTGCCCCATCACGCTCCCCTAATGACCATGCTCAAATCCGGAGAGCTGCTCATTAGAAAGGACAGCGATGAAACCTACATGGTGGTTTCTGGTGGTTTCCTCGAAATACGCCCTGATAAAGTTATAGTCCTTGCCGATGCTTGTGAACGTGCTGAAGAAATCGATATCACCCGCGCTGAAGAAGCTAAACACCGAGCTGAAGAAAGGCTTAAAACTCATCCGCCCGGAATAGATATGGCACGAGCGCAAGCTGCTCTTCTACGTTCTCTTATTCGTCTTAGAGTGGCCGAAAGGAGACGCCGAAGATCGGCATAAAGTTAGCTCGCGATTCAGCTAAGCAACTCACTTTATATAGGAATACAGAAGGCTATAACGACAGGATTTAGAACTTGTAGTGGACCTAAGAGGTTAACTATAGTATCTCAAGCCTAACCCGGACACCATCCTTTGTCGCCACCACTCGAAGCAGAGTCCGCATAGCCTCAGCAACGCGCCCCTGCCTACCAATAACTCTCCCTTTATCATCCGCAGCGACTTCCAACTTCACCACCACCATATTTTTGTCATCAGTTTCCTCAGTCACCTTTACATCGTCAGGTGTGCTAACAATAGATTTGGCGATATACTCTATTAGCTCCTTCATTATGATGACTCCTCCACAGTTGATTTGGCTTTGGCTCGAGTCTTCGATTTTGCCGGTTTTGCCGGTTTTGCTACTCGCTTTTTCTTCTTAACAGCCGGCTTAAATTTATCCATTACTCCCGCTTTAGAAAGTAAACGTAACGCGGTATCTGTTGGTTTGGCACCAACCTTAAGCCACTTCAGCGCCTTTTCTTCTTCAACAACAAAAGTCTCCGGATCAGTCAACGGATTGTAATAACCAATAATTTCAATAAAAGCACCATCCCGTGGTGACCTCTGGTCAGCCACTACCAGGCGGTACATAGGTTTATTTCTGGTGCCTACTCGTCGCAATCTTATCTTTACCATGAGCTATCTATTTGAATTAAGCCTCCTTACAATTTTTACAGGCTATTATGCACTAACCCGCCTCACCTGTCAATACGGAACTACTGCCAATGTTGCCACCAGTTAACACAGACGTTATAATCAAGGTTGTGAAAATACAGCAACTGCACGGTTGGGAAATAAGCATTGCCCAGGCTAAACAAATACAAAGTGAGCTGGCTAACCAGGTATCACGCAAAAGCGAGTTAATTAAACCCAGCTTTATCGCCGGCGTTGATATATCGGCACCGGATTCCAGGGGGATTGCCCGCGCTGCCGCAGTCATTCTCAACTACCCGGAACTTGAAGTGATTGAGGTCGAAACCGCTGAGGATAAACCTAATTTCCCTTATATACCCGGCCTTTTGTCTTTTAGAGAGACTCCTCTGGTACTGGCTGCCTGCCAAAAATTATCCATAGACCCTGACCTTATTCTAGTGGATGGCCAAGGAATTGCTCACCCCAGACGTTTTGGCATCGCTTCACACATAGGCTTGCTTCTTGACATACCTACTATAGGCTGTGCTAAGTCACGCCTCTGCGGTACCCATATACCGGTAAGCACTGAAGCCGGTGCCTACGCTGAGCTTACTGACAACGGCGAAACTATCGGTGTTGCGCTGCGGACTAAAGACAAAGTGAACCCGATTTACGTTTCCATCGGTCATAAAATCGACTTACCCACAGCCATCCATTGGGTGTTGGAATGTTGCTGCAATCGCCGGCTTCCCGAGCCTTCTCGATTAGCTCACCTCGCTGCTAGCGGCAAACAAATAACCACCTCCCATGCTCACCCGACAGAGGTCATTAATCTGGTTCCTAGTTAAATAAATCCAACGTAAACAGGAGTAATCGATGCAAGAGGAAAAAGAAAACATAGAAGCTCTGCAACGCCGAATCTCAGATATAATGGTGCGTCTTTGACATCCCAAGCAGAGAAAAGGAAATCTCCAAACTAGAGGCTGAAACCACTCAGCCGGACTTCTGGCTAGACCCAGCTCAGGCTCAGTCCGTCATGCGTCAACTAGTGGCTGCTAAAGATTTAGTCCAGACCTGGCGCCAGATGGAGAGGGAAATCGCCGAACTGCTCGACGTCACGACTCTGGCCATCGAGGAAAACGACCAGTCCTTCAGAGAGGAAATTCAGCACGACATAGAGAAAATATCCTCCCGCCTCAATGAGCTGGAAACCAGACTAACCTTGAGCGATGAATATGACAGCAGAGCTGCCATCTTGACTATCCACGCCGGTGCCGGCGGTACCGAGTCCCAGGACTGGGCAGAAATGCTGTTACGGATGTATATTAGATGGGCAGAACGGCATAAATACAAAGCCGAAATACTGGATGTCTCTGCCGGTGACGAAGCCGGCATAAAAAGTGTCACTTTGGAAATCAGAGGCGATTACGCTTACGGCTATCTTAAATCGGAACACGGCGTTCACCGTCTGGTCCGTTTGTCCCCCTTCAACGCCGACCACGCCCGTCACACATCGTTCGTCCTGATTGAAGTGCTTCCTGAAGCTGAAGAAGAGACAGATATCAAAATAAATCCTGCTGACTTAAAAATAGACACATTCAGGTCAAGCGGTCCCGGTGGACAACACATGCAAAAAACCAGCAGTGCTGTAAGAATAACCCATCTCCCCACCGGTCTGGTAGTAAGCTGCCAGAGCCAGCGCTCCCAGCGCCAGAACAAAGAGAGCGCCTTGAAAGTACTTCTTGCTCGCCTTCTTCAAATAGAGCGCAACAAAAGGGAAGCAGAAAAGGTCAAGCTTAAAGGTAAGCGAATAGAAGCCGGCTGGGGTAACCAGATCCGCAGCTATGTCCTCCATCCCTACAAAATGGTCAAGGACCATCGCACTGACTACGAAACCAGCGATACCGCCGCCGTCCTTGATGGAGAGCTTGATGAGTTCATCAATGCCTATCTGCGTTCTAAAGTGGGGGAGGAAAAATGATTAAGCGGTTCATTTGGCTAATTCTGGCTGTACTTCTGTTCATTGTGCCGAATGTTACCCATGCCCAGGAGCAAATCCGGCTGCTCGATAACACTGCCGAGATATACTTCCCTTCGGCATTGGTCTTCAAAATCGAGGCTGAAAGCCAGAGCGACATAACTAAAATCCGTCTTCACTACCAGGTTGATAAAATGAACTATGCCAAAGTTACCAGCGAAGCCTGGGCAGATTTCACTCCATCTCCGAGCGTAAAAACAGAATGGATATGGGATATGAGAAAAGCCAATCTACCAGCCGGAGCCACAGTTGAGTACTGGTGGACGATCGAAACCGAAGCCGGTGATAAACTGGTAACTTACTCTGATGTAATTCACTTTGATGACCTCCGGTATTCATGGCAAAAATTGACTGCAGGACAGCTAAGCCTGTACTGGTATAAAGGTAGCCAGTCATTCGCCGATGAACTGATGACTGCTAGCCAACGAGCATTTAAAAGCCTGACAGAAGACACCGGTGTTTATCTTGAAAAGCCTGTAAGTATATATATATATGCCAGCGACAAAGACCTCCAGGGAGCTATGATTTTCCCGCAAGAATGGACGGGCGGTGTCGCTTTTACCGAATACGGCATTATCGCCATCGGTGTTCCTCCAGAAGAACTGGAGTGGGGAAAAAGAGCTTTAGCTCATGAATTGGGCCACATGGTGACCCATCAGATAACTTTCAGCCCTTATGGCGCTATTCTCCTACCCACCTGGTTAGATGAAGGCTTAGCCATGCACGCCGAAGGTGAGCCAGACCCCTATTTCCAGTCAGTGCTTGAATATGCAATCACTGAACAGAAACTCATTTCGGTACGCAGTTTATCCAGCCCATTCTCAGCAAAGCCGGAGGAAGCCTACATCTCCTACGCCGAGAGTCAAAGTCTGGTCGAGTTCCTCATCCGGAACTACGGCAAGGATAAAATTTTTCAGCTCCTAAATTTATTAAAAACGGGCAACTCGTGCGATGAAGCTTTGACCGAGGTGTATGGCTTCGACCAGGACGGCCTTGACAGGATATGGCAAGTATATGTAACCGAGCAAATGCAGTCCCGATATGAATTCGAGTATGCTCCTCTACGGGAAACCAGTACAAAAGATATTCAGTGGGAAGATATGCTGCTCAAATCGTTGAAAGCGAATATGTTATTGGGAGTGTCTTGATTGAAAAACTCCTTTACCGTTCACGACCTGCCTCTTTCTGAACGACCTCGAGAGAGACTACTAAAGCTGGGCAGTGAAGCGCTCTCCAGCCAGGAGGTTCTAGCCTTGCTGCTGGGACGGGGCATCAAAGGTGAATCGGTAATTGTCACCGCACAGAAATTACTGAGCAAATTCGGCAATCTTAAGAATCTCGCCTCCGCTTCAGTGGAAGAGCTGAGCCAGATAAAAGGCATAGGTCCGGCCAAAGCCGCTCAGATTAAAGCTGCCTTCGAACTAGGCAAACGGCTCGAAGATTTTCCCGATGAAGGCTCGAAAACCACGGTCAAATCTCCGGAGGGTGCCATAAAAGCAGCCAGAAGCCAGCTAAAGGGGAAGAAGAAGGAACACTTCCTGGTGCTCTGCCTGGACACCAGAAATCACCTGATAAATACTCACCAGGTCTCTATCGGCAGTCTTGACTGCAGCATCGTGCATCCACGGGAGGTATTCAAAGAAGCCATCTCTTCCTGTGCTGCTTCAGTTATCTTCGTCCATAACCATCCTTCCGGTGACCCTACGCCCTCCGAAGATGACATCAAGCTGACCAAACGTCTCATTGAAGCCGGCGAAATTATAGGTATAGAAGTCCTCGACCACATAATTGTCTGCGATAAAGACCATCTGAGCATGAAAGCCAAAAATCTATTTTGAGGTCTAAAAACAAATGAAAAAAGCCTGGCAATTTACACTACTGGGCGCGATTATTTGCGTTTTGGTTGCCTTGCCTTTCGTAATTAAATGTCCGCCGGGGGAAATAATCACCCCCGTCCACGAAAAGGGGGTGCTCGACCTGCTGGACACGGGCCCGGTCACTCTCGACCCGGCAATCTCCAGCGAGATGACTTCACACACCTACGTCATGCAAATTTTCAGCGGGCTTGTCCGCCTTGGCGAAGAAGCAAAGCCGGTATCTGATATCGCCGAAAGCTGGAAAACAAGCGATGATGGTAAAACCTACACTTTCTACTTGCGCAAAGGAGTGAAGTTCCATGATGGCAGGGAGGTCACCGCCCAAGACTTTAAGTATTCCTGGGAAAGAGCTTGCCATCCGGAGACTGGCTCGCAGACAGCGGCTACTTATTTAGGCGATATCGTCGGCGCCAAAGAGATGCTTGAAGGCAAAGCTACGGAAATCAGCGGCGTCCAGGTCGTTGACGACCACACCCTGAAGGTAACCATTGATGCCCCCAAGGTTTATTTTCTGGCAGAACTGACCTACCCTACTACCTTTGTTGTTGATAAAGATAATGTGGCCTCAGGCAAAGGCTGGTGGCTGAAGCCAAACGGGACCGGTCCCTTCAAGCTCACGGAGTGGAAAACCGATGACTTATTGGTGCTGGAGCCAAATGAGCTTTATTATGGCAAGCCAGCCAGTGTCAAGAGAGTTGTCTTTCATCTCCTGGCTGGTATACCCGTGGCATTGTACGAGATAGATGAAATCGACGTGGCTGAAGTTGACGAAAATTATATCGATATCGCAACGGATGAAAACGGCCCATTTTACCAGGAACTGGCTGTATTCCCCGATTTAAGTCTTTTTTATATAGGCTTTAACACCCAGAAACCCCCGTTCGATGATGCCAACGTCCGCCGGGCTTTTTGCCACGCCCTGAACAAAGAGCGAATTATCAAGCTGACCCTCAAGGGGATGATGACCAAAGCAGATGGTATTCTACCGCCGGGGCTGCCCGGCTATAACGAAAATCTTAAGGGGATTGACTATGATGTAGCCAAGGCAAAGGAGCTCATCGCCAGCTCTAAATACGGCAGTGCCGCCAACCTGCCAGCTATCACCCTTACCACTGCCGGCCAGGGAGGCAGCATACCCCCATACCTCGGAGCCATTGTTCAAGACTGGCAGCAAAATCTCGGAGTAGAAGTAACCATAAGACAGCTCGAGCCGGAGACATTCAATTATAACTTAAAAGAAGAGGCCGATGAGATGTTTGTCACTGGCTGGATTGCTGACTATCCCGACCCGCAAAATTTCCTGGACATCATGTTCCGCACCGGTGCTGAGTACAATACCGGGAATTACAGCAACCCCGATTTAGATGCACTGCTTGACCCGGCAGGTGTGCAACCGGATGAGACCACGAGGTTTAACCTGTATCAGCAAGCCGAGCAGATAGTGATAGATGAAGCCGCCTGCCTCCCCCTCTGGTTCGGCAAGACTTATCTACTGATTAAACCTCATGTCAAGAACTATAAGCTGGACATTCAGGGCACCCCCGCTTTAAGCAATGTCTATTTGAAAGAATAACCAGTCCTAAGCAAACTCCAAATCCTAATATCTGAATCCTAAACACCCCGATTCCATCGGGACTCGCAATGACAAAAAGCCTGGGGGTGGGCGGACTTAAAAGTCCGCCCCTACATTTTGCCATTCCGCTCATTCTGAGCTTTCCCTTTCTCCGTTCATTCTGAGCTTGTCGAAGAACGAGATTGCCACGTCGTCCTTCCACGGAAGGACTCCTCGCAATGACAGAAAAACACTAAAATTGGAGAATTTGAATTTTATTATTGTTTAGGATTTGGTGCTTAGAATTTGGAATTTACGAGTAACGGCTCTTTAGAATCGTGACCACTCGGAGGTTGCTCACCTGAGCCAGCTTTTGATATCATAAGAGTGTTCTTCCCTGAGACGTCCTGCTGAGCAGCTATTAAGAGACATAGCCATAATGACAGTCGGCCTGATTTATGACCCAGTCTATCTCGAGCATGATACCGGGACGCATGTCGAAAACACCCAAAGACTGGTAGCCACCATGTCCCATCTCGAGGAGAACCACCTGAAGGACAAGCTCACCTTGATATCGCCACGCGCCGCCACGACTGATGAATTAGCCACGGTGCATGCACCCGAATATATCTCCAGAATCCGGAGTCAAGCGGAAAGAGGCGGCGGCTGGCTTGATTCTGATACCGTGACATCACCCGGCTCGTACAATGCGGCTGTCCATGCTGCCGGTGGTGTTTTGACAGCGGTCGATGCGGTGATGAACAGACAGGTTAACAGCACCTTCGCTTTAGTCAGACCACCGGGACATCACGCCACATGCTGGCAAGCTATGGGCTTCTGTATATTCAATAATATTGCCATAGCTGCCAAGTATGCCCTGGCTAACTTCAGCATCCAAAGAATACTCATCGTCGACTTCGATGTTCACCACGGCAACGGCACACAGGACGCCTTCTACACTGACCCACATGTACTCTACTTCTCCACTCACGAATACCCTTTCTATCCGGGTACTGGCAGCATCGATGAGACTGGAGCCAGGGACGGCGAAGGCTTCACTGTAAACATGCCCCTGCTGGCAGGATGGGGAGATGACGAATATCAGGCAGTTTTCGAGGACATACTGGCACCGGTGGCTAAGCGCTTCGAGCCACAACTAATCATGGTCTCCGCCGGCTATGATGCCCACTGGGCTGACAGCCTGGCTCTAATGAAGGTTAGCGTCTCCGGCTTCGCCCGGCTGGTAGAAATCATAAAGACCCTGGCAGATATGTTATGTCAAGGACGCATGGTCTTTACTCTAGAAGGCGGCTACAATCTTGAGGCCTTGGCTCTATCCATAGCTGCCACGCTCGATGTTCTTCAGGAGAACCATCAAATCTCCGACCCTCTGGGCAAACCAGAGGCAGGAACAAAGCCGGCAAACTTCAACAGCTTCATAAGAATGGCTAAGGATATACACCGGATAGAGCCTTGATAAGTCCTTGGTCACACTTTCTCCCGCTCATTCTGAGCTTGTCGAAGAATTACGAATAACAAAAAGCCTGGGAGGGCGGACTTAAAAGTCCGCCCCTACATTTTATCATTTCGCTCATTCTGAGCTTGTCGAAGAATGAGATTGCCACGTCCTTCTACGGAAGGACTCGCAATGACAAAGCACCCCCACCCCGACCCTCATAGGCGGGAAACTCTAAATCCCAATATCTAAATCCTAAATATCCCGATTTCATCGGGACAAAACCCAAAATATCAATACACAAACACGGCGTACCTAAATTTGGAGAATTAGAATTTTGATATTGTTTAGGATTTGGTGCTTAGTATTTGGAATTTGCGAGGCTCGGCGATACTAAAGCCTCACAGTGATCGAGCAGGACTCGGGGCTGCCTTTCGCCGGGAAGTCAGACCCTTTTCCCAAACTACCAAAAGCTGCCCGGCAATACACAGGGAAGAATAGATTCCGGTAGCGATTCCGATTAGAAGCGCCAGCACCAAGGTATGCGTAGTCGTTCCGCCGAGCAGGTAGAGCGCCAGTATAACGAAGATAGTAGCCAGGCCTGTATTCAGAGAGCGCCCCAGGGACTCGGTGATACCATAATTTACTATTACTTCAAAATCGTGGCTCACACCTCGCTTCATATTCTCTCTAATACGGTCGAATACAACCACAATGTTATTCACGCTGACGCCGACAACCGCCAAAACGCCGGTAACAAACAGAGCATCGACCTCAACACCAGCCACCCAGCCCAGAATGGAGAAAATGGCAATAACCACCACCAGGTCGTGTATCAGGGCAATAACGGCACAGGTGCCCCAACGGAACGGATTGGGCATCTTGCGGAACGCCCAGGTAATATAGAGCAAAATAGCTACCGCAGCCACCACAATAGCGATTATAGTGTTACGTACCGTTCCCCTGGCTACAATCGGCGAAACGCTGTAAAGGCTGCTGATTGTAATCGTAGTATCCAGCCCCGTCTCCAGACCTTCTTTCAGCTTCGTGGTTTCCTCGGCAGATATCTCCGGCAGACGAAGGAAGAAATCGCCTTCCCCGGCAGGCTGAACAACGACGTTGTCATAACCCAGGTCAGTTAATTCCTGGCGCAACTGGCTTTGCTCTACTTCCTTATCGAAGTGCAACGTCATCGCCGTGCCGCTGCTGAAATCAACTCCCGGCTTAAGCCCGAAAACTGCCAGCGAAATTATGCCCGGGATGATTACTATTGCCGAGATAAGGAAAAACCAGTTTCTTTTGCCAACCAAATCAATCATTTCTTCAATACTCCGTAAGCACCCGGGCTTTTTGCCACGCCAAACCCTACAAATATACGCATAAAAGTCCTGGTAACCACAACCTGCGTAAACATACTCAAAGCCGTGCCGATGAACAGAGTGGTAGCAAAGCCTATGACCAGGAAATTGCCGAATGTATTACCCAGCCAGTAAAGAACGATACAGGCGATAAATACAGTTACATTGGCATCTAAAATAGCTGACCACGACTGGCGAAAGCCCTCCTCTATCGCTGCTCCCAGAGTACGCCCGCGCCTCAGCTCCTCTTTCAAACGCTCGCAAACAAGAACATTGCCATCCACTCCCATACCTATGGACACGATAAAACCGGCGATACCGGGCAGAGTCAAAACCACCGGGATGAGCTTAAAAACAGCCAGGTTCAACACCACGAAAACCAACAGCGCCAGACAGGCCACAAAACCGGAGAAGCGATAATAGGCAATCATAAATAGAATCACCATGGCTGACCCGATTATCCCTGCCATAAGGCTTTTCCTCAGAGAGTCCTCCCCCAAGGTAGCTCCGATGTCTCTTCTTTCCACCAGAGTCAGGGGTACATCCAGGGAACCCGAGTTAAGCTGTATAGCAAGCGTCCTGGCTTCCTCTAAACTAAGACCGGTAATAACACCTTTTTCCTTAATTACGGCCTGTACCGTCGGCGCCGAGATAATCTGATTGTCCAGGAATATACCCAGAGGCTTCTGCAGGTTGCGCTGTGTAATCTGCTCAAAAAGAATAGCGCCTTCCGAGTTCCATTCAAAAGCCACTTCAGGCTCATTGGTCTGCTGCGTTAACATCACCTGTGCATTCGGCTTTAAATATTTGCCCGTGAGCTCCCTCTCCTCGTCGTCGCTACCTGTAGCCTTGGCAATGACCCACTGCTCCTTGCCTTCCTCATCGAGCACCGGACTGCCGTTCTCATCAACCACCAGCTCCCGGAAATCAAGCTCAGCCGTCTGACCGATAAGCTTCAGCGCCTCATCGATATCCTTGACGCCGGGCAGCTGAATAAGAACAAAACTGCCCCGTTCGTTACGAATCGTCTGAACTATTGGTTCAGTCACGCCATAGGCATTAACGCGCCGCTCGATTTTCTGTTTCACACCCTCGATAACGTCGGCATCTGTCTGCGCCGGGTCCTTCTTTGTCAGGTCGATACTGTAAACTAAATGGCTGCCCCCCCTGAGGTCAAGCCCCAATTTGAAGTCGTCTCTGCCGAATATTCCATGCCCCGGAAATATCACCCACACGCAGAAGCCGAATAGAACCAGTATAAAAATGAGTAGCGGTGTGTTTGCTCTTTTCACTTAATCACCTGTTCTAATAACATTAATTTTATCCACCTGCCACTCTGAGCCCTCCCGATGTAATCGGGACAATCGCGGCTCCCTCAGAATGACACGGGTTACGCTAGCAAGCCATGCCGCACTGCCGTCTCTCCAATTCCCTGCGCACCAGAGCTATCGCCTCCTCCCGCGTGGTCAACTCTCCAGTTGCCTGAGCCTCGCGCACCTCAGCCAGAAGCTCTCCCACCAGACGCCCCGGGCTCAAGCCGAAAACTGTCATCAAATCATGCCCGTCAAGCAGCTTGACCGGCAAAACCTTAGCTTCCTGCTTTAAGTTCTCAGCCATTATATAGCTAATCAGCTGATTATGCTGCTGCCATTCCCCAATGTCAAGCTCCGGCCCATGGGTAGCCAGATAATCAGCCAGGGCTAAAAATAAAATGTCTATACCGGCGCCCTCGGTATCACGAAAATATCGGTAAATAGCCCGGTTGGTAGGCATACCTTCGTTAGACATCTGCACGGGATGGAGATGGTGATAAACCAGATTTTCCACCAACCTTATCTCGCGGCTGCTGAACCGCAGCCTTTCTAAAATCGCCGCGGCTATAGCCGCTCCCTGCTTGGTATGTCCCAAAAAACGTGCTCTGCCCGTTTCATCAACTGTCTTGGTAACCGGCTTGGCAACATCATGCAACAGCGCCCCCAGTTTTAGCAGCAACCTTCGATTGCTGCCGCCGGACACCTCCTCATCAAAATGCCGGCTAATTTCCTCCGACCATGGAGTTACCTCCAACAAATCCTCTTTGCCATATTTCCACAGGCTCTCCCGTAGCAAAAACTCGGCTGCAGCCATCGCTTCCACTGAATGGTCAAAAACGTCCCAGTAATGCTCTTTCGGCTGCTCTGCACCCTTCATCTCCTTAAGTTCGGGTATTATCTCAGTGAGCAAGCCCAACTCATCCAGATAGCGCACCATTTCACCGGCGCCGGGCAAGGCCAGTATCCTCACCAACTCCTCCCGCAGCCGCTCCCCGGGGACCAGCTTAACTTTTCGACAGGCCTTTCGAATTAAACTTTCGGTTCCAGGCTCGATCTTGAAGCCGAGCTCACCAGCCAGCCTGACACTCCGGAGCAGCCTGGCGCCGTCCTCCGTGAAAACTCGCCGGCTTACTGCCCGCACCAGTCCCTTCTTCAAATCGCTTTCGCCGGAGAAAGGGTCGATCAGCTGTGCGGACCCTGCAATTAAGCCCTGAAGCTCCACCGCCATGGCGTCGATGGTGAAGTCACGCCGCGCCAGGTCATTCCGGATAGCTTTCGAGAAAGAGGAGAGGTCCAGATGCCGCATCTGTTCATCCATAACAACCACCCTGGCCACCCCGTTAACTTCATCCAGCAACACATACCTGCCGTCAACGGCTTCGGCTACCTCCTGAGCTATAATCAAGGCATCGCCACATACGGCAATATCGATATCTGCTGTCTGCCTGTCCAGCAGCCAGTCGCGGACAAAGCCGCCGACTACATAAGCCGGACAGTTATGCTGGGTGAGAACAGAGGATACCTTGGTAAGAAGACTTAACAGGTCTTGAGCGATTTCGGACATTGCCCCAGATTATACCCCGGGACAATTGAATTGTAAAGATTATTTTGAGGCTAATGTCTTGCTTACGGCATTAAAAGCGTTGATACGCCCTTTGCCTCCACTGATGTCAACTGTATCACAGCCGGCCTCGATATCTGCTCGCACCTCGTCATTAACAAAACCATTGCCATTTTTATCACTCCCCAGAGCAAAAAGTAGGCCAGCCAATCCGGATACATGAGCCGCAGCCATTGAAGTGCCGCTTTTATTGTCATATTGATCCCCGGGCAATGTGGAATAGATGTCCACACCGGGAGCTGCCACATCTACCCAATCACCATGACTCGACCACGAAGACACGCAGTCATTCTCGTCGGTAGCCACCACAGCCAGACAATTGGAGTAATAAGCCGGATAGGCTGGCTTTGTGCCTATACCGTTACCGGCGGCAGCTACCACAACAACTCCTCTGCTCCAGGCATAGTTAATTGCTTCTTCCAGAGCCTGTGACGGCTGCATGCCAAACAGACTCATATTTATAACATCAGCACCATGCTCCACCGCCCACCTCACACCCTTAGCCGCCACGGAACCAAAAAACATACCATTGTCATCAGCTACCTTGACATTCATCAAACGGCAATCATACGCCACGCCGGCGATACCGGCACCGTTATTCGCTGCAGCGGCAATAATGCCGGCGACATGCGTACCATGCCCGTATATATCATCAGCGGTTGGGCTATTGGTGAAATTGACCTCGGCTATAACCTTGCCGGCCAGGTCCTCATGTCCCTTATCTATGCCCGTATCCAGGACGGCAATAACAACGCTGGCCTTTCCCGATGTAACCTCCCATGCCTGAGGCACCTCGGTCTTCGGAATAGCCCATTGCTTCCCAGAATAGTTATCATTCGAAGCCGCCACCGCCGATTCATAGCTGGCAGGCTCAGGCTGGGAAGCAATGACAGCCACAGAACCTGACATGGTCTCAGAGCTGCCGGACAAAGCCTGAAAGGATACAAAAGTTGCCACCGAGCAGAAGAGGAGGCAAACTGATAGCCACGTAAACTTTTTCATGAACTTCATCCTGGCCATTCCAGCCTTAAGTCTACATGGCGCAGCCCGTTTGCATATGACCTGTAAGTAATGTTTTGATGTAGGGATTTAGTCCCGCCATTAACATAGGCTTTTGGTCATGCGCCTTGTTCCCGCTGTCATTCTGAGCTTTACCCCTTGGCATTCTGAGCCCTCCCGATGTAATCGGGACAATCGGGGCGAAGAATCTCATACGTCGCAGGGTTTCGTGGTCCTTTTGGTATTCTGGACTTTGTCCCGATGAAATCGGGATGTTTGGGATTTAGATATTAGGATTTAGGATTTCTCACCTTCGGGTGAGCGTGGGTTATTTCTCCGACAGGAACAGCGCAATATCCTCCCTACTGAACCTGCGGTCGCCCCGTGGACCGATGCGGTAAGCCTTCAACATCCCCTTCCCATTCCAGCGCCGCACCGTATTAATGTGCACGTTAAGAAGCCGGGCTACCTCTCGCACCGTCAACATACCGTTAGAATGACCAAGCAATGCCATACCAAAACTCCTCTTAACTACTCTAGATTATCCTACACTAACTTTAACTCACTCCGGCTCAGCGTACAATCACCTAAAGGTACCGAATGGTCTAGCAGATTAGCCCTGAAGGATTTTAGGAAAAAGGTACTACACATGGTGAGGTTTTGTCAGGATAAGTCACTTGACACCTGCAGCGTGATATGTGATTATGACCCCAGACAACGGACAGCAAACTTGTGCCAGGTTATGTGGCACTATTTAATGAGAATTTAATACAAATCTATTGACAAGTCATTGATACTATGCGAATATAGACTTGTATATAAGAATTTCGCCTGAACAAGTCTCGAAGCAGGCTGCTTAGGAGGTAACTAACTCGAGATAGCTTAGAACCGGCACAACTTGGGGGGCAATGAAGCACCAGTCGCAATTTGGTCACTTGACTGGTGCTGAGCCAGTAGTGAAACCGACCCAAAACGGGTCGGTTTTTTATTTCGGAAAAAGAGGTGAAGACATGAGAAAGATATTACACCTGATATTCGGATTGCTTGTGCTATTTGCATTAGCTGTGCCGATGGCCACCCCAGCACTGGCCGCCGATACAGGTGCCGAATATCCAGGAACAGTTACCACAAGCATGGAAAACCCGTATAACGATAACAACTGGTCTTCGGCAGGAAATGTAAGCGCAGATGACGGCAGTTATGCCAGTATAACTGAGTCTTCTTTTGATGATAATGACTACTCCTACGTCCTGAGAGCAAATGACTTTGACTTCGACATACCTTCTGGCAACACGATAAAAGGTATCAAGGTAGAAATTGAGCGCTACCACAATAATGGGAATGCCAGAGATGCTCTCGTTCAACTTACAAAGGATGGCGCCACACGGGTGGGCAATAACAAGGCTAATACGTCAGATAACTGGCCGGACTCCGCAACAGTGGCAACCTATGGCGGGGACACCGACCTCTGGGGAACAACTTGGACTCGTGATGACATCAATGCCCCCACCTTTGGTGTCCACCTAGCAGCTCAAGCCTATGGTGATAACGCTGACATATATGTGGACTTTATTCGGATTACGGTTTACTACGTTCCGTCGATAACCTACACCATTACTGCCAGTGCCGGGGCAGGCGGCACCATAACGCCTTCCGGTTCGGTATCGGTGAACGAAGGAACTGACCAGACCTTCGATATAACGCCTTCTACCGGCTATATAGTTTCCGATGTGGCGGTGGACAGCGTATCACAAGGGAGGGTGAACAGCTACACTTTTACCAATGTCACGACAAACCATACCATAGCTGCCAGCTTCGAAAGCGGATGGAAAGAGCCAACTAGCAATAGTCAAGGTGGTGGCAGCAGCGTTGGTAATCCAACTTATGCTTACACTTCAAATAACCAGAGGGCACAGTATGATTCCTCAAATGATGTAAATCAATACTATGGTTTCGGAACTGTGATTCCAGGTGGCACCATCGACGGTATCGAGGTCAGTGTCGAGGGCTACAGAGATTCTGCTTCCACAAGAACCTGGGATGTTTCCCTTTCCTACAACGGCGGCAGCAACTGGACGGCTGCGAAAAATACCGGCAGTTTGCAGACTTATGATACTACTGTAATCCTTGGGGACAGTGGTGATAATTGGGGATACGGCTCATGGACCCCAGCCATAATCAACAGTAACAACTTCAGAGTGAGGATGGATGCAACCTCAGGTGGTGATTCCATATGGTTGGATCAGGTGCAGGTAAAGGTTTATTATTCATCACCAACTACTGGCTCCATTACCATCACCAAGGATACCGTGCCTGATAATCCTCAGGACTTTGCCTTCACCGGCACCGGCTCAATAGGCAGCTTCACCCTCAACGATGATGGCACACCTCCCAACTCCACGACCTTCTCGAATCTGCCCCTTGGCGCCTACACTATTACCGAGTCGCCTGTCACCGGTTGGTACCTGGTCGGCATTGAGTGCACCGGTGATACGGAAGCTATTATAGGCGACACAGGTGTCACCATTGACCTCGATGCCGGGGAAAATGTGGTCTGCACATTCACCAACAACAGCAACCCACCGCTGGAGGCCACCTGCGGCCTAGACATCGTCCTTGTTATGGATGAGTCCACCAGCATTGACTCCACCGAGTTCGCTCAGATGCAGGATGCATTCACCGACTTGGTGGATGCTCTAGCTCCTACGCCCACGCAGTTCGCGCTGGTCGATTTCGGCACGCTTGCTTACCCGCGCACAGACTTTACTGACGCAGCGACAGTAAACTCATTTATCCTACAACCAAAACAATCAGGTACCCAGTACACCAACTGGGAACAAGCACTATTGGCAGCCGACGATTACTTCGACGGTGGCCCACCATATCACCGGAATAACCCTGACCTTATAATTTTCGCCTCTGATGGCAATCCCACAGCTTATGGTGACCCGGCTACAACTGGCACAAGTGGTTCAGTCCCAGCCACAGCACTGGCTCTTGCCATCGACAGGGCAAATACCCTCAAACAGAAAGATATTCGCATCATCACCATCGGCATCGGGGAGGACCTCGACCCAGACAACCTGATAGCCATATCCAGCGCTGATGCCCTCATCACCTCCGACTTCGACCAGCTAGCCGAAGATCTGGCAAACCTGGCCAAGGAGCTGTGCGGCGGCACCATCACCGTCCACAAAATCATCGATGCGGACGGCAACCTTAATACTACAGATGACCAGACTGACGGCATAGGCTGGACCTTCACCGCCGACGTTGCTTCTCCCGGCAGCTCAACACCCAGTTCAGGTGACACGGACATCAGCGGCATGATTAACTTCGATATCGCCTTTGGCGGGCAACCAAATGCCACCGTGGACATCACCGAGACCCTGGAGTCTGGATTCGAGCTTATCACCGCCAGCTGTACCAGTGCCACCAACAATGGTACATTCGATAACACGGATGGCATCAACGGCATCGTCATCGACGCCGACGACATCGCTTCCTGCGTCTTCTACAACAAACCGGCCTGCGGCATAGCCGTCGGCCTCACCGGCGCTACTAGCTTCTGCTACGGCAGCACCACTACTTTGACCGCTAACGTTACCGGCGGCACCGGCCCATATACCTACAACTGGAGCGGCCCAGGTACACCCAGCGGC
>Ga0299915_10000512_pt1 | contig 29031 bp, 23 predicted proteins | sample RVTome_13_FD_200263 | JGI IMG/M metagenome (GOLD analysis project Ga0299915, IMG submission 200263) | Soil microbial communities from uranium-contaminated site in the Upper Colorado River Basin, Wyoming, United States - RVT92D227 (version 2) ...
GAGCTCCGATTGCATTGCAGATTTCAGGCTTTTCCTTGTATTTCTCTGCGAGCTTCATTCCAAATACTGCATGTGGCAGTTCGGGTTCGTCATCAGGAACCTTGCCAATATCATGCAACAAACCGGCGCGTTTGGCAAGTTTAGCATTTAATCCCAGTTCACTGGCCATGATGGCACAAAGATTGGCTACTTCACGTGAATGCTGAAGCAAATTCTGACCGTAGGACGACCTGTATTTCATCTTGCCCATAAGTCTGATCAGATCGGGATGCAAGCCATGAATCCCCAAATCAATGGATGTCCTCTTACCAACTTCCGCAATTTCTTCTTCAACCTGCTTTCTGACTTTCTCAACAACCTCCTCAATACGAGCAGGATGGATACGTCCATCAGTAACCAGTAAATGAAGGGCAAGCCGGGCAATTTCCCTGCGAACGGGGTCAAAGGCAGAAAGAATTATCGCCTCGGGAGTATCGTCAACGATGATTTCCACACCCGTTGCTGCTTCCAGCGCCCTGATATTCCTACCTTCACGGCCTATAATACGTCCTTTGATTTCATCACTTTCGATATTAAAAACGGTAACCGAATTCTCAATTGCGGTTTCCGAAGCAACACGCTGTATGGTCTCAACCACAATTTTCTTTGCCTCGCGGGTTGCAGTCATTTTTGCCTCGGCCATAATCTCGTTTACATAGGAAATGGCCTGAACTTTGGCTTCTTCACGCAGTGATTCGGTCAGTTGATTTTTGGCGTCCTCTGCAGAGAGTCCGGAAATGGCTTCAAGCTGTTCAACCTGTTGTCGGTGAACCTTTTCCAGTTCTTCCGTTCGCTTATCCAGCAGATTGAGCTGAACATTCATATTTTCACGCATGGCATCCAACTCATTCCGCATTCGCTGCTGCTCTTCAATTTTCTGAGAAAGCTGCATCTCTTTTTGATTCAACCTGTTTTCAGTCGAGCTGATTTTTACATTCTTCTCATTTATGTATCTCTCATGCTCGGTTTTCAATTGTAAAAACTTCTCCTTGGCTTGCAGCATTTTGTCACGTTTCTGTGCCTCTCCTTCTGAATCAGCTTCCCTGATAATCATGTCCCTTCTCTTTTTCAGGGCAAAATTCCAGAGAAAATAGGAAAGGCCCGCACCTCCAAAGAGGCAGATGCTTCCCAGCAACAGACTTTTCACTAAGGTAAGTGTATCGAATAATATAGTCATTGATCTGTTATTTATTTGGTTTATGTATAAAAAAAACCCGCATATATTTCCCCATATGTTGATAAAACCCCAAAAAAACATGGGTGGAGAGGCCAAAATGTTTCGAACTTCCAACGTCCTGCATTACTGCAGAATTCCCGGCAGAACCGGAAATAAGGCCTGTTCTAGACATGCTGAGCGATTCTCCAATTTAGTAAATGTTGAGTTTCACAGCATTTGAGAGAAACTATGCGGGCTATGCTTTTACTATGTAAAGAACTTTTATTGCTCTTCTTTTAAGTACTCTTCCAACTCTTCATTCAGGTCCTGCATCTTCTGCTCAAGGGGCATAATATCAAATTTGTCTTCCATTTCGATCACCCTTGTAACAAACTGCAAGGCAGCCATGGCTAGAAAATCCTGTACATCCTTATCCAGATATCGCTGCTTATATTGTAAAACCTTCTCATTAATCAACCTGGCAGCTTTTCTGATCTTTTCTTCATCCTTTCTTTCTATTTTAAGTGGATAATATCGGTCCGCTACATTAACCTTAATTGACAGTTTATCATCCATAGCAAGGTTCCAAGCTTATCGGTTCAAGAGAGCAATACATTTATCAATCTCCCGCACAATTCTGTTTACCTGTAATTTTGTTGTGTGTACTTCTTCATCAGGTCCTGAAGATAACACCCTGGCTATTTTAAGATTTTCGTACTTTTTACTCAGTTCGTTAAATTTATTTTCCAGTGATACATTCCGTCCATTTAGCTCCTGATTTTTATTGCGAAGATCAATATTTCTCCTTTTTTGTTCCTCATATAATGAAATTATGGACTTAATTCTCTGTCTCAGACCGGAAAATATTTCGTCATGCCTTGAATCCATTGTTCACAAAGATAACCTCAATTTTTAATTTCAGGAAAGTAAATATATTATTTTGTTAATTATTCGGTTCACAAAAATTAAATATAAGTAATAGTTTTACACAGCATGGAAACGGTTAAACGGACATTTAAATGTATGCATAAAATTTCATTTTTTTTTATTCTTTCCTGGGTATTTATAACCCGCTGGCTTTACGCCCAGATTCCTTTGTCGGAAATACCAAATCAAACCCAATATGCGGCTCCGGTCGATTTTCCTATTCTGCTTTCGGGAAATTATGGCGAAATAAGGGCAACTCACTTTCACACCGGAATTGACATAAAAACGGATCAGGAGGAGGGCAGGAATATTCTCGCTGCCGATGACGGATATGTTTTCCGGATAGTAATTCAAAGTAAAGGATATGGCAAAGCAATATACCTCAGGCATCGCAGCGGTCAGGTGACTGTTTATGCACACCTGCGGCAATTTACTCCCTTTGTTGAAACATACGTTAAACAAAATCAGTATCTCCTCAAATCGTTTGAGGTCGATCTGTATCCGGAACAGGATTTATTTATTTTTCATAAGGGTGAACTCCTTGGATTCAGTGGAAATACCGGAAATTCTGAAGCACCTCATCTTCACTTTGAAATCCGAGATCAATCATCTTCAATACCACTGAATGCTCTTGAATATGGATTTGATATCAGGGATATTACTAAACCAGGGATCAGCACACTTGCAGTTTATCCGCTTGATCGTGACAGCAGGGTGAATAATGTGTTTGAAAAACTTTTGGTGCAGCCATTGAAAAAGAATGGCCATTATATCCTGCCCGTGAATACTATTCAAGTCAACGGCAGTATTGGTTTTGGCGTTGAAACGTATGACTTTCTGGATAATTCACCCAATGAATGTGGCCCTTTGTCTATTAGTCTGTTTCTGGATGAAAAACAAATATTTCTTTGTCGCCTCGACAGCATTCCATTTTCCCAGGCTGGCTATGTAAACAGCCATATTGACTATGAAGAAAGAATTAGATCGAAGAAAAAGATTCAAAAATTATACATTGATCCCAATAACCGGCTGAGCATATATAAGGTTGCCGTCAACAGAGGCATCCTTCGGTTGACCGATATTTCCCTGCATACAGTAAGAATTGTGATAAGAGATACTTATGGAAATGAGTCATTCTTAACATTCAATATTCAGAACTCAGGTTTGGATACGCTTCCGTTTGATCATGAAGATGATTTGGCCGGAACTTTCATTTTTCGTTTTGACACCCTGAATGTTTTTGAAAAAGAGGATATCCGCATCATAGTACCACGCAATGCCTTATTTGATAATATTGATTTTCAATATACCCGGATTAAATCTGACAGTTGCCCGTGGTCAATGGTCCATCAGGTTCACAACGAATTTACACCTTTGTTTAAGCCGTACATCTTATCGATTAGGCCTTCTTATCTTCCTGTTTTTCTGCAGACCAAATCTTTTATTGCAAGCCGGGGGGAAAATGGTGAACTTATCAGTCACGACGGGGAATATAAAAGTGGATACATTACCACAAAAGTGAAAACATTCGGGCAGTTTTTTGTTGACGTTGATACCCTTAATCCTGTTATCACGCCCGTTAACTTTAATGCGGGGCAACGCTATGCCGGTAACCAGACAATATCGTTCCGGATAGTTGATTTGGAATCAGGTGTCAGGAAATACCATGGGTACATTGACAAAAAATGGGCATTGTTCGAATATGATGCCAAAAACGATCTGCTGAACTATTCAATTGACGGGGATATATTGAAGGAAAACCAGTCGCACGAGATCGAAATACTTGTAACGGATAACAAGGATAATGTTACACACTTTAGCAGTAACTTTTTTTATTAAACAACCCGGCATTTCTATTACCTTAACATCATGGCAAGGAGAAGCTTCAGTGTTTTGGGAATAATGTCAGGTACAAGCCTTGATGGTATGGATCTGGCACTTTGCAGGTTTTACAAACAGGGCAGAGACTGGCATTTTCAGATACTCAAAGCTCAGACATATGATTATCCAAAGATCTGGAAGGAAAAACTAAATGAGGCTCCAAAATTGAATGCCGGCTCATTTCTGAGGCTCCATAATGACTACGGAAAGTATATTGGTCAAAAGGTAAATCATTTTCTTAAGGCAAACCGGCTGAAAGCTGACTTGATAGCTTCCCACGGACACACCATTTTTCATCAGCCTGAAAGAGGTTTCACTTTTCAGTTGGGATCCGGAGCGATTCTGGCTTCACATTGCCAGACCAATACCGTTTCGGATTTCCGAACTCTTGATGTGGCATTGGGTGGGCAGGGTGCCCCTCTGGTACCGGTGGGAGATGAACTTCTTTTCGGAAAGTACATGTTTTGCCTGAATTTGGGTGGTTTTGCCAATATCTCCAACCGGAAAGGCAAAGTAAGGATTGCCGGAGATATCTGTCCGGTAAATATTGTTGTAAATCATCTTGCATGGCGCTGCAGAATGAAATATGACAGGAATGGAATACTGGGAAGTCGAGGTAATATTATTCCTGACCTGGTACATGAATTGAATAGTCTTGATTTCTATGCTAAACCGGTGCCAAAATCGCTTGGCCGTGAATGGATTGAATCTGAATTTCTGCCTCTATTAGAAAAGTACACGCTGCCTCCTGAAGATCTTATCCGGAGTGTATACGAACATATTGCATTCCAGATTGGCAATTACCTCAATAATTATGAAGCAGGAGAAGTTCTGGTGACAGGAGGTGGTGCATTTAATACTTTTCTTATGGATCTGATCCGGAAAAGATCCAAATCAGCTTTGTTAATCCCTGAGGTAATACTTGTTAAGTTTAAGGAAGCGCTCATTTTTGCCTTCCTGGGTCTGCTGAGGTACAGGAATGAAGTAAACTGTCTGGCAAGTGTTACCGGTGCCAGAAGCGATTCATCCTCAGGTTTAATTCATTTGTATAAGTATAAAAAAAACGGATTAACCTATCATCACCGGCACCCTTAAAAAAAAGTATGGGTGAGAACCCAAAGGAACTCACCCAACTTTAACCCTAACTACAAAAAAACAAACTAATAATTAACTAAAACTACTAATTATGAAAATCCAACTCTACTCATATCCATTTCAGAACTTCTATATCTCTTTACTGATAATGATCAGCTATTCATTCAAAAATTAAATATTATTTTTATCAGCAAATCTCGATACTATGACAAACAAAATTCTAGCCACACTTATTCTTTTTTTAATTTTAGTTAACAAGAAGGCATTTCCTTGTACCAATTTTCTGATTTCAAAGGGTGCTTCCAGGGATGGATCGACAATGATATCCTATTCGGCGGATTCGCATGTATTGTTTGGGGAGTTGTATTATTATCCTGCCAGGGACTATCCGGCCGGTACCATGATGGATGTAAATGAATGGGATACAGATAAATGGCTTGGAAGAATTCCTCAGGTGAGACATACCTATGCTTTGGTCGGAAATATGAATGAACATCAGCTGGCCATTGGCGAGACTACTTTTACAGGACGTTCTGAACTGGCTGACACAAACGCTATTATGGACTACGGAAGTCTGATGTACATAGCTCTTCAAAGGGCCAAGACCGCCCGGGAGGCCATAAATGTTATTAGCAAGCTCATGGCTGAATTTGGCTATTACAGCACTGGCGAATCCTTTTCCATTTCCGATCCGAATGAGGTGTGGATCATGGAACTCATCGGGAAGGGACCGGAAAACAAGGGTGCCGTATGGGTCGCACGCCGGGTGCCCGATGGCTATGTTTGCGGACATGCCAACCAGGCGAGAATAACAACATTCCCCCTGAACGATCCGGAGAACTGTCTGTATGCAAAAGATGTAATTGAGTTTGCAAGGAATAAAGGTTATTTTTCCGGACCGGATGATAGTTTCAGTTTTGCAGATGCTTATGCTCCGCTTGATTTTGAAGCAGTAAGGTTCTGTGATGCCCGTGTATGGTCGGGTTTTCGGAAGGTGGCAGAAGGTATGGATGAATATGCCGATTACATCAAAGGTGAGAATCTGAAACACCGGTTGCCGATTTGGGTAAAGGCAAACCGGAAGTTATCCGTTCAGGATGTTATGGACATGATGCGCGACTATTATCAGGGTACTGACCTGGATATGACCAAAGATTTCGGCGCAGGTCCAAACCATGTCATTGTCCGCTGGAGGCCACTGACATGGAAGGTGGATGGCATTACCTATTTCAATGAAAGAGCCATTTCCACACAACAAACAGGCTTTTCCTTTATTACCCAGTCACGTTCATGGATGCCTGATCCCATCGGGGGAATACTTTGGTTTGGGGTTGATGATACCTACAGCACGGTATATACACCCATGTATTGCGGAATAAAGGCAATACCATCATCTTTTGCCGTAGGCAATGGTGCCATGATGGAATTCAGTGATAATGCAGCATTTTGGGTGTTTAACCAGGTTTCTAATTTTGCCTATACCCGTTATGACCTTATGATACCTTTTATTCAGGAAAAGCAGAAACAGCTTGAAACACGTTATCTTGCAGAAGTCAATACCATTGATCAGGCTGCAGATGCGTTGTATAAAAAGAATCCTAAAAAAGCTATACAGTATATTACCGATTATTCGGTAAAATCTGGCGAGCAGACCGTGGCTGAATGGAAAAAGCTGTATGCCTTTCTCTTCACCCGTTTTATGGATGGAAACGTAAAAACCAAAGTAGAAGGACGGCAGAATCCTGACCTTAAACAACCCGGGTATAGTGAAGAATGGTACAGAAAGGTGGCAGAGGATACCGGCGACAGGCTGAAGGTGCCGGAAGGGGCAGGTCATTAAGAGGGACAAGGGACGAGTAAAGCACGAAATTAGAAATTTCGTGCTTTACTCGTCCCTTTCTTAAGTTACTGAAGCCTTTTCCAGCCTCTTCAGGATTATAAAAATAAAGCTGGCTGACAATAAACAACAGCCAACCAGTACAGCCCAGAACATGCTTAGTGAAACTTTACTCCAGAATATTCCCATTACACCAACCAGAATATTTCCCACAGATGTGGCTGCCAACCATCCACCTTGTGCCAATCCCTTGTATTTTGGCGGGGCAACCCTCGACACGAATGATATTCCTATAGGGCTTAAAAATAATTCTGCTATTGTAAGGATAAAATAGGTAGATATGAGCCAGTAAGGCGAGACCAGTTCATTTGATACCTCACCACCTAATTCTTTGGGTGAAGATAATCCCAGTGATGCGAAAATCAGTATTGAAAAACCAATGGCTGTGAGGATCATACCATATCCGATCTTTTTTGGAGAAGAAGGTTCCTTTCCCCTTTCGCGTAACCAGGCAAATAATGCCAGTACTACAGGTGTTAGAGCTACAATGAAAAACGGATTAAAATGCTGAAATTTCTGCGGAGTAAAAGGATTTGAATCCGCAAATCCATTATAACGGTAATAGGCCAGCAATCCAAAAACTAAAAAGGCCGCTGCTCCAATCAGTTTTATATTAACCGTACTTGATTTCCTGATTACATAAACCAGCCCGAATACCGACAAAAAGATAGGAAGTAAGGTAAACAGGTCAAACCATAAGTTGGTGAATTTGCCAACCGACGGAACCGTATAGTCCCTGGCAAAGAATGTCATGGTCAGTCCGTTTTGGTGAAAAGACATCCAGAAGAAGATCACAACAATAAACACCATAAATAAAGCAAATACTCTCCTTTTTGTTTCTTCAGCTGATAATTCAACTATAGATTCTTTATTAATGCTGGCTGATTTCTGTTTTTCAGTGAAATCGGCATGCTTGTAAAACTTCTTAAAACCAAGGAAAATAATGGTTGAAATGATCAAACTGATACAAGCCACTCCAAAAGCATAATGATACGATTTGCTAAGTGCATCAACATAATTTTCAGAAAAAGACCTCAGGGTTTCCATGGTTAATGAAGCATCCTGCAATTGAGCAATTCCCAGGAATTCATTTACATTTTCGAGCCTGTTTTCAATGAATTTGTGGGCGAGCACAGGGATACGGGAATCATAAGTATAATGTGCAGCCCTGAGTATATAATTGTTTACAGCTTCCGCAGCAGTAGGAGCAAACATAGCACCAAGATTGATGCACATATAAAAGATTGTAAATGCAGAATCTCGTTTTGCGCTGTATTTGGGATCATCATACAGATTTCCTACCAGTGCCTGTAAGTTTCCCTTAAACAAACCTGTACCAAAAGCAATGGTAAAAAGCGCGCCAATTACCAGCCACAAGCTTGTTTCTCCGCGCAAAGGAAGAGCCAGTAAAATATACCCTACGAACATTACAAAAATTCCCACAGTAACTGTTCTTCCATAACCCAGTAACTTATCGGCTATGATTCCTCCAACCAATGGGAGAAAATAAACTGCGAACAAAAAACTGCTCCAGATAATACCGGATTTTGTTGTATCATATCCATATTTAGCCTGCAGAAACAGCGTAAATATGGCATACATAGTGTAAAATCCGAATCTCTCACCCATATTGGCCAGTGAGGCTATAATCAGTCCCCTCGGATGTCCTTTGAACATAAAAATAAATTTTAGATTAATGAATACTACTGTTGTTCACAAATATAAAAATCTTTTTCAACCCTTATCAAGTGGTAGGTCGCTCAGTATTTTTCAGATTTGGAAAAACGCTCACTCCTTGAAAAGAAAAAGTCACATTCTATGTCGGCATTTTCATCACTGTCAGAGCCGTGTACGGCATTCCGCTCAATATTCTCGGCATACAGCTTCCTGATGGTCCCTTCTTCAGCCTTCGCCGGATCTGTCGCGCCCATAAGCCTGCGATAATCCGCAACTGCATTTTCTTTTTCGAGTATTCCAACGACCTCCGGACCAGATATCATATAACTTACCAGACTATCAAAAAAAGGTTTGTTCTTGTGAACGGCATAAAAATGTTCCGCATGGTAGCGGTCGAGCATAATGAGTTTTAATGCAGCTATGTGGAACCCATGTGCATTGATCATGGCCAGAATGGGACCTATATAATCATGACTCACCGCTCCTGGTTTGATAATGAAAAAAGTTTTTGTACCTGCCATAATGTTCTCAGATTTTAGTATTCGGGCGAATATAGATAAATATTCGGAACAATAGTGGATATAACAGGAAGGTTAGAAAATGTGTTGAAATAAATTTAAAACTTGGTAAACTACACTCCTTTTAAGATAAGAAGTTAACTATATTTGGTCAAGTAATGTATAGAAATGGACAGTCCAGTTAATCCTTTTAACCGAAATGATATTACAACCACTGCCCGAATACTTGCTTCATCAGGAAAACAGGTTGTTATTCTGATTCATATTAATCCTGATGGAGATGCATTGGGATCTTCCCTGGGACTGCAAATGCTGCTGGAGAAGCTGGGGCACACCTGTAAAGTGATATCACCCAATGATTATCCCGGATTTTTAAAATGGTTGCCGGGAAGTGACCAGGTGATTATTCTGGAGGAGTCACCTGTGGATGCAATGATGATATTACAGCAGGCTGAAATAATATTTGCAGTTGATTTTAATGAACTTACGAGGATTCAAAAACTGAACGATGCCTTTGCCGTCTCCAGGGCGCATAAAATTCTGATTGATCATCACCCGGAGCCGGATATGGAGGTACATTATCTCCTATCCGACATTACAGCCAGTTCTACTGCTGAGCTGGTTTACCGTTTTATTAAAGATACGGGATTGCACCAATGGATGGACAGGGATATTGCATCCTGTTTGTTCACTGGTATTATGACCGATACGGGATGTTTCAGTTACAATTCGTCGGAGAGGAAAACCTGGGAAACAGTTGCTGAACTGTTGGATTACGGCATTGATAAAGATCGGCTTTATGCACTGACATATGACAATTACTCCGCTGACCGGATGCGTTTGCTTGGTTATGGGCTAAATGAAAGAATGGAAGTATTTCCGGAGTACAGAACAGGTTTTATATGGCTGACCCGTAAAGATTTAAAAAAATATCATTTCGAAGTCGGCGATTCTGATGGATTTGTCAATTATCCTTTATCCATCAAAGGAATCAGGTTTTCTGCCTTGTTTATTGAAAAGGATGATTATGTAAGAATTTCATTCCGGTCGAAGGGCAACTTTGCGGTGAACGATTTCTCGCGCAAATACTTTAATGGCGGGGGACACGCCAATGCATCCGGTGGTGAATCATTCCTGAGCCTTGAAGAAACGGTAAGACGTTTCAGGGAGTTACTGGCATTATACAATGATCAGCTTAACGACTATGAAGAATAACAGGATATTTTGGATTCTGTTACTGTTTCTCTTCCAATTTTGTAGTGATAAACGGGAGAATAAATCACAGAATCCTGACTTGCGGGAAACACAGGAGGCCCTGGTAGGTGCCAATCGTATTCTGGTTCAAAAGGACAGGGGAAAAATAATGGCCTACATACGGAGTAATAATCTGACCATGAAAGAATCTCCCAGCGGTTTATGGTATGGTATCGAACGATACGGATTTGGCATGAAATCTCAGGAGAATGCACGTGTAACACTCAAATACCAGGTTAGCCTGCTCGATGGAACTGTATGCTATGATTCCGATTCATTGGGCGTCAAGCAATTCATTTTAGGCAGAGGGGGCGTGGAATCAGGACTTGAAGAGGGTATTATGTTTCTTCGGGTTGGTGATAAGGCAAAATTTATCCTGCCACCACACCTGGCGCATGGTCTGCAGGGAGATGGCAATAAAATTCCGGCACGTTCGGTAATAATCTATAAGGTGATCCTTCTCAAAGTGGAACCATAATACTATGAAATCCTCCATCCCTTTACTATTATTGTTTATTCTTTTTACCGCTGTCAGCTGCGGAAAATTTTCAAAGTATCCCGGGTATAAGAAAGCAAAGCATGGAATTTATTATCAGTTGCAAACACTGGGTGAAGACACAATAAAGGCTTATCCGGGAGATTATATAACCGTTAATCTCACCTATCTGACAATTCATGACTCAGTTTTTTTTCAGGGTACGCGAAAGCTCCAGGTTAATAAGCCGGCATACGAGGGAGCCATTGATGAATGTTTTTCTTTGCTGGCCGAAAACGAAAGTGCAACTTTTATCATAGGGGCCGACAATTTCTTTGCAATAACACTCCACACAAGCCTGCCTCAGTTTATTACATCCGGTAACCCCATGAAGATAAGGATCGAAATGATTGAAATTCAAAAAGAAAATGAATATTTAAAAGAGAAGGCAGCGTTCCTTTCATGGATTCAGGATTTCGGCGACTATGAAAAGGTGATTCTTAATCAGTATATTCTGGAAGAAAAACTGAATGTGAGCCCCTTGCCTTCGGGAATCTACTATCTCAATCTGAGACCGGGTACAGGTAAAAAAGTTGAACCTGGCGATACAGTTACCGTAAATTATGAAGGGCGGTTTATAAACGGAAAATTCTTCGATTCCACCATAAAACGCAAACAACCATTTCAATTTGTATATGGAACGGAATGGCAGATTATTAAGGGCCTGGAAACAGCCATTGGAATGATGCAGGAGGGTGAGAAATCTCTCGTTATTTTACCTTCGGAACTTGGCTTTGGAAATCAGGGATCATCCAACCGGTTAATTCCTCCTTTTACCTCGCTGATTTTTGAAGTTGAAATTTTAAAAGTATCTTCGCCTGGAAAACTTTAACGCAACCTTTTGCCCTGTTTATCATCAAGTTTTTATATCTTATTGATTCTTACCGTAATTTCATGGCTATGAAAAGAATGTACAGACAAATGCACAGTTACGGCCAGTTATTCTTAATGCTCGTGTTAATGGCGGGCTGTTTTAAGAACAACCTGGAAGAATGTGAAAACTTTGAGAATCAGTTGATTCAGAGCTACCTCACTGTAACCAGCATTACTCCCGATCACAGGACCCCGGGTGGCATATATTATGTTCAAAGGACTGCCGGAACTGGACTTTCTCCTGTAAAAGACGATTACATTATCCTGGATTTTGTATGCCGTTACATCGAAGACAATGCCATTCAGGAAACCAGTTATGATTCGCTTAAAGACGATTGGACAGCTTCAGAAATTTTCACTGACTATGTTTATGGCCCCATGAAATTCAAATTTGGCTACACCATTGCAGGCTTGAATGAAGGATTAGCCATGATGCAGGAAGGCGGCAAAGCAACTATGGTTATTCCATCTTCACTGGCCTACTTCGACTGCAAACCCCTGGTATATGACATTGAACTCTTTAAAGTAATAAAGAATCCGGTGCAATACGAGGATTCCGTATTGCTTGTTTATCGTGATGAAAATGGATTTGATGAGAGTACGCAATATCAGGATATATGGTTCAGGGAAACACTTACTCCCGATCCGTTAGATATACGGACCGTCCAGGCAAATGACACTGTGCTTTTCAGGTTTACCGGGAAATTAGTGGATGGTTATGGTAATACTGTCACTGCCAGCAGGATATTTGATACCAACACCGACGATGCAAACCCGCTCAAGGTGGTTTATAATACTTCCAACCTTACCATTAAATCGGGAAAGATACTTTCAGTGCCCAAAGGACTGATTACGGCACTGGATACAATGCGGGAAGGAACCCATGCCACCGTGGTTTTGCCATATAGCCAGGCATTTGATGATGACGGACTGAAGGATCCAAACTACGATTATATTATTGTTCCGCAATATCAGACTGTTGTCTATGATATTATCGTAGAGGATATCCGGCCGCCTGCCGGGAAATGACAATAATTAACCAATTAAAATAAAAACTGCCGGTTTATGCCTTAGATCAGGAGGGCGGTGAATTTGCCATTCCCGGACAGTTTTGGTCTTTATCCATTCTCCATTCAGGGTCAGGTTAGAGGCTATGCATAGGCGGGTGTCAGGCCTGCAATTTTCCAGAAAGGCTTCAACCAGTTGATTGTTCCGGTAAGGTGCTTCAATGAATATCTGTGATTGTCTTTCTGCTCCCGAACGTTTTTCATAAAACCTTATTCTGTTGTTTCTAAGCTGACTTTTCACGGGTAAGTAGCCATTAAAGGCAAAGCATTGTCCGTTTAGACCCGAGGCCATTAATGCCAGGATTATGGAGGAAGGACCAACAAGAGGAATTACCCGGATATTCATTTTCATCGCCGCTTCGACTAATTTGGCCCCCGGGTCAGCAACGGCCGGAACACCGGCTTCTGATATCAGGCCTATATCAGCATCTCCGGAATCAGAAAACATGGCCGGAATGTCCTTGTCCCTGGTATGTTCATTCAATGTATAAAACCGGACCAAATCCAGATTGTTTTTAAAGCCGCAGTGTATCAGGAAACGACGGGCAGTCTTTTCTTCTTCCACAACGAAATGCCTGAGGGAGTTCATAATTTCGAGATTTCCCGCCGGTAATACCTGTGAAACAAACGACTCACCTAACATGGAAGGGATCAGGTACAGGCGTCTTTCATTATTATCTGTCATACTTGGTAATTCTTTTTATAAAAATAGTGAAACTGCACCATTAATGAAATTTCAATATCAAATAGGACATAAAAACCTCAACCCAATTCTTTTTTTTGCGTACAAGTTAATGTTTACCGGTTTCCCATGAGTAATCGTTTTCTCTTCAGTGTATTCATCCTATTATTTGAAATTGCTTCTGTCAGCATTTCAGCCCAGCCCGTTACTTGCAGAAACAACCCTATTAACCGTGATAATGTTTTTTCCAACAGTTCGGTAAGTGGTGTTATCCCCTTCAAAACATTGTCCTCATACAGATACAGGGGTTGTTTGACTGCCATATTGGAAAATACCTATATTTTGCCTCCGTTTTGGAAAAATAAAGGTTTCTGGCTACTGGTCATACCTTTGATTTTTGGAATTGTAGCATGGTTCTTCCACCTGACTAACCTAAGGTACCACAGGGAGAAAGTTAAGGCGGAATTGAAAGCACTCAAGACTGTTCAGGATGAAAGATGGCAGTTACGAACACTGATTGACAGTATGCCCGATTTAATCTTTATCAAGGACCTGGAAAGCCGGTTTACAGTTGCCAATAAGAAAGTAGCAGCATTAATGGGAACTACACCGGAGAACCTGATAGGGAAAACCGATTTTGATTTTTACACCCATGATCTGGCGCAGGGTTTTTATAAGGTTGAACAGGAGGTTATGCAAACCGGCAAACCCCTGATCAATTATGAAGAACCTGCCCTTGATGAAAAAGGCGACAGAATTATCCTTTCAACCACCAAAGTGCCCTATTTAAATAAAGCCAGTGAAATAATTGGCCTTGTAGGGATTTGCAGGGATATTACGCGCCTGAAAAGAATTGAGATTCAGCTCAGAAAAAGAACTGAAGATCTGCAGGAGACCAACCGGCTTTTGGAAGAGAGGCAAGAGCAAATAATTTTGCAGTCGGAAGAGCTGGCAGCTCAAACACAGAGTCTCAGGATCATTAATACTGAACTGGAAAGGCTCAACAGAACCAAGGATAAATTCTTTTCTATTATTGCACATGATTTAAGAAATCCATTTAATGCAATTATCGGATTCTCCGAGTTGCTGAGAAACGATTTCTATGAAATGGACAATCAACAGAAGCTGAATCTGCTGGAGTTAATCAATGTTTCCTCTGAAACGGCATATAATCTGCTTGAGAATCTGTTACAGTGGGCCCGAACACAAACAGATAAAATTAAATTTAGTCCTGAAAATTTTGATTTATGCGAAGCAGTTAATCTGGTTATCAGGTTGCATGGCATTATCGCCCGGAAAAAAAACATCGCTTTGCATAATGAACTTGCACCTCATACGATAGTGCATGCTGATAAAAATATGATAAATACCGTATTGCGTAATCTGATCAGCAATGCAATAAAGTACTCCAGGCCTGACGGGATAATTAAAATCTCAGCAAGCCTTTCATCGGATGCTGTGGAGGTTCAGGTAATCGATAATGGCATTGGCATGAGTCGTGAAAGCCTGAATAAGCTTTTCAGGATTGACACCTATTATTCCACGGTCGGCACCATCGGTGAATCAGGTACCGGTTTGGGTCTTATCATCTGCAAAGAGTTTGTGGAAAAAAACAATGGTCGTATCAAAGCAATTAGTTTTGAAGGTAACGGGACAACGCTCAGTTTTACCTTAAATCCCGCCAAACTGAACTAGAAATGATGATACTCTCCGGAAAAGTCTTCAGTGAATTTCGATCCTGTAAAGACTGGCACTATTAACGGTTGAATTTTCAGAGGATACATACACCGATCCGTCTGAATGTAAAAGGATTCCTTCAGTCTGTGCACCCCAGTAATCAGTAAAATCAGTTCGCTGACTATCGGTAAACGATAAATCATCAGGTGAAAAATCGGTAAATTTCCATATGAAAGGGAAAAGAGGAGTATAACCCAGCAAATACAGTTCATTACTTACAGGTGACCAGTCCGCGGCAGTAATCAAACCAGAAACGTTCCATTGTTTTCTGATTTTTGCGGTTTGAGTGCCTGGCTCAACGGACAGTGAGTATACCCGGGTCTGAAGGTTCTCCCAGTCTTTGGTAAACAAATAGATAGAATCATCCGTGGCAATAAAAGCTTCACAATCATAGGGAGTATTCTCCAGTGACGGAGTAAAATCGTGCTGGTCACTGTAACTGAAATTAATAATACCGGCCGGAACCACGGTATCCAGATCAGCAAGAATCTCAGTTTTATCAATGGCAATTATATGAAGGTCGGTTCTGTTACCCATATTATTACCAAAATCACCGACAAAGATCTGTTGCCCGTTTTGGGTTATGTCTTCCCAGTCAACATTGATCATATCCTTAACCACTACCGTCCTTATCACAGAATCCTGTTCAATGCTGTAACCGTATAAAGCCGGTTCATTACCACCGTCGTTGATGAACCAGATAAGATTTTCCAGTTCCGTCATCCCTGAATTTTCCTGCAAAAGTTCCGGCAATTCACCTACTCTTGATAAGACAAGGATTTCCACAGGTTCTTCTTTTGGAATACAGGCAAATAATATCAAGATAAATCCAACCATAGGAATGAATGTTCTACTTTTTTGTGATGAATTCATTTGTGTACAAATTTTGTGTTTTTCAATCCTTCAGTGGAAGATCAGGATCAAGTTCGAGAAGTGACATCATTTTGGTAAAGATCTCAGTGTTCTCCATAATACCCTGAAAATATTCGGCACCCGGCCCCCAGGCAAATATTGGCACCAGAATGCCGGTATGATTTACAGTACTAAAGTTTGCCACAATGGTGCCTTTTTGGTAATCACCCTCCAGAATCGACATGCCGCCCGTTTCGTGATCCGCTGTAACAATAACCAGGGTTTTTCTGTTAGATTGGGCATATCCCAGCGCTTTTCCAATGGCTCTGTCAAAATCAATCATTTCCTGGGCTACATATGCGCCATTATTGGCATGACCTCCCCAGTCGATATGAGAACCTTCAATCATCAGGAAAAAGCCTTTTTTATTCTTGCTTAGGATATTTATTGCTGTAGAAGCAGCGGCAGGCAACATATCACCACGACCCTGAATCTTGGCAGGATTATGTAAAGGTACATTTAATCCGGCTAATTTCCCCCGGCTGATGTTTTTGATGCTATCCATTGACAAAACCACCTGATAGCCTTTCTGCTGAAGTTCCTGTAACAGGTTTCGCTTATCTGCCCTGAGAACGAAATTCATCGAACCGCCGCCGATAAATACATCAATATCGGTCTTCAGAAAATCAGCGGCAATGCCTTCATAATCCTCACGCCACTTCCGGTGTGCTATGAATGCGGCCGGGGTTGCATGCGTAATTGAGCTCGTTGAAACCAGCCCGGTTGAAAGTCCCTTTTCTTCAGCGTATTCAAGTATGTGTTTACAAGGAATGGTATCCTGGTTTACGCCAATGGCACCATTGTATGTCTTATTTCCGGTTGACATTGCTGTTGCACCCGCACCTGAATCGGTAATGTAACCCGAGACGGAATTTGTCTTACTGAATCCAATGCTTTTGAAGTTGTTTAAATTGAGCTGACCGTGATTAACAGTTAGTCCCGCGCATATCTGGGTAAGCCCCATACCATCTCCAATCAGTAAAATAATGTTGTCGGGTTTTTTTGACCGGAATGATTTGGCTGGATCTCTCTGAGCTATGGCCGGCAGAACAAAAAAAGAGATTATATATATTGTGGAAAGCAACCTGACTGCCGTGGATAATTTCATATAATGATATGTTAGTAATTTTATAATTTAATAGTGTAAAATTATACTTTTGTGACGAATCATTGAGAATTCAGCTATGAGAAAATACAAATGCATGATTTGCGGTTATATATATGATCCTCTTGAAGGAGATCCCGATGGCGGTATTGCACCCGGAACAGCTTTTGAAGAAATCCCCGATGACTGGGTGTGTCCGGTTTGCGGGGTAACCAAGGCGGATTTCGAGCCTACTGAATAATAGTGCCTATTGTTAAACTGTACATTCATGGCCCGGTTCCATATTTTTTATCAGGCTTCGGGAATATTACGCAATACTTCCAGTAAAAGGGACCAAAATTTTCCGGTGGTTGCAATACTGATACGCTCTGAAGGTGAATGTGGGTCTGCAATAGTTGGTCCAAAGGAAATCATATCCAGGTAGGGATACTTCTCCAGGAATAGCCCGCATTCAAGTCCGGCATGAATAGCCTTAACCTGGGGTTTAATGCCAAAAAGCCTCGAATAACTTGATTCGGTAATGCGCAATACATCAGAATCCGGATTGGGATTCCACCCGGGATAACCCTCTGTTTGCTCAACCATGGCGCCAGTAAGTTTAAAAGTACTCTTTACAATATTGGCAATCTGTAACTTGGCTGAAGCAACCGAACTTCTCTGGCTTGTACTGATGACGATACGGTTCATGGCCTCAAACTTGATTGAGGCCAGATTGGTGGAAGTTTCAACCAGGTTTTCCATAACTCTGCTCCATGAAATTACGCCATGAGGACAGGCATAAAGGGAGTTAAGAAGTTTCTCCTGTACTTTCTTTTTTATTACTTTATCGGGCAATGAAGCAGGATGAAGGGTGAATTGAATATGAGGTTCATCAATGAGATATTCTGATTTCATTATCCGGGTATAATCATGAAAATACTCGGTAAATACTTCGCTGTATTTTTCCGGAATCACTACTATCGCATAGGCCTCACGGGGAATGGCATTCCTCAGGTTGCCACCTTCAAAAACTGAAAGCCGCGCCCCGAAACGGTTTCTCGATTCCCAAAGAAACTGGTTGAGGATTTTGATTGAATTCCCTCTGTTTTTATGAATATCAGTGCCCGAATGTCCTCCTTGAAGACCGGATACCTCAATCCTGAATGCCGAAGATCCTTCCGGAGTCCGCCGTACGTTATATTTTAGCGTGGCAAGAGTATTCATACCTCCAGCGCAACCAATGAACAACTCGCCTTCATCTTCTGAATCGAGATTGATTAAAACACGGCTTGAAAAAAAGCTGCTTTCAAGGCCCTTTGCTCCGTTCAGGCCGGTTTCCTCATCAACAGTAAAAAGACATTCCAGGGGACCATGATTTAAGCTGTTGTCTGAAAGAATGGCCATTTGGGCCGCGATGCCAATTCCATTGTCGGCCCCCAGGGTGGTATCTATTGCTTTGATCCAGTCCCCGTCAATTATTGCCTGTATGGGATCAATCTCAAAATTGTGCTGACTGCTGCTGTTTTTTTCACATACCATGTCGAGATGACTCTGGAGGCAAACCATTTTACGGTTTTCAAATCCTGCAGCCGGCGGTTTCAGAATTACCAGATTGCCGGTATTGTCCTTCCTGTATTCAAGCTTATGCTTCTCTGCAAAAGCGATGAGAAAAGCGATCATCTTTTCTTCCTTTTTGGAAGGTCTCGGAATCTTAATGATCTCTTCAAAATACTTCCATACCGTAGTGGGTTTTAGTGTACTCAATTGTGTCATCTTACAAGGATATTTCGATTGTAGCTGTGCTCAAATATACTTTTTATTATTAACAGATCAGTTGTAATAGGGTTTTCAAAATTCTTTTATTTTTATACATTCGCTTGGATTTTTTTGGAATGAAAGAAGGAACCCTATAGATTTCACCGGATGATATGATCACATTAGATCTGATTCTTGTTTTTATCGTACTCCTATTTATTCTTATCACGCTTTATAAGAATCTTCTGGGTATATCCTTCACTTTCCTGATCGGTGTTGTTACACTCGGCGTATTCGGAATACTTACTCCTGCTGAAATTATCAACGGATTTGGTAATGAGCAGGTTGCTGTCGTGATCCTTATGCTGTTATATAGTGATGTACTCAGAAAGACCAACATGATCGAATATATCTTTGACCGGTTGTTTAACAGGGTCCGCACCTATAGGGGCTTTATTGGTCGCATGGTTTTTGCTGTTTCCGCATTATCCATGTTCCTTAACAATACACCGCTGGTGGCAGTGATGATGCCTTATATCACTAGCTGGACAAAGCGGAATCGTTTTTCACCGTCGAAGTTCCTAATACCACTGTCTTATGCCGCCATCCTGGGTGGTTCCGCAACCCTAATCGGCACTTCTACCAACCTGATTGTCAACAGTATGGTGATAAATCAAACCATCATTCCAAAAATGCCCGTTCTGAATATGTTCGATTTTGCATGGGTTGGAATTCCCATGATCATCCTCGGCGGATTTTACCTTGTTTTGTTTGGCAACAAATTACTTCCTTCCAAAGCGGGATTGGATGATGAATTTGACTCGAGTTCCCGGGAATATGTTATTGAATCCAAAGTTCACTCCAGGTCTCATCTGATCGGGAAAACCATTGGGGAATCCGGCCTGCTGGATATTCGGGGGTTGTACCTGGCAGCAATTCTTCGGAAATCATTCCGGATTACTGATGTGCCTGAAGATGTCGTTCTGGACAGTGGTGATATCCTTGTTTTTACCAGTGATACCAGGAATATCACAGACCTGATCCATGACAAATCAGGCCTGATTATTCCTGAAGTAGGAATGCTAACCAGGGTTAAGCATGCCAATGTGAATGAAGTGGTAATTTCTCAGAATTCAACGCTGATTAATAAGTCTGTCAGGGAATCAAATTTCAGGGGTAAATTCGATGCCGCCATAATTGCCGTACACCGTAACGGCGAAAAACTGGAAGGTAAAATCGGTAATATCATTTTAAGGGCCGGCGATGTGCTTTTACTCTTTGCCGGCGAAAATTTCATAAGCCGGACAAAGGACACCAACGATTTTTATTTCATTTCCAAGGTGAGTGAATTTATTAAACTCGACTGGTACAAGTCGCTTATTCTGATCGGGGGCCTTTTTCTGGTTATTGCTTTGTCGGCTTTGAATATTATTTCCTTATTCATGGGATTGATCTTATTGATCATTATCTCGATGATTTTTAAGGTTACTCATCCCAAAGATATTCCAAACAGTATTGACTACAATCTGGCTATGGTTATTGTTTTATCCCTTGCACTTGCCACTGCCATGATTAAGTCGGGTGCAGCCGATGTTTTAGCCAACGGGGTAATATCCGCCTTCTTTCCGTTCGGTGAAGTCGGAGTTTTGGTGGGTATTTTTTTCATAACAGCTTTATTAGCTGCTTATATTACTACCAAAGCTGCAGTCGCCATTATTTTTCCTATAGCCCTTAGTGTGGCTCACCAGCTTGGTGTATCAGGAGTACCCTTCGTTCTTGCGGTTTCCTATGCTGCAGCCTGTACTTTTATTACACCACACGGTTATGTTACCAACCTGATGGTATATGGCCCCGGAGGTTATTCTTTCAGGGATTTCATGCGAATCGGATTGCCACTTACTATAATTTACATGGTAGTGGCCGTATACATTCTTTCTTGGAAGTATTTCTAAAGATCTTTCTTAAATATGCGGTACCTCTTGCCGATATTACCTCCTAACTTCTCATATTCCGCCCGCATTTTATTATTGGTTTCCAAAACCAGGTGACTGTCGATATATTCAAATTTCTGTTCCTGCGCTGATTCCAGCATCTTCAGACCAAGAACAGCATCCAGACCGTTATTGCGGCAATCGGAACGGATTGCTCCCAGAAGCATGGTAAGAAGTTTTGTCTTACGCGAGGCCCGGAGAATCTTTATAAAACCGAACGGAAAAAGCCTGCCACGGGCTTTCCTGATCCCGTCTGACAGTTCGGGCATGGCCAGCGCAAAAGCTATCAGTTCGCCGGAGGGGTTATAAATGACTTTAACAAATCTTGGATTGACAATGGCAATATAACGGTTGGCAAAGTAATCTATCTCTTTCTGGGTAAGGGCACTGAAACCGTAAATGTGTGCATAGGTTGTATTTATCAGATCAAAAACAGGCTTTATAACAGGTCTCAGCTGCTTACGGTTTGTGTACTCTTTAAGGGTGAAGCTGTTGGCTTCCAGGGTTCTTGTGTATATTGCACGGTAAAAATCGGGGATTACTTTGGGAACAGGTAGCTGGTAATCAACGCAATCAATCTCCTTGGCATAACCACAAATATCCATAAGATTTACCATGTATGGTAAACTATAATTAGTGGCAATAATTGCAGGAAGGTCAAAACCTTCAATCATAAATCCCTGGGGATCTTTATCAGAAAAACCAAATGGCCCGATGACCTTATTCATCCCTTTTTCCCTGCACCAGTCTTCAATATGACGGGTCAAAGCCAGGGCTACTTCTGGATCATCATAGCATTCAAGTGCATAAAACCGCCCGGTGAGTTCCTGATGTACCGTATTGTATTTATGATTGATGATTCCCATAATTCTGCCACAAGCCTTGTTGTTGCGGTAAGCAAGCAAGAGGATTGTGCTGCAGTCATTGAAAAAACGATTCTTGGAGGGATTATAAAAATTCCATTCATCAGCGTAAAAAGGAAAGATCCAGTTTTTGTGAGCGGTGTGAATTTTCTCGGGAAGATAGATAAAGGCTCTGAGTTCAACTTTTGAAGAGACTTCTTTAACAGTGACCTGCATTTTTTCAGGAAAAATAATAATAATGGATGATAATGAAACTGCCTAACAGAATAATATGACGAAGTGACTCGTCCCTCTTGTCCCTTGTCACTTATTTTGCCTGCCAGAAACATCTGACGGGTGAAAATATTCTGCCTTCGGTATTCAATTGTTTGATAGCTTTTTCAGCATCCTTTTTATCGACCTGAGCCAATTCTGCAATTTCCCCTGTTCGCAATGGTTTTGCGGCTTTATTCAGTGTATTAAGTACTTTTTCTTTTATTTCCATGTCTGTCGTTATTATAACCTAAAGTTATTAAAAAAAATGAATTTATATTTGTGCCTTTCAATATGGAAGAAATGCAGGTTATAGAACAAATCCTTACCTCCTCAGTAATCCATGCCATCAAAGAATTATACGGGCAGGGCTGTCGTACGGAACTAATTCAGCTGCAAAAAACCAGGCATGAATATGAAGGTGATATCACCTTAGTGGTTTTTCCCTTGCTGAAATTATCACGGAAAACTCCGGATGCAACGTCAGATGAGCTGGGTAAATTCCTGCTGGCACATAACAATGAGGTTGTCAGATATAGTGTAATCAAAGGATTTTTGAATCTTGTAATCGATGACAGTTATTTTTTACGCCATCTGAACAGTACTTTATTACTGGATCGCTATGGTTTAAGTGAGATCAATAAGGGAACCGAATGTATAATGGTTGAATATTCCTCGCCCAATACCAATAAACCTTTGCATCTTGGGCATGTCAGGAATAATCTTCTGGGATTTGCCATAAGCAATATCTTTATGGCAAACGGTAAAATAGTTATTAAAACCAACTTGGTTAACGACAGGGGTATTCATATTTGCAAATCTATGCTTGCTTGGCAACGCTGGGGAAAAGGTGAGACAACTGAGACTTCGGGTAAAAAAGGCGATCACCTCGTGGGAGATTACTATGTGAAATTCGACCAGGAATATAAAAAACAAGTTGCTGTTTTGATTTCTGAAGGTTTACTGCGGGAAGAGGCCGAGAGGAAAGCTCCTTTATTGCTTGAAGCACAGGAAATGCTCAGGAGTTGGGAAGCTGGGGACGAAAATATTCTGGAATTATGGAAAATGATGAATGCCTGGGTTTATGAAGGATTTGATGAGACTTATCGCAGGCTTGGAGTTAGTTTCGATAAAATATACTATGAATCTGAAACATGGATCCATGGCAAAAACACTGTACTTGAAGGTTTAAACAAAGGTGTTTTCAACAGACGCGAAGATGGATCCATCTGGGCCGACCTGCGCGATAAAGGACTGGATGAGAAAGTGCTGCTGAGGTCGGATGGGACATCGGTATACATGACTCAGGATATTGGTACGGCACAGGTGAGGCAACATGATTATGCCCCGGATAGGATGGTCTATGTTGTAGGTAACGAACAGAACTACCATTTCAAAGTTTTGGCCATCATTCTCGATTTACTGGGTTTTCCCTGGGCTAAATCGCTCCATCACCTTTCCTATGGCATGGTCGAGTTACCCGAAGGCAAAATGAAATCGCGAGAAGGTACTGTGGTGGACGCCGATGATCTGATAAATGAAATGATTGATACCGCTCGTGAAATGTCGAAAGAGCTCGGAAAACTAGAGGGACTGAGTGAAGCGGAAAAGGAAGATATCTTCAGAATGATTGGTTTGGGCGCCCTGAAGTACTTTATGCTCAAGGTTGATCCCGTAAAGAATATGCTCTTTAATCCGCGTGAATCAATCGATTTCAATGGCAATACCGGACCTTTCATTCAGTATACTTACACCCGTATACGGTCGGTGTTTCGTAAGGCTGATGAATTGAATATCAGCATCCCGGAACAATCACCTGTGCATATTACCATCAATACCAAGGAGAAAAGCATGTTAAGACTGATTCATGAGTTTCCGTCAGTCATATGCAATGCCGCAGAGAGTTTCAACCCGTCTTTAATTGCTAATTTCATATATGAATTGGTTAAGGAATACAACCAGTTCTACCATGATTATTCAATTCTGAAAGAGGAGAACACTGAAATCAGGGAATTCAGGCTGGTCTTTTCCCGGGTTGTTTCGGATATTGTGAAAAATGGTATGGAGTTGCTGGGTATTGAAATGCCGGAAAGAATGTAATATATTTGAAGAAAGAAGGAAGATTTAAGAAGGAAAATTTAAGACTATCAACAATCAACTATCAACCAACAACTAAATAGATGTTCGACAATTTATCCGATAGGCTTGAAAGGTCATTTAAAATACTAAAAGGTGAGGGCAGAATTACTGAAATCAATGTTGCCGAGACCTTGAAGGAAATTCGCCGCGCACTGCTCGATGCAGATGTCAATTATAAAATTGCCAAGTCGTTTACCGATAATGTAAAGCAGATGGCTATGGGCCAGAAGATTCTGACTTCTGTAAAGCCTGGCCAGATGATGGTAAAAATTGTACATGATGAACTCAGTGCGTTGATGGGAGGTTCTCATGTGGATATTAACCTTAAGGGCAATCCGGTGGTGGTATTAATTGCCGGATTACAGGGTTCAGGTAAAACCACATTCTCGGCAAAGCTGGCCAACCATCTTAAGCATAAACGTGGTAAAAATCCGATGCTGATCGCTGGAGACGTTTATCGGCCGGCAGCCATTGAGCAGTTGAAGATATTAGGGCAGCAGATAGACGTTCCTACCTTTACCGAGGAAGGCAACAGTAATCCGGTGAAAATAGCACAGGCAGGAATAAAAGAAGCCAAACGATTGGGGTATGATCTTGTTATTGTGGATACTGCGGGACGCCTGGCTATCGATGCCGAAATGATGGATGAAATAGAGTCCGTTAAAAAAAGCATCAGTCCGCAGGAAATTCTCTTTGTTGTGGATGCCATGACAGGTCAGGATGCTGTGAATACAGCCAGGGAGTTCAACGAAAGGTTGAACTTTGATGGCGTTGTACTAACCAAACTCGACGGAGATACCAGGGGCGGAGCTGCCTTATCGATACGGGCAATAGTAGATAAGCCCATAAAATTTGTCAGTGCTGGTGAAAAGCTTGAATCCATTGAGCTGTTTCACCCAGAACGCATGGCCGATCGCATATTGGGTATGGGCGATATCGTAACCCTGGTTGAAAAGGCACAGGAACAATTTGATATTGAAGAAGCTCGAAAGATACAGAAGAAGATCGCCAAAAACCAGTTTTCATTCAGTGATTTTCTCGGCCAGATCCAGCAAATAAAAAAAATGGGAAATATCAAAGATCTGGCAAGTATGATACCTGGTGTAGGTAAAGCATTGAAGAATCTCGAGATGGATGATAATGCCTTTAAAGGAATAGAAGCGATTATTTTCTCGATGACCCCGGTTGAACGTAACAATCCTGACATTCTTAGCGGTACAAGAAGAAAACGTATTGCCGATGGCAGTGGTACCAGTATTCAGGAGGTAAACAGGTTGATCAAACAGTTTGATGAGACGCGGAAACTCATGCGGATGATCACTACCCATAAAAACCCGATGCGCATGATGGGTAATATGCCTGCATTCCGTGGAAAATAATATTTAAGCCTAGTATTATGCAACTTATGGATGGGAAAAAGATATCCGGTGAGATTAAGCTGGAAATTGCCCGTGAAGTGGAGCAATTGAAAGCCAGGGGTCATAAAATACCTCATCTTGCAGCAGTTTTGGTCGGACACGATGGTGCCAGTGAAACCTATGTAGCCGGAAAAGTCAAAGCATGCTACGAAGTAGGATTTAAATCAACTTTAATCCGCTATGAAGAGGATGTGACTGAAATAGTACTGTTAAATACGGTGTATGATTTGAATAATGATCCTGATATCGATGGATTTATTGTTCAGCTTCCTTTACCTGCACATATTTCAGAGCAAAAGGTGATTGATGCCATAAATCCCCGCAAGGATGTTGATGGTTTTCATCCTGTAAACCTGGGTAGAATGGTTCTTGGTCTTCCTGCCTTTATATCAGCCACACCAGCCGGTATAATTGAATTGTTCAGAAGATACAATATTTCAACCTCGGGGAAGAACTGTGTGGTTGTAGGTCGCAGTAATATTGTAGGTAAGCCCATCAGCATTTTAATGTCGCAAAAAACTGATCCAGGAGATGCCACCGTTACACTCTGTCACAGCCGTACCCGTAACCTCAGTGAGGTTATCAGGTCAGGTGATATTGTAATAGCAGCCCTGGGCAAACCTGAATTTGTCAGGGCCGATATGATCAAAGAGGGTGCTGTGGTTATTGATGTCGGCATTACACGGATTAAATCGAATTTAACCCAATCGGGCTGGAAATTACTGGGTGATGTAAAATTTGACGAGGTTGCACCCAAATGCAGCTATATTTCACCGGTACCCGGTGGCGTGGGTCTCATGACAGTTGTGTCTTTGCTTAACAATACCCTGCGTGCGGCAAAAGGAGAAATCTACCATTAACGACAATGATCCTTCGTAACTTCATATATGCTTGCATAATCATCAGCTGTTTTTTATGCGGGTGCCGTAAAAGCAGTGATGCTGATGATCAGCGTCTCACATGGACAACGGATGCCCCATTATCAATACCTTATCGGGTGCGACTTCAACGTCTCGAAAAAGGAAATCTGGTGCGCAACCATTCCTTTGAAACAGGAAGAACTTTTACACTCGACACCTCAAAAACGTCCTTTGTAATCGACGGCTGGCAACAGATTGGTCAGCATGTTTATTGGGTAGATACTCAGATCGACAGCCTGTATGCTGATAATGAAGCCTTTTCAGGAATTCGGTCCGTGAAAATCATTCGGAAAAACGCATTTGAGGCCGATGAACAAGGCGAGGGCGTGATGAGTGATTTTATCAAGGTAATTCCCGGCAATTATACCTTCTCCTTTTATGCCCGGCTTGAAAATGTTCTTCCGGCCAGGGCAAGGCTTGGCACAAGAATGTTTGATGCTATTGATGTGTATCTGCAGTTTTACGACCGGAACAAAATTATCCTCAGTCCCAAGTACCCATACCCTCACATTAACCAGATTATCAATACTTCTTTTAAGTCTCTGTCATTTGCGAATTATAATGAAATACCATCCTTCGGTTGGGGGAAAGTCATCGGAAAATCAGCACACTTTCCGTTCCCCGAAGGTGATATCCCTTCTGAGGCTCAGTATGTAAAGATTTTTATCGGTCTTAAAGGTAGCGGAACCATGTGGATCGACAGTGTTAACTTTGCATACAGTGATCGCAATTTCTCTGTCGCTGAAAGGATGCGCAAATATACCGATACCACTTTTACCGGGTATGAGGCCATAGTTCCCACACCCAAAAAGTATCAGAAAATGGAATCGGTTTTTTTAAGTACTTCCGGGGCTAAAAATGAGCAGAATCTCCTGATACTGATACCTGACAATCCGGATCTGTTACTTATTAAGGCTGCTGAACTTATCCGGAATGCTGTGAATATGAGTCTTGAATCCGGTGAAAGTAATCAAGTAGCTGTTCCAAAAATCCAGGTCGTTAAGAATGTAACTCATTTACAAACAGAAAAATCCAGACTCATTTTTAGTTTGGGTTCAACAGACCTGTTCAGAAATTTTCAGGCCCGCTTGCCTCTGGCGGATATTCGTCCATACCCACAGGGATATTTTATTCATTCAACTTCCGACCTTCCCAACATTGTATTTTTGGGCGGGAATAACAGTACCGGTATTTATTATGCGGCACTCTCAGTGCTGCAAATGATCGATAAAAAGAGTCCCGTATTCCATAATGCCAGAATTATTGATTATCCTGATTTTGCCAACCGGTACTGTGCAATTGACGTCAGGCAGGAAGAAGGAAGGCAATCAATAGAACTTTACGGGGAGCTCATTTCCTGTAAAATCAATGGGGCTTTCTATGAGATGGTATCAACCAGCCAGAAGCAACCTGCAAATTCAGGCCAGAAGTTCATTTCTGATAATGCTGCATTCCATGGCCCCCTGTTTGCAGTTTATCAACTGCCTGATTATAAGCAACCGGTGGATTCCACGCTAACATACACCTTTCCGGTGCATTTACCATCATGTATTTTTTGTCATGTGTTGGACAGGAATGATCTGGCTGCCTACAGGGTTGCTGGATATCCCGGTTTTGTCAGCCTGCTTCTGCCACCTGCATTTAACAATCAGCTGCTGGATTATTCATATGCTCCTGCTGCGGTTAATCCGGTATTAAAGGATACTAAAAGCCTTTATTCGGGTTGTTCTTATTTCAGTTATTATACCGATGACGCAGATATTGAAAGGTTTATACAATATGCAGGTGAAAAACCTGTCTTCATGGATAATTCCATGCAAATCTTTACGCCGTTCGGACACTATGCCGGAAATGATCCCTTTTATCCCGGCAAAATCAGACTGTATAATATTTTTGAGCCATTTGGCAATAATAAAATCAGGGAACATTTTGCAAAACTGGATACTTCGCTTTTCTTTATGAATACATCAGCCAATTCTGAGATTGACATTATCAGATTGTTTACTGCTGCAGATTTTATGTGGAATTCCAAATCATATGTAGGGGACTTATCATTATGGAAAGTACTCCAGTCAAGATATGGGGCTGAGGTATCACGTGAATTAATCACATATGCTGACAAATATGGACATATGCTGGAGATATTGACGAGAATGCAGGGAAGCAAGCAACTGCCCCGCTATGTGAAAGACGGTCAGCAAATCCTGACCGAACTTAATCATATGGTATCGTCAATAGGAAGGAGCCTTGGTATACATCACCGTTTGGTACTGGAGCTTCAGGCATTGAACAGTGAATTGCTTATCAAATTAAGGCTGTATACTCAGTACATACATTGATTGAATTTTATAAGTTCATA
>Ga0299915_10000514_pt1 | contig 28965 bp, 31 predicted proteins | sample RVTome_13_FD_200263 | JGI IMG/M metagenome (GOLD analysis project Ga0299915, IMG submission 200263) | Soil microbial communities from uranium-contaminated site in the Upper Colorado River Basin, Wyoming, United States - RVT92D227 (version 2) ...
TACTGGCGATAATTTTGAGGGTATCCCTTTTTTTCTCTGAGATACGGATTGTAGTACTTCCCACGGTCATACCTCCTTAGTCTACTAATAGATTAAGCTATTTTGAGCCTAGTGTCAAGCTATTTGTAAGATATATGAAAAAGGCAGTTATCCAAGCTCAATTCCTGGCTCTATTCCTGGCTCTATTCATGCCTTGACCACTAGTACCATATTCTCTATAGTTATACGGTAGTGATTCCATTGCTGTGAGGACACCATGAAAATCAAGGTAGACCGGGACAAGATCGTCAAGGCGCTTAAGGAGGTCGAGGGGATCGAGGTTACCCTGGAAAACGCCGAGGATGCCAAGGAGGCCCTCGATCTCATCTTGAAGAAGTCGCAGCTCTTTAAGGGCGCCGAAGGAAAAAAGTTGAAGGATGTCATCGTGACCGCCACCCAGGAATACAAGACATCGGCGGTGGAATACAATCTCATATTTACGCTGGAGTTTGTCTTTGCGAGCGGCGTCTTCACGGACGCCAAGATCGCCCTGATCAAAGAGGTACAGGACTTCTTCGCTAAATACTGAGGTTATCTGTACGCTTGGGTATGGCGGTGAAAACGGCTGCCAGTTTCAGGGAAACGTACCAAATGCCTATCGCGAAGGTAAAAGAGGTATCTCATACCCCTCAGTAAGGCAGTTCCCTTTTTACCTACACTACCCCGTTCATTTTTCAGACCGTTACTCAGCTACGAGAACTCGGATACCGAAGGTCCGAAGCGGCTGGACTTGTGGTTCAAAGGTACGGTGGTATATCAGTACCAAGGGCACCTTGCCGGCAGCGACAACATCGAATCTAAAAGTCATGCGCCCGCCGGAACCCAATGCCTTGCTGTCCGGCATGAACGTTGGCTCGCCCTTCTGTTTAAGGAGAGCCTCTGATCCAGGTTTCACCTCCCAGGTATAACCCGTCGTGGGATTACCCGGCAGCACTATTTCCAGCGTATCACCAGGATGTAGTGTTATTGTAGATCCGGAATCCGCGTGCGTTAGCCGCAGCGTTATCCCGCTTTGCTTTCCGGCGGCAATGAGAGCAATGGCAGCCATCAAGAGCACAAGGGTGAAGCTTATTCGCCGTAACATGGTCTTGGACCTCCTCGTCGATTTGTGAAGGCGCTTATGAAAGCACGAAGGTTCCCTTTAAGCACCTGGAAGCCTCGGCAACATGGCGTACATGGGAACGGAGCCCAGCTGGCTCTTAGTTTGCTATGAGCATTCTAGCATGGGCTGCAACACAGAGACAAGCGTTCAATGCCCTTGAGCTTATCCTCCGGCCGTGGTATTTTCATGGCTAGCCATGATGGTTCGTCACCAACGAACGATGAAGACGGTATAATTTAAACCCCCTCTCTCGCTGGCGGGAGAGGGCGGGGGTGAGGGTGGATATAGACGATTTTCCCCCTCACCACAATCCTCTCCCCGAGGGGAGAGGAAACCTAGGGGTTCTATTTTCTCTGTAACTAATGAAGGATGTCATCGGCATAGGCGCCTTGAACCTGGACCTCTTGTATGAGGTCGCCGACCTGGCTGCCCTGCGCAAGCAGGGGTGGCCCCTGCACGGAGGCAGGGAGCAATCCCTTACTCCTGTGGAGTTCCAGCAATTGTTGGAGGAGCTTGAAAGTCAGGGGACCCTGCGGTTTCGCAGCGGCGGGGGATCAGCTGCCAATACCATTGTGGCCCTGGCCAGGATGGGGTTTCAGACGGGGTTTGCGGGGAGGGTGGGAGCTGACGACGCGGGCGCCTTTATCCTCAGCGAGATGAAAGGGGTGGACCTTGCGCAGGTCAAGGCAGGGGACGCCACCGGCATCTGCCTGGTGGTGTTGGACAGCCGCCGGGATCGGGCCCTTGTGGTCCAGCCAAATGCCAACGACGACCTTGCATTCGAGGATCTGAATATCCCCTATCTATCCGACGCCCGTTACCTCCACCTGAGCGCCTTTGTGGGCGATGCCCCTTTTGATGCCCAGCGAAGGCTCATGGAGGTCCTCCCTGCCGGGGTGAAGGTGAGCCTCGATCCGGGTGAGCTCTATGCCCAACGCGGGATGGAAGAAGTCCTCCCTTTGATCGAGCGCTCATCCATCCTCTTTGCCACGGATCACGAGATCTGCACCCTCATGGGCGCAGACGATTATAAAGCCGGTTGCAAGGAGATAGCCTCCCACGGGCCTGAGATGGTGGTCTGCAAGAGGGGGGAGCACGGGGCATATCTCTTCTCACGGGAGGGGGAGGCGGAGTTTCGTCCCCAAGGGGAAACTGAGGTGGTTGACAACACCGGCGCAGGGGATGTCTACGATGCCGGGTTTTTGGCAGGTCTGCTCCTGAAAAGGCCGCTCCAGGACTGCTTGGCCCTTGCCCATGCCATGGCGGCCAAGAGCCTCGGCGGCTATGGCAGGCAGCGCTACCCCAATGCCGGGGATATAAAGGAGATTACAGGGGGTTGACGATGCCCTTGCAATTCGGTTGGTTCTCCACAGGCAGGGACCTGGCAGCCAGACAGCTGCTCCAGGCGGTCCGGGATAAGATCAAAGAGGGTTTCATCCCCGCGGAGATAACCTTTGTCTTCTGCGACCGGGAGAGGGGCGAGGCAGTGCAGAGCGATCTCTTTCTGGACCTTGCCGCAGCATTGGGTTTGGAGACCATCACCTTTTCCTCACGCCGATTTAAACCTCAGCTCCACAAGAAAGATCGGGAGCAATGGCGCGCGGAATACCATAGGGGGGTGATGGAGAGGATTGCCTCCCATAAAGATGCCCTGCTCGTGCTTGCCGGCTACATGCTCATCGTGAGCCCCGAGATGTGCCAACGATACCCCATCATCAACCTCCACCCGGCCCTGCCCGGCGGTCCCACTGGGGCATGGGAGGAGGTGATCGACGAGCTGATGAGAGAGCGGGCCAATACCACCGGGGCGATGATGCACCTCGTCACCCCGGAGCTGGACCGGGGGGCGGTTGTGGCTTATTACTCCTTTCCCATCCGGGGTGGTGCGTTTACCCCCTTCTGGAAGGAGGGTCTCGAGAAGCGCGGTCCCTTGTTTTGGCTGATCCGCCAGGAGGGGGTGCGCCGGGAGATACCGCTCATCATCCTCACCCTCAAGGCTGTGGCAGAGGGGAGGATCCGGATAAAGGACGGGCGGGTCATGGGCAGCAAGGGAAAAGAGCTCAAGGGGCTTGTCCTGACCCAGGAGGTAGAGGAATACCTCAAAGACGTAAGATGAGGATCTTTGTCACCGACTGCGAAGGCCCGATCTCCAAGAACGATAACGCCATGGAGCTGGCCGCTTCTTTCGTCCCCCAGGGGGAGGCGTTTTTCTCCCTGCTGAGCAAGTATGACGACTACCTGGCAGATGTGGAGCGGCGGCCCGGGTATAAGGCCGGCGACACCCTGCGCCTGATCCTCCCCTTTCTCAAGGCCTTCGGCGCGACGGACAAGCGGATCGAAGAGTTCTCCCGCGCCAACATCCTCCTGATGCCCGGGGCACCGGAAACCCTCCGCTTCATCAGGGAAAGGATGCCTGCCTTTATCATCAGCACCAGCTACGAGCCTTATATCCGGGCCCTCTGCGAGGTCATCGGTTTCCCCTTCGAGGCGGCATACTGCACCGCGCTTGCGCTCGATCGCTATCCACTTCCCACAGAGGAAGAGGGGTATCTGCGCGAGGCGGCAGGGGAGATCGCCCGCATGCCCATGATCGAGTGGGGGGAAGGGGCCTCGGGGCTGGCGGATCTCCCAGAAGCAGGGGGGCGGGTGGTGTGGCGGCTCAATCAGATCTTCTGGCAGGAGATGGCCGGCATGCAGATCAACAGGGTCGTGGAGGAGGTGGATCCCGTCGGGGGGGAGGCGAAGGCGGCGGCCGTGCGCGCGATCTTGCAGCGCACCGGCGCCGAGGTCTCCGAGGTCATGTACGTGGGGGACAGCATCACCGATTTTCAGGCCCTGGAGATGGTCAAGGCGGGAGGGGGGCTGGCCCTCTCCTTCAACGGCAACGCCTATGCCATCAAGGGGGCGCACGTGGCCTGCCTGGGAAGGGATACGAAAATCATCTCCATCTGCGCTCAGCTCTTCGCCGCGGCGGGGGCAAAGGGGGTGATGGCCCTCTTGCCCCGGTGGGGACCGGCGGCTTTACAATCTGCCGGGGTAGAGGCGGGGCAGATGGCGCACCTTGCGCCGGATGCCGAGATCGGGGAGATCACCCCTGATAATCAGGCCCTGTGGATTGAGAGGAGCCAGCAGTTCCGCAAACAGGTAAGAGGGGTCCGCATCGGGTCCCTCGGATAGAGGATGATCATGAAAAAAGAATCGTTGTTTAACCTATTGTTTCTCCACGCTCACGCGGGATGGACGCTATTGGAGAGGGTATGAAGAAAGAATCCTTATTTAATCTGTTGTTCATCGCCCTGGTCATCATGGCCTTCTATCTCTTTTTCCGCATCATGTCTCCATTTTTCTCTATTATTGCGTGGGCCGCCATCTTGACTATTATCTTTTACCCCCTCTTTAAGCTCGTCAACAGACTCTATCGAAACCGACGGGCATGGGCCGCCCTAACGATGACCGTCATCGTCATCATCGCCATCGTCATCTCCTCAGGCTTTCTGCTCAACCTCGTGGCGAGGGAGCTGATCGATCTATACCAGTACAGTGAGCAGTTCATCAGAGAGGGAAAGCATATAGCATTTTTCCAGGGTCTCAAACAGATCGGCCTCATGCAACGGATAGGGGAGGCGCTCGATCGTTATTTTGATCTCTCCCAGATAGACCTCGAGACATTCCTGCTCGATAATCTGAGAAAGTTGAACATGTATATAGCAAGCCAGGCCCCCAAGTTCATCAAGGGGCTCTCCGCCATCATCCTCAAATTCTTTCTAATGTCCGTCACCCTCTTCTTTCTCTTCAAGGATGGAGAGGAGGTCATCACAAAGATAAAGGCCCTCCTCCCCCTCACTGCCAAGGAGCGGGATAACATCCTGAGGAAGATAGTCGAGATGATCCAGGCCACCATCTACGGCGGCATCGTGGTGGCCCTGGTGCAAGGGGGCCTGGGGGCCTTGGGGTTCTTGATCGTGGGGCTTGCCTCCCCCCTGTTCTGGGGCATGGTGATGGCCTTGCTGTCATTTATGCATATCGTGGGCCCCTTTATGGTCTGGGTCCCTGCCACGGTGTTCCTCCTCATCCAGGGTGCCTATACCAAGGCCGTGATCCTCGGCATCTGGGGTGTGACCATGGTGAGCCTGTCGGATAATTTCTTGCGCCCCATCATCATCAGCGGCAGGACCCAGATTCACCCCCTGTTGATCTTTTTCAGCATCCTGGGGGGGCTTTACATCTTCGGCTTAGTGGGTTTTATTGCCGGTCCCCTCGTCGTCACCATCTGCCTGGCCATCATAGATATCTACACCGCGAGCCCCCGGCGTCGGAGGACGTAGGCGCATGAACGCTCCTTGCGGGGAACAAATGATGCTCCTTTTAAGATTTAAAGGACATCATGTCGCTCCCGCTCCTCAATATAGAGATAGGGATTACGGGATCCCGAAGCGGGAAAGGCGACAGTGATGCCCCTTTTAAGATTTACATGACATCATGTCGCAAGGCGACAGAGTCAAACGCTGTAGAATCGCTGGGCAGGGAGTTCCAGGCAGGTAAGGGTTCCCCCGTAGACGGCTCCGGTGTCAATGCCGATCTTGTTGGGCGCTATAAATACCCGCTGCAGGGGGGTGTGGCCGAAGATTACCGTCTTGCCGAAGTCGTGCGGCGAGAGGATGAACTCATCCCTGATCCAGATGAGGTCGTGGGGGTCCTGCTCCTCCAGGGGGATCCCCCCCCTTATGCCCGCGTGGACAAAGATGTATCGCTCCGTCTCATAGTACAAGAGCAGCGAGGTGAAGAAATCGAGGTGCTCTTGGGGGAGCTTAAACTCACCTTCCTGGGAATACGCTCTGATGGTGGCAGCGCCGCCGTTGTAGAGGTAGAGGTCATAGTTTTTCCCGTTGAGGACCCAATCGAGGAACATCTCTTCGTGATTCCCCTTGAGGCAGACGACATGCGGGAGATCCTTCCGCAACCGGATGATGTAATCAACGACCCCCTTGGCATCGGGACCGCGGTCGATGTAGTCCCCCAAAAAGACCAGGGTATCCTTCTCTCGGTTCAGCGCGGGTTTGATCTTCTCCATCAACTGCTCGAGGTGTGACAGATTGCCATGGATGTCACCGATGGCGAAGAACTTCTCTACTTCCCTTTTACCCACCACTCCGCGGCTCCTTGTTACTTTTCCTTTATCCACCAGTCCGCGGCCCCTTGTTACTTTCCTTTTATCCACCAGTCCGCGTCTCTCTCCTTAAACCACCATGCGGACAAATCGGTCTGCAGGATGGCTTCGGCCATGCTCTTGGCCACCTCCGTTTGCAACCGCTTGGCGTTATTGCGGAGCCACTCATCGGCATAGCGGCTGCCCAGGTCTTTATGCTCTTTGAGTTGCAACAGCAGCGCCAACTGGTCGGCATCATGGGAGAGAAAGGCCTCCGGCGTCTTATGGGCGTTGAACTCCGCGATCAGGCCCTTGATCTCATCGGCAAAGGGGAGCCCCGCAGCCAGGTCCTCGGCTGCACGCTCCTCATCCACCAGGACGTACTTTTTGTAGACGTAGTTATGGTCTCCGGTCCTCGCCTCGGGGAGGTCATGGAAGAGGCACATCTTGACCACCTTAAAGGCGTCGACCCCTCCCTCCAATTGAGCCAGGCAATAGCCGATGAAGGCGGCGCTGAAGAGGTGCTCGGCAACCGATTCCTCTCCGGTGCCCAAAAAGCGGTAGCCGGTCCGGGGGGTCCTCTTCAACATCCCCACCTCAAAGAGGAGATCGGCGATCCGCTTCAAATCCGTGTCAGGTCTCGCCATTGAGCCTTGCCTTTTCCCATCGAACATCGCTTCTCTTGTCCTCTGAATAGCAGATAGTTTCCTTCTCGGCTGCCTCGTGCGGTGATGCGATAAAAAGCGTTTTTAAAAGATGATCTCAAAGGTCTTGCCATAATGGACACACTATTATATATAGTGGTCGTTTAAAGTCAAATAGTGCAGGCCGTTGAAAAACGCCCATCTGTCCCTCTCTTCGCGGGATTTCTCGCATCCGTCCAGGGCCCCCGCCCGCGGGATTTCGCAAGGCTCAACCCCACCCATCGCGGGATTTCGCAAGGCTCAACCCCACCCATCGCGGGATTTCGCAAGGCTCAACCCCACCCATCGCGGGATTTCGCAAGGCTCAACTTTTTTGAACAGCCTGCAAAAAATCAATTTTTCAACAAGCTCTTGCGGCCACTCCCTCCTTGCACCTTTGGGTTGTCTTTTCCCATGAGATGTGGTATAAGGGCCTGGATTTTAGATCTCGGATCAGGGGGATGAGAGGTGGGCGAGCGCGTTCTCGTAACCGGAGCGACAGGTTTCATCGGGAGCCATCTCGTGGATGAGCTCCTCTGGAAAGGGTATGAGGTGTCTGCCCTCATACGAGAGAGCAGTGATCTGCGCTGGCTCAGGGGCAAAGGGGTGGAGTTCATCTACGGAGATCTGCTGGGAGCGGGCAAACTCCCGCCTCTGAAGCGGGTTGCCCATATCTTCCACCTGGGCGGGGCGACCAGGGCCCTGCGCAGCAGGGATTTTTACCGGACCAACCAGGAGGGGACAGAGCGGCTGATAGATGCTGCCCGGAATATCCGGGGGCTCAAGCGATTTGTTTACCTCTCAAGCCAGGCCGCTGCCGGCCCCTCTCTCCCCGAGAGGGGACAAACGGAGGAGGACCCCGTCTGTCCCGTCTCCCCTTATGGCGAAAGCAAATTGCACGGGGAGGAGGCGGTGCTCAGTTGCCGGGACAGGTTCCACGTAACAATCCTGCGCCCGTGCGCCATCTACGGACCCCGGGATGCCTACATGTTTGAGATTTTCAGGCGCATCTCCAAGGGTTACATCCCCATGGTGGGCAAGGAGCCGATATTTTTGAGCTTCTGTTATGTAGAGGATCTTGTCCAGGCCCTCATGTTGTCCATCCAGCGGGATCATCCCTCGGGTGAGATCTATTTCATAGCGGATGGGGAAAGGTACTCTTGGGATTTCTTCGCCGATGTGGTATCATCTGAGCTCCACGTCAAGCTGCGTAAGATCCGTATCCCCATCTGGGCCGCTTGGTTCTACGCCGGGCTGTCGGATAGCTGGGGATTGGTGAGGAAAAAGCCGGCCTTGTTTCATCGGAGTAAATGCGCCGAGGCAAGCCAGTCAAACTGGGTCTGTGATATAAGCAAGGCGAAGAAAAAAATCGGATTTCGCCCCCGCTTCCATCTGGAGGCAGGGGTGACGGTTACCCTCAGGTGGTATAAAAACAAAGGGTGGCTATGAGGGAGTGCTTATAATGGATATATTTACCAAATGTTATGAGTTCACCGAGGCGGATAAGGCCAAGGCCGCCGGGTATTACTTCATATTTCGCCGGGTGGAGTCCGCCCAGGACACCGAGGTGATCGTCGATGGCCGGAAGCTGATCATGGCGGGTTCCAACAACTATCTGGGTCTCACGAGCCATCCCAGGGTGAAAGAGGCGGCCATCAAGGCGGTGGAGAAGTACGGCAGCGGCTGTGCGGGGTCCCGGTTCCTCAACGGCAACCTGGACATCCACGAGGAGTTGGAGGAGAAGCTGGCGGCGTTTTTCCGCAAGGAGGCCGCCGTGGTCTTTGCCACCGGATATCAGACCAACCTCGGCGCTATCGCCGCCTTGGCGGGGAGGAATGACGAGATTATCCTGGACAAATACGACCACGCGAGCATCATCGACGGCTGCCGCCTCTCCTTCGGCCAGGTAAAGAAGTTCAGGCACAACGACATGAAGGATCTCGAGCGGGTGCTCGCCCGCACCCCCGACAAGAGAGGGATACTCATCATCGTGGATGGGATCTTCAGCATGGAGGGGGATATCACGCCCCTGCCCGATGTCATGGCCCTGGCGAAGAAGTATGGGGCGCGGGTTATGGTGGATGACGCCCACGCCGTCGGGGTGTTGGGCGAGGGGGGGAGGGGCACTGCGGAGCACTTCCACCTGGAGAATGAGGTGGACGTCATCATGGGCACCTACAGCAAATCCTTGGCAGCCATCGGGGGATTCATCGTCGCCTCCAGAGAGGTGGCGAACTATGTCAAGCATTTCGCCCGTTCGCTCATCTTCAGCGCCAGCCTTGCGCCTGCCTTGGTGGCAGCGGTGAGCGTCGCCCTCGATATCATCCAAGAGCAACCCGAGCTGCGGGAGAGGCTCTGGCACAACACCCGCAAGATGCTCAAGGGGTTCAAGGAGCTCGGCTTCGACACGGGAACGAGCGCGACGCCTATCATCCCCATCATGATCGGGGATCAGATGAAGACCTTTGAGATGTGCGGGCTTTTGCAGGAGTACGGGATATTTGTGAACCCCACCATCTCTCCTGCCGTCCCGCCGGGGAGGGAGCTGCTGCGCACCAGCTATATGGCCACCCACACCGAGGAGCAGTTGGATAGGATCCTGGATGCCTTTGCACGGGCGGGGCGCAAGCTGGGGGTGATCTGATATGCTCGCCGGCAGCATCACCATCCAAGAGGTCAAGACCAAGAAGGCATTAAAGACCTTTCTCCGGCTCCCCTGGCAGATATACCGGGGAGATCCCTTCTGGGTTCCGCCGCTGCTCAAGGAGCATGCCTTTCACTTCTCCCCCAAGAACCCCTTCCTGCACCATGCCCAGATCGTCCCCTATGTGGCTCTTAAGAACGGCTCTATCGTGGGGCGCATCGCCGCCATCATCGACCAGAGCTATATCGATTTTCATCAGGAGAAGACGGGGTTCTTCGGCTTTTTCGAGTCCATCGATGACCTCAAGGTCGCCCGCGCCCTGGTGGATCAGGTCAAGGGATTTCTGCGGGGGAAGAAGCTGAAAACGATGATGGGGCCGGTGAATCCCTCCACCAATGATGAGTGCGGTCTCCTCATCGAAGGGTTTGATTCCTCACCCTTTATCATGATGCCCTATAACCCCCCCTATTACCGGAAGCTCTTGGAGGGCTGCGGCCTGAAGAAGGCCAAGGACCTCCTCGCCAACCGCATGGTCAACGATGGGAGCATCCCCGAGCGCCTGCTGCGTATCAGCGCCCGTATCACCAGGAGGCTTCCGGGGCTTACCATTCGCCCCCTCGATATGAAGAAGCTCGACCAGGAGGTGATGAAGGTCAAGGACGTCTACAATGGGGCCTGGCGGGATAACTGGGGGTTTGTCCCCCTGACCGACGAGGAAATGGATCTCATGGTCAAAAAGATGAAGCCCCTGGTGGTCCCCGAGTATGTCCCCTTTGCCGAGATAGGGGGTGAGACGGTGGGCTTTGCCCTGGCGCTGCCCGACTACAACGTCGTTCTCAAAAGGCTCAACGGCAGGATGAGCCCCCTGGGCCTGCTGAAGTTCCTCTACTATTCCCGCAAGATTGAGACCATCAGGGTCCTGCTCCTGGGGGTCAAGGCCGAATATCGGAAGCGGGGGATCGAGACCCTCCTCTATCTGGAGATCTTTCGCCGGGGACAGGCCAGAGGGGTAACGTGGGGGGAGATGTCCTGGATACTGGAAGACAATCGCCTCATGCAGAAGGGGCTAGAGGCCTTGGGGGCGAAGGAATATAAGACCTACCGGATCTATCGAGCACCCCTGTAACCCACCATGCCCGGATCGCGGAGCCGAGGAATAGGGTTACCCCGGCGAAGGCGAACCCGGCGGCAATATCAATCACATAGTGATATCTCAGATATACCGTGGAGAAGATGAGCGCGGTACAGATGGGAAGATAGATCCAGAAGAGCGGGCGCTTATATTTAAAGGCGAACCAGAGGGAGATCAAGGTCATCTGGGTGTGCCCGCTGGGAAAGCAATTCCTCTTGTTCCCTTCGAGGGCGTTGAGGATATTGATAATGGATTCCGCTATGCCCCCCGTGTGCAGGGGGACGTTGTATAAGGATTGCAGCGTGTACCGGGGGCCGATGGTGGGCATGGCAATATATCCCGCATAGGAGAGATAATATCCCAGCAGCAGGGTGCAGATGGTCAGGGAGAATTCCTCCTCCTTGCCCCAGAAGTAGAGGATGGTGATCAATACCACCGGGATGAAGTAATATGAGACATAGGCCATGGCGAGGATGTCAGTCAGCCAGGGCACCAAGAATCTCTCCAGCCAGATGGTGGGTTGCACGCTGAAGAGGAGGAGATCACTCTTCATGAGGAGGTCGTCGACATCAGGGCGCAGATAGGGGATAATCCCCCCCAGCAATTCGAAGATGACGATGACGAAGAAGATGGGGGAAAAGTCGCATATAAAACGGACTGTTTTCTCCCCCCCCCATTTCCTCCTGATCTCCGATACGGCCAACGCCAGCAGGGCGAGGGGGATAAATTGCATCAGCAGTTTCCATCCCTGGGGGAAACGGGCGTAAAAGAGGATAATGAGGAAGATGAGAATCCCCAGAAACGTGATGGTGAACCCTTCCAGAGGATGGAAGCGACGCATAGGTGTATCCGTACTCGAGGTTTGTCACCCTATATCACCAAAGAAATGAAAAGTCAACAGTAGCTCCTTTGTGCAATGTCTTTTTGCCTTCCTCTGCACAATTCGTCTTGGCTGGGAGCGCCAACAACTTTGACCCCGAAGGTGGCTCTTTAGCCAAAAGGGTCACCTCCGGCGGCATCCGCCGGTACGTCGCCCCCCGGAGGTGGCTCTTTAGCCAGAGGGAGCAACGGGTCATGCAGCGGCCTGATTTGACACCGCCGATAGATTTTGCTATTCTTTGAACATCGTTCAGTTATCCACTTGGCGCGAGCATGATCACGAAGGATCATCCCTCATCGGTTTTTCTCCGCTTCTCTTCATCCTTTCTTTCATGTTTGGGCAAGAGGAAGAATTCCTGAGGGGAGTAGGTTATTTCCTCAACGCGCCGCTGGATCATTCCATGATCGCTTAATGCCGGGGTCTTAATGGTGAACTATAGGAGAAGGAAGACAAAAGAAGAGAGGACGAGAATAGAGGAGATGATCCTCCTCTTCGTTCTTCTTGCTTTTTTTCTCCGCGTGGCGGCGTTGTCAATCGTGCCCGATCCATCCAAGCCGCCGATGCAGACCTCCATCCTGGTGGATCTGATCGGGATTGTGGACCGTTACCTGCTTCCCGTGCATAAGAGCGGAGAACGAGCCGGTGGGGGAGCTGATCTGTGGGAAGGCTCACTGGCACAGAAGATCAGGGATGAGGTGGTGCTCACGAAATTAGCGGAACTGGGTTTGAGCGAGGAGCTCAAGCCACCCCTTCCCAAGGTGAGCCTCTTTCCCTTCGGAAAGCTGACGGAGCAAGAAAAGAAGATGATTTTGGAGAATTCCCGCTTTTATCGCGAACTGGGGGAGATCGTATACGGGAAGGAACGGGAGAGGAAGCTCTTCGATGTCCCCGGCCCCAAGACGAGCGACACCAAGGGGGGGACCATCCCCCTGCCCGAGGATATGGAGGCCCAGCGGATCATCACCAGCCTGAGGGAGGCGGCCAAGGAGGAGGGCGAGGGGAAGAAATCCACCACGGAAGCGGCCTTGGATATCAGGGGACCAGCGGCCGGCCGCAAGGTCAGCTACGTACCCCCCCCGCTTCAGTCGAAGCCCTCGGTGGATGGAGATTGCCTGCTCAAGTTTTGGATATTCCCGGACGGTACGGTGGGCAAGGTCATCCCCCTTGTTAAGGGTGACACTCAGGCAGCGACGGCGGCAATTGATCATATTAAGAAGTTTCGATTCGAACCTCTGCCCAAGGGCGTCGCCCATGTGGAGCAATGGGGGGTGATCCCCGCCACGTCGGTACTGAGATGACCCGCGCCTCCGAGATAAAACGGAAAGGTTTTCTCATTCTCCTCATAGGGCTCATCCTCCTGGTGTGGTATTTTACCCTTTTCGGAGAAAAGGGGCTGATCAAGATCATCCAGTTGAGGCGGGAGCGCGATCGAATCATCGCTGATGTGAACCGTATGCAAGAGGAGAACAAGAGGCTCCAGGAGGAGATCAAACGCCTGCGCGAGGATTCTCGGTATCTGGAATCGGTGGCCAGGAAGGACCTCGGGCTTATCAAGGAGAACGAGATCCTCTTTATCTTCGAGGATGAAGCGGCTGCAAAGAAGAAGACAAAGGACTAGCGTGTTGAGAGAGCTGCGAGAGAGGGGTTGAAGGGCAATGAAGTATGAAGGGGCCATATATCGCCCCCCTAGCGAGGCGGAGAGCCTGATTCTCCAGGTCACCGTGGGGTGCTCCCACAGCAGATGCACCTTTTGCCCTTCCTATAAGGTGAAGAGGTTTCGGATCAAGACCTTCCAGGAGATCAAGGAGGACATCGACGAGGCGGCCCAATTCGGCGGGGCCATCGAGCGGGTTTTCTTGGCCGATGGCGACTCCCTCATTGTTCCCCAACCCAGGTTGCGGGAGATCATGGAGTACCTCAATGAGAAACTCCCCCGCTTGAGGAGGGTGGGGACGTATGCGAATGCCAAGGGGGTCCTGAAGAAGACGGCGGATGAACTCCGGGAACTGAAGGAGGCGGGGCTCGGGATCATCTACCTGGGGGTGGAATCAGGGGATCAGGTCGTCTTGGACAGGGTGCGAAAGGGGACCACCTATGAGAAGTTGCTGCAAGCGGGCAGGATGGTGAAGGAGGCGGGGATCAAGCTCTCGGTGACGGTGCTCTTGGGGATTGGGGGCAGTGAGCGCAGCAGGGAACATGCCGTCGCCACCGGCCGGATCCTGACGGAGATGGACCCGAACTATGTGGGGGCCCTCTCAGTGATCATCGTCCCCGGCACCCCCCTCTACGAGGAGCAAGCGCAGGGGCGGTTCGTCCTCCCGACACCCTTCGCATTGATCGAGGAGCTGAGGACCATGATTGCGCATACCGACATGCATGGCCTCTTCTTCTCCAACCATGCCTCCAATTACCTCCCTCTCAAGGCGAGGATGCCCAAAGACAAGGAGGGCGCCCTCCGGCTCATCGATGAGGTATTGGCCAAGCGAGACCCCGCCCTCCTCAGACCCGAGTATTTCCGAGCACTGTAGTGAGAGGAGATGAGGTGAATCGTCGGGGGGTAAGGGGTGACGATTGTGTGGAGCTTGATGTGCGGGTCCGCTATGCGGAGACCGATTCCATGGGGGTGGTCTACCACGCCAATTACCTCGTCTGGTTTGAGATGGGCAGATCGGAATATTGCCGCACGCGGGGATTCAATTACCGCGATCTCGAGGATGCGGGCTACTATCTCGTAGTTTCCGAGGCCAGGTGTACGTATCGCAAGCCCGCCCGCTATGATGAGGTAGTTCAGGTGAGGACCTTCCTGCACGCCCTTCGGCGGCGCTCGCTCTGCTTCAGGTATCAGGTAGTGAGAAAAGGGTCAAGGGAAACCCTGGTCGAAGGTGAGACCAAACACCTCTGCATCGACGCCGCAGGGAGGGTAAAGGTCATCCCTGATCGCTACTTCGCCTTTCTTGCCCAAGGGCTCCCCATTCACGATTCCCATGGCTAGAGCTATCCTCCTCTTGCCCATCCTCTTGATGATGGCATGTGGTGCGCAGGGAACCCTCGTCGGCACGGGGATACGTGTGGGGCTCGAGGGGAGCATTGCCACCTTGGACCCCCGCCTGGCGGTAGAGGCCAGGGCCATGCAGATCGATCCCCTCATCTACAGCTCCCTCCTGCACATGGACGCGAAGGGGCGCTTGATACCCGATCTTGCCCAATCGTGGTCTCAACCGGATGCACAGACCTATCTCTTTAGGCTGCGCAGGGGGGTGCGCTTCCACGATGGGAGGGAGGTTACGGCGGATGACGTGCGCGCTACCTTTGCCTCCATCATGGATCCCCTTCATCGCTCGCCCAGGCGCGGTTCCTACGCGGCAGTCAAGGCGATTGAGGTCATCGATCGATACACCGTCAAATTCGTCTTGCAGGACGTGTATGTCTCGTTTCCCTATGCCCTCACGGTGGGGATTGTCCCCCAGGGAAGCCCGTGGGGGCAGAGGGACCCTCCTGTGGGATCGGGTCCCTTTATCCTCCAGCGCTGGAGGCCGGGGGAGGAGCTTGTGCTCATCGCCAATCCCCGCTACTTCGGGGGGAGGCCGCGACTCGATTGGATCCAATTCCGCATCCTGGCCAACACCACCACGCGCCTGCTGGAGATGAAGAAAGGCGCGGTGGATCTCCTGCAGAACTGTGTGCCTGCCTACGCGGTGAAATTTATGCAGAGGGTTGCCGGCTTGCAGGTCATCCAGGAGCAGGGGATTACCTATCAGTACCTGGGCTATAACCTGCTTGATTCCGTTCTGAAGTACAGAGAGGTGCGCCAGGCCATCGCCCATGCCATCGACCGGCAGGCCATCATCGCCCACACCCTTAAGGGCCTGGCAATGAGGGCCGACGGGGTGGTGCTTTCCCCTTACAACTGGGCCTACGAAGGGAATATCCATCAATACGCCTATGACCCCGGGCGGGCCAAGGAGTTGTTGGACGCTGCCGGGTTTCCGGACCCCGACGGGGAGGGGCCCCGGATGCGCTTTTCCCTCTCCTATAAGACGTCCACGGATATGGAGGCCATAGAGATCGCCCAGATCATCAAGGGGTACCTGAAAAGGGTGGGGATCGGCTTGGAGGTACGCAGCTTTGAGTGGGGGACCTTTTTCGACGACATCATGAAGGGAAACTTCCAGGTCTACTCCCTGCGCTGGGTAGGGGTGATTGACCCGGATATATTCTATTACCTCTTTCACTCGAGCAGCGTTCCCCCCAACGGTGCCAATCGGGGCCGGTATCGAAACGCCGAGCTGGACAGCATATTAGAGATATCGCGGCGCACCGTCGACCAGGCGCGGCGCAAGGAACTGTATAGCCGCATCCAAAAGATCCTGGCAGAGGATGCGGTATATACGAGCCTCTGGTACCGTGACAACCTCGTAGTCATCAGGAAAGGGTTTTCCGGGTTCCAGATCTATGCCGGGGGGGAGTATAGATCCTTACAAGACGTATTCTGGAAGGGGAATGATGGCGCGTCTGCCGCACGTCCTTAAGGCGCTCCTGTGCCTCTGCCTCGCCATGAGCGGCTGTTTTGCGCGCGAGGGCAGGGGGATATGGGTGGTGAGGCACCAGTTGAGCTCCCCCCAAGTCTTGGATCAGGTCGTGGATGATGCCCGGCAGGGGAGGTTCAACCTCCTCTTTGTGCAGGTCCACGGCCGCGGGGATGCCTACTATCGCTCCAACATCGTGCCGCGCTCCGAGACCCTGGCCGAGACACCCCCTGACTACGATCCTTTAGACTACGTCCTCAAGCAGGGGCATGCGGCCGGATTGCAGGTGCACGCCTGGCTGAACGTCTTGTATGTGTGGCCCTATCCTCCTCCCTCTCCCGTCTCCCCGCAGCACGTGGTCAACAGCCATCCCGAGTGGCTGATCACGGATGACGAGGGGCGAACCCTCACCCAGTACAATCAAACGGAGCGTGCCAGAGAATCCAGCGAGGGGCTGTACCTTGATCCGGCCAACCCGCTTGTCCGGTCTTACTTCCTGCAGGTGTGCCGGGAGGTGGTCGAAGAATACGACGTGGATGGGATACACCTCGACTTTATCCGCTATCCGGGACCCCGCTGGGGTTTCAATAAAGAGCCTTTGGAGGCATTCATCAAGCGCTGGGGGGTGGACCCCCGGCTGCTCTCTGTCTGGGTACAGAGCCCCCTGCCCGCAAGGTTTATAGAAAAAAAACTCCCTTGGCACCTGCGCTGGCAGTACTATTACTACTCCCTCTGGGCCGAGCAAAAGAGCGGCTATGTCACCGAACTCGTCAGGGATATCCACCGTGAGGTGAAGTCCATCAATGCCCAGGCAATCCTCTCGGCAGCAGTCTTCCCCGACTCCCAGGTAGCCTACTATCTCAAAGGGCAGGATTGGCCCACCTGGATCGCCCAGGGGTACGTGGACCTCATCGTCCCCATGGCCTACCATGGGGATTACTACCGGGTGCTGGCCCAGATGGCTGAGGCCAAGGCGAGGGCGCAGGGTCGCGTTGTGTTCGCCGGGCTGGGGGCATGGGTTAAGGACCCCATAGATATACAGCAGGAGGTAGAGGGGCTCAAGGGGATCGGGGTTGACGGCTTCTCTTATTTCTCCTATCAGGGGATGAAGGAATGCGATGCGGGGTATCTCAAGCAGATAAGGGGATACCTGCACCGCTCGCGCGCCTCCCTTCCCCCGGTAACAGCACGGCAAGCCGGACAAGGCAACCCGTCACCCTCGATTCTTGAGGCTGACGGGGCCCTCCTCCTCCGGCACTCCCTGCAAAAACAGTTCTTCTCCCTTGACGCATACCAAACCCTGCTCGGGCGTCTGGGGATTACCGAGGATGCCCTGCAGGAGCAGCTGCGTGAAGAGTCAGCGGCCTTTGAGCGCATGACCAGGGAGATCTATGCCCAAGCCGTGCCCTCCCCTGATCAAGAGGTGTCCTTGCCCCGCAGTGTTGAGGTCCGGTCTATCATACGCTATTGCCATCCTAAAGACGGCCCCCTGACTCGGCAGGAGGCAATCACGGCTATGCAGGAGGCCTATCAGCGGCTGAAGAGAGGTGAGGACTTCCTCCAGGTGGCGGCAAAGTACTCTCAGAGGTCGGCGGCCCCGGAGAGATTTTACCTCCAAGACGGATGGGACCACGCCGATATCGTATCTTCCCTGCAGGAGGGGGAGATTACCCCGGTGATCGAGGGGCCAAACGGTTATCTCATCTATAAGGTCATAGAGTTTCGTCCGCCGGAACACAGGATCTACGGCGATTTGCCGTTGTGGCTCAAGCGGGTGGCCTTTCAGGAGCGGCTCGCCCGTCTGGTAAAGGAGCAGGAGTGAGGGGCTTTTTCCTGCGCAGGCTGGCCATCGTAATCCCCACCGTCATCGGGGCCGTTACCCTCGTCTTTTTCTTCCTCCACATGATCCCCGGAGACCCGGTGGAGGTGATGCTGGGTGAGACTGCCCAGCAGGCGGATAAGGAGAGGCTGCGGGAGGAGCTGGGGTTGAACCTTCCGCTGCACGTGCAATATGGGAGGTTCATGGCGGGTGTCATACAGGGTGATTTGGGGGGCTCCTACTTTTATCGCCGGCCTGTGGCGCAGGTGATCGCCGAGCGGGTCCCGGCCACCGTCGAGTTGGGTCTGGCCGCCTTTCTGGTGGCGGGGCTGATTGCCATCCCCCTGGGTATCATCGCCGCCCTGCGGGAGGGCACGGCTGTGGACAACGCCTCGGTCCTTTTTTCGCTCTTAGGGGTTTCCATGCCCAATTTCTGGCTCGGTCCATTGCTCATCATCCTTTTCTCCATCACGCTCGGCTGGTTCCCGGTCTCGGGCAGGGCAGGGATAGCGAGCCTGGTGCTGCCGGCCGTGACCTTGGGCACCGCTTTTGCGGCCATTCTCTCCCGCATGACCCGTGCCAGCCTCCTGGAGCGGTTGGGGGAGGACTATCTCACGGTAGCCAGGGCAAAGGGTCTGCCCGAGTGGAAGGTGATCTTGAAGCACGCCCTGCGCAATGCCCTCATCCCTATCATCACGGTGATGGGGTTGCAGATCGGCGCCCTCCTCTCAGGAGCCATCATCACCGAGAACGTCTTCTCGTGGCCGGGGATCGGGACCCTCCTGATCAACGCCATCGAGGCGAGGGACTACCCCCTGGTCCAGGGGTGCATCCTCTTCATCAGCCTCAGCTATGTGCTCGTCAACCTCATGGTCGATCTCTTGTATGGGTGGGCGGATCCCCGGATCCGCTTGCAGGGTTGAAGGGGGGTAGTTGGATGGGCAGCACAAACCTGAAAGGACGTAAGGCTGGCCTCCGCAGAAACTCGAAGCAATACTGCTCCTTTGACCTTGATGGCACCCTCGTCGATCTCGCGTTCACCGACCTGGTTTGGCACCGCGGTATCCCCGAGCTCCTCGCCCGCAGGGCGGGGATGGATCTGCCTCAGGCCCAGGAGGCGGTCCTGCAAGAGTACCGGAAGGTGGGTGATGGGGCCCTGGAATGGTATGACATCGCGTACTGGTTCAGATACCTGCATCTCCCGGGGGGATGGGAGGACCTGCTGGGGCACTACGCCTCTCAGGTGCGGGTCTATCCGGAGGTGCACGAGGTGCTGAGCAGATTGGGGGAGCGCTATTCGCTCATCGTCCTGTCCAACGCTGCACGGGAGTTCATCGAGGTGGAGATGCGGGAGGGAGGATTAGCAGGATACTTCGATCTGGTCGTCTCGGCCACCTCCGACTTCGGTCTGGTGAAGAAGAGCCCTGAGTTTTACCGGAGGATCTGTGATCTCCTGGGGGTACGCCCCCAGCAACTAATCCACGTCGGCGACCACTGGGAGTTCGACTACCGGATTCCACGAGGAATGGGAATAGCCGCCTTTCATCTTGACCGGGAGGGAGAACGATCAGGTCCTGATGTCATACAAGATCTCAGGAGCCTGCCCGAGGTCCTGGAGGGAGGAGGTTTTGCGGCTCGCAGCGGCGAGTGATAGCCGCTGCCGGGCGATCAAGGCTATGTTGTCAAGGGATTTTTTGAGAAATCTCTCATGTCGGGTTCGCCTCCCGTGAATCCCGCCTCGGCGGGAAAAATATAGCAACCTCCCTCTCATGCTGGCGGGAGAGGAAAGAAATTTATTTTCCAGGCAATGATGCAGAGGGGTTCATGTTGCTTGGGAGGCGTAACTGTGCTAGTAATGGAGCGGGCTCGTTTCTATTACAATGTTACGTAAAGAAAGGTGAAGATGTATGAGTAACCCGGGTGGATTTCTCGAACCTTTTCTCGGCGCAGTGGTGCCGTGGCTCTATCATGAATCTAAATTTTGGACTGCCTTTGGCCTCATCGGCAATTTGATGTTCAGCTTGCGATTCATCGTCCAGTGGCTCTATTCGGAGAAGCGGAAGGAGCTGGTCGTGCCCGACGTCTTTTGGCACCTCAGTCTCTGGGGGAGCGTGATCGCTCTGATCTATGCGCTCCACGTCGATAAGCTGCCTGTCATCCTGGGGTACTTTTTCCTCCCCATCCTCTACGCCCGCAGCCTCATCCTCTTGTCCAGGGGCAAACGGAAACGGCGCGGGCGCGGGGCAAAGACCGCTTGAGGGATATACTGGCCCGTATAGTAAGAGCCTTGCATCGTTGGAACCTCATTGATCCACCTTGACATGTCTCTTGTCCCAGCCCCTGGCAAGGGGCTTTTATTGCCGAGGGATTGGGCAGCGGGTGCCGAAATAGGCCTGTAAAACTGACAAAAATTGTCATTAGGGCCAGCAAAGGCCCCTCTCCGAGCTAAAAAAAAGCAAAATCTTAAATAGTTTCGGGGTAATGGCAGTGGCACATTTCTTGCTCACCATAAAGTGGATATGTGTGCCTCTACGCAGGCAAGGCCAAAAAACCCATGCTTCAGGTGAGGGTAAGGGTGAGAACTTTGCCAAAGGTATTGATATGAGGTCCTTGAGCATACCATCCCATGTCATGGGAAAAGCGATTCCGTTTATCTTTGTTCTTGTGATAGGTTCCTCTCTCATCTTCTTCATCATTGGTTTCATCTTTTATACGCCCCCCAAGGTTAAGCTGCCACATGACTCGATGACCATGCCCATTGAGAGGATCCCTGAGGGGGTTTCCCCCGTTACTGAGGATAAAGCGAGAGAAGCGAAGGAGAACGAGCAGCTCTCGATCACCGCAAAACTGCTTCCGCTCTTGCCTCACCGGGTCGGGAAGGTGAGGGTGGCGACGAGGTATGAGGGGTTGCTGGCCCAGATGGATTCGCTCCTGGATGGCATGGGTCTCGTGCCGGCGTCGGATATAGTGGACGATTGCTGGGAGGGGTTTATGAACCGGAATGAAAATGACCCTGCGGACGAAGGGATCGCGGCGGGTGTCCCTCTGGAGGTGACGATACGGGAGAGGATGGTAATGATCAAGGACGTGCTGGAATATGCATCCTCAGAGGCGGGGATACCGGTGGATCTGCTGGCTGCGGTGGCGTGGGCCGAAACCACGATATTCCCCTACGCAATAAACCTGAGAGGGAAGACATACTATTTTACATCCAGGACGCAGGCGCTGAAGGCGCTGAGGGGAATCGAGACAGGCGACGTGGACATCGGTCTGTTTCAGGTGAACTACCGCCTCTGGGCAGAGCCCTTGGGCCTGAAAAAAGAGGATCTGCTGGATACGAGGGTGTGCGCCATCATAGGGGCCATGATACTCAAATACAATTTGCAAAGACACCGGAATCCGTGGGTCGCCATCGGGAGATATCATTCCGGGGATATGAGCAGGATGAGGGCTTACCAGACCAAGGTGTCCCGAGGGCTCGAGATCATCAGGACGTTATCATCCGAGGGTAAAGGGGTTGAGCTTTCCGGGATGTCTCAGGGGGGGCGGAAAAAAACAGCGTTGCATAGCGACGGGGATTTGGGCTCGTAACATAAGAAGATCTTCTCGAGGGGATATGTCGGGCGCTCAAGAGAAAAAGGACACTCGCTCACTACATTCTGCCGATTTTTCTACTACGGAGTTTTTCCTCCATCTTGCCTCGGGTACCACATTCTTCCGCAATATGGAGTTTGAGAAGGCCATCAGCGAGTGGGAGGAGGCCGCCAAGATGCGGCCCGATTCCGAGTCCACGATGCGGATACTGGGCAGTGTATCCTATCAGGGCAATCTCGATGATGTCCCGTTGGTGGGCCTGTTTTATGCTATATCATCCAACTCGCAATCCGGGGTGGCCATTGTCCGCAAAGATCATATCCATAAGGAGGTCTTTTTCAAGGACGGATGGATCGTCTCCGCCCGCACCAATAGGTTTGAGGAGAGGCTCGGCAATTTTTTGGTCAAAAGAGGACTTGTTTCTCAACCCCACTTGGAGCAGATGGCCGCCCAGGCCAAAAAGAAGGGGGTGAAGCTCGGCAGATTCTTAGTGGACAACGGATTGCTCTTGAGGAAGGAGCTTTCCGAGTTGCTGGATTTCCAAATCAAGGAGATACTCTGCGACCTCTTTTCATGGAAGCAGGGGGAGTTTTATTTCGTTGAGAAAGAGGTGGAAGAAGAGGATGTGGCGGTGAGCTACACCTCTCTTGACATAGCGCTCTTTGCCGCCAGGAGGGCCCTTGATTTTTCCACCTTCAGGAAGATGGTTCCCCACAACAAGGTCATCTTTCACATCCCCCCGTATATCGAGTTGTCCAAGGCGAAGATCAGGGAGGAGCTGGATGCCAACGAGAATTTCATCTTTTCATTGATCGATGGAAGGAGGAATATCGACCAACTGATCAAATTCAGCGGCGACGATGAGATCTTTACCACCAATATCCTCCATCGTCTGCTCTTAATGGGCTTGATCGCGAAATCGAAGGATATCGGCACCTATGAAGATATTGAATTCGCGGAACTCTCTCAGTTTTTGAAGACACTTTTGGAGGTCTTTAGGCTGGCCATAGGCGAGCTGAGAAAAGAGCTGGGAGTGATGGCTGAAGAGGTGCTGGATAGGGCGAGGGGAAACCTGCAGGACGGCCATGGCAAGATATTCCATGGGATATCTCAGGACGGGGATCTTGCCATCGATACAAATAAGATCCTCAAAAATATCTCCCTCCACTATCCGAGCCCTTCCGGCCGGTTGATCTTCATCGATGGCTTCCAGGGACTTATGTGCAATATCCTGGAAGAGATGAGAAATATTTTGGGAGCGCCCCTGACGAAAAAGGTGATCTCGGAGATCGGCAAGATCAGAGAGGATGTCTCCAAGTTTTATACCGATTCTCCCGCTAAGAGCAAGGTCTTGGACGCCCTGGACAAGATCATGGCCCAGTTTCCCCGGTGAGACAATATCCAATAGGGTCAAACCCTTCGACTCCCCGGCCTGAAGGCCGAGGGGCTCAGGGTTGACCCTGAGCGGCGCTTCCTTACAAAGCCTTCAAAAACGGAGCGTGGCGCCGCCGAATGGGTCAAGCGGCGACATCCCGCCTCCTGCGCGCAGGGGGCTTTTTTATTGCCAGGTGAAGGGTAGTGTGTTAAAGATTGTATGAAATCAAACGTAGGCTTGTATCAAAAAAGGGGCGATCCACAGGAGGTTTTACGTGAGAACAAGGCATCGCATCTTCCTGTCAGCTATCTGTATAGCCTGCTTTTTGCTCCCCTGCCTTTCCGGGCAAGCGGAGGAAGAGGCAGGGGGGTGTCCCAAACCGTTTATCAAGTCCGTCTTCCCGTTGGCTGCCCGGCCCGGGGATATGGTTAAAATCCAAGGAGTGAGATTCGGTATGCCGCGGGGTGAGGTCATCTTTACCGAGGGGATTAGCTCTCCCCTCGGGCTTGTTTTTGCCCCTCACGCCAAGGCGGAGATTGTGAATTGGACATTTCACCGCATCTGGGTGATAGTGCCTAAATCCGCCGCCACTGGTCTTGTTTTTGTAAAGGTTCACTGCGGAGCAGAGAGCAACAAGCTGAATTTCAGGGTAAACAAGAAGTAAGGGCCGTCAGGGACTGGGCTTGAGGGGTCAATCCCGCCCCACAATATAGATTTACGGAAGCGGGATGCCGCTGGCGGCAGGATTCGGGGGTTCAAGGGTTCGAGGGAAGATCACTTAAACGTGTTTATAGACTCCTATTATCCCTTATGCCATTGAAACCTTCTGGACTAAAATCAAACTAAATAAAGATAAGAGTTTTTCTCCCATCCCCCGGGGAGAGAACAACTGGCAGCGGGGATTACACATCTTTCGGTGTTATTCCCGTCCCCAAAGTGCCTTTAGCTGCGCGCCACCCGTTGCTCAAATTGCAAAAGCCACTCCTTGATCTTTATACCGCTGGAGAACCCGCCGAGCGCCCCATCCTTCCGTATCACGCGGTGGCAGGGGATAAGCAGCGGGATGGGATTTCTGCTGTTGGCCCCCCCGACTGCCCGGTATGCCCTGGGGTTGCCGATTTCGCAAGCGATCTCCTCATAGGAGCGCGTCTCGCCCAGCGGTATCTTTTGCAGCGCCTGCCAGACCCGCATGTCAAAGGGCCCCCCCTGGGGGTGCAGCGGAGAGGAGAAGCGAATCACCTTGCCCTCGAAAAAGGCCTTGATCTCCTTTAAGACGCCGCGATTAAACGCCTGATCTGCCTGTGCATGTAGGAACCCGGCTCCAGCCAGCTCCTTTAGAAACTCCTGCTCTTTCACCGCGAAGCTCAGCAGGCAGACCCCTGCCTTGTCAGAGGCCACCCAGATGGTCCCTATGGGCGAGAAGCATGAGGCATAATAGACCGCTTCCATCTTTTTTCACCCCATCTTAATAGCGTTGAAGAAATTATATCAGATGGGCGGGGTGAAAGAAAGGATCGAACAGGGGCTTGACAGAGCCCTGGTTTTGGGCTACTTAATGACGCAGTGCCGAGGTAGCTCAGACGGTAGAGCAGAGGACTGAAAATCCTTGTGTCGGCGGTTCAATTCCGTCCCTCGGCACCACTTCAGGCAATAGTGTTGAGGGGCTGGCATGATATAGGCCAGCCTCTCTTTTTTGGAAAATCACGGGCTGTGCTTGCATTGCGCTTGTTTGTGATTGCTGATAGGCCGCCTGCTTAATCTCTCGGCAAAGACCTTTTTATTGACAAATCCCGCCTTTTGCCCTAAGTTTTGCGTATATTTCTCAAGGCCCAAAGTAACTTAATAACCTGCTTTCTAATCATCCGGGGGGATTGATGGGAAAACAATTCAGGGAAGGTGCCGTAAGCTCAGCCTCTGAGGGGTTTTATACCCTTGGGGGCTTTTGCATTTTATAAAAGCAAACTGACAATAAAAGGATGCTAAACATGAAAAAGATTTTATTTGCCTTAATAATACTTGTAGTTTGGGCTCCGCTTTTATCAGCTAAAACTTACAAGAGTCCGTTTGGTTTTAGTATTGATATTCCTGCTCACTGGCTGATTATGAGTAAACAGGAAATTAAAGATAATCCAGATTTATTTAACTTTGAAAGCAACGTGTTTAAAAATTTTAATAAAGATATGATAAGCAAAATTAAAGACATGATCACTTCGGGACAAACAGAAATCTATTTCAACAAAAAAACTGCTAATGTATCTTTTGCTGATAATATAAATGTCATTAAAACAATTGAACGCCTGCCACAAAAGATTTCTGAGCTTAAACAATATTGTGCAATGTTTCCAAAAGAGATCTATAAATATTGTGGGGTAACCCCTAAGATTTACAAATGTGAATTTAAAAAAATAGCAGGGTTAGATTGTTCTTATATTATTTACGATGGAGTAATAGATAGAACAAAAAACATTTTATGTCAAATTCAAAAATCTCCCAACGTCGCAATTATAATAACTGCATCATCAAAAATTGAAACTTTCGAAATAATTAGAAAAGAGTTTGATGAAATGCTAGCCTCATTAAAATTTTACTAATTGTTTTAGGCCGAACCCCTTGACCCAAAAGAAATCGTCAGCACGGAGGAACTAACCATCTCTAATATGTACGAGATAGGGGCATTGATTGAGGTGCTTGCCGAGAAGGGGTTTATATGCAAGGAGGAGAAACAAAACTAAGGAGGTAATACCATGAATGCCTTAAAAAGAATGTCTTTAGCAATATGGATGTTATTCGGAATAGTAAATATTTTGCTTGGGATTGTTTTGATAAGGGCTACGATATTATTTGTGGCCTGGTTGCGGGAGCCAGAGAAGCCATTTGAGCTTATCAAGGCAGCTGGAGGCTGGTGTTGAGGGAGGCAAACAATCACCTTACTTTTTATTTTAAGTTTAGTATAGTATGAAGGGAAAAAATAAAATGAAGAGAAGAGGTAAGACGATGCCTAACCAAAGCCATATCAGAAACCAGCTGGAAAACCACCCACAGAAGAACAGCAAAATAGGTGGTGGCCCAATTACGAACCCTAATGACATCGAGGCCATCATGCAATTGCTTGATTCCAATCCTCGCAACTACCTGCTATTTGTTATGGGCATCAATTGCGCGTTGCGGGTGAAGGAGCTGCTCAAGTTGAAGGCTGGATCATTCCGCGAGGTGAGGGAGGGCGAGGAGATTCTAATCCCTGAGAAGAACAAGGGCGAATACTGGAAAGTGTTCATCAACGAGCCGATCAAGAAGGCTCTGGAGCGATACTTTGCTCAATTCAAGCCCGATGACGAGCAGCCCCTCTTTAAAAGCCAAAGGGGTGAAGTCCCGATATGTGTTTCTGTTGTGAACGCCATGATAAAGTCCTGGTGCAAAGAAAAAGGCCTGAAAGGGAATTACGGCAGCTCCACGCTGCGCAAGACCTACGGCTACACCCTGCACCGAGAGCAGACTAATATAGTGATAATCTCCAAGCGGTTTCACCACGCCTCGCCAGCTCGCACACAGAGTTACCTGGACATCCCGGATGACGAGGGATACGATGTGCCGTTGAAGTATATGACGATAGAAGGAGGTAAGGCGGGACGAGCTATGAAAAACGTGATCATGCGTTCCAAACCAAGGGACGCTATGAAAAAAATCTTTGATGACTATATACAGTCAGAAGAATGGAAAGTGGTAACTAAAAAAGTGTTCGAGAGATATAAAGGTGTGTGTCAAGGTCAAGACTGCGGCATAACGGAAAAAAATGGTAAGAATGGTAAGGTGAAGTTGATTGCCCACCACGAGCGTTACGATAATTGGGCAAAAGCAAACGATGACGAAAGAGCAGATTGTATTCTCCTCTGTAAAAGATGCCACGACCAAAGACATTCAGAGCCGGAGATGAAACAGAAAGTCCCCTTTTGGGCACAGCGAAAGTATGAGAGAGAATATATGTGAGGGGCATATTTGACACAAGTGATCACACAATGCCCGATATGAATAATACGCGGAAGAAAGCTTTTTTGCCACGCTTTCACACCAGATTTTTCCCCATTCCGCAGGAGGATCAGCTATGAAAAAGATTCTATTTGCAGCACTACTTTTTTTATTATCCCTGATGGTTTGTTTGACCTCGTGTATTGCACCGACATACCGCCCAACAACCCCGGCACGGGGAGGTGGTTTGGATGATGCCAAAGCCGGCATTGCGGCAGCCGACGGTGGCGACTATGACAAGGCCATCAGGCTTTACACCAAGGCTATTGAGTCTGACGAGCTTTCCCTGGAGGACCTAAGTATAACCTACAAAAACCGCGGCAACGCCTGGGATGACAAGGGCGACTCTGACAAGGCCATTGTTGACTATACCAAGGCCATAGAGATCGACCCGAAGCTCGCCAATGCCTACTACAATCGCGGAATCGCCTGGGGGAAGAAAGGCAACTATGACAAGGCCATTGCCGATTGTACCAAGGCCATAGAGCTCGATCCAAAGGACACCGTTGCCTACTACAATCGCGGCAGCGCCTGGGGGAACAAGGGCGACTCTGACAAGGCCATCGCCGACTATACCAAGGCCATAGAGCTCGACCCGAAGTACGCCAAGGCCTACTACTGCCGCGGCATCGCCTGGGATAACAAAGGCAACTATGACAAGGCCATTGCCGATTGTACCAAGGCCATTGAGCTCGACCCGAAGCTCGCCGAGGCCTACTTAACCCGCGGCTACGCCTGGGATAACAAAGGCGACTATGACAAGGCCATAAGCGACTATACCAAGGCCATTGAGATCAATCCGAGGTACGCCCTTGCCTACTACAACCGCGGCATCGCCTGGGATAACAAAGGCGACTATGACAAGGCCATAAGCGACTATACCAAGGCCATAGAGCTCGATCCGAAGGACACTGTAGCCTACTACAACCGCGGCCTCGCCTGGGGGAAGAAAGGCAACTATGACAAGGCCATCGCCGACTATACCAAGGCTATTGAGATCAATCCGAGTTACGCCAAGGCCTACAACAACCGCGGCCTCGCCTGGGGGAACAAAGGCAATTATGACAAGGCCATCGCCGACTATACCAAGGCCATAGAGATCAACCCGAAGGACGCCAAGGTCTACTTAAACCGCGGCAACGCCTGGGGAAAAAAGGGTGACCATAACAAGGCCAAAGCTGACTACGATAAGGCCAAAGAGATCTACTCGTCCTATAAGAACGGGAAACCGTGGCGCGAGAAGTGAATTCGGTTAACGTAATTAATTTTTAGTTGGGAATCTGTTCGGGACTTAACCCTTTTAAATGGGTTTTTAAGGGATTAAAAAGGCTTAAAAAAGTTAGTCTTTAGAGACGTTGGTTCTTAGGGAGCATAATGTTCGGTTTTTGATTTTCTTGCCCCGCCAGTAGAAACAATAGTACCACGACGCCGAAAGCCGCCCGCCCTTGTACTTGAGCTTAAATACCCTCATCCCTTGTCACCTCTTTTCCGTTTGCTAATGGAGTCATTGTTCTCTAAATACGATTGAGTAGCCTTGCGCGAAAGGTAATACGCAATTATTGTAACAATAAGAATTATGACGTTAACTCCCGGCATTAAAAAAAGATAATACGGTTTATAATCTATTCCTTCCCAGAAAGGCCTCATTTCAAGCGGGAATCTGATTGAGCCATCTGGACGGCGATACGCATTATATTGCCGTCTATCTATTATCAATTTATCTCGCGTAAGAATGAAGAAGAGCAGTCCAACCGCAGCAGGTAGTAGATACAGAGGTGAAAGTAAAATTTTTATAAATGTCATAATCATGATTAACCTCCTTTGCCCTACCATTCTCGCTTATAGACTCTCATCCTTTTTCACCTCTTTTCTCGTATGCTATTGAGTTTCGCATAAGTAATGGAACGATCTATCAGGCCCAAGGAAGATCCGAGGCAAAGATGCATGACCAAAGAAGTCTTTGGGATTTCCGGAGCTTTCGTGCCGTATTTTGTAGCATTGC
>Ga0299915_10000517_pt1 | contig 28931 bp, 23 predicted proteins | sample RVTome_13_FD_200263 | JGI IMG/M metagenome (GOLD analysis project Ga0299915, IMG submission 200263) | Soil microbial communities from uranium-contaminated site in the Upper Colorado River Basin, Wyoming, United States - RVT92D227 (version 2) ...
GAAGACAAAGAAGGCATAAACCCCGCGCCCCAGCGCGATCGCCTGGAACGGCAGGCCCGTGACCGAGGCGAGTCGCCAGGTCTGTCCACCTCTTGCCAAGAGGCCGGCAATGATTGGCATCCAGGGCAGCAGCCCCGCCGCTATCAGGAGGTGCGCGCCGATCCAGGCAAGCCGCTCTTGCCGATGCCTCCGCCATTGCCAGATGAAGGTCGCATCCAGAGCCAGCACCGCCAATAGCGCGTAATAGTGTGTATAGATACTTAGGAGCGCGAAGAGAGCAAACCCCGCCCAGTAAGAGAGACCGCCTCTGCGCAGCGCCCCAAGCCAGAAATAGACCATCCCGAGGACAAGCAAAGTTACCAGCGTGTACATCCTTGCTTCCTGGGAATAGCGGAGATGAAAGGGCGAGAAGGCCAGCAATCCGGCCGCCGCAAAGGCCGCGCGAGAATCGGTGATACGCTTCCCCATCAGATATAGAACGGGTATTGATACGACTCCCAGAAGCGCGGACAGGGCGCGCAGCCCAGCCTCGCTCTTTCCCATTGCCATCCAGGCGTGAAGGAGCAGATAGTAGAGCGGGGGAGTATGATTGTCGCCCGCCCTGCCCGCGGCAATTGACAAGAGCGGATGAGAGGCAGAATTGACACTGATGGCCTCGTCCAGCCACAGGCTCTGTGCGCCCAGGCGGTAGAAGCGCAGGATCGTTCCGGCCGCGGTCAGGGCGAGAAGGCCGGCCAGTTCAGCCCGCAGAGAGGGCTGCCAAGGGCGGGTATCATCCGCTTTTTCTTGCCGCGCTGCCATCACTTGTCCGTGCTCTCCGGCGGCCTTCCGCCCTCCGGCGGTTTGCCCGCCTTCGGCTGGCGACCCGCCAACCGCTCCAGGCTCAGCCTAAAGAGGGTAAGCATTCCCCTCAAAATCTCTGTTTTTGAAATCTTGGAGTCTCCCGCGCGGCGGTCGGCAAAGATGATGGGCCTCTCTCCGATGGAGAATCCAGCAGAGTGAGCCCGATAGAGCATCTCTTCCAAGAAGGCATAGCCGTTCGCGCGGATCTCCTTCCAGGAAATCGTCTCCAGCAAGCCGCGCCCGTAGCAGCGATACCCGGAAGTGCAATCGTGCGCAGGCAAGGAGAGGAGAGTGCGGGTGAGGAGGTTGGCCCCGCGGCTCAACATCCGCCGGTGCCAGGGCCAGTTCTCAATGCCTCCTCCCTTGATATAGCGAGAGCCGATGACCAGGTCGCACTGAGAGGCGCCTTCGAGCAGTGAAGGGAGGTATTTCGGACGGTGCGAGAAGTCCGCATCCATTGTGATGACACAGTCGTAGCCGCACTCAAGGCCATGGGCGAAGCCCGCCGTGTAGGCCGTCCCCAGGCCGAGTTTTCCGGAGCGGCGGAGCAAGTGGATTCGCTCATTTCTTTCCGCCGCCTGCCGGACCGCGTCCGCGGTTCCATCGGGAGAATTGTCATCCACGACGAGAAGATCCACAGGCGCTTCCAGGCCCAGGAGTTCGTCCATCAGAGGGAGGATATTCTCTCTTTCATTGTAGGTGGGAAGGACGACCAGCACTCTCTTGGGCCGGGGGAAGGCCTGCTTTTCCGCTTTCCGCGCCATCGGCTTAGGAGAGAACCCATGTAGTCTGATAATCCCGATAAGCCCAACAAGCGCCCCCAGAAGCCCCAGGAGCGCCACCGAAGGGAGGATGACCCAGGAGATGCGGGTGACGGCGAAGACTGCGCCTGCGCCCAGAAGCGCGCTGATTAGCCACAGAAGTCCTACGGCCGCGCGGGAAGCGAGGCCGATTCGCTCCACCAGGCGGTGGGAGATGTGATCTTTTCCTCCCTGGTAGATGGGCCGCCTCTGCCGCAGGCGAGTGATGACAACAAAGGTGGTGTCGAGAATCGGAACTCCCAGAATCGCTATCGGCACAATTGGAGTGACCCAGGGGAGCGAAGCATAGGTTAATCTTACCGCCAAGACCGCGAGGAGATAGCCGACAAAGAGGCTGCCGGTGTCCCCCATGAATATACGGGCCGGCCTGCGTCCGAAGTTATACCAGAGAAAGCCCAGACACGCCCCGCACAGGCCCAAGGAGGTGGCCGCAACGACGTATTGCCCCGCATGAGAGGCGATGGCGAAAAAGGAAAAAGCGGCAATCGCGGCAATGCCCGCGGAAAGCCCGTCCATATTGTCAATCAGATTGAAGGCATTGGCTATCCCCACTACCCAGAAGATGGTTATGAAGGCATCCACCCACTGCACGCCGGTTGTCTCTACGCTGATGCCGAAAGGCAGAAGCACCAGCGCGGCTGCGATCTGGCCTGAGAGTTTGACCTTGGGAGAGAGATGATAGAGATCATCCAGGAAACCGACCAGCAAGATGATGGCGGCGCCGATGAGGCCCCCCAGGGCCGGGCCCTGGAAAGAGTGTGTCAGCGCTATGGCGGCAATGGCCGCGCCGAAGATGGCGAGTCCGCCCAGGAGGGGAGTCGGGCGGAGGTGGACGCGGCGCTGGTCCGGGTGGTCAATTGCGCCCAGGCGAAAGGCGGCGGCGCGGATAAGGGGGGTCCCAAGGAGGGCGAAAAGGAGAGAGGCGCAAAAGACCATGGCATATTCTGAGGCCTGGCTCATGACAAAAGCCCTGAAGCGATCTCTCCCAGGGGAGCAAAGGTGAAGGCGTCGAGCAGCCGCCGGAGTTTCTTTTCGGTTCCGCGCAGATTGTAATAGTGAGGCAGGGCAATGCGGCGGGGCAGGGGAATGCGGGGGTGGTCCGGATCCAGTTCCCAGGGATGAATATACAAGATGGCAGGCAGGCCCTCGCGGTTGATTGAGAGAAAAGCGCGCCGAATCAGCGGATAGGGCAGCAGGCGCAGATAGAAGCCGCCGGCGACGGGAAAATTGCTCCCAAAGATGCGAATCGTAGAGAGCGGGAAGATCGCCAATTGGCTCCCGTCTTTTCTATACAGATAGGGACCGCGGGGAGCGTCGGGAATCCCATAGCGATAGTTGCGGACGGGAAAGATGCTGGAGTCCACCTTGATGCCCTGTTCCACCAATACCTCCAGGGCCCACAGGGATTCGCGGGTGATAGAAAAGAAAGGGGCGCGGTGCGCCGTGACCGGCGAACCGGTTATCTCTTGGAGCAGAGCAATGGAACGGCGAAGGTCCTCGGCAAACTCGCTTCTTTCCAGCCGATAGACAAGGCGGTGGGAATATCCGTGGGTGCCGATTTCGTGGCCCAGGGCCTGAATCCGTCGGATCAGGTCAGGCCGTCGCTCCGCGGTCCAGCCGAGGACGAAGAAGGTGGCGCGGACGTGATGTTCGGCAAGGAGATCGAGGAGGCGCGGAAGACTCTCGCCGATTCGACTTTCGTAATTCTCCCATTGCTCCGCTTCGATCTCAAGGCCTTGATACCAGTCCTCCACATCTATGGTCAGTGCATTCACCGACCTCGACATCTATCCTCCTCCCCAGCCGGAGTGCCGCTAAGGGCAAGGGGGACCTTCACAATCGGGCTGCGCCCATCTTGCTGCGCCCGAAAATAGGCAATGGTGTCGCGAATCATGTCATCCAGCCGATGGGCAGGCTCATATCCCGCGAGCAGCCGCAGTTTCGAAATATCAGGCACTCGTGAGGCGAGATCTTCGAAGCCCTCGCCATAAACCTCCGCATAGGGCAGGAACTCAATGGGGGATTGGCTCTCGGCAAGCCGCTTGACCCTTTCCGCCAGGTCCGCGATGCTTACCGGCTCCACCCCTCCCACGTTGAAGATCTGGCCTACAGCCTGGGGATGTTCAGCCAGGGCGACAACGGCGTTGACCGCGTCGAATACGTGGGTAAAGGTTCGTATCTGCTTGCCATCGCCATAGACTGTGATGGGCCGGTTGCTGAGGGCCTGTTGAACAAAGTTGGGCAGCACCATCCCATAGCGGCCGGTCTGGCGAGGGCCCACGGTGTTGAAAAAGCGCATTATCACCACCGGCAGGCGGCTGCTGTTCCAGTAACTCAGGGCAAGATACTCATCCACCGCTTTCGTTGTCGAGTAGATCCAGCGGGTAATGGTGGTGGGCCCCAGAAGCCGGTTAGAGCCTTCAGCAACCGGGCCGCTTCCATTCTTGCCGTAAATCTCCGAACTGGAGGCCAGCAGGACCTTCACGCCCCGCTTGGCCGCCAATTCCAGGAGCATGTCGGTGCCGCGAATGTTCACCTCCAGGCAGCGAAGCGGATCCTGCAGGACAGAACGAACGCCCACCACCGCAGCCAGGTGAAAGACGGTGTCGCTCGCCGCCACGAGCGTTTCCATCAACTCCTTGTTGCGGATGGTGTCAATAAGGCAGCGCAGGCGGAGGTGGCCGCTGAGGTGCGCCAGGTTTTCCAGGCGGCCGGTTGACAGGTCGTCAATAACGGTCACGTGATGCCCGTCGCGCAGGAGCCGCTCGCACAGATGTGAGCCGATGAAGCCGAATCCGCCGGTTACAAGAGCATTCATATCAGTTTCTTCTTCTCAAATCTTATTGCTGCGGGCTACAACTGCACAACCACTGCCGGGCCGGATATCCCGCGCTTTCCCAAGGCGTTCTTGCAGTCCACTATCAGCGCGGCGTTTTCCGCTATCAGTTTGTAGGGATAGCAGGTGTGATCCGTCAGAATAACCACACAATCGGCCCCGCGCAGCGCTTCCCGCGTAAGCGGGAGGCAGCTGTGGCGCCCGGGATTGCTCATCTGCAGTGCGGGGACGTAGGGATCGTGGTAGGCGACGCGCGCTCCCCGCTTTGCCAGCAAGGGCAGCAACTTGAAGATCGGCGCTTCGCGGATATCCTTGATATCCGGCTTGTAGGCCGCCCCGAGGAGCAGAATTCGAGACCCCTTTACAGGTTTGCCCGCCTGGTTGAGCGCCTCGGCAATCTTGGCGCAGACGTGCCGGGGCATTTCATCATTGATGATGGTCGCCAATTCGATGAATCTGCAATGGAAGTTCTTCTGGCGGGCCCGCCAGGCCAGGTAGTGAGGATCAACCGGAATGCAGTGCCCTCCCGGGCCCGGCCCGGGATAGAAGGGCATGAAGCCATAAGGCTTGCTGGAGGCGGCCTCGATTATCTCCCAGATATCCAACCCCATCCGATCACAGAGGAGGGCCATTTCGTTGGCGAAGGCGATATTGATATTGCGAAAGACGTTTTCGTACAACTTCACCATTTCCGCCGCCGCCGGCGAAGACACGGCGATAACTTTCTCCACCATCTGGCTGTAGAAAGCCTTTGTCAAAGCGGTGGATTTTGTGCCGATTCCCGCCACCACCTTGGGAGTATTTCGCAGGCCGTAGCGGCGGTTGCCGGGATCCACCCGCTCGGGAGAGAAGGCGAGCCAGAAGTCCGCCTCCGCCTTGAGTCCGGAAGCCTCCAAGATCGGCTTCACCAGCTCTTCCGTGGTGCCCGGATAGGAAGTGCTCTCCAGCACAACCAGTCGGCCGGGCCTCAGGTGATTGCGAAGGCAGTTCGCCGCGGCCCTGACCTGCGAAAGATCCGGCTCTCGCGCCTCATTCAGAGGAGTGGCCACGCAGATCACCATGACCTCCGCCTCCTCCAGGACCTCCTCCTTGTCGGTGCAAACCAGCCTGCCGTTCTTCTGCAGTTCCCTGAGTTCCTTCGGGGAAAGGCCGGGTATGTCGGATCTGCCGGAGCGAAGCAGCTTCACCCTGGATTGGTCTATCTCGCAGCAGGCGACCGGGAAACCGGCGCGGGCCGCCTCTACGGCCAGGGTCAAGCCGACGTAGCCTGCGCCCATTATCGCCACTTGCGCCTTGCGCTCTCTTATCTTCCTCAGCAAAGCCCGGCGTTTGCCTTCCATGACCTCAGTGCCTTTCTTGGCGGAAGAAGCGACTCCCATCTTTCTCCAACTCCTCTTTAACACCATCCCTGCCTACGGAATCGGCTGCGAGTCCTCATCACTCGAGGGCTGGCTCCTCCCGGGGAGGGCGGCGTGCTGGTAGTAGCGGGCGTGGAAGTGGAAACTGTCTATCTGGTCCGGTGAAAGCCCGTTAACTACCACGCCGAGGATCGTCGCCCCGGCCTTCTCGAGGGCGTTCTTCGCCTGCAATTCGTTGCCGCGGGAAGCATCGCCGACCCTTACCACCAGGATGACGCCATCCAGCAGGGAGGAGAGGATCGCGCTGTCACTGAAGGCGAGGACCGGGGGTGTGTCAACCAGCACGTATTCGAATCTTTCCTTCAGCCCCTGCAGGGTCTCCTTCATTCTCTCGGAGTTGACCAGGGCCGAGGGATTATCCGCCTGGGGGCCGGCGGGCAGAAGGAAGAGGCTCTCAACGTCCGTGGGCTTCAGTGCCGTTTCGATTCCCATCTCTCCAGACAAGACATTGGTCAGCCCGGCCTCATTGCTTACTCCGAAGATGACATGCTGCATGGGGCGGCGAAGATCGCAGTCCACGAGCACCACTGTCCGGCCCGCCTCGGCCAGGGAGAGAGCGAGGTTTGCGATGGTTGTGCTGTTTCCCTGCGCGGGCGAAGCCGCGGTAAACATCAAAGACTTGACGCTGTGCCTGTGGCCATTGCAAAGAATGCTTGTCCGCAGAAAGCGGTAGCACTCCGCATAAGGCGAAATGGGAAGCGCGCTGGTAATGCGAGGGAGCGCCCTTCTTTCTACGCCCAGAACTTCTGGAATGGTTCCGCTGAGGGGCAGTTGGAGCACTTGCTGGACATCTTCAGTGGTCTTCAGTCCCGCATCAAGAGATTCCGCTCCGATCGTCGCCCCAATGCCAAAGATGACGCTCAGGAATAGGCCCAGAAGGAGCAGTTCCGCACGGGTGGGGCCCTTTAGCGGCATTGGGCCCTCCGCGAAATCGGCCTTCTGCACTATCTGGATTTGCGCCTTGGAGCCCTCTGACTGCTGTTCAAGCAAGACCGCTTGCAGTAGTCCGCTCGCCTCGCGATAAGCCTCTTGGGCGGCCTGAAAATCGGCTATCCTGGCGGCCATAGTCACCGATTTGCCCCCGCTGGAGCGCGCCTTCCGCTCGCTCTCGGCGATAGCCCCCTGGAGCGCAGCAACCCGTGCCTTTATCGCGGCATCGTCAATCTTCAGTCTCACCAGGTCCACCTCAAGCGAAGCCCGGAGCGGATTGGGGGAGATAGTCTTGTTGGTATCCATCTCCAGCATGGCGGAGGCGAGGCGGGCCTTCACGTCTTCAATCTGCTCTCTCAGCCTCTGCACCTCTCGGTGCTTATCGGTGTAGCGGCTTCGCGCCGCCACCAGGTCCTGCTCCAGCCGCCCGATTTCAGCCCGCAGCGAATTGGTCAGCGGAGTCTCTGTCGTGCTGGTAACGGAGACCGTGGTGTCAGGCTGACTGGCCAACTCCTGTTGCGTGCGGCGCAGTCGCTCTTGAAGGTCGCTTGCTTGAGCGCGGGCCACATCCAGGTCGGCCTGCAGGGCGGCGATCCTGGAGAGCAGGCGGTTTCCCTGTTCTTCGGCGGTTGGCAGATCAACCTCTTCGCCCCGCAGGGTGCTGATATCACCTTGCGCGGACCCCATCGCCGCCTTGATCTTGCCTATCCGCTCCTCCAGCCGCTTGCGCTGGTCCGCTGCCTGCGCCCGTCTGGCTTCTTCGTAGTACTCCTTGAGGGTGAGGGCCAAACCATTGGCCACTTTTATGGCTTGTTCTTCCCTTGGGGCCAGGGCGGTGATGCTGAAGGCGGCTCCAAAGGCCTGCTCGGCGTTGACGAGTTTCATCATTCTTGCCGGGCTGGTTTTCAGGCCCAGGTTCTCGGCCGTTCTCCGCAGCACCTCAGGGCTTTTCACAAGGCCCATGAAAACCGCCAGCCCCACTTCCTGCTGGCCTCGGTCCACGCGCTGGCCGTCCGCGAAGGCGGTCGGGCTCGTGCTGAGGGGATTGCGGAGGGCGGCTTCGGAGGGCATCACCACCGCGCTGGCGCGGTAGTATTGAGGCCTCAACAGGGCCACCAGCAGAACCACGGTGAAAGTGACCAGGCTGACCGCCGCCAGCAGCCAGCGCCGGCGGCGAAAGATGCGGATTAACTTCAGCACATCAGAGCGGCTCAAGGGCTTCTCCTTCACAGACTCAGTGCCCACAGAACCGGAGCGATAGTGTTCCTGATGACATCCCAGGCGTCTCGCCTGGGCCTCGCAGGCTCTCGCTCCGCCACCCACAACATATCCCCGTCCTGAACCACGGGATTCGCTTTCATGTCACCTTTCCGGAGCACTTTCTCTAAATCCACTTGCAGCCATTTGCCTTGCGGCTTGGCGCGCACCAGCACGCACTCCTTCAGGATGGCATCGCTCTTCAATCCTCCGGCCTTTCCCACGGCTTGGAGAAAGGTGGTGCTTTCTTCCACCAGATACTCGCCAGGATTATTGACTCCGCCCTGCACCGTAATCTGAGTAGTTTTGCGAGGAACGAAAATCTCGTCTCCCGCGGCCAGGGGCAAGTTGAGAATATTCCCCGGCTGGGAATCGAGGGCGCTGAGGTCAATCGTGGTCTGGCCGCCGTCTTTTCTTATCAGCAAGGCCCGGCGAGGATCGGCCTCCTCAGTCCAGCGTCCGGCCGCCTCCAGGGCATCGAACAAGCGGGGCGGCTGTGTCCTTGAGACGGGATAGGATCCGGGAAACTTGACCGCGCCGGAGACCTTATACTCTTCTCCCAATTCGCTCCGGCCCACCAGCACCTCATCCCCCGGCTGAAGCAGCAGATTCTGGGAATTGTCCCCCTTCTCCAAGAAGCCCTGGGGCTCCAGCAGTATCTTCTCTTCCGTGGCGCGCGTCAGTTCAACCCTTGCCAGGGCGATCTCCCGCTTGGCCCCGCCCGCGCGGTTGATGGCATCCATGACCGTTTCTCCTGCAGTTATCTCGTAACTGCCAGGATTCTGCACTTCACCGGAAACCGTCACCCTGAACTTGGTGATGCGCACAGAGACCGCCGGATCCTTCAGATACTCGGCAAGGCTTTCCTGCATCCTCGTCTTTGCTTCCTCCAGGGTCAGACCGACTACGGGTATCTCCCCAACGGCGCCGTCGGCGAGGAGAATAGTGCCCGCGGCTCCCAGCAGAAAGGTGCCGGAATAAGCAGGCTCGCCGGAGATGGTTATCTCCAGGGTGTCGCCCGGCCTCAGCCGATAGCCCTCTGAAGCGGCCTGGTCGGAGAAAGCCTGGCGCGGGCAAACAAGCGCTGCCATGGCGGCGACGCTCGCCAGGAAAAGGATGAAAGACCTGCTCATTTGCTATCTCCTGTTTTCATTGCCAAGTACTTGGCCGCAAGCCTGTGTAAGGCAGGTGGTGGCTGACACTTTTCTCTCCGGTGCATTGCAGCGGCAACCGGGCCGGCTGCCAGCAGGAGCAGCCCGCGGAGAGCGCGAAAGCGAACCACCTAACCGCCCCTCCCCTGCATATGCGCTCTACCGCTGCCAGGCAGGTCAGGGCGCAGGGCCAAACCCGGCAGTCACCTGTTGATTACGCAAGAAACGTGCCAAGGCTCTCCAGGCCTACTCTCCTTTTCCTTCGTTCCCCACCGGCTTGTTGTCTCTGGTCAACAAGACCTCGCCGCCGTCGAGAACCGCCTCCAGTCTGAAGCCTCTGGGGGCAGTTCGCAGGCCCTGCCAGCCGGCCAATCCTTCTCCAGCGGGGAGGGAAGCGAGGTGAGAGGAGAGAAAAATGGCTCCTATTCTGTGCTTGGGACCGTCCAGGGCCCTGAATCCCTCAGTTTGGGTAGGGTCAATGACCTGATTTCCTTGCTTGACAGGGGCATTCGGAAGCCACACAGCAGTCCTGTTGGCATACCAGGCCACAGCCCATGGAATGTCGGTCGCTACAAGTGTCTCCCGCGGCAAAGACCGGGCCAGTTGCTGCAGATTCCCCCGTCTCGGCACAGGCCGGGCCGTGGGCAAAAGAAGGTTAGTAATCAACGGTAGGGCGGCGGCAACCAGAAGGAGGGCCCTGGCCAGGATTCTCCTCCTCTCGCCCAGCCCCGCCGATGCCAAGAGTTTCTCGAAAGAGAATGCGGAGAAGATTACGACAAGCGGCACCAGGGGGGATAGCCATTCCGCCGCTCCGGTTGTGACTGCGCTGCCGATGGCGATGAGAAGGAGAGCGGCATAGAGGCATTTTCGCAGATTGCGGAGACGGGCCTCCTCCAGCGGTTGCAGCATGCCGGCGATGAAGAAGGGAACCACGTAGAGGCCGCAAACTATGGGAAGGCTGGTATAGAGGCTGCGCAGCGCCCAAAGAGACTTTTTCGCCATTTCCCCGGGGTGGGAGAAGATAAAGGCGAGCAGCCCTCCTTCCGGCGGGACGATTTCCCGCAAGAGGCTGGAACCCGGATAGGTGTTGCCGAACATCGCCAGCGAATACCATCTCAGGCTGGACCAGGGAAGACCGGTGAGGCGATAGTTTCGTATCGCCCAAGGCGCCAGCACCAGGAAGGAGCCGAGAAGGAAGGCTCCAAGATGTGACCATCTGCGTTCTCGCAGAGTGGCGATAAGGAGCCAGAGCAGGGCCGGCAGCAGAAGAAGAGAGGCGTATTCGGTGAGGAAAGAGAGGCCGAAGAGAAGGCCGATCCCGAAAGAAGACTTCGGGTTCCCGCTGTGACGGAAGGAGAGAAAGAGGAGAAGGGTCAGCAGAAACGCCCCAAGAGAGACCAGCGCGCCGAAGAGGGTGATTTCGAGCAGGGCTAGGTTAAGCGCCAAGAGCAAGGCGCTCAAGATGGCCACATTCAGCCCGAAGAGTTGCCGCGCCCAGACAAAGGCAAGAAGAACGGTCAGAAAAAAGAAGAAGCAGGAGACCAGCGCAACCGTGCTGTCCGCCGCGGGGAAGACGGTAAAGACGAGCCCCAGTAACAGAGGAGGAAGCGGAGGCTGGCACAAATCCGGCATCCGCTCGGCAATAGGCTGACTGGCCAGGCTGAGAGGGCGAATGAAGTCCGTGCTGAAGCCTCGCCCATCGCTGATATTCCTCGCCGCTTGGGCCGTATCCATGGCCTCAGCGCGGTAGAAGCCGGCGAAGTTGTGCTGGAAGAAGAGCGCCAGAAGTATCAAGGCTGGGGCAAACCAGGCCAGGTGGATCACGACCTGTCTGGCCGCCTTGTCCAAGCGCCGCTGGGGGCCGATTTCCACGTCAATTCTCCCGTCTCACCAGATGGTGCTCTCAGAGATTACAAGAATCGTGCCAGCACCCCGCATCCTCTGACAGGGATGGCACGCTTGTTGTATACTTGCTAAAGGAGAAGATTGTGCCAGAAAAACCCGGCCCCACAAACGTTGAAGATTCCCGGAGAGAAGAGGCTCGCTCCAGCGCTGGTCTTCGCCGCTTCATTGGGCCCCTGTTTCTGGCCGGCCTCCTCCTCCTTATCTATTCTCCGGCGGTCAGGGAACTCTTTCAGGTGCTGGTTGCCGATCCCAACAGTTCTCACGGCCTGCTTATCCCGCCGCTGGTGGCTTTGTTGGTTTGGAGGAAGCGGAAATGGCTGGCCGAGGCTCCCATCAGTTCGAATCGCTGGGCCTTGCTGCTCGTCTTCGGCGGGGCCGCGCTCTTACCCCTTGGGAAGGCGGCGGAGATCGCAGGCTTGCCGGCCTTGTCGCTGCTTCTGGTAATAGGCGGGATAGTCTGGCATATCTGGGGAAACCGGGTAATGCGGATACTTCTCTTCCCCTACCTGTTCCTCTTCTTCACCATCCCCTGGCCCGGTCTTCTAGTGGAAACCTTGACGTTTCCCATGCAGTTGATCTCGGCCAAGGCCGCCGCTCTCGTTCTAGGCCTGCTGGGAGTGGCGGTGGGGCGTGAGGGGATTGAGTTACTCCTGGGTAACTACACCTTTGCCGTAGGTGTCCCGTGCAGTGGGATGAGGTCACTTGCCGCCCTCACAGCCCTGGGGGCGTTGTGTGCCTTCTTGCTGAAGGGGAGCGGTTATCGTCGAGGCTTCCTCTTCCTCATGGTTCCTCCTGTCGCCCTGGTGGGTAATGCCGCCAGAATAGTCGTCATCCTGCTGATCGCCCTGCGCTGGGGAACCGAAGCGGCCAACGGCTTCTACCATCAGTTTTCGGGCCTCCTCCTCTTTCTCATAACCTTCCTGCTCTTGCTTGGAATTGCGCGGCTCATCGGGTTGAAGCAGGTAAGGGAGGATATATAGGGTGCACCAGGCGACAAGAGCCATAAGGCCAAATTATGCGTTGATAATAGCGATCCTGCTTCTTGCCCAACTGGGGGTCTTCCTGGTGGGCCGATCGGTTAAGCCGCTGGCCGCCGATACCCCGGAGGTCTCCGCCATTCCATTGGCCTTCTCCGATTGGCGCGGCAGAGACGAGGGACTGGACGAGGTGAGCCTGGAGATGCTGCGGCCGGACGCCTATCTTGTCCGGGATTATCTCAATGAACAGGGACAGATTGTAAATTTCACAGTCATCTATGGACACGGGAAATCGAACTTCCATTCTCCTGCGCTCTGCGTGCTTGGGGGCGGCTGGAATATCATTTCGAAAGGAAGAGCCTCCTTGCGGACCGGGGATTCCCCCGGCGCACAGGAGATAGAAATGGTGCGGCTCATTCTCCAAAAGGGGAGCCGCAGGACAATTCTTCTCTATTCTTTTCTCTCCCCCGGAAGAAGCACGGCGAGTTGGACTGCCTTCCAGGCCAGGTTCCTTGGGACGCGCCTGCTGGGCCGGGAGCCGCGCGGCGCTCTACTCAGGCTGGTTGTGCCCGTGGAGGGCAGTGAAGAGGAAGCCGATCGGGCGGCGCAGGAGTTTCTGCGGGAGATTTACCCCTATTTCCGCTCTGTTTTTGCCCTTTAGCGGCTATATTAGACCCTATTCAGGCGCTTGCCTGGCTCGGGGCGCGGAGTGCGCACAAAAACTGTGCCAGCCTTCCTCGGTGGGCTGAAAAGATAGTGAGGGGCCTGGCAAAATTGCCCTGATTTGTGCACAAACCAGCCTGTTACTATTGACAATCTACCCCCAAACTGCTAACCTGGCAATAGTGTGCGCTGGGCTTGGTCGGCCTGGCACGGATTTTGGGCCCTATTTTCTGTCTTAACTGTTTGTTGTAACACCGCGGTCTCTTTCCACCACCACTCGCACCACTTTCTCTCGCAGAGAAGACGCAGCGGACGTATCCGGCGTCTCAGCCTTCCCCGACCAGGGCTGAAAGGCCCATCACGCGGGGAAAGGCGACAAGAGGCCTTCAGCGCACTGCGGAGAGTGGGCGCCGCCTGCCACCGGCGGAAGAGAGGACAGGTTCTCCGCCACCCTGTGCCCGCCCAAGAGAGTTTTAGGGCGCGGTTCCTCCGGGCAAGAAGGAAACAAAGCGTCGGATTCGACGACAAAGGCTGTGGAGGAAAAGAGAGGGAGCGCTGCCCTGGAAAAGAATCGCGAAGAACGGTACAGCATTTGCTCAGGGTAGTGATGAGCCGGTCTGCAAGAGGCAAAAGGGTGGAGAGAAAAGGCACAAGGCGAGCCGCGGCAAGAGGCCTGGCGGAGCGAAGACTTCTTGGTCGCGAGGTAAACTGGGGGGCCCCCGGAGAACTTGGGGGGCTCCTGGGAAGCCTTCCCCTTGCTCTCGTCGGAATTGACGGCGAGGGCAAGATCGCTTTCTGGAGCAATGGCCGCCAGCAAGCCTTTCGGAATCCTTCCGCTCTAGCCCTGGGCCAACCGGTAGAGGCGGTGCTTAAGCGAATGGCGCGCCGCTATCACGCTCCGGGGCTGGAGGGCCTCGCCCTGCTGATCCGGGCCTCCCTCCGGGGGAGGAAGAGTGCCTCAGGCTGGCAATTCCAGATCTCCTGCAAGGGTGTGACCCGGGTGATCCAGGCGGACTTCTCTCCTTTGCAGGGGGCCTCCAACGGCGACCAGGGCGGAGGTGTGCTGGTCTTTCAGGATGTCAGCGCCCGCGAGCGGCTGGAAGAAGAGACGCGTGAGGTGAGCCATCTCGCCTCGCTGGGCGAACTCGCCGCCTGCATTGCCCATGAGATCCGCAATCCTCTCAGCGCAGTGAAGGCCGCGGCGCAATTCCTGGTTCAGGAGAACGTGGGAAACGGAGAGGTCTCTCACTACGCCGGCATAATTGATCGGGAGGCGACAAGGCTGCACCGGCTGGTGGGGGATATACTGCTATATGCTCGCCCGCCCTCGACTGATCGTTTGCCGGCGTCGGTTGAAGACTTGCTCAAGAAGTGCCACAGCCTCCTGGAAAAAGAAGCGGCCGACCGGGGGGTGAGCCTGGAGTGCAGCCTTAAGGGGAATGTGCCTCTCATCTTCGCAGACTTCGAGGCCGTTCTACAGATACTGGTGAACCTGGCCAAAAACTCATTGGAGGCGAGCAAGCGGGGCGGCAAGGTGAGGATAACCGCCGAATGCGCCTCGGAGGAGGGCCCGCTGGAGGTGGTTGTGAGCGACACCGGCAGTGGGATTTCTCGCGGCAACCTCGAGAAGGTCTTTCTTCCTTTCTTTACCACCAAATCCTCCGGCACCGGCCTGGGGCTTCCCATCGCCAAGAAGATCGTGGAATCCCAGGGAGGCAGTCTTACTCTGAGCAGCCGGCCAGGCCGCGGGACCCGGGCCAGGGTCTTTCTTCCTATTCCTAAAAGTGAGCGTGTGAGAAGGTGAATCAACAAGCAAGGATACTCCTGGTTGAGGATGAAAGAGATCTGAGGGAGGTCGTCTCCGCAGCCCTCGCAAAGGAGGGCCATGAGGTGCTGGTGAGCGGAGACGGGCAAGAAGCGCTGCGAATCCTGAGAAACAATAGGATTGATCTCCTCCTCAGTGATGTCGTGCTGGGGGATCTCAATGGCGTGGAACTGCTGAGCGGGGCGAAGAGACTGGATCCGCTCCTGCCGGTAGTGCTGATGAGCGGATACGGGACGATTCGCACCGCGGTGGAGGCGATGAAGCGGGGAGCCTGGGACTATCTGTCCAAGCCCTTTGAGCTGGAGGAATTGAAAAAGGTTGTCGAGCAAGCCCTGGAGGCGCGGGCCCAACAGCAGGAGGGAGCCGCGCCTGCTCCGCGTCGGCAAAAGCCGCTGCGCCTGAATGCCATTGTGGGGCAGGGGAGTTGGAAGGAAGAGATCATCCAGATAGTCTCCCGGGTGGCCCCCAGCCGCGCCACAGTTCTGCTCTCCGGAGAAAGCGGCACAGGCAAAGAGTTGGTGGCGCGCGCCATTCACGCCAACAGCCCTCGCTCAGGCAAGCCCTTCGTAGCGGTCGCCTGCGCGGCTCTCCCCAGGGACCTGCTGGAGAGCGAACTCTTCGGCTATGAGAAGGGCGCCTTCACCGGGGCCGTGGGCCAGAAGCCGGGCCGTTTTGAACTCGCCGACGGAGGCACCATATTCCTTGACGAGATCGGAGACATTCCGCTTGATCTCCAGGTCAAACTGCTGCGCGTCCTTCAGGAAAGAGAGTTCGAACGCATCGGAGGGACCCGCTCCATCAAGGTGGATGTCCGGGTTCTCGCCGCCACCAACCGGAACCTGAGCGTGGCAGTTCCCCAGGGCAAGTTCCGCGAGGATCTTTATTACCGGCTCCGGGTAATCGAGATTCATCTTCCGCCATTGCAGGAGCGGAGAGGAGATATCACGCTCCTCGCGGGGCACTTCCTCACCAAGTTCAATCGCGAAAACAGCAAACACCTCAAAGAGATTTCCCCCGCGTCAATGCGGATACTCTGTTCGCATTCCTGGCCAGGAAATATCCGTGAACTGGAGAATGCGATAGAACATGCCGTAGTGATGGCCGATCCCGAGGCACTGGTTCTGGAAGCAGAGTTGCTGCCGCCCTCTCTCGACAGGGGGCACAAGAAGAGTTCGGCTTCTCCTCACAAGCGCCGTATCGGCCGTCTTGCCGTCTCCGCTGAAGGATGATCCCCGCCTTTCGTTTGCCACTTTCAAGGCCGGTTAGATTGATGTCTGCCACTGTGAGCGGTGAAATGGCATACTTCTTGCGAAGTGATAGTTCGAGTCGCCAAAGCCCACTTGCACCCTCGTCTGGCAAGAAGGCAATGGCTTTTTCTTACTCCGCAAAGCAAACGGGAGGACTTCTCCTTCCTTTGCTGCAAGACAGAGGCAGGGGCGAGGGGCTGGAGAGGGCGGCTCTGTTAGTAGCCGTGGTGAATCTCCTTCCGCTGGCCGAGGGTGAGGGAGTTGAGACGCGAGGACCTGTTTTCGAGACTGCCAGAGGAACTGACCGTGGCGGTTTTGCGGCCGGATTTCCGCGGTTCTTATCGCTGCGGGCTGGCGGGGGTGGAAGGCTCTTTTCTTACGCTGGAAGGCCCTCGAGCGGGCGAAAAATCTTTTCTTTTGCCCTTGGGCAGCGAGGTTCAACTGGGCTTTGCCCTGGCCGAGGGTTGGGTGGAGTTTGAAGGCAAGGTCGTGGGTTGGTCGGCGAGTTCTGAGGGAAACCGAATGATGGTGAGTTGTCCACCGCTAGGCCGGATCTATCAGCGGCGCCATGAGCCCCGGCTCCCTGGGGAAATAGCCGTAACCTGCTCTTCGCGTGAATTCGCCAGGCAGAGCGGAGGAACCCGAAACCTCAGCCGGAGCGGGATGTGTGTCTCCTTTGCCGCTCCTCTGCCCGAAGGACGGAATCTGGCCTTTCGCCTGCTGCGGGAGGGGGCTCCCCCGGTAAGGTTGAGAGGAGAAGTGGTTTGGCAGACGGCCGCCGGAGATTCGGCCGGAGGTTGTTTGGCCGGGGTGTATGCCGAAGCGGTCTCTCCCGCGCACAAAGAGCGGCTCAAAGGCCTGCTTGACCGGCTGCGCAGAGACTTGAGGGCAAGAGTGGGAGTGGGGGATTGAAATGAGACAGGATCAATCCCTTCGCCAGACTGTACGCCAAAAAGCGGATTTTCGGCTTATTGCCGCCAATCAGGTTCTGCAAAAGGGCGCCCTGAGCCTGCGTCAGCTTATCCAGGAGGAACTCTCCGCCAACCCCGCATTGGAACTTGCTGCGGATCTGCTGTGCCCCTCTTGCGGCTCTCCGCTGCGCCAGGGGGAATGCCGCTATTGCAGCGGCCTGGCTGCGCCGTCGAGTCAGGGAGCGGAGGGCGCAGAAGCCTTCCCTCTTCCTCCTTCGGGACCGCGGAAGGAGAAAAGGCAGGCCGAGCAGAGCGAGGTCGGTGAGATCGCGGCCCCGGTTTCCTTGGCCGATCATCTGCGCTCACAGGCGAGAGCCCATCTTCCCCCGCAAGATCATTCCATCGCCGACTACCTCATAGCCAACATCGGAGAGAAAGGGCTCCTGGAATGCACCCTGCAAGAGGTTTCTGAAGAACTCGGTCAGCCGCCGGACCGGGTCGAGCGAGTGCTTTCGGTTCTGCAGGGCCTTGACCCGCTCGGTGTGGGGTCGAGGACTCCCCAAGAGGCGCTTCTTATACAGATTCAACATCTCCTGCGGGAGAAAAGGGTTGACCCCTGGGCGGAGAAGGTCATCCAGCACTGCTGGGAGGACCTCGCCTATCATCGCTATCAAAAGATAGCCCATTCCCTCGACTGCACTGTGGAAGAGGTCAAAGCCTCGGCAGAATTCATCCGCGACAATCTGAATCCTTACCCGGCGAGCGCGTTCGCCGGCCAAAGCCTTTCCTCCGCCCAGATCATTCGCTGGCCCGATCTCGTCATACACAGGGAGAAGGATGACTACCGCGTTGAAGTAGTGGAGTCCTACGAATCGGAACTGCGAATCAGCGATGGATTCCTGCGGCTGCGGCGCGCGCTCGCGGGAAATGACGGCGCCTCCGACCAGACTGCTGTAGCGCTTGAGGCCCTTCGCAGGGCCTGTTTCTTCCTCGCCTGCTTGAAGATGAGGAAGAGGACCCTGCAGGAGGTGGCGGAGTGCGTGGCTCGCCTCCAGCGCGGTTATCTGGATACCGGAGTGGAAGAATACCTTCGTCCTCTGACCCGAGCGAAGGTGGCCGCGGTGCTGGGGAAACACGAATCTACGGTCAGCCGGGCCGTGGCCGACAAATACGTGCTGCTGCCGGACCGAAAACTCGTGCCCTTTGGGCGCTTCTTCGCTCCCGGTGCGGCTCCAAAGAGCGTAATCCTGGAACTCGTCAGCCGAGAGGGCCAGGGCCGGCCGCTGACCGACAGGCAGATCTCCCGCATCCTCGAGAGCCGGGGCTATCGGGTGGCCCGCCGGACCGTGGCAAAGTATCGCCAGGCGCTGCGCATCCCCCCTTCCACCCAGCGCAGGGCTAGGTAAGTTTTAGGCTCTTGTAGAGCGCAGTCTGCTGGGCGGTCGTCAGCAGTAGGAAGTCGGCATAGGTCATTTCATTGGCATAAACTGTGACCGTTGTCGAAACCTTGGCGTAACCCCTCAGTTGCACGACCGCCGTATAGGTGCCAGGAGCGAGCGCGGTCTTGCAGTAATACCCCGAAGCGTCGGTATAGGCCGTAGTGATCTTCCGTCCGTTCCGATAGAGGCTCACCGCTGCCCGGCGCAGCGGCTGGCCCGCCTGATTCAATACTATCCCTTCGATCGCACCCGTGTTGGCCTTGGAGATGACAACTAGGTCAAGTCCGGCTGTCGCAGTTTCTCCTTCTCCGACCATCACCTCGGGCAGGGTTTCTCTGTAGAAGCCGGCCGCGGTCACGTGAATATCGTAAGAGCCGGAGGCCAGGGGAGAAAGGAGGCAATCCCCCGACGTGTCGGAGACTCCGCTCGCAGCGAGTTCGCCTTCCTGCCAGGCTTCCACTCGGGCTCCAGCGATAGGCGTGCCACCGACCTGCTTGCAGACCTGAACCGAGATTGCAGCAGGCGCCTCAACCGTGAACGCCCCATCCACCGTCTGCAGGGGTAGAATCGCCGTCCCCGAAGGGTCCGAGGCGAGCGCTTCGGCCCAAACCAGAGGAGATTGGTCACCGGCCTGCGCAGTAGGGGAGGAGAGAAGGGCGATTTCCAGGACACTGCCCGCGCCCGAAGCGAGGCTGCGCCCGGAAGAGTTGTAGGCGAGCAGGCGCAATTCGCTGCCGGCAACGGCATAGAGTATCTCCCAGTTGGCATCGGTCCCCATGAGCGAGCCCGCGCTCACCTTAGAAGCAGAGAGCAAGTCGGTGTCGAGCAAGATGACCGCCTGAACGCCGGCCACCTGGGCCCCGTTATCAATGCCAATCTCTATCTTCTTTGAGAAGCCAGCGGGGGCCTTTGTCTGCGGCAGGGTGAGTTGACGGCCGGTGACGGCAAAGGATTGCATCTGCTGCCCGCTGGAGAGAGAAAGGAGGCGCAGCACATCCAGCAAATCAACCGTCCCGTCGCGGTTGACGTCGGCCTTGTCTCGCTGAGGCGCGCTCCACAAGCCTGCTCCGACGGCCATCTGGGCCGCGGCATCCACGTCGAGGGAAGTTATGCGCCCGTCTTCGTCCACATCGCCCGCCAGCGCAACCTTGCCCACCACAATATATGAGGCCTGCGCGGTCTTGCTGGCGTCCAGACCGGGAATTGCCGTGAGAAGCAGATTCGCCTGTGTCTCTGCGGCAAGATCGGCCGGGACTTGCACCTCAACGAAGGCTCGCCGGCTTTCCGCCGGAGCCAGGGGGCCGACAGAAGTCAAGGGCGCGCTTTCTTCCGTCTGGTGAATGCCATCTTGATTGGCGTCAGCGATGATTGCAGTGGGCCAGCCGCGGTCGCAGCTCACCGAGAGCGCCGCGGAGTTTTGGGTATTGCCGGTGTTGGAGATGACGAACGGAAGATAGGCCCTGCTCCCCGGCTGCGCCGTCACCAGCGCTTGGGCCGGGCTGAGCGACATTCCTACGGATTGTTCCACCCTCACCGAATAGCTGGCAGAGGCGGCGACCGCGGAGTCATAGTTGGAGCGCGCGGTTACCGTCACACTCTCCAGAAGTCCACTCGCAGAGGCGACGGGAATGGTGACCGCGGCAAAGAAATGAAAAGTTCCGCCCAGGGCGACATTGCCCGCAGTGGAGATGACCGTCTGCTCGGAGTCCTGATGGATCCCGTCATTGTTGTCATCCCGATAGGCGGCGCTGGGCCAGTTCGAGTTTGAGGCAACCGAGATGGAGAAGGAATCCGAACCATTGCCGGTATTTGTCAAGGTCACGGGAAAGAAGACGCTCCTCGCCGGCAGGCCGCTCACGGCTGCGGAGGTGGGCTGGAGAGAGACTCCGGCCACCTGCGCGACCGATATCCTGACCACATTTGAGGGGATGGAGCCGCCGTCGTACTGCAGGGTGGCATAGTTCTCTATGACAGTTCCTGCGGGAGTGGCTGCGTTGGCTGGAAGGATTGCCCCCAAGAGCAAGAGCCCCGCGGCGGCTATCGCTCGCCCCCAGGATGCTCGCGCAGCCGGGCAGCCCCACGGGTTCGCCATATTCAGTTGCACCGCAATCACCCTTCCTGCGGCCACTTCAACCTAAGCGGGCTTCGGGGTGCCCGCGGACAGGCAAAAGAGAAAGCGTCCCATCGCCAGACCGCGCGCGGGACGCTTCAAGCATCAGGCGGGCGGGGCCTGATGTGACGAGTCTCGATCGCATCGCAGCCTGCCTCAAGCGGCAGGGCCCAACAGACCAGGGCAATCCGGCAGACCAGGCACCAGAGTTTCTTGCCGGAAACACCCCCTTTATCTTCTTCCATATCCTCCCCCTCAGTTTTCGCAACCAGGAGGGCAGCAGAGGCTTCTGGCAGGTCTTTCCAGCAATGCTCTTTGAAGGGGAGCGACGGAGACCGCGCGCGGAGACGAGGTAAGATGTGAACTCACGGGGAGGTAAAAGGGTTCTATAGGGTCGCCGCAGAGGAGTCTGCCCTGATTGTCTCCGGTCAGGAGGAGGGCTTCAGCCGGAGGACGTGATTGGCGAGGCGCTCTCCCAGCAGCCGGCAGGCGGAAAGGGCGTTCTCGTCCGGCTCGCCGACGGCCACCGCTCCGTAATGGAGAGTAACCCCTCTTGCAACATAATCCGGAACTCCGAAGACGAGGAAGCCGTAGTTTATCAGCCCAATCAATATCGCCAGGCAGGCGAGCTCCGCGCCGCCGCCCTGCCCGCCGGCGCTGGAAAAAGCGCAGCCGATCTTTCCGTCAACCTTTCCCCAGGCCTGCAGAGAATCATCCAGAAAACGCTTCAACTTATGAGACATCAGCCCGCAATGGCAGGGAGAGCCCAGGGCGAGGCCGTCTGCCCAGAAGATATCCTCTGCGCCGGCCTCCTCCGCGGTCTTCAGCCGCACTTCAATTCCCTCCGCACTCCGCACTCCCTGGACTACGGACTCGGCCATCGCCTTCGTATGTCCACTTTGACTGTCATAGATTACCGCGATCTTGTGCATCTTCTTCTCCCGATTCGATTCCTGTTCTCGGACAACTCAGATTCTTGCCGGAAAAGACGGATTCATCGCAGGCGCGCCCTGCTAATGAGTTTCATCTATTAGGGTGACAAGGAAAGCCGTCGGCAGAATTTGTAGGGCGGGGCTGCCAGCCCCGCCGGATCACTCTGGCGGCGGGCGTAGGCACGCCCGCCCTTGCCGCCGTCTTTCTATCGGCACAAGTGCATGTCTTACCATATTAGACGAGACTAATTAGGATTCCGAAAGCACGCGCACAGGGATTCCGTTTCCCGCCAGATAGGATTTGATTTCCGGGATGCTCATCTTTCCGTAATGGGTGATGGAGGCAATCAGCGCCGCCTCCGCCCTTCCAATGGTGAAAGCCTGGCGGATATGCTCCGGGTTGCCGGCGCCGCCGGAGGCGATGACCGGAATCTTCACCGCCTGCGCTATGCTCCGGGTCAATTCCAAATCATAGCCCGCCTGGGTGCCGTCGGCGTCCATGCTCGTCAGCAGAATCTCGCCGGCGCCAAGCGCCTCCGCCTGGCAGGCCCATTGCAGGGCGTCCAGGCCGGTCGGGTTGCGGCCGCCGTGGGTATAGACCTCCCAAGAGAGTTTCGGCGCTTCGTAGGGATCGTGTGACCGGGAAGAGCCCTTGCGGCGGGCGTCAATCGCCACTACCACGCACTGGCTGCCGAATTTCTCTGCGGCTTCTTGAATCAGATCCGGCCTCTGCACCGCCGCGGTGTTGATGGAGGTCTTGTCTGCACCGGTTTTGAGGATTTCCCGGAGGTCGGCAAGAGTGCGAAGTCCGCCGCCTACGGTGAAGGGAATGAAGACTTCTTCCGCGGTGCGGCGCGCTACTTCAATCATGATGTGGCGCTTCTCATGGGAAGCGGTTATGTCAAGAAAGACCAGTTCGTCCGCCCCCTCCCGGTTATACTGCGCGGCCAGTTCCACCGGGTCCCCGGCGTCCTGCAAATCTACGAACCGGGTTCCCTTCACCACCCGGCCCGCCCGCACATCTAGACAGGGAATGATTCGCTTGGCCAGCATATTTCCACCGCAACTGTGTCAGCGTCGAGTGTTCGTAGTGGCGCCATTCATGGCGCTCAGTTTGACGGGCGATGGTTCGACAGGCTCACCATCCCGAGGGGTGAATCGCCCTACTACGAACCGCAAATCGAGAACCAGTTCCTTTCAGCACCCGGCCCGCCCGCACATCTACAGAGACTCGTATATTATGGTAACAGGAAGTGGCATGGGCATCTTGCCCATGAAGCCAGTTTTCACGGGCTGGAAGCCCGTGCCACGCTTCCTGCAAATAGTTGCTCTAATATAAGAGACTCTGTAAACAGGGAATAATTCGCTTGGCCAGCATTTTTCGCTCAGGAAAACTGAGAGTTGGTGCTACAGAGAGAGGATTCGGCAGGAGTTATCTCTTTCCTTCGAGTATCTGCTGCACCTGTTGGACATCCTTGTCCCCCCGGCCGGAGAGATTGATGACAATGAGATTCGCTTTACCCTCTTTGGCGATTCTCATGGCTCCGGCGACGGCGTGAGCGCTCTCCAGGGCGGGCATGATTCCTTCCAGCCGAGAGAGAGCCTGGAAGGCCTCCAAGGCTTCCTCATCCGTGGCTGCGATATACTGCGCCCGGCCGGCTGCCTTCAGGTAAGCGTGTTCGGGGCCCACGCCTGGATAATCCAGCCCGGCGGCGACGGAGTGGGTGGGCCGAATCTGCCCTTCTCTTGTCTGCAGAATAGAGGAGGCGGCGCCGTGCAGCACCCCGCGGCTTCCGGCGACGAGAGAAGCCGCGTGTTCGCCGCTGGAGAGCCCCCGACCCGCGGCTTCGACTCCGATGAGGCGCACATCCTCATTGAGAAACTCGTGGAAGATGCCGATGGCATTGCTGCCGCCGCCAACACAGGCGAGGAGGCAATCCGGCAGCCGTCCTTCGTGCTGCAGGATTTGCGCCCGCGTCTCCTTGCCGACAATGGACTGGAAATCTCTCACCATTGTCGGATAGGGATGAGGGCCGGCCGCGGTGCCGAAAAGATAGTAGGTGGTCTCCGCGGTTTCCATCCAGACGCGAAAGGCCTCATTTATGGCATCTTTCAAAGTGCGGGTTCCGGAGGTGACGGAGATGACTTTCGCTCCAAGCAGCCTCATGCGGAATACGTTGAGCGCCTGTCGGCGGGTATCTTCTTCACCCATGTAAATATCACATTCCATCCCCAACAGGGCGGCCACGGTGGCAGCGGCCACTCCGTGTTGGCCCGCTCCGGTCTCCGCCATCACCTTCTTGCGGCCCATCCGTTTTGCCAACAAACCCTGGCCCAGGCAGTTGTTTATCTTGTGTGAGCCGGTATGAGCCAGATCTTCCCGCTTGAGGTAAATCTTCGCCTTCCCGCAAGCCTCGCTGAGCCGCTGACAATGGGTCAGGGGTGTGGGCCGGCCGGCATATTCCCTGAGGTAATAAGCCAGTTGCTGCTGAAATTCCGGGTCCAGTTTGGCCTCTTCGTAGGCCTCGGCAACCTCCAGCAGCGGGCCCATCAAAGTATCCGGAACGAAGATTCCGCCGAATTCCCCGAAGTGGCCCCCTGCATCAGGCAGTGGTTCCGCCCTCCTCTTTGCAGTCATCTTTCTCTCACCCTACGGATGAACTCCCGCATCTTCGCAGCCTCCTTCTTGCCGGCAGCGGACTCAACGCCGCTGCTGACATCTACGCCGAAAGGCTCCACCCTTGCGATGGCTTGGGCCACATTCTGAGGATTGAGACCGCCGGCCAAAATGATTCGGCCGAAGGCTTTTGCCGCTCTTGCCAGTTCCCAATCCGCCCGCTCGCCCGTGCCTCCTTTGATTCCTTGCACATAGGCGTCAATTAGAAAGGCCGCGGCTGCAGCATAATCCGCCAGTTGCTCCAGATCATGCTTCTTCCGCGGCCGAAAGGCTTTTGTTATGAGAGGCCAGCCGTCCCCACCTCCTTCTCGGCATCGGCGCTGCAGGGCCAGTTGCTCAAGGAAATCGGGGGTTTCTTCTCCATGCAATTGAATCGCCTTGACTCCGGAGACGGCCGCCGCCTCGAGAATCTCCCCCAACCCGGCATTCACAAAGAGTCCTACCGTGACAAGCCTATCAGGCAGCCTCGAGGTGATCTCTTTGACCTGAGGCGCAGTTACCCGGCGCGGGCTCTCTGCGAAAACGAAGCCGACCGCGTCCGCGCCGGCCTCCTCCGCGCGCAGAGCATCTTCGAGATTGGTGATTCCGCAGATTTTGACCAGTGCCCGCATCCCGAAATGCACCCGCTCTGGGAAGTCAACAACCCAGGAGTTCGCCTATCTTGTCAGCGGGATCGGGACTTCGCAGCAGCGCCTCTCCGACGAGAATAGCATCTATCCCGAGCGCCCGCAACCGAAGGGCGTCCGCGCGGCTGCAGATCCCGCTTTCGCCTACGACAATCTTCCCGCTTGGTATGAGATCTCGCAGCCGGGCGGTGGTTTCCAGGTCAACCTCGAAGGTTTTCAAATTCCGGTTATTGATGCCGATGATTTCGGCGCCCGCGCTCAAGGCGGTCTCCACCTCCTCCTCCGAGTGCACCTCAACCAGGCAGTCCATCCCATAACGCCTTGACTCTCGCATGAGTTCCCGGAGCCTTTCTCCAGTCAGGGCGGCGACAATGAGAAGTATGGCATCGGGGCCGTTCTCCCCGGCCAACTGCCAAATCTGCGTTTCGTCGAGAATGAAGTCCTTGCGCAAGACTGGAATAGTGGTGGCGGCGCGCGCCCTTCGCAAATCCATCAGGCTGCCGCCGAAGAAATGCTCATCGGTCAGCACGGAAATCGCCGCCGCCCCCGCGTCCTGGTAGGATCGGGCGAGTTCCGCCGGATTCAGATTCATTCTCAAGTCCCCGCGCGAAGGAGAGCGGCGCTTTATCTCGGCAATGAGACGCAGCTCCCCCGAGGAACGAATGGCGGAGGCGAACCCTCTCCTCTTGCACGTGGGCGCAGGAGGCGGAGAGGCCGATTCCGGGGTCCGTTTCAAGGCCTCGATCTCTTTTCGCTTATGCTGCAGAATCTCTTCAAGTCTCACTTTCGGCTGCCTTTCCAGGAGGGCGTCGGCCAGAGTCTGGATAATGCTAAACATGGCCTGCGCTCACTTTCTGGGAATAACTCCGAAGGGCATCGAGTTTGCGCATGGCCAGGCCGGAGTCTATTGATTCCGCGGCCATGAGTATCCCTTCCCGGAAACTGGAGGCCTTGGCGGCGGCGATCAATGCTCCCGCGGCATTCAACAGAACGGCGTCTCGTTTCGGGCCGATCTTCCCTTCGAGGACCTGAACCAGCATCTCGGCGTTTTCCCGGGGGTTGGAGCCGCTGCGCAAATCCTCGATACTCGCTCTACTCAGGCCGAATTCCTCTGGAACAATCGTCCTGGTGCGGACCTCGCCATCGGCGAGTTCGCTGACCTGTGTAGGTCCGGCGACGGAGATTTCGTCCAGACCCTCCATCCCGTGCACCACAAGGGCCCTTTCCGATCCGAGGTTTTTCAGAACCCGGGCGTGGGATTCGGTAAGCGCAGGGGAATAGACTCCGAGCACCTGGGCTTGCGCCCGGGCGGGATTCGCCAGCGGGCCCAGGAGGTTGAAAACGGTTCGAATGCCCATCTCCCTCCGGACCGGTGCGGCGTGTTTCATCGCGGGATGGAGGCTGGGGGCGAACATGAAGCCGATGCCGACTCTATCAATGCAGTCGGCAACTTGCTGAGGGGTGAGGTCGAGTCGTATCTCCAGGGCTTCAAGCACATCCGCGCTTCCGCAAACTCCGCTGACCGCGCGGTTGCCGTGTTTTGCAATCGCCGCTCCCGCCCCGGCGGCGGCAAAGGCGGCGGCGGTTGAAATGTTGAAAGTCTTGACCTTGTCTCCGCCGGTGCCGCAGGTGTCAACCAGGGGCCGCGCCTTCGGACAGACGGGGGTCATCTTTTCCCGCATCGCTTCTGCCAATCCGGTGACTTCATCTACGGTTTCTCCCTTCATGCGAAGAGCAACGAGAAAAGCCGCCATCAAGACCGGAGTGACATTTCCCTCCATCATCTCCAGCATTGCCGCCTGCGCCTCGGTCCGGCTCAGATCGGTTCTCTCCACCAGTTTCGCAAGATAAGGTTGTATCATTCCTCTCTCCTTCCATTGCGCAAAGCCAGGAAGTTGCGCAATAGGTTTTTGCCTGGTTGAGTAAGTATGGATTCAGGGTGGAATTGCACCCCTTCAATGCAGAATTCTTTGTGCCTGACGCCCATGATCTCTCCCTGGTCGGTCCGCGCGGTCACCTCCAGGCAGCCGGGAAGGCTCTCCGGCCGGATGATGAGGGAATGATAGCGGGTCGCCTCAAAGGGATTTGGCAGGCCTTGGTAGATGGTCTTGCCATCGTGGTGAATCATCGAGGTCTTGCCGTGCATGAGGCGAGGGGCGCGGACGATCTCTCCGCCGAAGACGTGCCCGATGCACTGATGCCCGAGACATACTCCCAGGATGGGAACCTTGCCTGCAAAGCAGCGGATTATCTCATTCGAAACGCCCGCCTCTTTGGGCGTGCAGGGCCCGGGTGAAATCACGATGCGCTCGGGGGAAAGCGCCTCCACCTCCTGCGGAGTCACCTTGTCATTGCGAAAGACCCGCAGATCCTGGCCCAACTCACCCAGGTATTGCACCAGGTTGTAGGTGAAGGAATCGTAGTTATCAATCATCAGGATCATGGGTTTGTCTCCATTGAAGCGTTAGTGCGCCATTCCGTTCTCGCACATCTCGATAGCCTTCAGCAGGGCGCCGGCCTTGATGACCGCGCATTCCTCGTATTCCCGCTGCGGGTCTGAATCGGCGACTATGCCTGCTCCCACCTGGATGTGCGCCATGTTGCCCTTCATGGTGATTGTGCGAATGGTGATTGCGGTATCCATGTTGCCGGAAAAACTGAAATAGCCTATGGCCCCGCCGTAGGGCCCCCGGCGGGTCGGCTCCAGTTCCTCGATGATCTCCATGGCGCGCACCTTCGGAGCGCCGGAAAGAGTTCCCGCCGGGAAACAGGCCCGGAGCACGTCGAACTGGTCAGAGCCGCGGCGCAGCCTTCCCCTCACATTCGAGACGATGTGGATTACATGCGAATATTTTTCTATCCCCATCAATTCATCCACCACCACCGAGCCGTGCTCACAGACGCGGCCCAAGTCGTTTCTGCCCAGGTCAACGAGCATGATGTGTTCGGCGCGCTCCTTCTCATCGGAAAGCAACTCGGCCGCAATCCGCTCATCCTCCTGCGGCGAGGCGCCCCGCCGGCGAGAACCGGCGATGGGCCTGGTGATTACCTCTCCGTCTTCCTCTGACACCAGCCGCTCCGGCGAAGAGCCGACGATCCTCAGGTCTCCATAGGTCAGGTAATACATGTAGGGAGAGGGATTGAGAGAACGCAGGGCGCGGTAGAGATCAAACGGGTCACAGGTGACCTTGAGGCTGAGCCGCTGAGAGAGGACGGTCTGAATCACATCTCCGGCGGCAATGTATTCCTTGACCTTCAGCACCTTCTGGCGGAATTCCTCGGGGGTCAGATTCCGCACGAGTTCCCCATTCTTCAGCGAGGCTGCGCGAGGCGTCTCCGGCAGGGGAGCATTGAGACGGGCGACCAGGCTTTCAATCTTTTCCACGGCCTCATGATAAGCGCGCACCGGGTCGCCGTTTACGCGCGCATTGGAAAGCACCTTAAGCCGATGGCGGGCGTGGTCGAAGATCAGGCAGGTGTCGGTCAGGACCAACATGCAGTCCGGCAGGTCGAGGTCATCCTGGGCGAGAACCGGCAGCCGCTCGAAGAACCTGACCACATCGTAGCCTATGTAGCCAACCGCCCCGCCGCAGAATTTTGGCAAACCCGCCACCGGCACGAAGCGATAATCCTCAAGCAGAGCCTTCAGCGCGGTGAGCGGGTCTTCACCCTCTGCCAAAGTGCGCGTCTCGGTCTCTCCATCGCGACAAATCTTGACCTCCCGGCCCTTGCTCTGAAAGAGGGCGAAGGGCTCGCTGCCCAGGAAAGAATGTCGGCCGACCTTTTCTCCGCCCTCCACGCTTTCCAGCAGGAAGGCATATTGGCCCTGGCCGATCTTGCGGAAGGCGCTGACGGGCGTCTCCATATCGGCCAAAATCTCCCGATAAACCGGGATGAGATTCCCTTGTTTTGCCTTCTCTTTGAATTCCTCTAAACTCGGATAATACATGTTTGGCTCCTTTGGGCCCGGGTGAGAGGTAAGAGTTGAAGGTTTAGGGCAAAGGCCTGAAAGGCGGGGCTCTTAACTCTCAGGTTCCGCCGGGCCGAAAAAATAACCAACCCGGGTGACCCCGGGCTGGTCAGATGGGTCGAACTTATTGGGATTGTCGTCAGATGGCCAAGCGGGCCCGGCGTACGCTTGGCACGCCGCGCCAGACCCAGGCCGAATTGACGACAAATCGTTTCATTGTGAAGTCAATATACCATGAATGGGCGGTTTTGTCAATCTCTTTGAGGGCTCACGGTTACCCAGTTTCAAAAGGAGGAGAGGGCTGCTCAAGTCGCGAAAATTGGGTGGGTGTATGTGGAATCCCAATTACCTCCGACGGAGAGCAGCCCATGTCACAGCAACACTTCTACCAGT
>Ga0299915_10000519_pt1 | contig 28911 bp, 27 predicted proteins | sample RVTome_13_FD_200263 | JGI IMG/M metagenome (GOLD analysis project Ga0299915, IMG submission 200263) | Soil microbial communities from uranium-contaminated site in the Upper Colorado River Basin, Wyoming, United States - RVT92D227 (version 2) ...
GATGGCGCGATGAGAAACTGGCGGATAGGCAGCTCATGGGAGAAACCTGGTGCAGAAAATACTGCAGCATCATACTGAACCACAAACGGCTGAAGAAAATTCCAGACCTCCTCGTTGGGATGTGACACGTCAATGTGACATCGCCATACCCATTTCTTGCCTAACTCCTTCTTCCGGATGACCAACCCAGCCGGTTGAGGGTCATGGACGAAGATAATATCCCCATACAGTTCGATCTCCTCAAGATTCCTCTGAGTTGTTTCCAGAAAGAGCTCAAAGTCTTTGGCGCCAATTCTCTCCTGTCTGCCGTGAAGAGCATTGTGGAATTTCTTGGTCACCTGGAAAAAATCATCATTTCCCTTTATGGTGTTCCAGCGGGCTTCGACACCAAGCTGTCCCAGCAGGGGCACCATGCGGCTTAAAATCTCAGCCACTCCTCCACCAACAAAAGTAGAGTTGATGTTTTGAATAACCTTGCCTGATAGCTTAGCAGCCAGCAGTCTAAGCTCCTCAATCGTACTCCTGCCGACGATAGGCTCATAATTCTCGATGCTTATTTGATGCGTTTTTCGATAAGCTGTATCAGTGTTGATCTGAGTCCCTCCAGAGTATAAGTATATGGGTCAAGCCGGGCGATTTCCTCACCAAGCTCAGTCTCACCCAGGCTGTCCTTTATCCAGATGGAAAAATCGTTAAGCCCTCTCCCCAATCTTAACCTTGACTCAAAGATATGAAAATAAAGCGAGCCCAAACTTATCTTCCGCAGGGCTTCTACAAACTCCCTGAGGTCATGAGCCACATAGGGAGTGGGCAAAATGACGCTTACCGACTTCGCAAAGTGAAATTCTCTGCCCGGCATCACCTCCCGAAAGTTGCACCCTTTGGAGAGATGCTCCTCAATTATGCCAACCAGTCTTTCTCTGAGAGCTTCCAGATTGGGAAAAGCGAAGGTGTCAACGCTGGTCAATCCTTCGCCCAAAGCCTCATCGCCAAGTGCATCGCTTACCCAAACGGCAAAGTCATTGGATGGTTCAGGTGTTAAATAATGGTGCTGTTCGAGAAAGTGGTGCGTGTGGTGGTAAATTACTGTATCGGGCACCTTTTTCAAGATATCAGCAAGTTCTCGCAGATTTTTTGCCTTAAGCCCGGTCAGCTCCGTCAGGTGCGTCCGGCTGTGAAAACGGAACGGTTCGGGCGCTTTTTTCAAAGGATGCCCGTAGTTGATAACCGTATGCTGAAGAAGCCGACTGTTGGGGACAATAATGGTGCTCTCATCCAGGCCTATAATATGGGTATTGCTCCAGCTTATCTCAGTAACATAGCCTTCCTCTCCTGTCTCCAGCTTGATGTAGTCGCCCACTTTAATCTGCTGAGCAGCACCGAGCTGAAACCCGGCGAAGAGATTTGGAGCCGCATTTCTTAAGGCCAGCGCTGCTGCCAGAACTACCACCACTAAGAGGAGCAGAATAGGACTGGTAGGCATCCCCCAAATTTGAAGGACTATTAGTGCACCAACAACAATGATAGTAATTCTAATAACATTCACTGCCAAGACGATGGTTGGTTGGGTGGCTTTCACTCTGGGCAGATACAGCCTGAGCAATTGTTCACTTAGAACAATAACCAGCCATCCTAAGGACAAAATAAACAAGCTGCCTATTACCTTGGCACCTATACTCTTGGATTCCGGAGGCAATGCTGAGACTTGAATGGCTATAGAAGCGCCTAGCAATAGGAACCAGTGCAAGAAGGGACGGCGTGTCGTTTTCACAACAAGCTGGCTTCCCTCCCATTTTGTCCTTGCTCTCCAGCGCTCAAAGACCTTATCGACAACCCTTCTCACCCACAAACCAACGACGCAGCAGGCGAGAAAAGCCAGCACCGGAATAGCTATCTTAAGCCAGTTATCAGTCAGCCACTGAATCATCTATCGCTTGCTCCATGTGATTAACGCACTTGTACAGTTGCTCTTTTGCCATTTTACCACGGGGAAAACCTATTTTTGACTGCATCACCTATCTAAATCCTCTTCGAGCCTGCTCCAGTAATATCTCCAGAAATGCAGCCACCTCGGCCGGCGACTTCAAAAAATAGCGCGCAGCACTGTGCTGGCCTTTTTCTCCTACAAACACTGAGAGGCCATTCCCATAATTTTCAATAACCCTGAATCCATCTTCGTCAGTCAGGTCATCTCCAAGGTAGATTGGCAGAAGCCCGCTTTTTCTACCCCCTTTACCATATTTCTTCATCAACAGCTTTATGGCCTTGCCTTTGTCCCAGGCGACAGCCGGTTTTACCTCATACACCTTCTTGCCAGAGGTTATTTTAACCTTCCCCAATGCTTGAGCACCACCGGCAATGCGCTCAAAAGCGTTTTCAACTTGTTCAGTATCATCTTCTTCTACAAGGCGGTAGTGAACGCTCAGAGAAAGTCCCTTGTCCTCTACTATTACTCCTCTAATCCGCCCTAGAGCCCGGCTTAACACATAATGCACAATGCGGAGAATCGGGCGAAATTCCTCTGCCACGGGATTCACAAAGCTAATGCCAGGTCCTTCTATCTCCAGTCCATGGTTTCCTGCGTAAATTATGCCACGAATACCTACTTTATCCTTCAGGTCTGCTAGTGCTCTACCGCTGATCACCCCGACTCTGAACTCGTAGCGGCGTGCCAATGCCTCAAATACCAACCTCGTGCTTTCTGGGAGATTCGCCAATTCTGGTCTCTCCACAATGGGAGTAAGAGTGCCATCATAGTCGGTGAGGAGCAAGATATGTCTGGCATCTCTGAGCTGCAATGCGACTCTGGGCCAGACAGACAAGAGATGTTCCAAATGTCAGCCTCCAAATTCAAATTTAACCAACTCCGAAATTATATCTGCGGCCCACTTGTAGATATTGTTTTCGCGGACTACCTCCCTCATCTTCTGCATTCTTTTCTGCCTCTCTGTCCCGGGCATTTCCAAGGCGTTTTTGATGGCATCAGCAAAGTGATCTGTAGCATATGGATTAACCAGTATGGCATCAGTAAGCTCTCGAGCTGCCCCGGTGAAGGGGCTCAAAATAAGAACGCCATCTTCGTCGAAACGGCTGGCAACGAATTCTTTGGCCACCAGATTCATGCCATCGTGAAGTGAGCTTACCACACAAAAGTTTGCCATTCTGCGCAGAGCCATCAGAGTGAGAGGCGGCTCATGTTCCCGAAGATAAATTATTGGTTTCCACCGCCTCGCGCCATATTTCCAGTTTATCTCCTCCGCCAGATTATCTATCTCCTCATTTAATTTCTTGTATGCCCCGAGCTGAATTCGGCTGAGAACCCCTGCCTGAACAAAGACCACCCGGCCCCGGTACTCAGGATACTTCTCTAGAAGGCGGGCAATAGCTCGGAACCTATCGGGAATACCTTTGGTATAGTCAATCCTGTCCAGCCCAATTCCCACCATTTCATCCTCAATCCCTAGCCTGTTCTTCAGCCTCTCTATCTCTCTGGTTACCTCCTCCTTTTGGGCTTCCCGAGAAATCTCCTCAAAATCAACGCTAATTGGGAAGGGGCGCACTGCTGTTCTTTTGCCCCCACAGGTTACCTCGTACCTGTCCCAGTCAACTTTTGCCTCAATCGCTCGGTCCACGGTATCCAAGAAGTTATTGCAGTGGTAGCGGATGTGGAAACCAAGAAGGTCATTGCTCAAAAGCCCGTGCAAAATTTCTTCTTGCCACGGACAGATACGGAAAGCCTCGGGATTGGGCCACGGAATATGCCAGAACTGGGCGGTAATGATGTTAGGGTTTTTCTCCTTGATTAGCCCGGATAATAACGCCAGGTGATAGTCCTGGATAAAGACAAATGCTTTTCTTTCCCCAACCTCCTCTAACACGCTCTGAGCAAACATCTCATTGACCTTTCTGTAGATATTCCAGTCGGACTCAACAAAGTCTGGTCTGGTATAGGCAATGTGACACAGGGGCCACAGGGCTTCGTTAGAAAAGCCATAGTAATAGCCATTCTCTTCCTCCTTGGAAAGCCAGACTCGCTTAAGAGAATATCGAGGCTCATCTGGCGGCACGCTTACCTTGCTTTCTTTATCAACCACCTCATTATCGGCGTCACCACTGCCATAGGCAATCCAGGTGCCGCCACAGGCTTGCATTACCGGGTCGAGGGCAACGGTGAGACCGCTGGCAGGTACCTCAGTTACAATCTTGCGGCCGGAGAAGGTGTGTATATATGGCTCCCGGTTAGATACCACCACAAAGAGATACCCCGATAGTTTTTCCCTTACGAGTTCATCCAAGCTTTCCCGTGTCCACATAGAGCACCCCCTGTTGGTTGGTCAGTAGACTAAACACGAATAGAGATATTTTATCATCAAAGAAGAGATGGTTCGCTTTGCCTTATGTCCATACCTTTGGGAACGACCACTATGCCGTTATCTGATACTGTGCAACCTCTCTTCTTATCTGCCTCCTGGTCATAGCCGATTGAGGTGCCAGCACGGATTCTACTTTCCTTATCAATGATAGCTCGCCTTATCCGAGCACCAGGCTCAATAATAACATCGTCAAATATAACCGATTGCTCCGCCACGGCATCCCTCTCCACAATCACGCCCGGGGACAGTATGGAGCTCCAGACAGTCCCACCACTAATGATACAGCCGTCACATACGATAGACTGTGGCGTCTTTCCATCAAGGACACACTTGCTTGGAGGTAGCGGCCGCTGATACGTTCGGAAGGGCCACCTCTCTCCGTAAAGACTGAAGAGAGGGTCCACACCCACGAGGTCCATACTAGCCCCGTAGTACGAATCGATGGTGCCGACATCCATCCAGTAGGATGAATCGCGGGTCTTATCGACCAGTACCTTTTCTCTTACACCATCTTTCACTTCGATTTTAAAATCCTCAATCTTGTTCTCTTTCTCATAGTCATAAACGTAAATATCGTGATGCTCGCCTATCATTCCCGGAATAACATGTTTACCGAAGTCGTCGCCCTGCCTCTGCAAAGCCTCAAGCAGGGTATCCACTTTGAAGATATAGACGCCCATTGAAACCAGGGCATAACCTGAAGCATCGGCAAGTGTCTTCGGCTGCGCTGGCTTTTCTTCGAAGCCAATCAATCTATAGTCCTGGTCTGTCTCTAGCACGCCAAGTGTTCCAGCCGCCCGCTCTTTCCTTTCCCTAATGGCAGATACCGTCAGGCCCGCCTGCTTCATCCTGTGGTAAGTTATCAATTGAAGGTAGTTCATCTTATAGATATGGTCACCGGAGAGAACTAAAACGTCTTGAGGGTCTTTTGTTTTCACCAGGTTCAAGTTCTGCCTTACCGCGTCAGCTGTGCCTCGATACCACTCTGCCCCCAGCTTCTGCTGAGCCGGCATGCAGTAAATGAAGTCACCCAGCCCGGAACTTGATATACCCCAGCCCTCCTGGACGTGGCGATGTAAAGACTCCGAGCGGTACTGTGTGAGAACAAAAATCTGGCGGAGGCCCGAATTGACACAGTTACTCAACGTAAAATCAATGAGCCGGAATTTACCTCCAAACGGGACGGCCGCCTTGGAGCGTTCCCTGGTCAAAGGTTGCAGCCTCTCCCCTGCTCCTCCTGCCATTATTATCACTAAGACCTTGTCCATTGTTTTCAGCCCCACACATTCACTACATTAGTAAGAACAATTTTTGTTCAGGGCATTAACATTGAAATATTCACTTATACTAATGCTTTTGTGAGAATATCTACTCTGCTGGCCACAATTCTGGCTGCCTGGTTTCGGTCCAGAGTGCTTTCCAAGTCCTTTGCCAGCTTTTCATCCCCGATTATGTCTCTTACCCAGTTGCCAAAGTCTTTCTTCTCTGAATTTGAATGATAGGCAAAGGTTTCGTCAGCCATGGTGGCCAAAGCCTCTTCCAACTCCTTCATATTCTTCAAGATGCGCCCGTCGTGGCACCGGAATACATACTCCTCCGGCACTATGGCGAGGAACTTCTGTGCGTCGTACTTGGGCTTTGCCTCCCGCTTTTGCCTTTTTGCCACTTTGTCACCTCCTTAGTTTCGAATGTTATTGTCCATGTCCCCTACTAATTGGCTGGAATCGGGATTCATCGCTTGATGACAGCTTCGCGAAAGATATGCCAGAGGGGCACATACTCCTCTTGAGGGTCGAAACTGTAGTTGTTGAGAGCCCAAATATTGACCAGTCCCTGTATTATGCCAAACAAAACCGTCGCTGCTGCTTCCAGGTCAATATCTTCCCTCACTTCCCCGGACTTGACTCCTTCAGCTAGGAGGTTCTTAAGACAACTCGTGTATCTCTCTATAGCGTGAGATATCTTTCCATTTAGCTTTTTGTCACCAAGACTGATAATCTCAGCAATGACCTGGAAAGAGATGCCTCGTCTCTGCTCAATAGCTGAGAGATGACTTCTAAGCACGCTGTCTAAAACCTCCAGTCGGGGTTTATCCTTGGCGCTCGCTCTTGTGACATCTCCTACCAGATCATCTTCGATATGGTCCGCAAGTAAAGACAATATGTCCCTCTTGCTCTTAAAGTGGCGGTAAATAGCGCCTTCAGAAATGCCTGCCGCTCTCGCAATCGCCCTGACCGTTACGTGTTCACTGCCATACTTAATTATCGTTTTTCTTGCAGCATCTGTTATCTGCTCCTGCCTTACTTTGGTAGTCTCGTGTTTTCTAACCATCCGGAGAATGCCTCCATTCGTGCCACATAGTCCTGTGAAGCATGCTAGCATACAGCACGTGTGGGCAGAAAATTGACACTTCTTGCCCCTTCCAAATCCCTAAGCATGTAAGTAATCGTTTACATTCTATCACACTGGATTTGGCTAGGTCAACCACCACAAGATATTGTCGAAACACGGAGGAAGGGATGATAATGAGGTAAGGCCACATAGCTCGCTAGACAATCTAAGCCCAAGGGAATTCATCGAAAACACCGGGAAAGCTCTCATCCACAGTGGCCTATAGCACGGGGTAAGGTCAAGGTATGAAGAAGTCAGCAAGGAAATGGAGGTCCTTTTCGATGATTGTCTTAATCGAGACTTGGTCAAAAACGTTTGCTATTGGATTTTAGGTCACACGATGTTATGAATAGAGCTTCAGGCAGCTTGAGGATAGGAGCCGAGTATCTTGATGAAAGCGGTCTCTCTCTGCAGTTCTCTCATAGCTTCCTGGTAGACTTCGCCATCTAAGTGACCCTCGAAATCGGCATAAAAGACGTATTCCCAGGGCTTGGTTCGGCTTGGTCTGGACTCCAGTTTTGTTAAGTTTATATTTCTGGTGGCGAAGATACCTAAAATCCTGTACAGGGAGCCAGGTTTATGTTCAGTGGCAAAAACGAGAGACGTCTTATTTCTCTGCGCCGGTTTAGCTTCTTGCTTGGAGATAGCCACGAATTTGGTGTAGTTATTGACACTCGTCTCGATTTCCGGTGCCAGAATCTCCAGCCCGTAAATATCGGCAGCCCTCTTGCTGGCTATGGCAGCGCAGTATTTCAATTCTTTCTCTTTTATCATTTTGGCACTGCCCGCAGTATCATAGCTAGGCACGATTTCAACCTTCAACTTGCTTAAGAATTCATCACATTGGGCTAGGGCTTGGGGATGGGAGTAGATTGTTGTTATATCCGCCAATCTTTCCCCCGGCAAAGCCATCAAACAATGGCTTACTCGGAGAATAACTTCGGCAGATATATTAAGAGGATACGCCAGTAACAGGTCGTACGTATCGTTGATACTGCCGGCTTGAGAATTCTCCAGAGGGACCACCCCGAATTCCACCTTATCTTGCGATACAAGTTCGAAAACCTCTTTCAGTCGCATACACGGCACAAAATCAGTGTTCTTGCCAAAAAGCTTTGCGGCAGCGTCCTCGCTGAAGGCACCTCTTTCCCCTTGAAAAGCAACCTTGACCATGGTTCTATCGCGAAGTATATCCTAGGCTTCCTTGGAATTGCCACTGTGGCTTGGTTAGCCTTGCCAGAAGCGAGGAGAAAATATCATGAAAACGGTAAACAATTCCAACCTCCCCAACCACATGCACATAATCAGGATGGCCTTGGCTGCGCCGGGAAGCCAGGCATAATTCAAAGAGGGCCCCACTCCGCCTAAACCGGGTCCCACATTCCCCAGAGTAGCAGCTACTGCTGAGATTGCTGTTTCTAAGTCAAGCCCCAAGAAACCAAGCACTACGGAAGCTACAACAGCAACAAGAATATAAAGAAAGAAGAAAGAGATTATATCTCGGACTATCCCCTCCGGGAGGGGCTTTCGGTTATATTTTAGCGGAATCACAGCGTTAGGGAAAACAGCCTTCCTCATCATTACTCTCGTATGTTTCATCAGGGTTAAGACTCGCACCACCTTTATTCCCCCGGCAGTCGAGCCACCGCAGGCTCCGATGAACATCAAAGCCAGAAGCACCATTCTGGCACCAGTGTGCCAGGAGCCGAAGTCAGCAGTGACAAAGCCTGTGGTAGTCATGATTGAGATTGCCTGAAACATTCCTTCTCTATATGAGTTAAAGCCTTGCGAAAGTATTAATAAAAAGGTAGCGGCTACCAGAAGAATTAAGTAGAGCCTGAATTCATCATCTTTGATTACTTTCCAGTTCCCCCGTAAAACATGATAATGAATTATGAAGCTCATACCTGCCAGGAACATAAAGAACATAATGATATACTCAGCTAAGGGGTTAGCATAAGCTCCGATGCTTGCTGTAGTAGGGGTAAATCCGCCGGTGGAAAGAGTCGAGAAGGAGATGCAAATTGAATCAAAGAGTGGGAGTCTGGCCAGGAAATAGAGGAGTGCTATTTGAGCGGCAGTAAAACCCACGTAAATCGTCCAGAGAAGTCTGGCTGTGGTGCTGAATCTGGGACGCAGTCTTTCGGGCAATGGTCCGGGAAACTCGCGATCGAAGAGCTGAGAGCCTCCTACTCCCAGTCTGGGCAAGATAGCAACAAAGAGAGCAATCACCCCCATCCCACCCAACCATTGAGTAAGGCTACGCCATAAGAGAGCGCTCCTGGGTAATTCTTCTACCACCTTTAGTATGGTAGCCCCGGTGGTGGTGAAGCCTGACATGGACTCGAAGAAGGCATCGAGAAAACCCAACCCCAGAAATACGTAAGGGAGTGTGCCGAAGAGGGAAATGAGAAGCCAGGTGAAACCCACTATGGTGAAACCGTCGGCACGCTCTATTTCCCTCGTGGTCTTTAATCCAAATTCAAGGATCAGTCCGATACCGAGAGTGAGCAGCAGTGCATACAAGTAAATATGCCAGTTGGCCTCGCCATAGTAGATCGCTGCACACAAGGGGAAAATGTAGGCCAAGGCAAAGTATTTCAGGAATGAGCCAGTTATGTGTAGGGTTAATCTTACCCTTTGGCGAACCATCTATTCATGAACTCGGTCCCCCTCTTGGCAACTTCCCGATTCACGATGAGAGTCAACCAGTCCTTAGGTCGCATCTCTTTATCGTCCCCCAGATATCTTTCCCCTCTTTGCACCACGAGGACCTTAACACCGAGTGGGGTTGCTAGCTCAGAAACACTTCTCCCGACACATTTCATGCCTTCTTCAATCTCTATCTCGAAGATATCTGCCCTTTCGAAAGAGAGAAAGTCCTTGACATAAGGCTGTGATATCAGGCGGTAGATGTGTCTGGCTGCTACCATGTCCGGGTTAACCTGTAAATTAATTCCAGCTTGCTTGAAGGTTTCCGTATGCTCCGCTTCATCTACAAGAGAAATCACCCTTTTTACCCCCATCTCCTTGGCCATCATACAAATCATTAAATTTTCCGAGTCATCACCAGCGGCAGCCACAAAGGCGTAGGCATTCCTGACTCTGGCCTCTTCGAGTGTGGACTTCTGGCCAGCATCTCCTGTGATGGCCACAATTTCAGAATTCTCTGCTACTGCAGTGCATTTGGCAGGATCCCGGTCTATTACCAGTACTTCATTGCCTTCCTTGGCAAGGAGCTCCGCCAGGTTCTTCCCTATGTCACTTAAGCCTGCAATTACAATATACATTGCTTATCTTCGATAGTGAGTTGATTTTGTCATACTTTGGACGAATCAGAGAACTAATACTGAGAAAGGGGCTTCAAATCAAGAAGCAAACAAACCTGAAAGTCAATCTAGAATGCCAGGCACTCCCCATTCGCATACTCTCTGTCCACAGCTTTTAAACATCGAGCGATTCTACTCTCCCCCCAACACGCTTGTCAAGTGCTTGTGCTGAGTTCACAGGGAGGCACTTTCCGTTCTCAACTCTTTCAGCCAGGTCAGCGATTTAAACTCTCGCTGCGCAATATATCTTATATACTGGCACAATACCTGCTCCAACTCCTGGGATAATGCCGGCTTTGCTTTGACCCGCCTTGAAGTAGCATAATCACAGCTTTGCCACAAACGAAGAACCTTCAAGGCCTGGACCGAAAGCGGAAAAGATGGTCTTGTTGAGATTGTTTCAATGTGCTCGTAGCGGCGATTTTCTTCAGAATGACAGTGAGGGCATAGCAGCCCACCCTTGCTGGGGCTGAAGAAATTGACTACGGGCTTGAGAGGTGAATCACAGCTGACACATCGACGCAACTGGGGACGGTAGCCGAGGTAGTGGAGAAGATGCAGCTCAAAATAACGCAGTGCAGTCTCATTGCTGTCCGGCTCGCTCAATTGCTGCAAGATATCCAGCAGCAAATCAAACAAGAGACGATTCTCGCCGCCCTCGACAGTGAATGAATCGATAAGTTCCAAGACGTAAAGCCCGCAAGCCATGCGCCATAAATCGCTTTTCAAAGCCAGGAAACCATTTATCGTTTGACTCTGGGTGACAATATCGAGGTTGCGCCCTTTAGCTAGCAACATCAGGCTATGCGTCAATGGTTCTACGTTGCCGCCCAACTTGCTCTTGGGACGACAAGCTCCCTTAGCTACTGCCCGTAGCTTGCCAAATTCTGGAGTGTAAATGGTGACAATCTTGTCGAATTCACCCAGCTTGGTTTGTTTGAGGATGATGCCTTGTGTTTGATAATTCCGAGGTGTACCCACCTTAAGCCCAAAACTCTAAATACCGAATACCAGACAAAACCAGATATCTAATCAAAGTTCAAAGTCTCGTTCCTGGCGAGCACCTGGATTCCGGCAAGTATGGTAGAGACTCTCTCCATTGCTGTTACCATTCCTTCTGGTATTATACGCCGTCAGCCCAACAACTGTAACCGGGAGCAGCCACCGGGTTCTTCACTCACAATGTCTCGGACCGCTTCTCGGCGTTGTTCAACACCAAGTTGATGGCATTGGCGGCGGCAGCAAAGGAGTAGTACACAGGCAACCCAGCCGAAATACAACCACGAATAGCAGCGAGAATAACCTCAGCCTCTTTGGGCAAAATACTGGGTTCGAGCACCATTGCTACTGGCTTGGGCAGAAGGCCCTGCTTTATGGAAAACCTGCTCATTAGTAAATTCAGGTGGTCTTCGGAAATCCGAGACGTTGTGAATTGCCCCGTCCTGACGAATGTGACTATGAAGTCAGTCCCTTCCCACTTTGATAGTATGCCGAAGGTTTTGACCACGCCCTCAAGGTTCGTCATAGCTTGTGAATAATCCACGGGATTTCGCAAAATATTGCCTGCGATGGGAGTAAACTCCCGTATCTGGGCAATGACATCTGGCGGTAATGGAGGGACTCTCACTCCTCTCCTTCCGAACTCGTCAGCAATCAGGACACTTGCTCCGCCTCCAGCGCCGAATAACACCGCATTCCTGCCTTTGGGGAGCGGCAAGAAGAGAAGTGTAACCAATACATCGATCATTTCTTCGATGCTGCTGACACTAATGATTCCCAATTGTTTGCAGAGTGCATCCCAGGTGGTTCGGCTTCCTGAGAGTGCCGCAGTATGGCCGGCGGCAGCTCGAGCGCCTCCTTCGGTGGCCCCTCCCTTAAGCAATACCACTGTCTTCTCCTTTGTTGCCTCCTCCATGGCTTTACGGAATCGTATCCCATCCTTGATTCCCTCGATGTAAAGGGCTATTATTTTGGTCTCTGCATCATTGGCAAGATATTCGAGCAAATCATTCTCATTGATGTCACATGCGTTGCCGTAGCTTATGACCTTGCTGAAGCGAACGCCTCGCAACGCTGCTTGTCTGACCAGAAAGATGGAATTGCCACCACTCTGACTGATGACTCCTACCGGGCCGCTTTCTTTGGGGAAAGCTGGACTGAACGACAGGCGCGATTGAGGGCAGTAGATGCCCATGCAATTAGGACCGAGAATTCTGATGCCCTTTTTGCGGGCGATTTCCACCAGTTCAGATTCCAGCTTTACTCGCTCTTCCTCACCGGTCTCACTAAAGCCCGCCGTGCAGAAGTGAATTGCCTTTACCCCTTTTTCGGCACATTCCTCTACGAGCTTAGGAGCAATCTGAGCATTAACTAAGCCGATTGCGTAGTCGATGTTACCGGGGACATCTTTGAGGCTGGTATAAACCTTGTGACCTTTGATCTCCCCACCCTTGGGATTAACGAGATAGAGGGGGCGGTCGAATCCAATTTCCAGAAGGCCCTCCAGGAAAGTGAGCGTCCAGTGCCAGGTCTCGGCAGTTGTGATGCCCACAAGGGCGAGCGAATTAGGATGGAAGAGGAAATCCAGGTTATGCTGACGCATATTCTTTGTACTCCTTAATCAATAATACTTCGTTAGCTCAGGCCGATGGCGAGCCAGGTTCACGGTAAACAAGTTGTATGGTTACAATGGCGTGTGACCGATAATTCTCGCTATCAACTTTTTTGAGATTGCCATACCACTTGATGGTGTTTGAGCAGGAAAGCCAAGGCCACCTTCGCCGAAGTATAGCAAAGAGTCTACGTGTTGTAAACGCCACTTTGAGGTTGGAGATTTCCTCTTGGCGAGCTATTCGACAATCCTTCCAGAGACCGTATTCGATGGGCTAATTTGATGGGCTAACGAAGATATGGTAAATTACTTGGATTTTGGGAACAGCGAATAACTGTATGACGCCTTTGCTGCAACTTGGTGATGACCCAGTCTAGAATCACTCAATTCCCATGGTGACTAGGAGGTTTGTGTTGAACGCAGAGAAACTAAGAAGATTCGAGGATATTTTCAACCCGAGAACGGTAGCTGTAATAGGAGCGTCCGACAGCGATGGCTTTTCACAGGCTTTGACGAATACAAAGCTCAGGGACAGTCTGTTCCTGGTTAATCCCAAGTACAAAGAACTCCACGGTAAGAGATGCTACGCCGGCATCCTAGATGTGGAAGACGGGATTGACTATGCTGTTATAGCAGTGCCGGCATTGCTGGTCCCCCGAGTATTAGTCGAATGTATAGAGAAAGGTGTAAAAGCCGTCCATATCTTTACAGCCGGTTTTAGTGAAACTGGAATAGAAGAAAGGAAAGTCCTAGAAGACGAGGTGCGGAACATAGCCAAAGGTAAAATCAGCTTAATCGGTCCCAATTGCATGGGAATATGTTGCCCCAAGTCTGGCTTAGCTTTTGTTCCCGATGTCTTAGTCAAGGAAGGTCCGGTTGGTGTCATTTCACAAAGTGGAACCTTTGCTGAGCAGTTCTTGTCCATAGGGAGCCTAAGAAATGTGAAGTTCAGCAAAGTTATCAGCTATGGGAATGCCATAGGCCTCGACTGTCCCGACTTCCTGGAATATCTGGCGAATGACCCCGAAACCAAGGTCATAGCTTTATATATAGAGGGGACAAGAAACGGCAAGCGTCTCAAAGCGGCACTGACCGAAGCTGCAAGACTGAAGCCGGTACTGGCACTGAAAGGAGGAGTAACCGAGCACGGCCGCCGGGCGGCATCTTCTCACACAGGTTCATTAGCCGGTTCACCAGAAATCTGGAGTTCACTTTTTAGACAGGCTGGGGTAATCCAGGTGGAGGACTTCGACGAACTGCTGGATACCGCTTTGGCATTGTCCTGTGTTCCGCTCCCTTCAGGGAAAGGGATCGCTATTATTACCAACTCGGGCGGTTTCAGCGTGCTGGAAACTGATTTGTGTGTAAAGGCGGGACTGGAAGTCCCTCAATTCACGCAGGAAACAATGGCTGAATTGCGCAGAATGGTTCCAGTAGCAGGAACGAGCATAAATAATCCACTGGACGCCTGGCCGATATTTTACAACATGCCCGGAACAACAGGGACACTTGCAGATGCTATCAAAACCTTGTCTCGTGACAAGAATATTCATTCCATAGTGTTGCACTTCGACGAAGTGCGTTATCTGCGGCTTGTGTTTGGAGAAGCAACGGAAGACTTCCTGAAGGAATTGGTTAAGATTATGGTCGAGGGGTGCAGATATGCTCGAGATGAAATGGGCAAGGCCGCAGTCATTTGCGTTTCACTCGATGCTTATTCGGAAGACGAAGTAGATAGAGGGTATCACTTGCTGGCTAAAAAGGCTTTTGAGAGCGAGCGATTCCCTGTGTATCCCGCACTTGGTGCCTCTATCAAGGCTTTGTCCAACTTGTACAGGTACAAGGCGCGGTCCTGCAATCTATAGATTCTGCCGGCACCGCCAGGGGATCAACAAACATCTCCCTACGGAAGAGGGCCCATAAACTGCTTGCTATAGGACGGGATTTCAGACCAGTCCAATTTTCTCGGCCACTATCTCCCTGTGGAAGTCAGTGTTGCCAAAGGCAATATCCGCGGCCTTGCTTCTACGGTAATAAAGGGGTATGTCGTGGTCAGCACTGGTAGCGATTGCCCCGTGTAGTCTCACCGCCCAATTGCTAACATCCTTGTAGACCTCGTTGACATATGCCTTTGCCATAGAGGCTTCTTTAGCGCAGGGAAGCCCCTCCGACTCCATCCAGGCTACTTCGTAGACCAGAAAACGACTGGTTTCCATCGCCGTCCACATGTCAGCCATTTTGTGTTGAAGTGCCTGGAAAGAGCCTATGGGCCTCTCATATTGAACCCTCTCTTTGGAATACGCCACGGTCATCTCTACACAGGTCTCTATAGCACCTATAGATTCGGCACACTTAGCGATGGCGCCTTTACGCAGCATTATTTCCACGATGGGCCATCCCTCATCTAGTTTGCCCAGTATATTCTTCTTGGGCACGCTGACGTCCTCGAAACGAACTTCGCATAGCTTATCCGCAGCGATGGTAGGCATCACCTCGCGACTTATTCCCGGAGTTTTGGAGTCCACAATAAAAAGCGTGATTCCCTTCTCGGGTGAAGCACCACCTTTTGTCCTTGTAACACAGAGGATGTAGTTGGCAACATGGGCCATTTCCACGAAGAGCTTGGTACCGTTTATTACGAAATCATTTCCCTTCGGCGTTGCCTTAACGGCGATTCCAGAGGCATCGAAGACACCGTCGCCTTCGAGGAGAGCCGTGGTAAGAATCAAGTTGCCTTGGGCTATCTTGGGAAGCAATTCCTTCTTTTGCTCTTCAGTTCCTGCCTCGAGTATAGGGAAGGTGCTAGTTATGGTAGCGATTAGCGGCCCGGGAAGAATATTTCTGCCTATTTCCTCCAGGAGAACAACCAGATCCTGGAAGGTATAACCCATACCGCCGTATTCTTCAGGTATGATGAGACCCATCCAACCCAGCTCAGCCATCTTCTTCCAGACTTCGGGAGAGTATCCTTCCGTGCTCTGTTCGAGTTTTCTTACCAAGGTCTTGGGACATTCGGTAGTAAGAAAATCCCGTGCCATCTTCTTCAGTATTTCTTGCGTTTCAGTAAATCTAAGATCCATGATTCCTCCTTATCGAAGCTTGGTTTATCTCATCCTGGGCAAGCCTAGGCCATACCAGGCGATGATATTCCTTTGTATCTCGTTTGTTCCCATGGATACGGTAGTTATGAAATGTTCGTGGAACATCCTCTCCCATACCCCATCTAAAGGAGCCCATCGAGAAGTCTTGACTTGGCCATAGGGACCCAGAATGTCCGTAGCTAGAAAAGCAAAACGTTCGCCCAGTTCACTGAAGAAAATCTTACCTGCCGAGGCATCCATCAGGGACATTTCGTTTCTGTTCTGCAAATCGGCGACACGGTATGCCAGGGCGCGGGCCGCCTCTAATTGGCAGGCCACCTCAGCCAGCCGATTACGAACAAGCGGGTTCCTGGCCAGTGGCTGCCCGTGTCGTTTGGTTTTATTGCAGAATTCCACTAGGTCTTCTAGTCCGCGGATCATGGTCATGATTTCGTTTATGCCAGATCTCTCAAAACCAGCCAGAAGGTTTACAACAGCCCAGCCTTCGTGTTCTTGACCGACAATATTTTTGGCTGGCACATGAACATCGTCGAAATAAACCTCGCAATAAGGAGCGTGGCCATCGAGGTAAGGAATTGGCCTTATTGTTATCCCCGGCGTCTTCATATCGAGTAGAATGAAGGTCATGTTGTGATGCTTTTTGGCAGCCGGGTCTGTCTTGAATACGCCAAAGCCCCAATCACCTTTGTGAGCGCCGGTATTCCAGGTCTTCTGGCCATTTATGATGTACTCGTCGCCCTTCTTGATTGCTGTTGTAGATAGAGAAGCAAGGTCTGAGCCGGCATTGGGTTCGCTCCATAGCTCACACCACATGACTTCTCCTCGGGCGATAGGTGGCAGGAATTTTCTCTTTATTTCTTCGCTTGCGGCCTGCAACAAGGTCGGGGCAAGCATTTGCACTCCAAAAATATCTACTCCGGGAGTGCCATAGTATCCCCTGGCTTCGGCAAAGAGGACGCGATCCATCATGTCGCCTTTCCCATCATATTCCGGTGGCCAGCCCAGGGCCAGCCATCCCTTTTTGGCAAATTCCTTGGCACAATGTAGGTTGTACTCCCAACACTTGTCGTCTTCATAGATGGTCTCAAATCCCAGAAAGTTAGGGGGTCTCTTCTTTTCCAGTTCCTTACATGTGTCATAGAACTCCTGTTTGCGAGCTTTTTGTTCATCTGTAAGGGCAAGGTCCATACACACCTCCTTTGGTTTGAAAATATTATGACAGTGCCGCTCGATTCGGCGCCTTATTTTAGATTGTGTGGAGGAAATTGTCAAAGGCTAACTGGGCTGCACTGTGGCCATTATGCTTTCGCTGTGTAGCTGAGGCGGCGGATGAGCAGTCCGCCCTATCGGTCAGGCTGCGTGTGCTTCCAGGTCGGGCGCGCTGAGAGCCCCGAACATGTCGTAGTAAAGGCCTTTCTTGGCCAGGAGTTCCTTGTGGGTACCCATCTCGACTATCCTTCCCTGCTCGAGGACTACGATGCGGTCAGCATTGGTTACCGTGGAGAGCCGGTGGGCGATGATGAGGCAGGTGCGCCCCTTCATGAGACGGTGCAGTGATTTCTGCATCAGACGTTCCGCATTGGTATCAACGTTGGAGGTGGCTTCGTCCAGCACGAGGATGGGCGGATTGGCCAAGATGGCCCGGGCCAAGCAGACAAGCTGGCGTTGTCCGGCGCTGAGGTTTTCGCCCCTCTCGCCTACTTGGGTATCGTAGCCCCGCTGCAGACGGGAGATGAAGTCGTGAGCGCGGGCGGTCTTGGCTGCCTCGATAACCTCCTCGCGGCTGGCTTCCGGGCGTCCGTAGCGGATATTATCCTCTATGGTGCCGGAGAAGAGGAAGGGGTCCTGAGTCACGACGCCTATCTGACCCCTCAGTGACTGCTGGGTGACTGAGTTCACGTTATAGCCGTCGATGGTCACCTCACCCTGGTCAACTTCGTAGAAGCGGGTTATCAGGTTGGCCAGGCTGCTCTTGCCTGCCCCGGTACGACCCACTATGGCCACTGTCTCTCCGGGGTTGACGGTCAAGTCTATGTCGTGCAGGACCTCAACGCTAGGCGCATAGCCAAAGCTGACTCCCTTGAACTTGATCTCCTTTGCTGGCGGGAGCTCAACCGCCTGAGTGTCATCCCTTATTTCAGGTTCCACATCAAGCAGTTCCAAGATGCGCGCTCCCGATGCCATAGCCCGCTGGATTTCAACATACTCCATAGCGAGTTCGAGTACTGGTTCAAAGAAGCGCCGTACATAGAGCATAAAGGCTACCAGAACACCGGCAGTCATCTCCCCCGCCAGCACCTGACGTCCACCGAAGTAGATAACTAGGGCCGTACCGAGCGCGGTCAGTATTTCAATCATAGGCCACATGACGGCCTGTAGCCTGGCGACCCTTACGTTTGCGCTGTAGTGTTCCCTGTTCACATACTCAAATTGCTCAGAGTTGACTTCTTCGCGGGTGAGGCTCTGGGTTACTCGCACGCCGGCAATCCCTTCCTGAAGCTGAGCGTTGACTGTGGCAATGGCCCGCCGCACCTTGATGAAGGCCTGACGAGCATGTTTCTGCCATATGAACGCCACTATTGCCAATGCCGGCACGACGGTAAGGGTGAGCAGAGCCAGGCGGGTGTTCATGATGAGCATGATGCAGGCTATCGCTACCAGAGTCACGGCACTGAAGACTACGTTAAGCATGCCGGTGGCAAGCAGTTCCTGTATCTGCTGCACATCGTTCTGCACGCGGGACATTATTCGCCCCACCTTGTTCTGATCAAAGAACCTGAGTGAGAGCCGCTGCAGGTGGTCAAACATCTCCGTGCGCACCCTGTACAGTATCTTCTGTCCGACATACTCCAGGAATAGCTCTTCCAGATAGCGACCGCCCCAGCCCAGCGCTATCACAGCGACCATGATTAGGATGGTGGTATTAAGCCGGGCAAGGTCGCCATCACCTATGAGAGCGTCCGTGGCCGTCCCTACCAGCACGGGCAGAGCCACCGTAGAGACGGAACGTATTATCACGCCCAGGGCCCCCAGCGTCAGATCTGACCTGACGGGCCCGAGGTATCTGACCAGTCGCCGTATGACCCGGGAGTCGTATACCTTGCCCATCACCTTATCTGCGTCGAAGGTGCTGGGAAGCTGGCCTCCCCCGGGGCCACCGCCAACTTGATGTGTGCTCAACTCTTGTTAACACCTCCCTGTATGTCTGAGCTGTCTTGAGTGCCGGGATCCTCCCCGGGTGCCTGGGCGGCGGAGAGTTGAGCCTGGTATATCTGCCGGTAAAGGCCGTTCTTGGCCATGAGTTTGCTATGTGTACCCCGTTCCACCACCTCGCCATCCTCAAGCACCAGGATCAGGTCTGCGTTTCTGATTATGGGCAGGCGATGGGTGATGATGAAAGTTGTGCGTCCCTTGATGACCGTACTTAAAGCGCGGCGGATAAGGTGTTCGGTCCCTGCATCGACACTGGAGGTAGAATCATCCAGAATAAGGATACGGGGATTGATGAGCAAGGTACGGGCGATAGCGACACGTTGCTTCTGTCCGCCGGAGAGGGTGACGCCTCGCTCTCCCACCCAGATTTCGTAGCCCTCGGGGAGGGTGGCGATAAAATCATGAAGCTGGGCCGCCTTGGCCGCTGCCACGATCTGCTCCATGCCAGCATTGACGGCGCCGTAGGCGATGTTGTCCCGGATCGTAGCCGAGAACAAGAAGGTATCCTGCTGTACTATGCCGACATTCCTGCGCAATGAGTCCAGAGTCACATCGCGGACGTTGATGCCGTCGATGGTGATCCTTCCGGCGGTCACATCGTAGAATCTGGGGATGAGGTGGGCAATGGTACTCTTGCCGCTGCCCAGGCTTCCCACCAGTGCCACCAGTTCTCCCGGCTGCACGCTGAAGCTGACGTTCTTAAGCACAGGAGCGGCCGAATCATAGCTGAAGCTCACGTTTTCAAAACTGACTCCCGCCTTAACTCCGTCCAGTTCAATAGCGCCAGGTTTCTCCTTGACCGCTGATTCAGTATCCAGTATTTCCAGAATCCGTTGTCCGGCTGAGATAGTGCGGGTGAAGATATTCGTGATGAACCCGAGGCGGCGCACCGGCATCGACATCATGGTCAGGTAGAAGATGAACTGGGTCAGTTCGCCCAGAGTCAGATTGCCGGCTATTATTTCCGGCCTACCGTACCACAAGATGAGGGCTACAGGTATGGTTACCAGAAACACCATAAGCGATATATTGAAGGCCCTCTTGCGAGTAGCGATCATGTGTTGCTCGTAGAGCACTTCTGCTTGGGTCGAGAACTTGCGGCTTTCCTCCCGCTCCCGTGCGAAGGATCTCACCGTCCTGACCCCGGTGAGGTTCTCCTCCAGGATCGTGCCCAGTCGGGCCATCAACTCCTGGATCTTGAGCCAGATAGGGCGTAGAAACCTGGCGACCACGACTGCCCGCCAGCCGACGGCGGCTAGGAAACCCACGGTCAGCAGCGCCAGGAACCAGTTCAGCCGGACCAGCAGGAAGGAGATGGCAACGAAGAGGATAACTATTTGCAGCAGACCCAGCAGGCCCCTGCCGAAGAACATGCGTATCGCCTCGACATCAGCGGTGCCCCGTGACATAAGCTCTCCCGTCTGAGCCTGGTCGTGAAAGGAAAAGCTGAGCCGCTGGAGCTTGTCGTAGAGAGCATTTCTGATATCATAGGCTGTCTTCTGCGATACTACCTCGCTCAGGTAGCTGTTGCCGAAGGCAGACAAGCCTCTCAGTGCACCCGCAGCAACTACAGCAATGCCCAGCCATATAAGGTCTCCGTGCCTACCTTCGCCAAGCACAGTATCAACCACGCGGCTGATCAACTGAGGTATGATGAGGACGAAGGCTGTGCTCGCCATCATGCAGACAAAGGCCAGCACGAGCAGCCACCAGTATTTGCGGGCGAAGGTCATCAACCTGAGTAGAATTCTCATGGCGGCACTGTGATTATAACCCCGTGAGCGAGTGCCTTCAAGCGGGCGATGTCGGCGAAAGCGTGCTTACGGCGGAGTCAGGGGGCCAACGGGTAGCCATTGGCATCGGGACGGGAGCGAGGCAATGAGCAAGTGGTGACTCCGGCCGGAATGAAAACGAAGCAAGCCGTTGAGCCCCGGCATCGGCAGCAGACTCGCGCGGGGAGAGAGTTACGGCAGTGGACAAGCCGCGGAGAACGAAAGCGAAGACACTCGAGGGCCAATGCCCGTACCCACGAATGACGGTGTGAGTTAGCCTTGACCGATAGCTTGGACGGACAGAACCCGGGAATAGGATGTTTGTGAACCCCGACTATACTATTTCCAGTCTGACTCTGGTATTATCTTTGGCTGCTTTTACTCGAAGCAATGTTCGTAGCGCTTGAGCTACGCGACCTTGTCTGCCGATGACCCTTCCCTTGTCATCGGGAGCAACTTCTAATTTGATCAGTAAGCCGTCTTCACTGGTTTCCTCGGAGATCTTCACCGCATCAGGTGCTGCCACAATGGATTTAACGATGTATTCCAGCAGGTCTTTCATTTCGCCTCCTTAATAGTTAGTTTTGGCCTGAGGTCGGCTTAACCTTATCCATAATGCCTAGTTTGTTGAGCAATGTGTGCACCGTATTTGTCGGCTGCGCTCCATATCTAAGCCATTTCAAAGCTTTTTCTTCATCGATACTGACAGTCTCGGGGTCAGTCAAAGGATTGTAATGGCCGATAAGCTCGATAAACTTGCCATCACGGGGAGAGCGCTCATCGGCTACTACCACTCGGTAGAATGGTCTATTTCTCCTCCCCATACGGCGTAGTCTGATTTTAACCATTTTAGAAGGTGATTATCTCTTAAATGTCAATGTTTGTCAATAGTTTGTCCCCGTCTAGTACCTTATGTTAGCGCCTGCCTCAAATATCCTGGAGAAATGAGGCCTTACATTTATGCCACGAATGCCCAGAGAGATTCGTGAAGGAAGCAAGGAAGAAGGCTAGAGTTACGGAGCGATTTCCTGAGGATATCCCAGGTAAAGTTCTTCTTGGGTATGAGCATACCCTTTGGCCATGTCAAGTTTTTGCTGGTTCGCCACTAAAAAATCCTCAGCCCGGGGTTATGAACTAGATCATCCCTCAATAAACTCTCTGTACCTCCGGGCTACGTTTGCCCAGGTCCACTTCTCCTCCACAAGCCTACGCCCATTTGTGGCTAATCTCAACCGCTCTGTTTCGTTGCTCAGCAAATCGGTGATCTTTGTTGCCATTTCCTCTGTGCTTTTCACTAAATAGCCAACGTTGTCATCCTGGAAAACAAACCTGTGACCTTCAATGTCGCTAACTACAGGAACAGTCCCGGTAGCCATGGCTTCAACCAAGGGAATGCCAAACCCTTCAAAAACAGAGTTGGAAACATAAACAGCAGAGCTCCTTAATAACTCAATTTTCTCCCGCTCCGGCAAATACCCATGCATGGATACGTTCTGGAACAAATGAAGTTCCTCAATTCTTCGCCTCACCTCTTCGTGTTTAGGACCGTCGCCAACGATGTGTAACTTCACTTCGGGAAATTTGTTCCTTACCATAGAAATAGACTCGATAAGGGAACTCACCCTCTTAAGCTCTGTCAACCTACCGATGTAAATTAAACTGTGGGGTATTTTATTCACGGAAAAGGGGTAGTCTTCGACATTGACGCCGTTGCCTACAACCACAATCTTATCTTGACAAAATCCCTCTTTCGTTAGAACATCTCGAACCATCGGACTGATTACACCGATTCTATCCAGCCTGGTCAGACGAAGTGCTGCTTTCTCCAACACCCCGATCACCCGCATTGCATATTTGGATGAGCTATCGACGTTTGAGGCATGGGAAGCATGATACAAATGATGGATAATTCCTATTTTGAACGGCGCCTTCGGAGCAAAGCGGAGAAGGAACGATGCCAGCATACCATTTCCTATCAAAATATCTGGGGCGGCCTCTTTGATATACTTATTTGCTTCTTTACAGAAAGATATGCCGCCGGCGTGCATCCACCTTATCCACCTGGAGCCTCCCATACATATTATGTTGACCCCCCTGTATTTGGCTGCGTGAATTTGCTTATTCGCCGAGAAGTTAGGGCACAGAATAGTAACATCGTAGTCTGAAGCTAAGCCAGTTAAAGCAGACAAGGCATGTGCTAACCCTCCCTCAGTGTACGAAAGCTCATCTTCCTTGATTATTGGCCCGCCAGTGTGGTTAATAAGAACTATGCTCCTCGTTCTTTTCATAACCCTGAGAAACCCTTTAGTAATGGGCGAAGTGAATTATCATTCCTTAATAAACGAATTGGCTTTATTTTAAGGTGTCATCTTATCGGCTGTATTGTTCTTCTCTAAGGGTAAGCAATGTTAGAATATATCACAAAATGGCACCGGCTGTAACAGGCAAGTGTCTCCAAAAACTGTATTTGACACGACTAATAGAGCGTAGTAGATTGCGTTGAGATTTTGGGGAGACTAGGCTACTACTATTGATTTGGGCAAATCCGGAAGTGGAACTCTGCATGAATGAGAGCTAGATGAGCGTGAAAGAAACTGACGAAAGACTGTATGAGCGGACCTTAAGAGATCTGAAGCGAGGCAAATTTCCCGGGGACTTTAATGTAAAGTTGAGAATGTGTGACCCAAACCGAGGTCAGAGGATTCTGGACATAGGATGTGGTATTGGGTGGTTTGCTGCCACCGTGGCGTCTCAGTACAGAGTTGAAGTATTAGCTATTGATGCCTCTGAGTATGCTATCGAAGAGGCAAGAAAAAGGTATGGAAGCGTAGACAATCTTGATTTCAGGTTTGTGATGCCCTGCTAATAGAGTATGAAGAGGCGTTTGATAAGATTGTGTGTCTTGACGTGTTGAAACATTTTTCGTATGAAGACGCTCGGATCTTATTGAAGAAGATCTACACAGACTTGAGAGAGGGAGGCAGTCTACTTTTGTGTGTACCGATGAATGACGTTTGCCACTTGCCGCCTGTGCGAAAACTTGCCAGGTTTCTAAATATCCCAACGTTTGAACATAAGACATTCTTTAGTATGCAAAAGGTCGAAGCAGAGCTCAAGCAGGTTGGACTTTCTATAGTAGAATTGTCACCCTGGTTTTACCTTGAGGATCAGCTCAAAATCGCGTTGCCACACAGGATATATTCCCTGCCACTAATTGGTAAATACTTCGTGGGTAGTGTGAATATTCGCGCCATCAAGAATGGCTATGCTCCTTCGTCCTTCCTCCGACATGACGGTGAAACACTCAATCTCGTGAATACACTAGTCCAGAGATGATAATTAGACTATAATTCTCTGAAACATGTGGAATAGTATATGGCAAATTCTGGGCATGGTCACTGCAGGCAGCCTATTATGGCTGGGTATTATATTTGTGCTGGCTGTGCTCATGGAGGTAGGGCTACCCGTAACCTCTCCGATTTTCGAAGGCTTGCTAATTTTCACTGGTTTTCAAGTTGTTGATACCGGCTATATTGCAGCCGCATTGCCATTTCTAGCAGTAGCCATGGTGGGTCGCTTATGCGGCTCTATGGCCAGTTATCGTCTTTCATCCAGCTTGGGAAACACGGTAATAAATAGAATTGGCAAACATATCCGGGTTACTCAGGAGCGAATTGACCTGGTAAAACAAAGATTGGGGACACTTGCTATACCCAGCATAATCGTGGCACGTTTTACCCCTGGGTTAGGCCTTGTCAGTAATATTGCCTCTGGAATATCTCGAATTAGCTATAAAAGATTCTTAACCGCTGTCCTGATACACGTCCTGGCCTGGGAAGCAATATTCCTGGCATTAGGAGCACTAGGGGGCAAGGTGTCAAAGTCCTTCAATCCGCAGCTTTATCCCACCGTGCTCCTCGTCTGGATAGTGGTAATGGTTATCGTCGGCATCGTTGTAAGTTATTTTGTCTTTCGGCGAATCAGGACTACTAAGTAGCGATCTCTACCTTTGCAATAACTGGTCAAAAAGAAAGCGGTCGATCAATATTCTTATAGTGACATTGCCCTTCTTAAGATCCGCCTTGAGATCAGCAGTCAGCCGCCGCACTACAATAATGATGAGCAAGGCAAGGAAAGTCTGGGTGACAATTGTTAACCCTTTGGAATGCCAAGAAGCTGCTGGAGCCACAATGAACCCCAAAAGCATACCCAAAGGTAAACTCAGAGCCATAGGGTGACTGGATGTATAGGATTTGGTTTCGCCATCCTTGGTCTCACGGGAGGTGGTACTGCGCCTCTCGTAATAATATTTCAGAGCAGCACCTGTGGCAAAAAATATAAGCGAGAGCAAAGCCCAATATGCTCCGTAGACTAAAGACAAGGTCATCACCACGGCTACACCCGGAGCATTCCCCTTCTCCCCGTGCCCACCGTAAGGTGGCGGCCACATCTGTCCCACTACAGTCGTCACACCGGAGAAGGCAACCGCTATGCTTGAGATACCGAGGCCGAAGCCGATGAGTATGACAATAACTCCTTTGAAAAAATCGACTGCGCCTGCCAATATAGCTGCTTTCTTGCCTGCCTGATGCCACAAAGCAATGTGCAAGTCTTCTTCTTGCGATATATCCAAGCCGCTAAGCCTGGCTAGTGCAACGGAAAAAGGGAGGGAACCAAAAAGATAACCACCGCCGATCAAGACGATTTCAGCTAACATCTTTCCTTAAATCAACAATGTTGTAATCTAGGTTTTCCTCGTCCAACCTCTGCACCAAGATTGAAACGTTGTCCTCACTACAGACCACCAGGAAGAGCAAGCCACAGTAGGCTGCTTCTACGGCCGCTTCTCGGACACCATGAACGTAGTCAGGCTTTACACCAATTTGCACCAATGCTACGAGAGCTTCCGTGCCAATTACTCCCAACAGCTTCGCTTCTTTTGCCGTCCTTTTCAATCGGGCGAGGTCGGTGCTCCGGGAGCCTCCATCCTGCACATTGGGCACTTTGCCTATCATTACTTTGGCTGGCGCGAGCTTTATTACCCCTTCAATGTTGCGGATGCCGACGTCCTGTCCTTTTTTGGCCTCAGTTACAGTTGTTCCCTTAGCCCCTCTACCACTAATGACCTTGGAGGCCAAGAGTAAGCCATCCTTCATATATAGCGATGTTGGTTGACCAACGGATAAGTCGCTATCAGCTATGGCCGTGGTGGTTGATATATCAGCCACGGCTTTACTCACAAACCAGGCGTAACTATGTAGCTGCCGGGACATCTGCAAAATCCAATCTACGCCCTCCTTGGTCACCTTGTATCGTGAGCGACCCTCGGAGCTCAGCCAGCCGTCCTTTATCAACTCTTTTACGTATTCGGAAACCGCTTGTGAAGTGATGCCCAATCTTTGGGCGATGTCTTTCTGCTGTACATTCGGCTGATGGGCGGCGATTTCCACCATTATCTGGAACTTGGTGGCCAGATTCTTGCTCTGTAGTATTTGCGCCATGTCAACCATTATATCACTGGCGAATCGAGGTGAATCAGCAGAGTGAGCTGGGGCAAGTGCACCTCAATATGCACCTGTTGCAGCGGGGCTGCCGAGCACGGCATATCCGCCGGCCATGCTCTATCACATGGACATGGAATTGATATACCCTGGAGGGCGGAAGCTGCTCCTGCAGCAAGCTATGTGCCTTCTCTATGGACACCTTGGGGCTGATTAGTCCCAGTCTTTTGGCTACTCGAAAGATATGGGTATCCACAGGCAGAAATGGCTTACCCAAAGAGAAAAGCAGCACACAACTGGCTGTCTTATGTCCTACCCCGGGCAGACGCATTAAGTAATCTTTGGCTTCAGCTATGTTCATTGATTTGAGGGAATCAAGGCTGATACGACCCTGTTCCCTTTTGATTTGCCTAAGTACCTGCTTGATTCTAGCGGCCTTAATTTGGCTCAATCCCCCGCACCTAATGACCTCGGCGATTTGCCCCATGGGAGCCGACGCTACAGCTTCCCAGCCGCGGAAGCTGGCTTTAAGAGAAGCAAAAGCCCTGCCCGAATTGGCGTCCGAGGTATTCTGGGACAGTATAGTTCCTATGAGCACATCGACAGGGTCCCCGACCACCTGCCAGTGGCAAGACCCATATTCCTGTTCTAAGAGCTCAATAACTTCTTCAATAATCACTAGCTCAAAAATATCATGTCGGCGCCTCTTTATGCAAAGATGACTTCTTTCCACTTGATAGACAGCTTGAGCGCTCCAGACAAAACTGTCCTCCGATAGCATTTGCGGCAACCTGGGTGAATCAGATAAGATAAGCATCTCCAAGACGGGAGACGAATATGACTCTTGTAGAGAAGATATTAGCTAAAAAAGCCGGGAAGAAAGTTGTGAGGCCAGACCAGATAGTCGAGGTCTCTGTGGACCTGGCTATGATACACGATGCGTTAGGTGCGCATACGATTGCCAGGTTCAGAGAACTAGGTGTGGAAAAGGTCTGGGATCCCGCAAGAATAGTAGTAGTGCTGGACCACTATGTGCCCAACAAGGACATCGATACTGCCAAAAAATGTCTCAATATAAAGAAATTTGTCCTCGAACAAGGCATAGAAAACTACTATGAAGTTGGGAAGGGAGGCATAGCCCACCAGGTGCTTGTAGAGAAGGGGCATGTGCTGCCAGGAACTACTCTTGTTGGTGTGGACAGTCATACCACGACATCGGGTGTAGTTGGGGCTTTTGCGACCGGGATTGGCGTTGATGAAATGGCTGTGGTCTTCAAAACAGGAAGGTTATGGGAGCGGGTTCCGGGCACCATCAGAATAAATGTTGAGGGCAAGCTTGTGCCTCCAGTTGCGTCGAAGGATTTGATGCTTTTCATACTGAAGAGGTTAGGGGTAAGCGGCGCCTTGTTCAAGTCTCTTCAATATATGGGCTCGACCATCAGTCAAATGAGCTTCGAGAGCCGCATGGTATTAACCAATATGGCAATAGAGTCAGGTGCTACTAATGGAATCATCGAGCCTGACCAGAAGGTAGTGGATTTTCTCAAGGCAAGGACCAACCACTCTTTCGAGCTTATTCAGAGCGACCGGGATGCGGAGTATGCGGAAACACTGGAGTTTCACGCTGATGATATTAAAGAGCCCATGGTTGCCGTGCCCCCGAAGCCCTCTAATGCTGTAGGAGTTACTGAGGTTGAGGGAACTAGAATCGACCAAGCATTCATAGGCTCGTGCACCAATGGACGCGTGGAAGACCTCAGGATTGCTGCCAGAATACTCAAAGGTCGGAAGGTAGATAAGTTTACCAAGGTTATCGTCATACCAGCCTCTCAGGAGGTCTTAAAAGCCGCTCTGGCAGAGGGGTTAATAGCGACATTTGTGGAGGCCGGGGCTGTGGTAGGTCCACCCACCTGTGGTCCGTGTATGGAAGCGCATATGGGCATACTGGGACCGGGCGAGGTTTGCATAAGTACGGCGAATCGTAACTTTCAGGGCCGGGTAGGAGATGTGACTGCCAAAATATACCTGGCATCACCAGCGACTGTGGCAGCTTCGGCGTTGAAAGGCAAAATAAGTGACCCGCGGGAGTTTTTCTAGGAGGCATAGATGGAACTCAAAGGCCGAGTCTGGAAGTTTGGTAAGGATGTTGACACTGATGAACTCTTTGCTGGAAGGTTTATCATGGGTGGCGACGAGACGAGCCAGAGCCAATATCAGGAGTTCATCGCAAGAAGCGGGCTAAGCGATGTCGGACATCGTGAGAATGTGCCCAAGGATTTCCTCACCAAGGTCGCGGAGGGGGACATTATAGTTGCCGAGGAGAACTTCGGCATTGGTTCAAGCCGGCAGCAGGCTGCGGAGACTCTGAAGTTTAAGGGTGTCCAGGCTGTAGTAGCCGACTCAATCCACAGGATATTCTTCAGGAACTTCTGGAACCTGGGCTGCCGGGCTATAGACTTGCCGGGGATTTCCGCCCAATTTGAGACCGGACATGAGATAGCGATCAGTCTCAGGCAAGGGACCATCAAGAACCTCGATACGGGCAGGGAGTTTGAGTTTCGCCTGATAATTCCGCCGTGGTTTATAGATATGGTGGAAGCCGGGGGTCTCATTCCCTACC
>Ga0299915_10000520_pt1 | contig 28905 bp, 24 predicted proteins | sample RVTome_13_FD_200263 | JGI IMG/M metagenome (GOLD analysis project Ga0299915, IMG submission 200263) | Soil microbial communities from uranium-contaminated site in the Upper Colorado River Basin, Wyoming, United States - RVT92D227 (version 2) ...
GATCAGTGAACCTGACCGGAAAAAAGGACTATTCCAATTTCTGAACTTTAGGATCGTTCTTATATTCATTAATGAATGCTGACACCGTAATATTTGCGGCATATTCCATTTCTTCAATTAGTAACTTATAATTATCGTTCTTAAACTCTTTCTCAGTATGATATCTTCCATTTTTTTCTCCCCAATACATGTATTTTTGCTTCCATAATTTTTTACCATCAGGTTTCATTATGGTAACAGATGCAATACTCATAAACCCTCCGCGACCGTGAATAAGTATCGATTCGATTTCAAATACAAGTGAAGTCGCAAATTTATAAACATAGCCAATCTCCTTTGGTATCGTATCAACAAACATGGCTGGCCATCCGGGGATTTCTTCAGGAGCCCGCTCGATAAATTTGTACATGATAATTTCACCATAATCCATCGATGTTTTTGGTGCTCCAATAACTGTGGCGATCTTTACTCCAATAGCACCCATTGCTAAGAAGCCGCCCAGCATCCTGTCAAGTGTCATAATACTCATCCTGGGGGTTTCAATTCTGATAACCTTGAGTTCCTGGATCTGAGGTAGCATAAATGGATAAAAAGAATCCCCTATTATATTATTAATAAGAGATGATGTAAGAAAGGCGATAATAATAAGTCTTTGATTTGCTTTGCTTGTTTTCATATCAAATTATAATTTGTTTATATATTAACATTTTCATTTTCAACGTAATACCAAACTGACCATGTTATATGTCGAAAATCCCAGGAATGAGAATTTATTTATATTAAAGTAATACATTGGAAGTTGAAATCCAAATGCTTATCAGAACTTTTAAATCATCCTATATAATGTCCGTAATGGGACTGTCCCGGAGGGACAATATATTGGTAGCATAGAAAATGCCCCCTTTGTCTACCGGTAATTTTTTCATACAAATTTTTATGTCTTGATTTTTTAATTATTTTTATAATGTCATGGCCAACATTTTATTAACAGAAAAATGTGTACGGTCCTGTCCATATTGTTTTGCCAAGAAACATATGGAAGGATCCGCTGTTTCCGGGCTAAGCTGGGATAATTTGATTTATATTGCTGATTTTCTGGAGATCTCCGGTCATCGAAAAGTTTCGCTGTTGGGCGGCGAACCGACTTTACATCCACAATTCGTTGAATTTACATACTATCTCGTTGAAAGAAATTTTCACGTCAACGTTTTCACCAGTGGGATATTATCTAATGATAAGCTGCATGAATCACAGCAGTTCTTATCTGGTTTGCCGCGTGAGAAACTGTCATTTACCTGTAATATGAATCATCCGGATCTTTCCACAAAAGATGAATCGGAAAAGATCCATAAATTTTTATCGGTTTTCGGTAATTTAACCACCCTCGGATTTAACATTTATCAGACTGTATTTGATTTTGAATTCCTTATTCAAACCGTAAACCAATATAACCTGGAGCGTCATATCAGAATAGGATTGGCCCATCCAATCCCCGGAGAAGTCAATACTTATATACCTGCAGAAAAGGTAAAAATGATGGTTCGAAAATTTGTAAGTTTTTTTGATCTTTTTGACCGGTTTAAAATTTCACCGGGTTTTGATTGCGGAATGCCCATGTGCGTTTTTACGGATGAAGAACTGGGCAAAATGCTTAAATTAAACAAAGGAAATCTTAACTTCAAATGCGGACCTGCCATTGATATCGGACCTGATATGAAGGTCTGGTCTTGTTTCCCCTTATCAAATATTCATAAAAGATCGCTGTATGAATTCAATTCCATGCAGGAGATCGACAGTTTTTATAGAGAGCTGCACAACAAGATCCGAAGTGAGATAGGCGGACTGTTTGAGGAATGTGATAATTGCAGCCACCGTTTCAATGATGTGTGCCGGGGAGGTTGCATCGCTCATGCATTAAACCGGTTTAATAATGAAGCTCCTGTAAGGCAAAAAGATATTTACCCATGATCGACCCTATCCTGGTTTGTCCCTTTGATAAAAAACTGCTTGACAAGTTAAAACGCAGGAAAGTAGTTATTCATACAAACGACTTGAATGTCCTGCCTCATATACTTAAGGAGGTTAATAAATCCATTGACCTTCATGCTTTAAAAATTCAAACGGAAAAGCCCTTAAGTACTATTGTTTTCGAGGAAAAATGGGCAACCCTTCCTATGGTCATTTATTCAACTGATTTCGGGGAGTTCAAGGACTTAATGCCACAACTGGGAAAAATCAGAAAATCCAATGTCAGGATATTTCTGTCACCTCACCGTGAACATAATTTCACAGGTTTACGGATTCTGTCATCGCTGCAAATAAGTTGTGGCATTAATTTCAATGGTGATCCACTCAACTGGAGCCTGATGAATGACTTAATGCATTATGCCATTTACGGAAGGGCACCACATGCTCCTGTGGAACCCTTTGACTGGCTGGTTTCACACTACCACCCGGCTGATTACACCGATTATGATTTCGTTTATTTCAATAATCCCGCCAAATACCTCCATATTAATGAGAAAGAGCAAATAGCATTGACTGAAACCGATCTGTTGAATGGTAATCTCATCGATGAGGGCATAGGTTCTCTGGATAACATTGAAGAGAACCGGAAGTACAATGATTCTTTAAATTTCCGCTATGAAATTATGCTCCGGATGAATGAGTGCGCATTTTGTTCTGCCTTTCGCATTTGTCTGGCAAAATTTTCAAGCCTTCCAAACAAGAAGGATACCTGCAAAGTCTTCTTTTCTGATTTTCTGGATGCCGCCGATTATTACTATTCGATAAAAAATAGCAAGGGGAAACATCTATGGCAGTTGTAATTTTTAAGGCAGTTGAAAAATGCAATTCGAATTGCATTTACTGTGAAGTTATTAAAAAGCATCAGGATGAAATTATGAATTACGATTTGCTAAAGCTGATATTTACCAGGATGAACGGCTATTTAGAAACTTATCCAAATGAGAGTATTTCATTCACCTGGCATGGAGGAGAAGTTTGTTTACTGGGACCCGGTTATTTTAAAGTTGCTCTGCAATTACAGGAGGAATATTGCAGGGAGACAAAATCAAGAATTAATCATCTGGTACAGTCCAATCTCACTCTGTTAACGCAGGAAATGATCGATGTATTTAAAAAATTGGGTATCCGGCAAATCGGCTCCAGTTTTGAACCCATTCCTAATATCCGGGGATTCGGCACAAAAAGAGATTCGCATGTGTATAACCGTAAGTTCATGGAGGGGGCTAAACTTTTAAATCAAAACAACATGAACTGGGGCGTAATATATGTTGTACACAGGTTATCTCTTAAAATGCCGCTGGAGATCTTTTATTACCTGACAAATCTCAACACCCGGTCGCATCCCAATTTTAATCAGGTAAAAATATATAGTGAAGACAAAAATAATCTATCGGTCACTGGCGAAGAGTTTGCTGATTTCTTAGGCGCCATTTTCCCGGTTTGGTATAAAAACAAAGAAAGATACCCCAATATTCAGCCTTTTTCTGATTATCTCAGAAATGTCAGGGACCATGATCTTTCAATGGTATGTGAATCATCAGGGGGCTGCAGCCATAAGTGGATATATATCGGACCCGAAGGTGAAACCTCGCATTGCGGCAGAACAGGAGATTATAATGTTCTCACTTACGGTAATATTAAAGACTTAACTTTTGATGAGATCATGCATCATCCGCTTCGAGATCATTTGACTGAACGGCAATCTGTTTTGCCTGAAACAGCCTGTAAAAACTGCCGTTTCTGGGGAATATGTCACGGAGGATGCCCCCTTGATGCTTATATGACTTCCCATGATTTCATGCAACCGTCTCCGCGATGCGATACAACCAAAATATTTATGGAAAGATATTTTGAGCCAATCACAGGCCTGCATGCCGATTTCCCCCCACAATATGTTACTTAATACTCTAATTAATGTCAGTAAAGGCAACAAACATAAAGGATTCTAATAAAGAGATCTGGATAAATCCCGCCGGAGGTTACGGTAACATATTAATACTTTCCGGTGTTTTAAAGCAGTGCTTTGATAAGGATCCACAACAGAAATATTGTCTTGTTCGCCGGGCCATTTTTACGGAATTACTGGACGGACATCCTGCTATCAGAAAAGTTGGTCATCCTCCAAAAGATGCATTTGTAATCACTACCGATTATTGGCTAAAAGAGAATCCAGGCACTGAAAATAAAAGGCCATATCAGATTCTGGCAAGGTTGTTCCGACTTCCGACACCTGCAACTGAGCAACTTTATCTTCCGGGTATGAACGATGAAGATAAATTATTACAGGACTTTATCCCCAATAATGGCCGGAAAATTGCGGTTATCGCCCCTTCATCTGCCGCTCCGAGAAAAACAATGAAACCACTGATCTGGCAGGAAGTGGTGGAAACCTTAACAAACAGGGGAATAATGGTTATTCAGGTAGGATTGAAAGACGAGATCTACATTAAAGGAACATATTCTTTGCTGGGACTGACAACCGTACGTCAGCTTATTTCTGTACTCAAAAGGTGTGAAATAGTTATCGGTGTTCATAATTTTATCATGCATGCAGCATATCTGGTAGGTAAACCGGCCCTTATCATTTGGGGACCCACTGACTCAAAGGTATACGGCTATGCCGGACACAACCATATACAATGTCCCACACATCATTGTGAATTTCGAAACAGCTGTTTGGAACCTGAGCTCACAGCTAACTTAAAATCACCTTGTCCTTTGAAAGATAAGCATTGTATGAATTTGGTTTCAGCAGATGCAATTATAGAAAGCTCGATTAACTTGTTATCCGTAAAATAATTTTGGAAATATGTGAAAATTATTTAACTTTCTTTTTTCAATCCATATCATTTTCAACATGAAAAAAGCAATCAAACCTTCGGAAAAGCCTCTTCCGCAGAATGATCCCGACAAAAATTCTCCGTCACCTGAAAGCCTCATGAGGAGAGAAGCCTTAAAGCGTATAGCATTTATGGCCCTGGGAAGTGTTGCCGGTGCAACCCTTATAGCTGCCAGTTGCATAGATGGCGATGGTGATAGTTATGACGATTATGATGATTACAGCGACTATTATAGTAATTATTACAGCAATTACAGCAACAGTTATTATGATTATTACAGTGTTTACTCAGTATATTGGGACTGATGTATTAAAGCTTATAATAGTTAATATAAATCAGGCAGGGACCCTCCCAGCCTGATGATTTTGTTCTCGAGAAATTCAACCTGCAACTTTTTGTTCATTTTGGGGATCCTATACTTCTTGTTTATAACATTGAAAAGGGTCTCTTTATAGCACAGGACAGCTTTGTCGTTTTCACCCATAAATTCATACATCCGGGCCATTTGAAACGACTGGCTGTTTAACCAGATCTGATGCATATCTTTTCTGATCTTTACAATATTGGATATCGTGATGATGGAACTGATTATTACCATAATACATACCAGAATTATGGCTGAGACCTGAATGTATGTGATTACGTCCGGATCCATAATCATATATTTTTGCTCTAATATATAAAATATTATGTTTCAATGAACTATATATCAATAAATAGTTCCATTACCACATAATATTACTGTGACCATGCTTTCGGTTCCCTGTCCCACCGGTGCTTTTCCAGTTCTTTCATCAAACGGGCATTTAACGGTCCGGCATCACTGGCAGCCATGTTTGTTTTGGCATGGATTGTTTTTCTCATACCCGGAATGATGGTGCTTATGGTTAGTTCTCCCAAAATAAATCGCAAAGCTATTTCAGCCATGGTCATTCCCTCAGGCACTAACGGTTTGAGTGCATCGGCATGTTCCACACTGGAGTTCAGGTTTTCAGGTACAAAATAAGTGTTTCGCCAATCGCCTTCCGGCCATTTGCTTTCTTTTGTGAGGGTGCCGGTGAGTGAGCCCTCATCAAAAGGAACCCTGGCAATCACACCCACATTCATAGCCCTGCAGGCGGGTAAAAGCTCATCTTTGGGATTCTGGTCGAAGATGTTGTATATCACCTGAACGGTATCAACAAGCCCGCTTTTTAGGGCTTTAACACCATTCCAGGGCTCCCACCTGTTCATGCTGATGCCGATGGCATGAAACAAGCCCTGTTTCTTAAGGTCAATCATTTTGTTAATCCCTCGCTCATCATTCAGCCATAAATCCTCCCAGGTATGAAACTGCATAAGATCAAAGGAATCGAGACCGGCATTCTTCAGACTTTTTTCAACATACTGTTCAATATGGTCGGGCGGAAAACAATCCTCAAGCGTGTATTCGCGCTTGCTGGGCCACTTAAAGTTCTTGGGAGGTATTTTGGTTGCCGAATACAATTTCTTTCCCTTATTTGCCCGTAAAAGCTCTCCGAGCATACCTTCACTTTTTCCCCGGCCATAACCCCAGGCCGTATCGAAGAAATTGCATCCCATATCCACAGCGAGTTGCAGAGAACGCATAGATTCATCATCATCCGATCCGGTCCATCCGGCCATTCCCCACATGCCGAAGCCTATTTCACTGACCTTCCAGTTTGTTCTTCCAAGTACCCTGTATTTCATATATTTAATTAATAATTAAAATCAAACTTATTTAATTCTTATAATTTCACCTTGTCGAACCGGATATTCCTCACTCTGCCGCTGGATACCTTGCAGCCCGTGATATTGTTATCCTTATCTCTGACAAATTCAATCTGGCCAAAGAACCACTCGTTGCCTGAAAACTGATCGGGTTTCACCGGGGTGAGCATGATGTCATTTAACCTGGTATGCCTGGCAATCAGTTTGCCCGATTCCATCATGAAAGAATAGGTGGTATTCAGTTCCTGGCTGTAAAATTCACCGGTGAACTCCGCAAGATTTACCATTGCCGGATTAAATCCCTTGATCCGCGGAGCTGAACTTTCCTGACCATTAAGAATGATCAGAACTTTGCTTATTATACCGTTATCTTCTTTCACAAAAATGAGTCGGGCATTCATACCTTTTACCGCGAATTCAGATAAGGAAACCGGCTCCAGCACCACTTTGGGTACACCCGGGGCCTCAGCATATAATTTATTATTATCCAACGAAATATTGACAATGATGTCCGGCTGGTATTCATATTGTCCGCAATAGGTCTCCAGTACATCATTATCCACTGTAACCGTACCCTTTTCAGCATCTTTGGTTTCGGCAGCCTCTTTGGACTTTTCACTTACTAATTCGTCCTTCAGATAAATATCAGCAATTTTAAAAGCCATTCCGGCCGGATCAAAAGAACCCAAATTGCTGAATACGATCACTGATAATTTTTGGTCCGGAAATCTTGCTAAAAATGTACGGTATCCGGCATCGCCCCCGCCATGGCTGATCAGTTTCAATCCCTTATAGGTGCCTACATCCTGTCCGAGTGCGTAGCTAATGGTATCCCCGTTGTTTAGAATACCTCTTTCGTTCATTTCATCCATGATTTTCCGGTCACCCACAACCGGTGATTCAAAGTTCATCGCCCATAAGCTCAGATCTTCGACGGTAGTGAACAGACTGGTGGCACCAACATTTGCATAGTTAAGTACACTTTTCTTTATACCACTGCTATCGGCATTATAAGAGTATGCCCTGTTCCTGACGATTTTTTCATGGTCGTCGTAGAACAATGTGCTTGACATTTTCAACGGCTCAAAAATGCGTTCCCGTGTAAACTCCGCGAAGGACTGTCCCGACACCCTCGAAACCACTTCAGCCAGCAAGGTAAACCCTGTGTTGCAATACAGAAATTCATCTCCCGGATTAAAATTCAGCTCTTTTTGCCGTTCCACCAGTTTTAAAATATGTTCCCTTGTAATTACATCATCAAGGCGCCAGCCTGCCATAGCCAGCAGGTTCCACTGATCACGCAGACCACTTGTGTGGTGAGCCAGCTGCCTGAGCGTAATTACTTTCCCAAAATCAGGCATTTCCGGAATGTATTTTCTGATATCATCATCCAGGGAGAGCTTGCCTTCATGTGCAAGCAATAAAGCCGAGAAGGTGGTGAACTGCTTGGAGACAGAAGCAATATGAAATATCGTGGACGGTGTGATGGGGATGCCGTATTCCAGCTGGGCACATCCATAACCTTTCTTAAAAATGATGTTTTCGTCTTTTACTACAGCCACAGCTGCACCTGGCGTTTGCAGATTGCTCCAGGCAGTAAAAAGTTCATCTATCTGTTTATCGGGGGATGTTGCAGTAACAGGTTTTCCTTTGAATGACTCAGTTTGCCTGGTTTGAGCCTGCATTATGCCAACTGGCAATAGAATTGCAAAGACCAGCAGCCGGAAATCTCTCTGCATTTGTGTTAGTTTCATAGTTTTTGCAGTTTGAATATAAAAATGGAAAGGACTTACAGCCGGTTCAGGAACTGTAACACACCTGTTAAGTCAGATTTATTTTTGAAATCAACTTTATATTGTTTATAGTAGGCTTTGATTTTATCTTCATGTTCAGGAAATAACTGAAGTATTTTTTTCCTCCAGAAAGGGACAAAGCCGTTTTTAACGGTATGTAAATAATAGGTTTCCTCCATCCTGAATACCAGGTCGTCGTTTACCTCCAGCTTGTAATATCCTGAGACATCTGAAAGCGAATTGTATGAACTAATGGCACTTGTTGAACTGGTTGTGCCGTAGGCAGCCTGTTTCTTTCTGGCCACCAGTTTAAAACATCTGTTTACTGCCAGCTTGCCGAAGTCATTGCTGTAAAGAACTTCAAAGTAAACTTTACTGAAGTAAAATGTATCCTGGTCAATGACAATAAATTTTATTTTTTCCGGCTCGATGATTTCTAGTGTATCACCAGATCGAATGAACTCCATATTTCCGGTAAGGAAATTGTAATTAAACCGTGATGAGGTGAAGGTACTGTTCCTGAAAAATGCTTTACCCTGGATGAATTCGGGATACCTGAACCTCACCGATGGTGGGAAGTGATCTATTGTTCTTGTACCTGCTTTAACCGTAATGCTTTGCTGTGGAAGGCAGTGTTCTGAATCCAGCAATAGTATAAAAGCCGTTATGAAAAAGACCAAAATTTTTTTCATGGTTTTCCGGTTTTTGAAAAATCTTTTAAGCACCAGTCAATATTTTCAATCAACATCCTGTATCCCCTTATGGTAATCCTGGAGTGACTTTACTTTATATTCTCCCTCCTGACGGTCATGTATTCCTTTTGTTGCAGCCAGTGCAGCAGAAGTGGTTGTAATATACGGCACCTTGTGTTTTATGGCATTCTTTCTGATGTATGAATCGTCATATTCACTGAGTTTACCGGCGGGAGTATTGATGATCAGGTTGATCTCCCCGTTTTTTATGGCATCAACAATATTGGGTCTGCCCTCATGTACCTTTTTGATGACTTCGGCTTCAATACCGTGTCGGTTTAAGAATCGCAAGGTCCCTCCTGTTGCAAGAATTCTGAACTGCATATCCTTAAAATTCCGGGCAACCTGAATAATCCGGTCCTTATCCCGGTCGGCAATGGTAATTAATACGGTACCCTTAACCGGAAGGCTTGTTTGTGTGGCCTCCTGTGATTTAAAAAATGCCAGTCCGTATGATCCTGCCAGTCCCAGCACTTCTCCTGTGGAACGCATTTCTGGCCCAAGTAGGGGATCAACGTTAGGGAACATGTTAAAAGGAAAGACTGCTTCCTTGACTCCGAAATGGCTGAATTTCTTTTCATGAAGTCCGAAATCAGTGAGTTTTTTACCCAATAAAATCTGCGTGGCAATGGTTGCCATGGAGATATTGCAGACCTTCGAAACCAGGGGTACAGTACGAGAAGCCCTGGGATTTGCTTCAAGAATATATACCATATCTTCATAGATGGCAAACTGGATATTCATTAAGCCTATCACATTCAGTTCAATAGCAATTTTTCGGGTATATTCCTTAATAGTTTTCACATGATTTTCCGGAATGATAACCGGAGGGATCACGCAGGCTGAATCACCCGAATGGATTCCGGCATATTCAATATGCTGCATGACAACCGGAACAAAGGCATCAGTGCCATCGGCAATGGCATCAGCCTCTGCTTCAATGGCATCTTCCAGAAACTTATCAATCAGCAGGGGTCTGTCAGGTGAAACATCCACGGCTGCCGCAACATATTGTCCCAGCATTTCCTCATCGAGGATGATTTTCATGGCCCGGCCTCCCAGAACGTAGGATGGCCTTACCATTAATGGATACCCTATCCTGCCGGCAATGGCAAGGGCCTCATTCAGGTTACTTGCCATTCCCGATTCAGGTTGCGGGATCCCCAGTCTCTCCATCACGTGCCGGAATCGGTCACGATCTTCTGCCAGATCAATGGTTTCGGGGGTGGTACCCAGAATTCTCAAGCCAGCGTTGGCAAGTTCACTGGCTAAATTCAACGGCGTTTGTCCGCCAAACTGTACAATCACGCCTTCCGGCTTCTCCTTATGATAAATGCTCAATACATCCTCAGCGGTAAGCGGTTCAAAATACAGCTTGTCAGAAGTATCATAATCGGTAGATACCGTTTCAGGATTGCAGTTGACCATGATGGACTCGAACCCGGCCTTACGAATGGCGAAGGCCGCATGCACACAGCAATAGTCAAATTCAATTCCCTGCCCGATACGGTTCGGACCACCGCCGAGCACCATGATCTTCTTCCGGTCACTCACCTGTACCTGATCGGGAGCATTATAGGTTGAAAAGTAATAGGCTGCATTTTCAACTCCGCTTACGGGCACAGGCTCCCATGCCTCAGATAATCCCAAAGACAACCGTTTGAGTCTTATTTCTTTTTCAGTAACATCCAGCAGACGGGAAAGGTATTTGTCTGCAAACCCATCCTTTTTCGCCTGAATGAATAAAGCATCCGGCAGGGATTTCCCTTTGCAGACCAGCAGCTGTTCTTCCAGTTCCACCAGTTCCTTCATCTGAGAAATAAACCAGGTTTTAATAAAGGTTCTTCTCGAAAGATCCTCAACACTTGCGCCCTTGCGCAGTGCCTCGTACATGATGAACTGCCTTTCACTTGAAGGATGATTCAGAAGGATCATCAGTTCATCAAGGGATTTTTTGTTGAAGTCCCTGGCAAAACCCAGACCATAACGTCCGGTCTCAAGCGACCGGATAGATTTTTGCAAAGCTTCCTTATAGTTTTTTCCAATGCTCATAACCTCTCCAACAGCTTGCATTTGTGTACCCAGCTTGTCTTCAAGGCCCTCGAACTTCTCAAAGGCCCAGCGCGCAAATTTCACTACCACATAATCTCCCGAAGGAACATATTTTTCAAGTGTACCGCTGCGCCAGTAAGGAATTTCATCCAGGGTCAGCCCACCGGCCAACAAAGCAGATACAAAAGCTATCGGAAAGCCGGTTGCTTTTGAGGCCAGCGCTGAAGATCTTGATGTACGCGGATTAATTTCAATCACTACCACCCTGCCTGTCTTTGGATCGTGTGCAAATTGTACATTGGTTCCTCCTATAACCTCAATGGCTTCTACGATATCATATGAGTATTTCTGCAGACGTTTCTGGAGATCGGCAGAAATAGTCAGCATAGGCGCAGTACAAAATGAATCACCGGTATGCACCCCCATAGCATCCACATTTTCGATAAAGCAAACCGTGATCATCTGGTTTTTTGCATCACGCACAACCTCCAGCTCCAGTTCCTCCCAACCGAGTACCGATTCCTCAATGAGAACCTGGTTAACAATGCTGGCTGACAGGCCACGGCTGACCACGGTGCGCAATTCCTCCACATTGTATACCAATCCGCCCCCTGTACCTCCCATGGTGTAGGCAGGTCGGATGACCACCGGATAACCAAGCTCCTCGGCGACTTTTTCGGAATCTTCAACAGTATTTACTGCCTTGCTTTTGGGCATTTCAATACCCAGCCGGTTCATGGTTTCCTTGAAGGCAACCCTGTCCTCACCTCTTTCGATAGCGTCTATATTAACCCCGATCACCTTTACGTTATATTTGTCCAGTATGCCCTTTTTGGCAAGCAGCGAAGAAAGATTCAGTCCGGTTTGCCCCCCCAGGTTGGGAAGAAGCGCATCCGGCCTTTCTTTCTTAATGATTTCGGTAAGTGCATATTCATTTAACGGTTCAATATAGGTTATGTCGGCCATACCCGGATCAGTCATGATTGTTGCTGGATTTGAATTGACCAGAACGATCTTGTAACCCAGAGATCGCAAAGCTTTGCAGGCCTGTGTTCCTGAGTAGTCAAATTCGCATGCCTGTCCGATAATAATCGGCCCCGAACCGATGATCAGCACTTTTTCGATATCACTGCGTTTTGCCATATTATTTAAGTAGTTTATAAAAATTTGAATTTTTTGCATGAATATCCGACGCAATTTAACTAATCAATTTGATGTGCGGAAAAAATATCCAAGCTACTTTTACGGTTTCTTTATAATTTACATTGGTAAAAAGCTGAATGAGGAAAGTTCCGGATAAGGGGAATGAGAACATCGCAAACAAATCTTCAGTTTTCAGTTTGCTTAAGCCCTATAAAGGATTGGTAATCCTGCTGGTTTTGTTTGCCCTGCTGGGAAATGGTATAAACCTGGTAATTCCCCTTATCATTTCACAGGGTATTGATGCCTATGTTCAGGGTAATATGGTATTCAACTCGCTGATCACGAAGTTTCTGGCAGCTTCCGTATTAATTCTTTTTTTCTCTTATGCACAGGGTATCATGCAGACATATACCTCTGAAAAAGCTGCCAGGGATCTGAGAGAAAAATTATCCGATAAGATCTCCCGGCAGTCCTATGGTTATATTTTGCATACCAATCCTTCGCGTTTGCTTACAAACCTGACTTCCGATATTGACTCTGTTAAAACATTCATCTCTCAGGCGGTTGTTTCAATTGTCTCCTCTTTATTTATCATCATCGGAGCAGGTATTATGCTTCTGCTAATTAACTGGAAACTGGCACTGGCAGTGCTTGTCAGCATTCCGCTTATTGGCGGGGCCTTTTATATTATGCTCCGGAAAGTGAGGGTGTTGTTTAAAAAGAGCCGTGAGGTAATCGACTGGCTCAACAAGGTAATCAATGAAAGCATCCTTGGCGCCACGCTTATCAGGGTACTCAACTCGCAGCAGCAGGAATATCAGAAATTTCTTATTGCCAACTCATCATCCAGGGATCTGGGCCTTGCGATTCTGAACCTATTTGCAGCCCTGATCCCTGTTATAACCTTCGTAAGTAATCTGGCCGTGCTAACTGTGCTGGTTCTGGGTGGTCATTTTGTTGTTACGGCTACCATGACACTGGGTAATTTTGCTGCCTTCAACTCTTATATAGCCATTCTGATCTTTCCGATACTGATAATCGGCTTTATGAGTACTGTTATTGCCCAGGCAACTGCATCATACCAGCGCGTGCAGGAAGTGCTGGTATCACCAGAGATCCGGGAAACAGGTAGTTTTGATGGTCAGCTCACGGGACAAATTGTTATTAGAAATATTAATGTTCTGTATGGTGATAAGCCGGCATTGAAAAACATAGATCTTGAAATAAAGCCGGGTTCGAGGACGGCCATCATAGGACCCACTGCAGCCGGAAAAACACAATTGTTATATCTTCTTACCGGACTGATCCGGCCCGATACAGGCGAATTAAAGTTTGACAATGTTGCTATAGGTGATTTCCGTAAGGAAACGTTTTACCGGCAGGTCGGACTGGTATTTCAGGACAGCATCATTTTCAACATGAGTATCCGGGAGAACATCGCGTTCAGTGATCATGTCACAGATGAAATGCTTGAAAAAGCTGTCGAAACTGCTGAATTAGCAAGTTTCATCGATACATTGCCTGATAAGCTGGATACGGTAGTTTCAGAGCGCGGGGCCAGTCTGTCAGGAGGTCAGCGACAGCGCATAATGCTGGCCCGCGCCCTTGCATTGAGTCCCCGTGTTTTGTTACTCGATGATTTTACTGCCAGGGTAGATAAGAGAACAGAGCGTAAGATCATGGATAATATTCAACGGAATTACCCCGGTATGACCGTCGTAACAGTTTCCCAAAAGATTGCGGCCGTTGAGCATTATGAGCAGATCATCTTATTAATGGAAAGTGAGATCATAGCATCAGGCACCCATGATTCTCTTATCCGGGATTGTCCTGAGTACGTCCAGATCTATAATTCACAGCGAAGTACCAGTCACTATGACCTACAATCTTAACCTTGGTAATCAGGAGCCTAAGAAGCGCATCAAGACATTTGCTGCACTGCGCAAGCTTCTTGCCATACTGGCTGATGAAAAAAAATACCTAGTGCTGGCACTTACTGCAATCATAGTCCACTCGTCCCTTACCCTTATCGGACCTTTGCTTATCGGACATACAATTGACACATATATTCAAACCAGGCAATACCAAGGCGTTTTGGTGTTTTCCGGAATACTTCTGGGAATGTATCTGATATCCCTGGTGACCAGTTATCTTCAAACCAAACTCATGGGCGGGGTTGGACAAAGGATTTTATATAAGCTTCGCAATTCAGTTTTCAATAAACTATTGGAACTGCCGGTTGCATTTTTCAATGAAAACAAGGCGGGTGACCTGATATCCAGGATAAACAATGACACTGACAAACTGAATCAGTTTTTTTCACAATATCTTATGCAGTTTGTAGGCGGTATTTTTATCATGACAGGAGCTGGCATCTTTCTATTATCGATCAACCTACCGCTTGGTATAACAGCGCTTTCACCTGCCATTGTTTTACTGGTATTCACCAGGCTGGTATCACCATGGGTAAAAAAGAGAAATGCAGCCAGTCTTGCCAGCACCGGTAATCTGAGTGCCGAAATCCAGGAAAGTCTGACCAATTTCAAGGTAGTTTTGGCATTCAACCGCCGGAATTATTTCAGGGAAAGGTTTAACAAGGTAAACGGAGAGAATTTCAGATTATCGGTAAAAGCCGGCAAAGCGAATAATTTTTTCATGCCGGTATATGGGTTTTTTGCGCATATCGGTCAGCTTATCGTACTTGCTTTCGGCATTTACCTTGTTTCCAGCGGGAAATTTACTATTGGTCTGCTCATCAGTTTTTTCACGTATATCATGAACTTTTATAATCCGCTCAGGCAGCTTGCCATACTATGGACAAATTTTCAGGTTGCACTTGCCGGCTGGGACAGAATATCTTTCATATTAACACTCAGAACAGACCTGAAAACAATACTGCCGGCTTCCAGTCCATGTGATGCAGCCGCGGTATCGTTCAGGAATGTTACTTTCGGTTATCAGCCCGGAAGAGAGGTATTACACCGGATTAATTTTGAGCTGGAAAGGGGCAGGACATATGCTTTTGTTGGCCCTACAGGCGGTGGGAAAACAACCACAGCCTCCCTGATGGCCAGGTTATATGATCCGGTGCGGGGACTGGTCATGCTGAACGGAAAGGACCTGCGATCGATATCACCGGAAGAACGAGCTTCAAAAATCGGATTCATATTGCAGGAACCCTTCCTTTTTAACGGTACGGTGAGGGAGAACATACTTTATGGTAATGATTCCTATGCAACCTTGTCAAATGAACAACTGTTTGAAGTACTTGAGCAATCCGGTCTGGATAAGCTTCTTCTTCGTTTTGACGAAGGATTTGAAACAAAAATACTCGGCAGTGGTGATACCATTAGTCTGGGTCAGAAACAGATTATTGCGTTTATGCGGGCCGTACTTCGTAAACCGGAAGTTCTGATACTCGACGAAGCCACCGCCAACATCGATACTGTCACTGAACAGCAACTGGAGTCTATTCTGCAGAAACTTCCTGCTGATACCACCCGCATTATTATTGCCCACAGGTTAAATACCATTGAAAATGCCGATGAAATATTCTTTGTAAACGGGACAAGGGTTGTCAGGGCCGGAACAATGGAAAATGCCGTTCAATTATTGATGCACGACAAACGTGATAGTTAAAAATGTTTTATTACTTTTAGTTTTTAATGCAATGAATCCTCTTCTATGCCGCTTGTCATTGTGATTCTTGGTATTACCCTGCTGATAATTCTTATCACCGTATTAAAACTGGATACTTTTCTTTCATTTGTTCTGGTTGCTATAGCCGTTGGACTGACTGAAGGCATGAAAGCCGATGAACTGATCGGCTCGCTCGAAGCAGGATTAGGTAGCACACTCGGATCATTGGTTATGATTCTGGGGTTTGGGGCCATGCTTGGCAAGGTGGTTGCAGAAAGCGGCGCTGCTCAGCGCATCTCTTCAAAACTCATCAGTCTTTTCGGAATTAAGCATATTCAATGGGCCATGGTGTTAACCGGGTTTATTGTAGGTGTATCCATGTTTTATAGTGTCGGATTTGTCATTCTGATACCGTTGATATTCACAGTTGCCGCCTCTACCGGTCTGCCCCTGCTTTATGTGGGTATTCCCCTGATAGCATCGCTGTCTGTAACTCATGGCTTTCTTCCGCCCCATCCTTCTCCCACAGCCATTGCCATTATGTTTAAAGCCGATATGGGCAAAACACTGATATATGGACTAATCATTGCCATTCCGGTAATTGTTGTTGCGGGTCCTTTTTTTGCCAGAACGCTGAAGAAAGTTCCGGCTGCCCCCTTAAAAGAGTTTGTAAATCCCAGGGTGCTGAGCGAGAAAGAAATGCCCGGCATGGCAGTGAGTGTAGTCACCGCTCTATTGCCGGTTATCCTGATCATTATCTCTACCCTCGTGGATTTGTTTCCGATGAAGGATACCCTTGCCGGAAAGATCATCATCTTTATCGGCAAGCCGTCAGTAGCCTTGCTGATCTCGGTACTTGTTGCACTTTATACACTGGGACTGTCAAGGGGAAAGAAAATGAAGGAACTTTCAGAAATGGTATCCCGGTCAGTTGTTGGTATCACTACAGTGCTGCTCATCATCGCCGGTGCAGGCATGTTAAAGCAAGTACTCACGGATAGCGGTGTGAGTGATTATATTGCAGGTTTGTTAAGCAAATCAAGTCTGTCACCCCTGTTTCTGGGTTGGGTGATTGCAGCAGTATTGCGGATTTGTGTAGGTTCTGCCACAGTATCCGCTTTGACTGCAGCCGGAATCATTCTGCCCCTGGTAACAGCCGGATCAGTTAATCCGGAGCTGATGGTGATATCCATTGGTGCAGGAAGTCTGGTCCTTTCCCAGGTTAATGATGTGGGTTTCTGGCTTTATAAAGAGTATTTCACCTTGAGTGTTAAAGATACACTGAGGTCATGGACAGTGATGGAGACTATTGTCGGTGTTTCCGGCTTATTAGGTGTATTGTTACTTAATTCAATCATACAGTAATCAAGCTATGAAAACAAAACCTGAATCGCGTATTACAACACTGAATCTGAGCCTGCCTCCCGCCCCCAAACCGGTAGGTGTTTATAAACCCGTGCTTATTATCGACCGGATGCTATATGTTTCCGGACAGGCTCCGATGAAATCCGATGGGACACTTATTACCGGCAGGATTGGTGACAGTCTTAGCCTGGAAGAAGGTAAACTTGCCGCCCGCCAGGTGGGCCTGACGATGTTGTCGACCATAAAAAGCCAGATTGGCGATTTGAACAAGATCAAGAGAATCGTCAAGGTTTTAGGTATGGTGAACAGCACACCGGAATTTGGTCAGCACCCGGCTGTTATTAATGGTTTTAGCGAACTTATGGCCGAGGTTTTCGGAGAGGATAACGGAATCGGCGTCAGGAGCGCAGTTGGCATGTTCCTGCCCATGAATATTGCAGTTGAGATTGAGGCTGTCTTTGAGCTTTATTGAATTTCATGATGGTCCGGTCCCGTTTTAAAAATCAATGGTATTTTGCGGAAGGGGCAACAGAGATCCCCTCACCTGCCCTGCTGGTTTATCCTGACAGGATCGCTGAGAATATACAGCGTATGATTAAAATAGCGGGAGGAACCGGTCATATCTGGCCGCATGTTAAAACCCACAAAATGTCAGGTATTATAAGGCTGAAGCAAAAATGTGGCATTACCCGGTTCAAATGCGCTACATTGGCAGAAGCCGAGATGGTTGCCCGGTGCGGTGGCGAAGAAATAATGCTGGCCATGCAGCCGGTCGGACCGCAAATCGACAAATTCTTGAAATTGCAGGTCACTTATCCCATGTCGAGGTTTTCTGCCCTTGTCGATCATGCATCCATACTCGGACAAATTGCTGCAAAAGCCGCTGCCAAACAGCAAGCAGTTGATGTATGGCTGGATATCAACAATGGCATGAACCGGACCGGTATAGTTCCAGACGATAGTGCTTTGCAGTTGTATGCAAAAATTAGTAACACGCCTTTCCTTACTGTCCGTGGCCTGCATGTTTATGATGGACACATACATGAGCATGATCCAGATGACCGGAAAAAAGCCTGTGAAAGAGATTTTAAACCTGTTACCGGACTGATTCACTCAATCAGGAGGTCAGGCCTTGATGTACCATTGATCATGGCCGGAGGCACCCCTACTTTTACCATACACGCCAGCCGGGGTGATACGGAAACCAGTCCTGGCACCTGCGTATTATGGGACAGCGGATACCAGGAAAATTTTCCTGACTTACCCTTCCTTCCTGCAGCCACACTGATGACCAGGATAATCAGCAAACCCGGAAAAAATCTTTTGTGTCTTGATCTCGGGCATAAATCAGTTGCCTCAGAAATGCCCCATCCGCGTGTAAGCCTGCAGAATATTAAGGTAAGCCGGTTTGTGAACCACAGTGAGGAACATCTGGTTATTGAAAGTCCGGAAGCAGGTAAATGGGAGCCTGGCGATATGGTCTTTGGCATACCCTGGCATATATGTCCCACCGTTCCCCGGTTCCGATCGGCTTATACAGTGATTGATGGAAAAATTGAAGGGGAATGGCAGGTTGACGCCAGGGACCGGCTGCCGGCATCATGATGATAAACCCAAAGCGTTTGGAATATGAATCTTTTCTTAAGAAAAGCATGGGATTAACGGGTTGACTCACCATCCCATCCTGCAATCCGGGCCAAAATCCACCACATAGCGTAAGCTTTCCGGTTGGCGGTGATATGCTGGGTATTGTGAGCCCCGAAGGTATTACTGCCTCCGGGAGCTGTTTTATTATAAAAGTAGCCTTCCCCTTCCGTAGTTGAATTTTGGTAGTCCAGGTAAAAGTTACCGCTGTAATCTGCTGAATTCCCGTCATCACCGGCATCATCCCAATAGTTATCAGCCATATCGTGCGTATCGATACCATAGTAATCAAGGCACAGGTATCCCCTGGCATTGCAATAGCCAATGATTGTATCGGCCTGGCTGGCAGGTTTACCGTCACCCAGATTGTAGCCGGTCTCTGCATGTCCTGTCATGAATATAAAGGTAACAGGATTTGCACGCTGTCCGGCGCCTGTACCGATTTTGGTCCCACCCCCTCCATATTCATTTATCAAAGTCTGCATACCTGGAATATAGTTGCCTGTTACATTGTGCCCGGTAATGCTGCACCACGACCACATGACCACATTAATTTCAGCCTTATCCGGATCGTTCAGGAAGTTTCTTGTAGCCTGTATGAAGGCTGTTTCATCAGCGCTCAGGTCCACGGCAGTGGCCCCACCCTCAGCATAATCGGAAAGGGCATAGTCTCTGAAATCAAGTTTATTGCTTTGTGGATCATTGTTGGTTATCGCAAAGAGAACATTATCTCCATCCTTATAGTCCTGTAGTCCAAACAGTCCGTATGAAACATGCGTGCCATGAGAGGTATGCTGATAAGCCACATGAAGGTTATTGCGTACTGCATTAATGTACTCCTCGGGAATTGAACGCAAAACTTCCTCCTTGGCTACATCAAAACTGGCAATGGTTTCTCCGGTAAGGTCAACAGGGGGGAGATTTTCATCCGCAGGTGTATTCTTCTCGCACGATGAAAATCCAGTAACGACCAGCACGGCCACAGAAAAGAAACATTCCTTTGCTTTCATAACATTTTTTTATGTAAGGGTTTAATAATAAACGAAATAAAACAGATAATATTGCTTTTAATGCTCTCGCTGATTTCGCTGATACCGCAAATTTTAAGTGCAATTTCCGCGAAATCTGCGAGAGATACCATGCACCAAATCCTCACCCGAAACCAACTGGACAGGTCCCGACCTGTCCCTACTCGTTACTATTTTAATCCCCTTCTCATCAACAAAGCATCCACCGAAGGTTCCTTACCCCTGAATTTTTTGTATTGCACCATGCCTTCATCATCGCCTGATTCAGCCAGGCAGTATTTTCTGAATCTTGCTGCAAGGTCAGGGTCATAGATATCTCCTGATTCCTTAAATGCACGAAAGGCATCGGCATCCAACACGGCTGCCCAAATGTAAACATAGTAACCGGCAGCATACCCTCCATTAAAGATATGGGCAAAATAAGTACTGCGGTAACGGGGAATAATTTCATCAATAAGACCGACATTCTTCATGGATTTGGTTTCAAAGGCCCCAACGTTAAAATCAATGGTATCAAGCCGCGTATGGTAATCCATATCGAGCAGGGAGGCCGCCAGGTATTCCACGGTTTCAAATCCCTGGTTGAAAAGGCTGCTTTTTTGAATCTTTTGAATCAGTTCTTCGGGCATGGCTTCTCCGGTTTTGTAATGTTTGGCGTAAACCTTAAGTACCTCAGGGTCCCCGGCCCAGTTTTCCATGATCTGTGAGGGAAGCTCAACATAATCATTGGGAACCGAACCAGCAGTGCGGTAATACTTACCCCGGGTAAATAATCCATGCAAAGCATGTCCGAACTCATGAAAAAGCGTGGTTACCTCGTCCCAGTTCAGCAATGCCGGCATGTCAGCAGTAGGCTTGGTAAAATTGCATACCAGGGAAACAACCGGATCTATCCGTTTGCCTTCTTCGGTAATGGCAGAACGAAAATCGGTACACCAGGCTCCTGTTTTTTTTCCGGCACGGGGGTAGTAATCGAGATACAGGATACCAACCGGTTTTCCATCAGCCTCTTTCACTTCATAGGTTTCCACATCCTTCTCATAAACCGGAAGATCATTGCGAATGGTAAAAGTTATACCATAAAGCTTTTGGGCTACCATGAACATGCCATCGCGAACATTACCGAGGCTGAAATAAGGTCTTAACGCACTGTCATCAAGATCGTATTTCTCTTTACGAACCTTTTCGGCATAGTACCACCAGTCCCACGACTGCAATTTAAAATTTTCCCCTTTACGGTCAATGATCTTGTGCATTTCAGCAACTTCTTTCTTTGCCATGGGCAAAGAAGGGTTCCATAATTTTATGAGAAAATCATATACATTGCCAGGGATTTTGGCCATGTTATCATCGATAATATAATCTGCAAAGCTTTTGTATCCAAGAAGCTGTGCCTTCTGAGCCCTCAGTTTCACCATTTTTTCCACAATGGCATTATTGTCATTGGCATTGCCGTTGTTCCCGCGCATATAATAAGCCCTGTAAATCTTCTCCCGCAGATCGCGGTTATTGTCATACTGCAGGAAGGGGATCATGCTTGGTTTGGCAAGAGTAAACACCCATTTGCCTTCGAGACCTTCCTCCCTGGCTGTTTCTGCAGCACCATCAATAACTCCTGCAGGCAATCCGTTCAGGTCGGATGAATCCTCAATGATCAGTTTGAAATTTTTATTGGTCTCCGCCAGCAGGTTCTCACCGAAAGTCAGTGAAAGCATTGACAATTGGGTGTTGATCTTACGCAATATTTCCTTCTTATCTTCGGGCAGATTAGCACCCATCCGTTCAAAATCACGGTAATATTTCTCAGTTGCCCTGATTTGCTGGGAGTCCAATCCAGCTTCATGCCGTTTATCATATACGGCTTTGATGCGTGCAAACAGCTTTTCATTCAGGTAAATATCATCACGATGTTTGGACAGGAGCGGATTCACCTGCCTGGCAATGGCCTGCATCTGATCATTGGTGTTGGCTTCATTCAGGTTGAAGAACACCTTGCTGACCTTTGTAAGTAAGTTACCTGAGCGGTCGAAGGACAATATGGTATTTGCAAATGAAGGATCTTCATTAATATTGATCAAGGCCTCAATCTCAGCATTTTGCTGTTTCATTCCTTCAGTAAAGGCAGGCATGTAATGCGTGGTATCAATTTTATCAAAAGGAGGAACGCTAAACGGAGTGGTATACTCACCGAAAAATGGATTTTGCGTCATTTTCTCTTTTTTACAAGTGGTTAATAGCAACATGGCAAGGCCGGTAAAAATAAGGGTAATGTTTCTCATATTGATACTTATTAATTATTGCTTTTTTATGATACGATATGAGTTGCAAAATATCATGAAAAAAGAAATAAATCAATGACAAATTTCCTGCTGGCATCATTTTCGGTACAGGTAATGCTGTCAGGAATGCTGATGCCAAATACCCATTCCCAGGAAAAAAAGGGACAACTTTGGACGCCGGGAGCATCGGTAGCATAGGCCTTTACAGGCAGCAGCCCTGGAAGATCGCTTATACCATGCTATGGAGAAAAGAGGCGGAAGAATGGAAATTGTTTCACATGCATAATTCGTAGGAATAGTCTGAAATTTTTCACTAATCATCTCTGATTGTCCTGTACCGGCAGCACTCCGGCAAGGCCTCATATGCCTCATCATCCGCTTTCAACATTTCGGTATCATGCCCGGCACGGGCAATAGCCTTGTGGATAAGATCAGGATGAAGGCCGGAATCATTTATGGTTACTTCGATTTTTTTCGTTTCCAGGTCCCATATGGCAGCCGATACGCCTTTAACCGACATGGCTGCTTCTTCGATCCTGTCCTTGCACATGTCACAACTGCCTGAAACCTGAAAGGTAATAGCTGATGTGATGGCTTTGGATACCGGATTCATCATGCTGGGCTTGCCCTCCAGCTGTGCAGCAGCATCAACGCTGAAGGTACCTTCGGTAACTATTTCTTCCCCCTCCTTTAACCCATCCGTTACCACATAACTGTTGCCCAACATGGGGCCCAGACCGATCTCACGCATCTTGAAAACCGGTTCATCGGTACCGGTTATTTTTACATAAACTATGGATCGCTTGCCGGTCCACAATACCGCTGACCTGGGAATAACAAGCGCATTCCTGTATTCAGCCATTCCGGATGTTACAACTCCGGTCACTGACATTTCGGGCTTTAGCTTTCCTGATTTATTTCCCGTTTCAATGCGAACTTTGGCTACACGGGTTACCGGATCGATGACCGGGTCGATGAACGTAATTTTGCCTGAAAATCCTGTTCCTGGCAAGGCCTGAACCGTGAATTCCAGGTTGTCACCCACCTTCAGGAACTGAAGATCACTTTCATACGCATCGAACATAATCCACAATCTCGAAAGATCAGCCACCTCGAATAAAACAGTTCCCTGGCTCACATAATCACCGGTGTTAACACGCCTGGACATTACTATCCCGGAGGTATTCGATACCACTTCAACCTGGTTCCTGATTATGCCGGAACTTTCGATGGCTGATATCTGTGAATCGGGGAGTTTCCAAAGGCGAAGTTTCTCCCTGGCTGCCTCATATATTTCAGGGTGCGATTGTCGGGTTTTGACCGCTTCCAGCAATTCCTGCTGTGCCGTTATAAGTTCCGGAGAGTAAAGCAGAACCAGCGTTTGGCCCTGTTTTACCGTCTCACCCGTGAAATTCACCAGCAATTTTTCTATACGACCCGGAATATGGGCCACCTGACTTTGCAGCAGCCTTTCATCAGCTTGCACTTTCCCGTATAACCGTACTTCCTTCACTGGTTTCTGACGGGTAACCACCGATGTCATAATATTGGCCAGCTGAGCTGCATCTTTTGTAAGATGTACAGCAGCAGGATCCGTTTCAAAATTGCTTTGGTTCAGCGGGATCAGATCCATGGCGCAAATGGGGCATTTCCCGGGCGCAGACATGCGTATCTGGGGATGCATGGCACATGTCCAAACGGCTGTTTGTTCATCCTGCGTGGCATGATCATGATGATCAGTGGCCCGTTGTGTGGAATGAAATAACAGCCAACCCAGAAAAACTCCGCTGGCCACCAGGAAAATATATCGGATGTATTGGTTTGAAAATATCTTTTTCATATTGATTTTCGTTTATTGTTCTTGTTCTGATGCCATCAGCCTTTTCAGCCAGGCAATGGCGGTATTAAAATCAGCAATCGCTTCCACCTTTTTATAATCATAATCAAATGATTGCTGACGCATCCGCAGTATATCCTGGAGCTCGGAACCGGAGGCTGCAAAACTTTTTATCATAATTTCAAAAGACTTGCCGGACAGCATACGCTGGTTGGTATAAAGTGTGATCCGGCGCTGTGCATCCTGGTAAAACTGAACGGCCTGATAATATTCATTTCTCAGGTTGCTGACGGTTGCGATATAGCTTTGTGCGGCAGCAGCTTTTAACCGATCGGCTTCAGTTTGCATGGCCCTGTATTTCTTGCGGTAGATTGGCAGGGTAACAGCAACCATCGGCATAATCATGTCGTTGCCGTTCATTTCCGCAGTTGACATTTCATTTTTACTGACGACCGTATAATTCAAACCCAGCCCGATCATCGGATTACCCATTTGTTTCACCATTCTTTTCCGGGCCGAGAGAGACTGCTGTTCATATTGCAGCATTCCCAGCATCGGATTGTTTGCAAGCAGGCTATCCGATACCGCAGGTACGGGTATTTCCAGTGGTTCAGCAAATAAGGTATCAGGTAAAGAAACCGGAAAAATCTCCGACCTGTTCAGGATACTGTTGAATCGTGCAATAAGCGTGCTCTGCTGGTTTTTTAACAAAGCAATATTGTTTTCCAGTTCCCCGATCTCCATCTGAACCCGATAAAGATCTGTCAGTGAGGACGCACTGCCCGGAGAAGTCATGGAGCTCCCCTGCATGGCCGGTGGCATCGTATTGGAGGCAGGCTGTGCACTGCTTGCTGCATTGCCCCCCATGCCCTGCATACCCTCACCCGTGCCGGATGAGATTTGCAAACCACTTGAAATCAAAGTGCTACCTGATGATGAATTGACACTTCCCAAAGGAGCAGCCCTGAATTTTATGAGCGCAAGTCTTTCTATTGTCCGAAGAAGATCTATATTCTTTTCCGAAATAAGGATGTTCTGCCGGATCCTGTACAGGTCATACCAGGTGCGTTGCACATCGTATATTATCGCCAGTTGTGCTTCCCTGAATGATTCATATTTTGCATTAGCCATCAGGCTCATCTCGTCTTTGGCATTTCTGAGTGTTCCAAACCACGGGAACATTTGCATCAGCCGGAGATCAGCAACCTGTTTTCCATTGATAATTTCCATGGGGCTGATAAATACCCCCATGCTTAATTCAGGATCGGGCAAACTGCCAACCTGTGGAACCTTTTGTAATGCAGCCTGATATTCAAAGAATTTTTGTCTTACCACAGGATTATTTTCTACAGCCAGTTCAAGATAATAATGAAGAGAATCAGACTGGGCATAAACAGAAATAATTTGAAATAGATAGAAATAAATTGAAATAGATAGAAATAATTTGTTAGAGAGGAAAAAGGATCGTATTGGTTTGTTAAGGAGTTTATTAGTTTCAAACCAATAATGTAACGTACAAATATAATCATGTAGATATATTCTAAATCTTTTCATTTTTATTTCTTCCTTTTTGAGCAGTTACAGTAATAAAATTATTTAGCTTAACCTGTAGTTTTAAGGCTATTACTTTAGTTGAGCTGAATTCATCTTTTGTTATCCTTTCTCTTTCGGACATAAGCTCTAGCCAATGGTCAAAAGCTTCAAAATGAGAAGCTCTTGAATTATAGTAAAACCTCACTTTGTCAAGATAATGGAACCTCCCATATCCTTCAGCTATGTTAGCCCCAATCGAATCCACAGCCCTAAGAAATTGGTCTCCCATTAGCTTTTTGTCTTCAAAAGCCATTCTGGAATAAATTTTCCAGGCTGTTGCTGATAATTGACGAGCTAGCTGATACACTTCAAGGTTTTTCAATTCGATGTAGTTAGATTTTTCCATAACGCTATAAATTAAATGGTTAAAATCAAAACTATCTATTTTTATGCATTCTCCCCCATTATTACTACTTATTTCTATTCATTTCTTATTTCTATTTATTTCCCCTTCCCTCCAAATCGCCTGAAACAGCGGAACCACAAAAATGGTCATTACCTGTATGATCATGCCTCCGAATGTTGGAATGGCCATGGGCACCATGATATCGGCTCCCTTCCCTGTTGACGTAAGTACCGGCAGAAGTGCAATAATGGCAACAGCCGTAGTCATCATGGCCGGCCTTACCCGCTTTTTACCTGCTTCAATCACTGCTTCACGCACTTCATGTACAGTAGCGGGATGCCTGTCCTCAAACACCTGATGAATATATGTTCCCATGATTACCCCGTCGTTGGTCGCTATTCCGAAAAGGGCAATAAAGCCCACCCACACGGCAACACTCAGGTTAACCGGGTGCATCTGGAACATATCCCTCAGGTTGATACCGGCAATGGAGAAGTTCAGGAACCATTCCTGCCCGTACAGCCAGATCATGATAAAACCTCCGGCAAATGCCACAAAAACGCCTGAGAAATGTATAAATGAAGCAATTACCGTGTTGAACCGGAAGTATAGCAGAAGGAATATCAAGATCAGGCTGAGTGGAACAACTATGGCAAGCCTTTTTACGGCACGGACCTGATTTTCATAATTTCCGGTGAACTTGAAGGATACTCCTTCAGGAAGCAGAATTTCACCTGAAGTGATTTTATGTTGCAGGGCTTTATCAGCCTCTTTCACCACATCCACCTCCGCTTTACCCTCCACCTTGTCGAATATTACATAACCTACGAGGAAGGTATTTTCACTGCGGATCATCTGTGCACCCCTGTTATATTCAATTTCGGCAATTTCACCCAGGGGTATCTGAACGCCATTCATAGCAGGTATCAGGATTCGTTTCATATCTTCAGGATTATCCCTGAGCTCACGGGCATACCGTACCCTTATCGGGAAACGCTCACGCCCTTCGATGGAATTGCTCAATGACATCCCGCCAACGGCGACCTGCAGAATTTCCTGCGCATCACTGATGCTCATTCCATACCTGGCCATGGCTTCGCGGTTGAGTTTAATTTCAATATAGGGCGCACCCACCGCTCGATCATAGAACACCGATGACGGCTTCACTGAAGGAACCTCTTTCAAAGCCTTTTCAAACCTTATCCCTGCTTCTTCGATGCTGGCAAGATCGGGGCCATATACCTTTAATCCCATAGAAGCCCTCATACCGGTAGAAAGCATCACCAGACGGGTTTCAATCGGCTGCAGTTTTGGCGCAGAGGTCAGTCCGGGTATATTGGTCACCTTTACAATTTCGTTCCAGATATCGAGCGGTTTTTTTATTTGCATCCTCCATTGCCTGAAATACTCACCTTTGTTGTCGGGCACAAGACTATCTGCCGGTATGACCCTGAAGGTCTCTTTTAGGGGATTATATTTTGTTCCGCCTCTCAAAATGAAGCTACCTGTTCTGTCAACTTTGAAACGCCTGCGATGACCGTTCTCATCGAGGACATACTCCGAACGGTAATTGACGGTGTTTTCAAACATTTGCACCGGAGCAGGGTCAAGTGCTGAATTTACCCTGCCCCATTTGCCAACCGCAATTTCAACTTCCGGTATGGCAGCAAGTCTTTTATCCAGGATTTCGATATAATCCAGGTTTTTCTCAATACTGGAATGTGGCATACTGGTCGGCATTAATAAAAATGAACCTTCATTCAGCGAAGGCATGAATTCCTTGCCAGTATTGCGCCAGATCATTATTCCGAAAAACAGGGTCAAGGCCGGAAGCAACAAAAATTTCCATTTATTCCGCAGTACCCAGCGCATGATGGACTCATAATAATGAACCAGAGAGATCAGGGCCGTGAGAATCACGGCCACAATTCCGGCCACAAACAGAAAATTAACCAGGGCGCTGTTATGGGCTCCAAGGGGCAGCCATTCGGAAGAAAGGAAAAACAACGCAACCAGAACAGTGATAGCAATATTGATATAATTTGGAAATTCTTTGCGTACCTCTGGCCAGCGGTGATCCAGTAAATTGTTAATACCTATCGCGATCAGCGCCAATGCCGGCCATGCATGCCACACGATAATGAACACAATACCGGCTAGTACCAATGATCCGTTCCAGTACCGGCGAATCTTCCTTGTATCGAAACGTACATTGAAGAAAACATGTACCAGTGTTGGTAAAACCACAATACCCAGGATAAATGCCGACAACAAAGCAAAAGTCTTGGTAAAGGCAAGGGGACGAAAAAGCTTACCTTCAGCCGCCTGCAAGGCAAATACCGGAAGGAAGCTCACAATGGTGGTTGCTATTGAAGTGACCACAGCTGCCCGCACTTCTGTTGTAGCCTGATAGATTACCGTTAACAGTTTTTCCCCCCGGACACCCTTATTCTCAGGGTATTCCAGGTGACGCAATATGTTTTCCACATCCACGATCCCGATATCCACCATTACACCAATGGCAATGGCTATACCTGACAACGCCACAATATTGGCATCAACCCCGAATAGCCGCATCAGGATGAATGTCATCAGAACACCAATCGGCAAAAGTCCTGCAACAATAAGCGAAGCCCTCAGATTGAGAATCAATACGATAATTACCAGTATACTAATTAGAATTTCGTGAGTAAGCGCAGATTCAAGTGTACCCACCGTTTCCTTAATCAATCCCGTGCGGTCATAAAAAGGTACAATGGTCACTTTGGAAATGCTCCCGTCGGGTAGTGTTTTTTGGGGCAATCCTGATTCAATTTCTTTGATTTTGGCCTTGAT
>Ga0299915_10000521_pt1 | contig 28867 bp, 23 predicted proteins | sample RVTome_13_FD_200263 | JGI IMG/M metagenome (GOLD analysis project Ga0299915, IMG submission 200263) | Soil microbial communities from uranium-contaminated site in the Upper Colorado River Basin, Wyoming, United States - RVT92D227 (version 2) ...
CGAGATATTCGGCCGCTTTTTCGTCCATCCGTAAATCCATATAAACGACACCCATGAGGGCATTGGCCACATTGCTTTCAGGATACTTTTCCACTGCATCTGACCACAAGGTGTAACTGTTTTCCCAAATTTTATTTTGTTGAATGGTCATGAAGGAATAACACCCCAAGAGAAAAAGAAAAATTGCGGCTGAAAGCAATTTGAAGAAACCTTCAGAAAATCGTCTCGAAACGAGCGTATAGAATCGATCAAAACTGATTCCTAAAAGAAAGCAATACGAAAAAGAGGCAATAAAAAGATAGCGATCGGCGAGAAGAGTGCTGATCGGGATGATATTGAGATAAGGGAGTAAGGTCACCAAGAAAAAGAAGAAAGAAAAGAAAAGGACCTTCGTCTTCTTGAGGGACCAAAGGCATAAACCAATGAGCAAGAAAGCGGCCAAAACAACGAGGAACGTTTGAAGCGTCAGGAGAGGAAAGGGGACACGGATGGCATAAGCCGCTGAGTAGTTCATGGTGAATATGAGAAGTTTGATGTTGTAAAGGAGGACATAAAAACTGACGAGGAGATTATTGAAAAAAGTGCCTCCATGGTAGGCTTTTATCCCTCCAGCCTGGAGCATCACTCTAATCAATATGAAGGCAAAGATGAAGGAGATGGTCGCGGAAAGGGAAAAGAATACCCAATGCCTCTTCACAAAATCGATCCACCGGTTCCGTCTTAAAGCCATTTCGTAAACCAATAGGACCGCAGGAAAAACAATGGCAGAGGGTTTGGATAGCGTGGCAAGAAGAATCGAAAGAAGAACAAAAATGAAGAGAGTAGCCCTCTGCCTGCCTTCCTTTTCTCTCCCCATCAGATAGAGATAAAAAGCAAGAAAGAAGAAAAATCCCTGCAGGACCTCTTTCCGAGCGGCCAACCATGCGACCGCTTCCACATGTACAGGGTGAGCCGCAAAAAGAAGGGAACCAAAGAGTGCCACCCTTCGATGAGATGATTCTGATGCCTCTTTTCTTAGATGTGCTGAGAGCATTTGGAGAGAAAGGAAAACGGCCATACAGGTCAAAACATAGAAAAGGACGTTGGTAATGTGGTATCCTAATGAATTAAGTTCCCAAAAGTGATAATCTAGGGTATAGCTGAGTACGCGTATGGGCTGATAAGTAGCTCCTTTCTTGGGGGTAAAGATATTAAGAATATTCTCCCACCCAAGACTCCGGATTTCAGGATTGCTATAAATCATACCGTCATCCCAATTAGTAAATATGTTGCCTAAGGAATTTAGGTACAGGCTGACTGCCACAAAAAGGGGAAGGCAGAAAGCAAGGATACCCATACAGGTCGAACGAGAAATGTTGGGACTGCTGTTAAGAGGTGTGATCATCTCTTCCCAATCTTCCTGATGACGGCCTACCATCTAAAAACGTTCTCATCCAAAGTTCAAGATTGACCCATCGCCAGATGGCAAAACTGATATTTCTCTTACCCTCGCAGTGGCTGATAAATGCTTGTTTCAACTTTGGAACATCAAAATAGTCTCGCTCAGCAAATTCTTTGGAATTCAGGATCTCCTCGATTCCTTCTCTCAGAACGGTTCTAAACCAGATATCCTCTGGGGTCACAAATCCCATCTTATCCATCCTCTTTCTAATTTCTTCGGGGACAATTCCTCTCATCGAATCCCTGAGCACAACCTTTGTCACTCCTTGAAGGATCTTTTTCCTCAAGGGTAGATGAAAAGCATATTCCACCAACCGATAATCGAGGAAAGGAAGCCTGGTTTCAAGCGAGAACGCCATGGAGTTTCGATCCTCATATTGGAGGAGTGCAGGCAAAGAGGTATTTCTGAACTGATGGTAGAGATAATCATTCAACATATGGTTAAATTTCCTGGCTTTTGGAATCCTTCTGAAATAACCTTTAAAAAATTCCCTCTTCACCCAGTCATAATCTTGAGTGAACACCCCAAGAACCGAGGGGTTCATTAAAAATGGAAAGAGTGCGGAAGCGGTGCCTCCAAGGATTCTCTTCGCCGGAATAGGATGAATCTTTCGGTAGGTTTTCAGATCCTTAAAGAAACTTCTGATTTTGATCCTCCTCAGAAAATCCCCAAATAAGAAATAGAAGGAGGGGAGGTATCCGACCAACAGTTCGTCTCCTCCTTGTCCATCCAGAAGCACGGTCACCCCTTTCTCTTTCGCGAGTTTCATCACATTCCATTGGGCATACATACTGGTTGATCCGAAGGGTTCTTCCTGATGCCAGATCAAATGGGGAAGGTCCTTAAAGACGTTCTCAACCCGAGGGAAAACATAATGCTTCTCAGCTCCGGTCTGCGCGATGACCTTCTCAATGAAATCTCTCTCATCATAAAGCGGATTTTCAAAACACGATGAGAAGGTTTTTTGCCTTTCGCCAACAAGTTTCCGATCGATCGTCTGCTCATCAAACATGAGCTGATTGGCCATACAGACAATGGAGGAGGAATCCAATCCACCGCTCAAACAGGTCCCGATGGGGACATCGCTTCTCAGTCTTAACCGGATCGCATCCTGGAAGAGGTCAAAAAAGTTTTCTACATAATCATCCTGTCGAGAGAAATGAACTTCCTTCATGTCGATGTCCCAGTAAGAATGGACGATCAATTTGTTGCCTTGGAAAACGAGGTACTCTCCGGGCCTCAATTGGTAGATATTCTTGAAAAAGGTCTCCTGGGTATGGTCTCTCAGCCCCGCAAAAAGATAATCGGCAATGATCTGCTGATTAGGTTCAACCGAAAAGCCGTCGATTTCGAGTAGGGCCTTGATCTCAGAAGCGAAGCTGAATCTTTCTTCATCATAAAGATAGTAGAAAGGCTTCACCCCCGCCCTATCCCGGGAACAGAAAATCTGCTTTTCCCTGAGGTCTAAAATGGCAAAGGCCCACATTCCGTTGAAACGCTTCAGACATTCCTTCCCCCATTCTTCGTAGGAATGAAGAATGACTTCTGTGTCGGTCCGTGACCTAAACCGGTGTCCCAAGGATTCTAATTCTTTTCGGATTTCAAGGTAATTATAGACCTCGCCATTATAAACGATCCAGACTGATCCATCCTCATTGCCCATCGGTTGATGACCTGCTGGCGAGAGGTCGATGATCGATAAGCGTCTGTGTCCCAAGAATAGATGAACCGGTCTACGGAATTCATCGACCCTCATCCCTTGCACCTTGCTGTCTTTCCCAGTGAGAGGATAGGCTTGACCCAACTCGAAATCCACGGCTAGGAACCCTTCATCATCTCTTCCCCTATGGATAAGGATGTCCGCCATTTTCTTAATACCACCGGGCTCCGCCTTTTCCTTAAAACGGTATATCCCGACAATCCCGCACATCCGTTATCCCTTTATGCCCATTTGTTGGCTCAACAATATTTTTCGTACTTGATCAAGGCTGACGATACGGAGTATGAAGAGTAATGGAAAAAACAGTAAAATGAGAAGAAGTTTGAGGCCCATTTCTAACCATGAATTGGACCAGCCGAATCTCCCCCCCACAGTTGCCATCACAAAGGCGAATGAAAATATCCCTAGAGCAGCTCCAAATCGATAAGGAATAGGATAAAGCCTCTGAGAATAGTAAAAAACATATACAGGGACTATGAACTGAGCGATTAGTGTCGCTGCTGCTGAGCCTTCTTTTCCGAAGCGGGGGACAAGAATGAAATTTAATACAATGTTCAGACCTCCAGCAATCACCATCGCTATTCCATAAGGTTTGGTGGTCTTCATGATAGATGGTCCAATGGTAGCAATATAACCTAAACCAATCACAACATAATTGAATGACAAAATACTAACGATTCGGCTGGCACCCATATATGATTCTGTAGCAAAGAAAGATAGGATTTCAGTTGAAAACAGAGAGATCACTGTGCTGATCAGACAAGTGACCCAAAGATAGGCAAGAAGGACCTCTGCATAAACTTTTTTAGAGTCAGACTGTTTATGGATAGACATTGCAAAGGGGCCCCAGGCGAACTGGAAAGCGCCTGTTACAAGAGCGACGACATAGGCGACCGTACTTCCTACCTGGTAGACTCCAACTTCTGAAGTGGATAAGAACCCCCGTATGAAATAGCGGCTTGATAAATTGACAATGAAATAGGCGATGCCTGCAGGAACCATGGGTAGGGCATATTTCAACATCGCGGTCAGACGGGACCACTGGAACCTCCTAAAAGCTATCCAGTCGCCCAGCCAAAGGGCAGCCAGAGTCGTCCCGATTGCAAAGCTTATGGCCTGAGCGACATAAACTCCCGTCAGGCCCCAGCGCAAAAGAACGACCAAGGTTAACGTCAAAAGAAAATTGAAAAGGTTGGTACTGAGCGAAAAAAACAGAGCCGCCCAAGGACGGCGCTGCATGCGAAACCAATTCAAGATGACCATATTGAGGACTCCAAGAGGTAAGGTCATCGCAGCCAGACGGAAGTAAAATACTGCATCCTCCCGCCCTACCAGTACCCTCCCTAACCACGGACTGAGGAAAAAAACCAAACTGCCAAAGGCCAAGGAGATGCTGATCTGACACCAGGTCCATGAAGCTAAGGTCACTTTTCGTTCATGAAGATCTTCCGTGTCCCAGTACCAGCGGTGTGCTGAGTTATCCAGAGCCAACACAACAAAAATGGCAAGCAAGGCCATGGTGGTCGTCACGAGACTCAGGACGCCATAATCTTCCGGTGAGAAAACTCGGGTGTAGAAGGGAACGAGGAAAAACGATAAAAAGCTTGAAAGGACTCCTGATAACCCATAGACCAAGCTTTCCGAGGCAAGTTGTTTAAAATACATCATCATGGTCGGCATCTTCTCTGCTTTTCAATTAATTCTCTATAAATATCGATAAGCTGGTATGCCAATTTAAATGCATCGTGGTGTTTTTCGACATAGGCACGGCTACGCTTACCGATCTCATTCCTTAGATGTCCGTCATCGAGCAAAGGCTCGAGAACTTTTCCAATATTTTCTTGATTTGCATTCATAATCGGAAAATCCGATGGATAGCGATCGATCATGGAGGGTTTAATATAACACAGCACTGGCTTACCGAACGCCATGGCTTCTAGAGCGGCCATGCCATGGTTACCAACAACGAATTGATCAAGAAAAATATCAGCCCCTTGTATTTGTTGAAGGGTTTCCCGGCGAGAGATCCCCTGGATGAGGCGAAATTCAAAGAGATGCCTCTTTTTCAACTCATTGATGACCTTGATTACGGTGGGCGTCCCCTTGGCGACAGGAGCGGTCGGGGAATGGACGACCACAGGTCGGGAGATGTCTGGATCTGGATAAACGGGGCAATAGTCCGACACCACGATACGTTGCGCCACCGAATAAACTTGATGGGAGATATTTTTCTGAAGATAGGGGCGCATGCCGATGGACGCAATGCTCGCCATTCCAGATTCTGCAAATCTCTTTTGAAGCAATCTGGACCTTTCAAGGCTTTCAACCTGATATTCATATCCGTTGTGAAATGCATTCGCATAATATGGATTATCTCTAAATTCAACCTCTGGGATTCTGATATCTGACCCAAGCCACTCCACGACTCCTGGCTTATTTAGGGCTTTTACATATTTTAGGTCAATGCCCCAAGGCAATGCAGGGCTACCGAAATACCAATGAACGATATCCGCCCAAGCTACCTCTTTAAGATAGTGAAAAAGCCATTGAGAGTTTCTCCAGATCCAAGGAAAGGGCAAGCGAAAAGAGGGGAGACCGATGACCTTCAGACCATCGTCTGATTGAGAGGGGATGTTTACCCACATCAGCCCTCGCGCATCAACTCCTATATGGCGGAGTCCGCGAACCGTGTGCGATGGAATGGAAGCGATGTTAACCGGCAGATGTAAAATACGCAAGCTCTCTCACCTTTCATTAATTTTCTGTGCCGGGACACCCGCCCATACTTCATAGGAGGGGATCTCGCTGACCACCACCGCCCCTGCCCCAACAATTGCGCCCTCCCCTATCTTTGCCCCGGGTAAGATAACGGCGCCCGCGCCGATGTCACAACCATCACCTAACCTCACTTCAGCAAACTCCAGAGGCGAGAAATAGACAGGGATCTCCCGATCGATGTTTCGATGTTGAGAGGTCAGTATGGTTACTTTAGGACCAATACCGACAGCTCGTCCGATCCTTAGACCTCCTGCACTATGAAGAAAACACTGAGGGCCAATCCAGGTGTGATCTCCAATGATCATTCTGTTTCTATAATATCCATTTAACATCGTATAATGACCGATATACACATTATCCCCAATCTCAATATTTTCGGGATGAAACACCAAAACCCCCTTCTCGAAGACGACATTTTGGCCCAGCCTAGAAAAATCCTCGGGTTTAAAATCGCCCATTCCATGGCTTCTCTTTTCCTTAGTCGGCTCAATTTTCATCCCTGACCTCCCTGAGGGCTTCGACGACTTGTTGGATTTTCTTTCGTGGCATACGATTGTAGAAAGGCAAGGCCATGGTGCTTAAATAGAGCCTTGCTGCATTTGGATAATTCGAAGGCGTATAATGATATTTCCCCCTGTAATATCGCAGAAGATGGATCGCATAGGTGCCAACGGTTGCTTCAATCCCTTCTTTTTGCAGCCAATCCAAGATGGAATGGTTATCCTTCTTCTGGGACCGAATAACGAAGGCTTGCCAAGTCGTCATCGTTCCGGGTAACGTTTTTTGAAAGGAGATACCTGGGATACTTTTCAGAAGATCCATGTAATGCTCAGCCAACCTTCGGCGTTCATCGATTCTCATCTGGATCCCGTCCATTTGGCTGATCCCCAGGGCTGCCTCCAGTTCATTTAACCGATAGTTAAAACCGGCAAGGACGAAATCATACTCCGATCCCCTGGGTTGAACACCGTGATTCCTTAGACTGCGAATTCGTTCTGCCAGTCGATCATCGTCTGTCACCACCATTCCACCTTCTCCCGTGGTAATGATCTTACGAGGGTGGAAACTGAAGCAACCCAGAGTGCCGATGGAACCGCAACTCCTTCCCTTATATTTGGAACCCATGGCTCCAGCCGCGTCTTCGATTACTTTGAGTCCATAGGTCTTAGAGATCTTACAAATCCTATCCATCTCTGCAGGGTTGCCAAAGAGATGGACAGGAATGATGGCTTTCGTTTTTGGTGAAATGACTTCGATCATGCGGTCTGGATCGATGTTGAAAGTCTCTAAATCGACATCCACCAAGACAGGTTTGGCTCCGACCAACTCCACGACATTGGCTGTGGCAGGAAAGGTGTAAGCGGGAACTACGACTTCATCCCCTGGGCCGATGCCAAGAACGACCAAAGAAAGATGCAACGCAGCCGTGCCCGAACTGACAGCAATTCCATTTCTCACTCCAAGAAAATCGGCGACCTGTTCTTCAAATTGAGAGACATATTTCCCTTGGACCAGAAAGCCGCGATCCAAGACATCCTCAATGAAATCCATAAGGGATTGCTTATCCCCGAAGTAGGGTTTTGAAAGTCTAATCCTCATCCGATTTGGCCCTTTTGCCTGTACCATTCCACCGTTCTCCTGATCCCTTCATTGAGATCAATCTTCGGCTCAAACCCTAGCAACTCTGTCGCCTTCTCAATCCGAGGAATGCGGAGTTCCACATCCACATAGTTCTTCGGCACATGGAGGATCTGGGATTGGGAGCCTGCCAATTGAATCACTTTTTCCGCCAATCCCAAGATCGTAATGGTCCCCCTAGGATTCCCAATATTGAAAACTTCTCCAATGGCCTCTTTCTTTTCTAAACAGAGAAGGATGCCGTCGACCATATCGTCAATGTAACACCAAGATCTGATCTGGTCTCCTTCTCCGTGGATCAGGAGGGGTTCGTTGTTGATCGCACGGACCACGAACTGATGAATCGCCCCTTCTCCAATCTGTCCGGGACCATAGACGTTAAATGGCCGGAGGGTTACCGAAGGGAGACGGAACTGCTTATGATAGCTGTGAACGAGATGTTCCCCAGCCAACTTACTGACTGAGTAAGTCCATCGCGCCTCCCCCACGGGCTGTAAATTGGTGGAGGTCTTCTCGTCCACACGAAAGGCATTGATGCCAAACACTTCGCTCGTTGAAAAATTGATGAACCGTTCAATGCCTTCCAAAATCCCAATCTCCATAGCCGCTTTTAAAATATGATAAGTCCCAATCATGTTCACTTCCATGGTTTTCATCGGATTCTCGATGACGGTATCGATCCCAGCGATTGCGGCCATGTGAACAATCATATCCGTATCCCGAGGGATACTCTTCTTGAGAAACTCATAATCAACGACATCCCCCTGAACGCATTCCAAATTCGGATGACCCCACAGCCTCGATCTCCTCAGTGAATTGCGCGAAAGATTGTCATAGATGATAATGTGATGCTCCGGCAGGAGACGCTTGATTAAATGGGTGGCTATGAAGCCCGCGCCCCCTGTGATGAAAAACTTCTTACCGCGGGTCAACATCGGGCTGCTCCCTTGAGTTAGGTTTGCCACTGTTCCCTCTTTTGTCATTTATCTCTTGCTTCCATAGACTTGAAATTTTCACGCAAGTCTGAGCTCCATTTGTCTGCCCTCGTGGGTATCCTTAGAAATGAAGGATTTTCATTTTCTTGCCCCCGAAAAGGTCCCGGAGTCTCCGAATCTTCTTCTGGACGTCAAAACAGGTCGTAATGAGAATTCCATCCGGATCCAATAAGACTGCATCCTTGACATTGCCAACTTTGTGCCCAAAGAATGTTTTCGAGATAGTTTTATCATCGTCCTCCGCAATTCCTGCCAATTCGATTCCCACTCCCTGCAAAGATAGATAAGCCACTTCCATCTCCTCGCTGACACCATAGAAGACGATCCGCAATACCCCCTCGTTCCGAGCCTCCTGGAGTATCTTTGTAATCAGGTCTTTCAAGTAGCCATAATGTCTCGAATTGTATGAAACGATTTTGAGCATCAAATCACTTTTCTCCGTGAGCCCTTTCGGAGTAATGTAATAGCCTCTCCTCTGGTGGCCTGAGTCTTGTACGCGAATCCAGCCTTTCATGGTCATCTTCTTGAGGCAGGCGTTGGTGATCCCAAGGGCGATGCCACATTTATGGGATAGCTCCCGCTGAGACATAACGGGGTTAGTTTCCAGTTCATGGAGGAGTGTCAATTCCCTGATCTCTTTCGGAGGTTTAAGCAGATCGTGAGAAATCATTATAGTTTCTCGATATGGCTATAAATTGACCATTCCAAAACAAAACTGTTCATTTCGTGAACAACCCATCCAAAAAAATTTAATTTAACCTCTTGAAATCATATTGGTTATTAAGGAATCATGGTTGATGAAACTCCCTTAATATTAAGGCCTGAAACTAAGATGAGCAAACTCTATGCCAACCCCTCCAAGATCTCAGTGATCCTTTTCACCCTTAATTTCCAGTCGAATTTCTCCTGCGCTAATTCTCGACCCTTGAACCCCATTTCGATCCTCTTTTGAGGGGTTTCGATAAGCTCAATCAGTCCCTTCTCAATGCTTGTTACATCTTCAGGTTCGGTCAGCAGGCCTACTTCTTCAATTTCGATGAACTCCAACCCTTCAACTCTCGAAGCCAACACGGGCTTTCCACAGGCCATGTACTCAAAAAGCTTTATCGGAGAGTACCCGGAGGCCAATCGCCGTTTCAAAACAAGGCAGATATCCGAAATATTGATGTAAGGCGGGATTTTCTCATAATCGACCATGCCTGTAAAAATGAACCGGTCGGACATGCCTAAACTTTGAACCTGTGCTTGGAATTTTTCTTTCAAGACACCGCTGCCAATGATGAGAAACCGGATAGAGGGCAGCCTCTTTGTAAGTGATGGCGCAACCTGAATAAGATATTCCATCCCCTGCCAGGGTGCAAGGTTTCCCACAAAGGTCACGACAACCTCTTTCTCACCAATCCCTAACCTCTGCCGAAGGGCCTTGAGAATGGTTTCATCAGAAATCGTGCGAAATATTTCAGTATCGACTCCATTCTCCACTACCTCCACGATTTCCGGGTTACAGCGGAAATGGTCGACGAGATAGGACGCGATATGTGGAGTCACCGCTACAATCCGGTCAGCAGAGAACGCTGCCATCCATTCTGCCTTTTCGATGCAAAAGGTGAAGAGCCTGCGAAACATCGAGTGCCTTCTCAGTTTCTCTTCTTCATTTGCAATGCCGTTCATTTCAAAGACAAGTTTTTTTCTAAGAATGAGTCGAGGGAGGAAAGCCACCATCACCGTGTGAAAATCTCGGGCATAGATGATATCGTATTGCGAAAGATGGAGCATAATCTGCAGAAAGAGGAAAAGCGACGAAATGAGATAGGGTTGTCTTTTTATCCCAAGGAACCTCAGGGAAAGGACCGTTCCACGCTGTAGGTTATAAAAGCGATCCACCTCCGATTCATAACTGCTCGAAGCCCTGGCAATGAGTCCCACCTGGTTTCTGAGCTTCATCAACCCCTTCACAACTTCTTTGACATGGACGACCGATCCTTTATGCAGCGATAAATCCTCCAAGGTGATGTATAGGATTTTCATGGGTGCGACACTTAACCGCAAAGGCCCTCGTATATCCTTGCCGTTTTGCTGATGATGGTTTCCCAGTGGGCACTTTCTTGGACAACCTTCCGGTTCTTGTCAGAGACCTCTATCCTTCGCTCAGGACGTCGAATGGCCTCAATGATTTTCCTCGCGAGGATACCTTCGTCGTCGATGGGTACCAGAAATCCATTTTGTTTGTCCACGATCCATTCCCGATTCGATGGAATTTCCGTCACAATCGGAAAGGCTCCACATGCCATTGCCTCAAGTAAAGAGATTGATGTTCCATCATATAAAGAGGTTGAGACATAAATATCTGCTTCAGATAAGAGATTTGGCATCTCCTCATGGGGAATTCGTCCCAAGAATTGAATAGCTGAACCTATGTTTAACTCATTCGCTTTCTTTTCTAAATTTTCTCTTTCTGGTCCATCTCCGGCAATAACGAATCTGACCTTCGGCTCTTCTTTGAGGATCATTGGAATCGCTCGAAGCAACAGAGAAACATTGTAGATTGCCAAAAGATTTCGATTGCTTAAAATTGTCAATGGCTGGCGGTTCAAGTCCCTTCCTCGATTCCTTCTTGCTTCGAAGAAGGCTTCATCAACACCCATTGGGAATGTTGATATTTTTTCCCTATCAATGCCCAACCTTTCGATTTCCTTTTTCATCACCCAAGAAACACAGTTAAGATGCGTTGCCCTTTTACATACATGAACAAAGATTCTTTTGAGCAAAGAAGATCTGTCCATAGCCATCCTGAAGTCAGAACCATGGATTGTAACAATCAGAGGTTTTCTTAAAAGGTCTGCGACCAACGCGCCGATCAGCCCTGTTGGAATAGCCCAGTGGACATGGATCAACTGACATTGATGCCTCATGAAAGCGTAGAGCGTGAAGAAGAAACCCGTGATGTAATAAAGAATCATTCTCAGATACGGAATCTTATTATATTCGATTAACAGTCTATTCCCTGAAAAAAATGGAAAACGATAGATCTTTATTCCATTCTGCTCCTCAATATAGCGGCTCCCCTTATAAATTTTTGGGGTCACCACCGAGATTTCATATCCATCTTTCTGTAAGAAAGAAGCCATTTTCTTTACAAAAATCCCCCGATAAGATGAATCAAAATCAGGGTAAGCATTAGTAAGGAATAGAAGGGAGTTCTTTCGCATATCAAATCTGGACAAGCGTTAAGTGTTTAGGCAACCAGTTCGGACCTTGAGCTATGAAAATTAGTTTTAATTCATTCTATATCCAAAGACTTATGATCGAGCTCCGATCCTGTTGACCTTCACATAGGAGAATTATTTCTTTCGGCTTTTGAAAAAACTTTGCCCACAAATCGGGAAAGATTCAAACATTTGTCTTGGATTTTGAGAAACCGTACATCTTGTCTACTCAACATTTCCTTGAAAAGGTTTATAGATAGACCTGCAATAATATGAGTAAAAGGAAAGATCCAATAATAATATCTGGGGGTGTTATGGGGAAGTATTGATATGGGGATGACGACCAAAAATGCGAATATGGTCATTAAAAGCAGATCTCTCCTCCTGAAGATGTAATAAAATCCTACAACAAACATGATCAATTCCACAGGAACCTTAATGACATTGTAAAATGGGGAGTAACTGAAAAATATCATTCGGGTTGCAGTCGCGAACCTTTCGCTTACCGAAAGGAGGGCCACACCTTTGAAGGTTTCCTGGAACGTACGAAATGCTGACAACCTAACTTCAACCATCTTCCCTATCGCTTTGATGCCGGTATTTAGAAAAACAGGGTTTAAAACCATAGTAATTAGTAAGAAAGCGATGAGTCCAGTAATCAAACATTTCCAATCCTGTTTCGAGATTGAAAACTTATTCTTTATGAGGAAAATGGTCATCAACACAAACACTAACAGAATCCCATTCAGTTTTGTTAAAAAGGCCAAAGAAGATACGATAAAGCCAAGAACAAGGTAAATATTTTTTTGCAATTTCAAATACAATGCGCATAGTAGAATAAATAAGGTAAAAAAGAGCAATAGGATCGGATCTGCAAGGACCCGTATTGAATAGTAATTGTGAATGGGATTGCTAATGATTAAAGATGTGGAAACGAAAGCAGGTAGGACACCGTACAAAATCCTAACAAAAATGTAGATGAAAAGCAAAGATGAAAGGGCAAAAAGAAAGATGGTGGATCTTAGTGAATATATGATGACAGATAGGTTTGGGATTTTGTCTTTCACTAGGTCAAAATATGCGGGAAGCTTATCTACTGGAACACTATTCCAAAACCTTTTCACGTCCAGCGAATCAATCCTATATCCTCTGAGGAAAAGGGCTACGCCCACTATGTATTTGGCTAATGGCGGTTGGTCAAACGCCTCATAATCCTTCCAGTCCTGATGAAAAAGATCAAATCGCAGGAAATATAGATCAAAGTAATATCCAGTAAATATCCAAGCAAATTCATCAGGTTCAAGCCCGGGTGAATATTTACCTTTTTCTAGTACCTTCAATCCTCCCACGATGATGATCAGAATGAATATTAATTCGAAGCAACATTTAACATATTTTCTTTTCAACATAGGGTTTTAAAAGCTCCCCCCCTTGCTCCCCTCTTGATGCTCGTCCACCATAGAGATCACAAATTCCTTCCTTCTTAATGGTACCCATACGGTCCCCACCACGATCTTCGAATCTGTCTATTAAAGAGAACATAAAATAGTTTCCATTTAGGTGCTAAATAAATCGGGAAAGATTCAAGAATTTATCTTGAACTTTGAGCAACCCTACATCTTTCCTAAGCAACAATTCTTTGAAAAGGTTTAAAGACACCCCAGCAATAATATGCGTAAAAGGGAAGATCCAATAATAATATCTGGGGGTGTTATGGGGAAGTATTGATATGGGGATGACGACCAAAAATGCGATTATGGCTATTAAAAGCAGATCTCTCCTCCTGAAGATATAATAAACTCCTACAACAAACATGATCAATTCCACAGGAACCTTGATGACATTGTAAAATAGGGAGTAACTGAAAAATATCATTCGGGTTGCAGTGATGAACCTTTCGCTTATCGAAAGGAGAGCAACGTCCTTAAAAGTTTCCTGGTATACACGAAATGCTGAAAACCTGACTTCGACCATTTTCTCCATTGCACGGATGCCTGTATTTAGAAAAACGGGGTTTAAAAGTACAGTCATGAGTAAGAAGGCGATAAATCCTGTAATCACAAATTTCCAATCCTGTTTTGTGATGGAGAATTTATTCTTTATGAGGAAAATGATCATCAACACAAACACCAATAGAATTCCGTTCAGTTTTGTTAAGAACGCCAAAGAAGATACAATAAAGGCAAAAACAATGAAGATATGTTTTCGCGATTTCAAATATAAACCACATAATAGAATGAACAAGGCATAGAAGAACAATAGTATCGGCTCCGCTAGGATCCATATTGAAACGCGATTGTAAATGGGGCTGCTAATGATCAATGATGTGGAAACAAAAGCAGGTGGCACACCATACGAATTTCTAACGAAAAAATAAATCAATAGCAAAGACGAAAGAGCAAATATGAACATGACAGACCTTGCTGATGGTATCACAACGGCTGGGTTTGGGATTTTGTCCTTTACTAAGTCAAAATATCTTGGAAACTCAGTTATGGGAATATTATTCCAAAACTTTTTCGGGTCAAGGGAATCAATTGTATACCCTTTAAGGAAAAGAGATCCGCCCACGATATATTTTGCTAATGGCGGGTGATCGAACGCCTCATAGTCATTCCAGTCCGGGTGAAAAAGATCAAAGCGCAGAAAATATAGATTAAAGTAATATCCAGTAAATATCCAAGCAATCTCGTCAGCATCATGTATGCGTGCGTATTTTCTATTTTCAAGTACCTTCAATCCTCCCACGATAATGATGAGAACAAACATTACTTCGAAGCAAATTCTAAGATATTTTCTTTTCAACATAGGGTTTTAAAAGCTCCCCCCCCTTGCTCCCCTCTTGATGCTCGTCCACCATAGAGATCACAAATTCCTTCCTTCTTAATGGTACCCATACAGTTTTTACTAATTTCTAGGATCTATATGCTGAGAAGAGAGTAAAATGGTTTCCAATTTAGGTGCTAAATAAAATATGTAAACCCTTTTATAGTCTGATGAATACCTATTCTGGCTTCGGAACCATTGCTATTGCCCTTAGTCATCTAAGTGTTTTATCTCTTTTCTTAACTCAAGATTCTCCTTTTGAATGCGGAGAATCTCCCTACGAAGCGAAACGATCTGGATCGCAATAAATCCGAACGAGAGTATCTGAATTCCTCCCAAAATTAATAGAATAGCAAATGTGATTAATGGCCTTCCTGGAGTTAGCCCACCGGTAAATCTTAGATAAGCGATATAAATTCCGATTAAAAACCCTGTGCCGAGGGTCAAGAAACCAAGAAAACCAAACACAATCATTGGTTTCTCGAAAACAGAGAATACGAGATGAGAGATCGCCGTCTTTTTAAACTTGAATTTTGACCGCCCCTTCTTTCTTCCTTTAAGAGCCACGGGGACTTCTTTAATCCGGAAGCCCAGAGCCATTGCCTTGGAAAGGATTTCGAGGTGTATCTCTTTGCCATCGGATTCGAGTTCGATGGAATCGAGGACATGTTTCCGGTAGGCGCGGAAGATTCCGGTGGAAGTGTAGATCCTGTTGGGGAGAGCCAATCGAAGGATTTTATTTCCCAATTTACTGATCCATAAACGAAGGAACGGGATATCTTGAACCCCTCCCCCCGGCATATATGGAGAGGCAAGCACCAAATCGACGTTTTCTCCTGTCCTCAGGGCTTGAACCAAATCGAGGATAAAACGAGGATCGTAACTCAGGTCCGCATCGATGGAGACGATGATCTCGCCTCTGGATTTCTGAAACCCCTTTCTCAAGGCCATTCCACGGCCCATGTTCTTTGAATAAGAAACGACTCTTATCTTCTCATTCTGAGATTCCATCCTCTTCAATATTTCTAAGGTATTGTCAATGCTCCCATCATTTACTGGAATGATTTCATAATCCCCCTGAAAAGAGGCCAGTACCTCTCCAACCCGTTTCAGCGTCGTTTCGACGTTCTCCGCTTCATTGAACATGGGAATAACGATGGAAAGGTCCATTTTTCCAACCATAAGCGTATTATTTTATTAAGAGATAAAAAAAGCAAGATAAATGTAATTATCTTGCTTTCTGTTCAATTGCTGCTTTTCTGACCAAAAACCTATTTACTCCATTTGCATCTTCGGTCTGGATAAACAAACCCGGCTTGATCCGCTTTCACACCATCTTGGTTTATCGATAGCCAACCGTCACTTGATTGCCTCGCCGTGCTGGGAGTAGCGGTTCCGGTATACGTCGCTGTCGTCGCAACCATTGTTATCGCATAGTCTCCAGCCGTAGCCGCCGGTGCCCCCCAAGTAGTTCGAAGTGCTGCTATATCGGCTTCATAGCTTCCCCTCTCGGCTCTCCGCATCTCTTGGGCTGCCCTCAATTGTTCTAACGCTGTTTTGGCATCGGCTCGTCGTGCCCTCTCCATGTAACCGGAATACATGGGGACCGCAACGGCTGCAAGAACTCCAACGATAACAATCACGATGAGGAGCTCAATCAGGGTTAGCCCTCTGATTGATTTCCTCCTCCGGATTCTAAACATCTGCATAATAACTCTCCTTATTTTCGGGGAATCAATAATAAACCTGGGACTGCGGCCATCGAACGAGCTCTCCCTTTGCCACCTTCAACGATTGCCCATTCCTGCCTAAGTGTCAATAGCTCATCCGCGGACGATAGGCCACAGGAACTGTTCCACCCCACACCCAATTGATTGCACCATTTGTCGTTGTAGAAGGACTTAATGTAAAAGTTTGACCGTCTACAGTACTCTCACCCGTGCCTTGAACTGAAAACGTGATTAATCCGTCAGCGCCAACATTAACCGGGGACACGATGTAATTGATCCCTTCAGGCACACCCACACCCAATGAACTTTTGACCACAGCAGCACCACTCATGGTACCCGGCCATCTCCCCTCTTCCTGATAATACGCCGCCAGAGCGCTCGACACATTGCTCATACTGTTTGTTACCTCTGCGAGCTTTGCTTTAACTGTCTGAGCCCGGTAAATCGGGACAGCAATGCTTGCCAGGATACCGATGATGGCAATGACGATCAACAACTCAATCAATGTAAAGCCTAATTGCGTTCTCTTCCCTAACATCATTTAAAGTTCATTGGCCCTTTCATCATAAACCCTATAGAGAGGGATGACAAGGGAAACAAGAATTGCAATGACTGCCATAACAACCAAAAGTTCAATCACGGTGAAACCTTTTTCGTTCAAGAAAGTTGGCACTTTTCCTAGGTGGGAAAATATCCTAGTTAAATTTCAAATTTGACTTCAATTCAACATAGAGCTCTGGGCAATCCTTGCCTTTTTCTAACTACATCAGCAAGGACTGCCCATCTCTACCCAAAATTCAAACCATTACTTCTTTGGAAGATAAGTTGGGGGAACTGTTCCGCTCCAAACCCAATTGATCGCACCACTCGTAGTTGTAGAAGGAGACATTACCAAATTTTGACCATCCACACTACTTTCACCTGTGGCTTGAATTGAAAAGGTGATTACTCCATTGGCAGCGCCAATAAGAACCGGGGACACGATGTATTTGACCCCTTCAGGCACTGCCACACCCAATGAAGATTTGATTACAACAGCACCACTCATTGCGCCTGGAAACCTGCCCTCTTCCTGAAAATAGGCTCCTACAGCACTTGATACGTTGCTCATACTATTTGACACTTCTGTCAGTTTTGCTTTAACTGTCTGGGCCCTGTACATCGGGATGGCAATGGCTGCCAGGATACCGATGATGGCAATAACAATCAACAACTCGATCAATGTAAAACCTTTCTGTCCTCTCTTTCTTAACATAATTCAAACCTCCTTTAATGAACTTTGTGCCCTTTAGACTTACGCTTAATTTTAAAAAATCATTAGCCTCATTCGTTTCAAAAACCTAAAAACCTCTCACCTCTCTTTTTTCTTAATCACCTCCTTCGATTGAATTCGTTAGCATTGATAGAGCATAATCCGTGCCAATTTGACATTTCTTCCTAGGGATTCCCCTAATTTATATAACTAATCGATATTCTTAAGATTTATATTTCACCAAACATTGGTGAACCCCTGTCAATATATACTAATGAGCTCACAAAATCAATTTAAATTTCCACTTTTTGTCTTTCTGATGACAATTTTTGGTAATATTTAGAAATGTATGCTCTGTTTCGCGGAAAAGATACGTTTATCCCTATGAAATTCTATTGCTTTAAAAATTTCTAAAATTGCGATTCATTGACCATTAAAATTGCATATGGTAAAAACTAAGTCGATGAACAAAACGAGTCACGACATTGAAAAGCGAGTGGAAGGGTTTCACTGGTGGTTTTCGGTGAGAAGAAAACTCCTTAGGTCGATCTTACCTTCCCTTCCCCTCCCTCTGGACCCTCTTGCACTCGATATCGGGTGCGGAACCGGATCGAACCTTAAGTTGTTAAGAGCAGAAGGACTTAGCGTCATAGGGTTGGATCATTCTCTTTATGCACTGTCGCTTGCTAAAATGAACACCCAGCACCCTTTCATCAATGGCGATTTAAGCAGGTTGCCAATTCGCCCTGAGTGTATTGGCTTAATTATTGCAATGGATATTTTTGAACATTTGGAGGATGACCGGAGCGGAATCCACGAATGTTTTCAGGCTCTTAAAAAAGGAGGAATCCTCATATTGACAGTCCCAGCCTTTAAGTGGCTATGGGGAATTCAGGATTTGGTGACGCGACATAAGAGAAGATATAAAAGAAAGGAAATACTGAATCTACTGACTCTGGAAGGCTTCGAAGTCTTGAAATCGTCCTACTTCAATTTTTTCCTATTCTTCCCCATCCTTCTTGTTAGACGAATAACCCATGTCCTTGGGCTCAAAATCAGGTCAGAAAACGAAATAAACTCGCCGCTTTTGAATTCACTTCTTGAGAGAATCTTTTCACTTGAACCCTATCTGCTCAAATATTTCCGTTTCCCCTTTGGTGTTTCTATTTTTTGCATCGCGAGAAAAAAGTGAGACCTTTTAGAGAAAATGAAATTTTCAGAATGCAATCATAAAAACAGGAAAGAACTTTTAATCCTCATTTTTTGCCTGCTCATTGGTTTTTCCTTGAGGTATTACACTTTCGACCATAAGTCACTCTGGATTGATGAAGTTCATACCTTCAATGATTCAAGGGAAGGGATTGAAGGTCACATAAAATATTTCAAAGAGCATCCGTCTGACTTCCTTCATCCTCCCCTTTTCTATCTCCTAACCCACCTATTCTACCCATTTCAAAAGCCAGAGAGAGACCTGCGTATCTTCCCCCTCGTCTTCGGAATCTTGTCAATACCGATGATCTATTTTCTCGCGAAGCTATTTTTACCTTGTATTGCTTTTCCATGTGCCCTCTCTTTGGCCCTGATGACCTATCATATCAGTTTTTCTCAGGATGGCCGTTCCTACTCACTGCTTATGTTTCTCGGAATGGTGGGCCTTTACTTTTTCGTTCAGCACTTAAAAACATCTAAGAAAGGGGATTTGTTTCTGGCTGCTCTCTTTTTCGGTATCTTGTTCTATACGAGTTATACTTCTATCCCATTCATTGTCTTCTGCCAAATCCTCTGGTTTTATCAGTTCGTTGAAAACAAGACACCTAACCTTTCATCCTTCTTAATCCTGAATGGAATCGTCTTTCTCCTCTGCGTTCCTTGGATAATTTTTATAGCAATTAATTACACGCGGCAACCAATTTTAGATGAGGTTTTTAGAGTAGAAGTTGGCTCGTTCTGGGACATTATTTGGGGGACATTTAGCGACTGGGCCCCCTTTGCACCTCTTACCGCTATTTCTATAATATTGTTATTTCTTTTCCCTATCTTCTCAAAAAATCGGAAAAACACCCTCATCCTCGTGACATTAATTTTTTCTCCTATTTTCGGACTCTATCTATTTTACAAAATCTTCGATATTAATCATTACTTCACCTCTCGATACGTGATTAATTTTCTTCCTTTCTTCCTTATCTCAATCTTTCTTTCACTTAATGCCTTTGAGGCTAAATTATTAGATAGGTGGAAAAGAATTCTTCGATTTACGTTGCTCTTCCTCATTCTTTTTATTGCATCCAATGTTATCATCCTTCCCTTATATTATCGGTCCGAGAAACAGGATTTCAGGGGTTTGGTATCTTATTTGGAGGGTCAACTCCAAGATGGGGATAATATTTTTGTTAAATCGCTAGTTTATATCCCTGGAATGCTCCATTATTTGAGAGTATATCCGGGATCACGGCATTATGATTTCCCAGTGTGGGTGGATGATTCAGGATATGAAATATTGGCTAAGGTTACGCTTATTGGCCCAAATAAGAAATTTACCATCCATTATTCAAGCTTGGGTTATTTTCGATATTTAGTAGATGGCGGTCGGTTGTGGATAATCACAGGAAAAACAGATCTTAACGAAACTAAGAAATGCTCCGCCTGTTTTCTCAAAGGATATTTTGATGGAACATTTTGTAATTTTAGAAGATTCCCAAGCGATGCCTCTATGTATCTTTTCCTTCGAGATCCCGAATCGCCGAATGAAAGAGGAATTAGAAGGCCCTTCGAGTGAAGGAAAGTGAGACAATTTGAAAGCCATCCGTATCCAAATTTTAAATGTCACAAAGCGAAGAGGATGGTTAATTGTTATTTCTTGCCTACTCATTGGTTTCGCCTTGAGATTCTACACCTTTGACCAAAAATCCCTTTGGTTGGACGAAATTCACACGTTCAATGATTCGAGGTATAGTATAAAGGACCATTTAAAATTCTATAAAGAGGAACCAACTTACCTTCATCCTCCCCTGTTTTTTGTTCTAACCCATTTATTCTATCCATTTCCAAAACCAGAAAGAGACCTACGTATCATCCCTCTAATCTTTGGGAGCCTTTCAATTCCGATGTTCTATCTCCTTTCAAGGTTGTTCTCTCATGAGATAGCGGTTCCCTGTACCCTCTCTCTGACTTTCATGGTTTATCACATTAGTCTTTCACAGGATGGGCGGTTTTATTCATGGCTCATGTTTATCGGCATCTTAGTTCTTTATTGTTTTATGAAGCACCTGCACACCCTAAAAAAAATTTACTTGATTTTTACCGCTATTTTTGTCGCCATCCTATTCTATTCAAGTTACAGCTCTATTCCATTTATTGTATCATTACAAATTCTTTGGTTCTATGGTGTGGATGAAGACGTTAAAAAAGCAACATTTTCTTCCTTCTTGATCCTCATTGCCCTCATATCTCTTTTGTGTTTTCCGTGGATAACTTATCTGTTCATAAATTATAAAGGGCAACCTATGATGGACCCTCTCCATACGGAGGGGACCGGCACTTTTTGGAGCATCCTGTATTGGATATTGCACGATTGGGTACTCCATGTGCCCCTAATCATTGCTTCATTGATTCTCTTAGCCCTTTTACCTTTCTTCTCACAAAATAAAAAAAATGTCTTTTCTCTCTTAGCAGTCTGGTTTCTTCCAATAGGTGGAGTTTATCTAATTTGTAAAGTGGTAAATATTTTTCATTTTATCACTTCTAGATATTTTATTAATCTCCTCCCCTTATTTCTTATATCAATTTACCTATCACTCACCACGGTTGAATCCAAATTTGAAAGATTTAAACACAACAGGAGTTTGACAATTCTTTTTGTAATATTTCTTATCGCGTCCAATTTAATTATCCTCCCCCTTTATTATCAATCCGGGAAACAAGACTTCAGCAGATTAGTCGTCTTTTTAAAAAGTCACCTTAAAGAAGGGGATAAGGTTTTCGTTACCTCACACGGATATATTCCAGGAATACTTCATTATCTTAGGGTATACCCTGAAGGGAGACATTATGTTTTCCCTGTTCGAAGGGATGATGAAAATAAGATTGAATTCCTAGTCCCCTTTGTTCATCAAAACAGAAGGTTTAACATCTATCATTCGAAAAACTGCTGTACTCAATATGTCTTAGATAAAACTCGGCTGTGGATTGTTGCAGAAAAACAATCGGCGAAGGAAATGAGAAAACTTTCTCCCTTGATTATGAAGGGCTATTTTGACGGGAGCTTCCTTAATTTTACAAAATTTCCTGAGGACGGCTCCATGTATCTTTTTCTGTGGGATCCCACATCGCAAGGAGAAAAGGAAACTGATTTGCCGATCGAATGATGTTCAAAAAGAGATAAATTATTTCGTTAAAGTTATAAGACATTGAGATAATCAAATGACCTTCAATTATCCATATTTGAATGATGAAAAACAAAAAGAATTAATAATCCTTATCCTCTGCTTCCTCATTGGATTTGCTTTAAGGTTCTATACTTTCGATCAAAAATCTCTTTGGATAGACGAAATCCATACGTTTAACGACTCCAGATATAGTTTGGAGGACCAGTTGAAATTTTATAAAGAGAATCCAACTTACCTTCATCCTCCGCTATTTTTTGTGCTCACTCACTTATTTCATCCTTTTTCAAAACCGGAAAGAGACCTTCGTATCATCCCTTTGATCTTTGGGACGTTATCTATCCCAATGATTTATTTGCTTGCAAGATCATTCTCAAATAGCATCGCCCTTCCCTGTACCCTTTCGTTGACGTTCATGGTCTATCATATCTATTTTTCCCAGGAGGGGCGTTCCTATTCGATGCTGATGTTCTTTGGAATTTCGGCTCTCTACTTTTTTATGCAACACTTGAAAACATTAAAAAGAAGGTACTTATTTCTTGTTGCCCTCTTTTTTGGCATCTTATTTTATACAAGTTACAGTTCCATCCCTTTTATTGTCTTTTCACAAATTCTCTGGTTTTACAAGATCAGAGAAGATGATCAAAAATCCTTTATCTCTTCTTTCCTCATTTTAAATAGTCTTTTATTTCTTTTAGTTTCGCCTTCGATCCTTTTCTTAGTATCAAATTATAGAGGAGACCCTCTGATGGACCCTCATCACACTGAAGACCTTGGTTCTCTTTGGACCATTGTATATTGGGTGCTTCATGACTGGGTCTCTAATTTACCCCTAATCATTGTTTCAACCATCTTATTAATTCTATTCCCCTTCTTTTTTGAAAGGAAGAGAAATGCCCTCTTCTTTTTGGCTGTTTTCATTTTACCAATTATCTCACTCTATCTATTCTGTAGATTACTTAAGGTTACACATTTTTTCAGTTCGAAATATTTCATCCTTTTTCTTCCTCTCTTTTTTATTTCGATCTATCTTTCACTTCATACGATAGAATGTAGATTTAAAAGAGTAACAAAATTCATACGATTAAAAGTTCTTTTTGTCATTTTTTTGATCGCATCCAATTTGATAATTCTTCCTGTTTATTATCGCTCTGAAAAACAGAATTTCAGAGGATTGGTGACCTACCTAAAGGGTCAACTTCAAGAGGGAGATCATGTTTTTATTGGAATGAAGGCATATCTTCTTGGAGTGCTTCATTACTTTGGAGCCCATCCAAAAGGCAGACACCATGTTATTCTCTACTCAATGGATCCTGAAAAAGGGATGGAATATAGATTACGCTCCGATGTTCAAAACAGCATCATTAATATTTACCATTCTACGAATTGCTGCGCCCAATACGCTGCGGATGGACACCGGGTATGGATCGTTGTATCAAAAATGACTGCAAAAAAGCTGGAAAAAGATTCTCCTTGTGTGTTCAAAGGATATTTTGATGGAAGCGTTGCCAATTTCAGACATTTTCCTTCCGATGGGTCTATGTATTTGTTCCTTTGGGACCCTCAATCGGCCAAAGAGAAGGGAATTGATATACTAATTGAATGATGAATCATTGAGATAAAATTCTAAGTTATTTTGTGGGTTGCCAGTTTCCGAGAATTAATTTAGGACCAATGAGTAAGATATTAATTTTGTCAATATTACTATTTTTCTAAATGAGTGAAATCATTCCAGTGAGAACCAATTTCTTAAGGTGCGATAACACCAAACTTAAGGAATTACTTATCCTTATTCTTTTACTACTCATTGGATTCACTTTGAGATTTTACACCTTTGATCAGAAATCACTCTGGATCGACGAAATCTATACCTTCAATGATTCACGGGATGATCTTAAGGGTCAATTGAAATTTTATAGTGAAAACCCAACTTTCCTTCATCCCCCCCTCTTCTTTGTTCTCACTCATTTGTTCCATCCTTTTACCAAACCAGAAAGAGACCTACGTATCATTCCTCTGATCTTCGGAACGTTATCGATACCCATGATCTATTTTCTCTCGAGATTGTTTTCTCCTAATATTGCTTTGCCTTGTACCCTCTCTCTGACTTTCATGGTCTATCATATTAGCCTCTCGCAGGATGGGCGTTCCTACTCTATTCTGATGTTTCTTGGAATGGTTAGCCTTTATTTTTTTGTGAAGCATCTCAAAAAAAGAAAAAAAAGGTATATGGTCCTTGTTGCGCTTTTTTTCGCCATCTTATTCCATTCGAGTTACAGCTCGATTCCGTTCATTGCTCTATCCCAGATTCTCTGGTTCTCCCCGATAACCAAAGCTCAGAGAAAATCTCGCCTATCTTCTTTTGTAATCCTAAATAGTATGATTCTTCTATTATGCATCCCTTGGATTCTTTTTGTAGTTCTAAACTACAAGGGGCAACCTTTTATGGAGCCCTATCAAACCCGAGTTCCTATTGTTTCTTGGAGTATCGTATATGGGGTCTTTCACGATTGGGTACCTCATTTCCCCCTAATGATCACTTCGGCTATCGTTTTAATTCTTTTTCCATTTGTTTCAAACAATACTAAAGATGCCCTTATTCTCTTAGCAGTCCTTTCCGTTCCTATTGGAGGATTGTTTCTATTTTGTAAGTTGCTGAATATTAATCATTTCATCACCTCCAGGTATTTTATCAATTTTCTCCCTCTCTTTTTCATCACGATATATCTATCACTCAATTCCATCGAAGTTAACTTTGAAAGATTAAAAAGGTTCATGCGCCTAAAAGTCCTTTTCGTTATCCTTTTTGTCGCATCAAATCTGGTAATCCTTCCCCTCTATTACCGATCTGAGAAACAAGATTTCAGAGGATTGGTGACATATCTAAAAGATCAACTTCGAGAGGGAGATAAGATTGTCGACGGAGAGATGGGGTATATGCCCGGGATCCTACATTATTTTGGAGTATATCCACAAGGCAGACATTATAGTATCCCTTTGGGGAAAGTTTCGGAAAAAGAAATCGAATTGAGAAAATCCTTTGTATATAAGAATAGGGTATTTACCATTTATACTTCAACAAGTTGCTGTGCCCAATACATTACAGACGGAAGCCGATTATGGATTGCTGTAGAAAAATGGAAGGCAAAAGAGCTGAAGCAAGATCCTCGCTTTATCCTAAGAGGTTATTTTGACGGCAGTTTTCTCAATTTCGACAGATTCCCTAAAGATGCCTCCATGTATCTCTTTCTCTGGGATCCCTTATCACCGGATGAGAAAGGGATTGAGATGCCGATTGAATAGAATTCAATAAAAGATCTTTGTATGGCTTCAGGAGACTAAAGCTGGGGTTTCGTCCCAATAGCGGTCCAACTGTAGGCATGGCGGTGGTGAACTTTGACGTCCTTAAAATTTCCATCCAATAGCAATTTTTCTGCTTCAGGACGAGTATAGTATTTCGCAAAAGATGGATTGAGTTGATCGTAGATCACCAGTCTTCGTTTCTGAGGGGACATCTTTTCAAATACCGCAAGCAAATATCCTCTCAAGGGCAAAGGACATAGGTGACACAATTTCATATAGAACACGAGGGGCCAATACATCATTTCAACCAAAGAAGTTAGCATCATGTGAGGTAAGTGTTTGGCAAACATTCTCAAGAGGGTTAGAAACGTGAGATAAAGACTATTCCCTTCTTTGCCGTAGACCCAGACGAAAAAGTGGCCTCCCGGACGTAATGCTTTAAAGGCTGCTTCAACCACTGGGGTCGGATCCTGAATATGGTGTAGAACCCCGATCGAGAAAACATAATCCAGATCCCCAAAGGCAGGTAATTGATCTCCTGTTATTTTGAGACATGTCACCTTATCGGGTTGCCTAATATTTTCCCACAAAACATCGAAAGCTTCAGAGGGTTCTGAGGCGATAATATCCTCAGCGCCTGCTTCAAGCAACATGTTAACAATTCTTCCTGTCCCACTCCCGATCTCTGCAACTTTGCAACCTTTTAGCTCATCAGGTTTCAGAAATGGCGAAAGAATGTCTGAAAACAACTCAAGAGAACCGTAATAACCTTCGTTATCACGATATCGAACCCACTGCTCTCCGAAATCCTGAATGGTTTGATTTTTGGAAACGGTCGTTCTCCTCACAAGACGATCTTATCCTATCATGGCTCTTCTATGTTCCCTCCCATCTTAATGATTACAGTGGATGATAACGATTCACCCAGAGTTCCCACACGAGAAGGGTCCAGAGTTGTTTTCGATTATCCTTCTTGTTGGCAAGATGATCCCGGAGAAGACAAGTGACATAATCAGGATTGAGAAACCCTTCCTGTTTGATTCGGTCGTAAGAAAGCAGATCCCCGAACAATTCTCTCAATGGTCCCTTCACCCATTTTGCTATAGGGACACCAAATCCTTTCTTTTTCCTATTGATAACCTCCTTCGGAAGGAAATCTTTCATCACCTTTTTCAAAAGATACTTTGAAGTGAATCGTCTCAATTTCAATGAAGATGGAAGGTTCATGACGAATTCCACCAGTTCATAATCGAGGAAGGGCGCCCTCACTTCCAACGAACACGCCATGCTGGCCCGGTCCACTTTGACAAGGATGTCGTCTTGGAGATAGAGCTTCAGGTCCAAGTATTGCAGCAAGGTGGTTTTATCCTCCATGGGGAACCCCTTTTGGTAACCATCGACATCTTCCATGATTTGAACTGGATCAACGTGAGAGCATAATTCAGGAGGCAAGACTCTCTTCAGCTCCGGAAATGAAAAAGACCCGAGCCAGATAAAGTTGCGGATGCCTTCGGGATAACCAATGCCGGAAAGAAATGTTTTTACTTTAAAATCAAAACTAATATTATTATCGGAAACAGGAAGCAAATTCCCCAAAAAGCTGAGAATTGGACGTGAATGGGTTAGAAAAAACTCATACTGCCTCGCCATTTGATGTGCCAGGTAGGTGGGATATCCGGCAAAAAGCTCATCTCCTCCATCTCCGCCAAGGGCAACAGTCACATGTTGACGGGTAAATTTCGAGAGAAGATAGGTTGGTAAGATAGACGCATCTGCCATGGGTTCATCTAAAATGTCAGGTAACTGGGGCACCAGATGAAGGAGATCCGCTGGTTTCATGACCTGCTGGTGATGGTCTGTTTTCAGATATTTCGATGCGAAAGAGGCATAGGTCGATTCATCGAAAGAGGGATCTTCAAAACCAATAGAAAATGTTCTTACCTTCCCGGGAACCTCTTCCTGAGCAAAAGCGGTAATCGCACTCGAATCGATTCCTCCACTTAAGAAAACTCCCAATGGAACATCACTGATGAGCCTCCTTCTAACGGATTGTCTTAAAAGTTCCACCATCTTCACTTCAATTTCGCCCTCTGACAATTGTTCTGCTATCTTTCCCGAATCGAAAGGGGACCAGAATTCAATCACTCTTATCCCATTCTTTTCCAAAATGAGATAGGAAGCAGGAGGAAGTTTATTAGCCTCCTTAAAGATCGTATGAGGGTTCGGGATATATTCAAAGAAAAGATACTTCGTAAAAGAAAGTGGATTGATCTGTCTTGAGAAATTGGGATAAGCGATAAGGGCTTTCAGTTCTGACGCAAAAAGAAAATTCCCTTTGACGAAACTATAAAAGAGAGGTTTCTTCCCCAACCGGTCTCTCGCAAGGAGGAGTCGCTTTCTTATCTCATCCCAAATTCCGATGGCAAACATTCCATTGAAATGACGAAAACAACTCTCCCCATACTCCTCATAGGCATGGACGATGACCTCGGTATCCGAGTTTGTCCTAAACCGATGTCCCAAGGCTTCCAAACGACTTCTCAATTCTAAAAAGTTATAAATTTCCCCATTGAAAATCACCCATACGGTTTCGTTCTCATTTGAAAGAGGTTGATGTCCACTGGCCAGATCAATAATGCTTAATCGGCGGTGTCCCATGTAGACAAAAGGTCCTCCCTCGTCTACGGACCGAATGAATTCCCCCTGATCATCTGGCCCCCGATGTACCAGACTGTCACGCATGGACCGGAGCACTGCAAGATCAGGAATATCTGCAACCCTTGGGGTGAGGAATCCTAAAATGCCGCACATAAGGGATTAGGGAATGGTCTCCTTGATTTGATAGGTAGGTTTTTTCTGCGATTCGTAATAAGTCCTGGTCAGAATTTCAGCCAAGAACCCCATCAGGATAGATAAAAACCCTAACATCATGAGAAGAACGCTCAACAAAGGAAGGGGTGTAAGAATGAAGGAAACTCCTTTAAGGATTTTTAGATAAACAGCATACCCTCCGAACAGAAAGGCACCCAAGATCATGAAAAGTCCCAGCCCTCCAAAGACATAGATTGGTTTCTGAGAATAAGAGAGAAGAAACTTCACCACCATGAGGTCTAGAATGACTTTAAAGATCCTACTCATGCCATACTTGGACGATCCATGTTTTCTTGGAAAATGGTTTACAGGTATTTCCGAAACCCGTGCTCCAATCCAGTGAGCATAAATAGGAATGAACCGGTGCATTTCACCATAGAGCCGGATGTTCTTTAAGATATCTCTTTTATAGGCTTTGAGGGTACATCCATAGTCGTGGAGGCGAACCCCTCCAATCAATGAAATCATCTTGTTGGCAATCATCGAGGGGAATCGACGGGTAAAGAATGGATCTTTCCGGTCTTTCCTCCAGCCACTCACAACATCAAATCCTTCATCAATTTTTTGAAGAATGGAAAGGATGTCTTCCGGATCATTTTGAAGGTCACCGTCCATCGGGATGAGGATTTCCCCTATTGAGAAATCAATTCCAGCGCTGAGGGCTGCTGTCTGTCCAAAATTACGGGAGAAACTGATGACCTTTACATTGGGGTTCTTTTGGGTGA
>Ga0299915_10000523_pt1 | contig 28837 bp, 19 predicted proteins | sample RVTome_13_FD_200263 | JGI IMG/M metagenome (GOLD analysis project Ga0299915, IMG submission 200263) | Soil microbial communities from uranium-contaminated site in the Upper Colorado River Basin, Wyoming, United States - RVT92D227 (version 2) ...
TCACTCCGCTTGACAGAGAGGATATATATGCCCTCTCCAGGGCCATCGACGATGTTGTAGATTATACAAATACAACGGTTGACGAAATGGAGGTTTACCAAGTCAAAAGCGATCCGCACATCAAAGAAATGGTCAACATCCTCCGGAAAGCGGCGAGGGAGTTAAATGACGCTGTTAAAATCTTGCAAGACTATCCAAAGATCGCCTCAGAACATGCCGTGAAGGCAAAGGCCTATGAAAACATGATGGAGAAGGCTTACCATTTTGCATTGGCCGATCTCTTTAAAGGGAACGACACCGTCTACATGCTCAAGATGCGAGAGATCTATCGCCATCTCAGCAATGCTGCCGACCGCGGGGACGAGGCCGCCAACATCATTTCAAGCATCGTCATGAAACACACCTAAGCGAATATCTCTGCGGCACCGTAAAGTTCCGTATTGATCTAAGAGTCATCCCTTAATTGCCAAAGATTTGATGAATCTGAGCACCAAATTCAATGCAACAACAGGATTAACATTCAAATTGGTTCAGCCTACGCGGTCATCTCCAGGTAGCTGAGAGGACACGGACCCAGTTTTTATAAGAAATCTTTGTTAAGTCCTCTTCATCGAAACCACTTCTGTGCAAGGCCTCCATCAACTTAGGAAGCCCGGTGACATCACCTATCTCAAGTGGAATCGTGGTGCCATCGAAATCGGAACCAATGGCTATATGATCAACACCGATGCGCTCGGCAACATAATTGAAATGACGCACCAGTTCACTCAAAGGGGTCTCTGGGACCCTTTCTCCATCTCTTCGTAAGAAACCGACACTGAAATTAATGCCCACTACACCACCTGTAGCTCCAATGGCGTCCAATTGTTTGTCCGTCAGGTTTCGGGGTGACGGGCTAAGGGTATGCACGCAAGAATGAGTGGCCACGAGAGGTGCTGAAGAAATCTTTTCTACATCCCAGAATCCTTTCTCATTAAGATGAGAAAGATCAATTAAAATGCCCAGCGGGTTACAAGCCTTCACCAATTCTTTACCCGCCTGAGTCAGACCGGGTCCTTGATCAGGACTGCCTTGGCCTCTGAAATCGACCCCATAGCCAAAGCTATTGGGTCGGCTCCAGACAATGCCAATGGATCTGAGTCCTTTTGCGTAAAACCCGTCCAAAGAATCAAGGCCCGGATCAATAGCCTCTGCCCCTTCAAAGTGGACGATGGCAACGATCCTATCCTCTTCAATGGCGGATTGAAGCTCTACCAATTTGCGGACAACTTTAAGACTTCCTTCTGATTTAGCCTCAAGGTCAAAAAGGCTTTCCATTCCTGTTTTCGCCATCTCATGGGCATAGGGGAATTCGATCGGCTTCATGAGATCATCAATGGGAGCCCGATGATACTGATTTACAGCGTCATTTAATTCCATGCTCGAAGGCGTAGGTAGAGGGACAAAAATAGAGAAGAACCCGCCACACCATCCAGCGCTTTTTGCCCTCGGGAGATCGATATGACCTGTGTCATTCTTTTGGAAAAAGGACTGACGAACTTGGTTTGGCAAGTAGAATGCCTGGAGTGTATCGAAGTGTCCATCCAAGATGGGACGCCTATTCATCATCTTCGTTCTTTCTACCTAAATTAAGCGATTTATTTTCAAATTTCATTGTAGGGGCTTGATTTATCAAGCCCTTACACAATTGATCATTTTCACCCTTCGGGTTCGATAAATCGAACCCTTACATTATGATTTTCAGCAATAAGAAATGAAAAATTGCTCAATTTAGGTTCTATTCTTTCAAACTTGGGGGGGTGAGTTCATTGGGTTTAACGCTCAGAACGTATGAAAATATTGATCTCTATGTTTTTTGGGCCCAATAAGGGTAGGCCGGACGTTTTTTCTTTTATTTTAATTTTTCACAGGTCTCAGGGATAACTAAAATCCGATCTCTGCTCGCGTTACAGCTTCAGTTGATAAACCCGGTACGTTTTAATGCGTTTACCGCCATTGGTCTCAATCGCCTTGTTGAGCAGATTGTTGTCTTCCCGTATCCAAGAAAGCTCTCCACCTACGTAACCACGAGCTTTGGCTACCCGGAAAGATTCGAGATACAATAGGGTCTCCAATCCCCGGCGTTGAAAAGCTTTACGCACTGCCAATAAGATAAACCGCAGAGTCTTGATCTTTTTGGAATAGAAATAAAAATTCAACATATCGGCAATACCCACGCGACCGTTAAAGCGCTTGAGGACTTCATTGTAGTCCGGTAAAATCATGGAGAAAGCGACTGGCTTCCCTTTGACCTCTACAAAATTTACAAGCTCTTTTTCAATCACAGGCCGGAGCTTGGCGCTAAAATAGCGTAGGTCACTGTCGCTTAAAGGAGTAAAACCGAATTCCTCACTGTAGGCATCGTTTAATATTCCCAAAATGGTATTCATTTCTTGGCGGAACCGGGTCATGCGCAGATGCCGGATGACAATCCCCTCTTTTTTCCGGGTATGTTCAGCCAGTTTCTCCAATCGCTCAGAAAAAGGCTCGCGTGCATCCATCCAATAGGCATATAAATCTTTCGCTTTCTCAAAACCATATTTCTCTAAAAATTCAGAATAATAGACAGGATTGTACGGCATCATAATGGCCGGTGGATAATCAAACCCTTCCACCAAGCAACCCATCCCCTCCATCTGGGAAAAAGCCATAGGTCCGCGCATGATTTTTATCTCTCGGTCTGACAACCATTGTTTGGCGGCATTTAAAAGTGCGGTGGCAGCTCTGTAATCCCGGTCTACTTCGAAAAAGCCAAAGAAACCCGCTCGCTCGTTATGGTACCGGTTGGCACGATGATCAATGGCAGCCACAATGCGGCCTACGATCTCGCTTCCTCGATATGCTAAAAAAGCCTTGGCCTCGCCATGAGTATAAAATATATTTTCTTTAAGGTTAAAAATCGTTTCCACATCCGTAATCATGGGTGGCACCCAATTGCGGCTCCGGATGTAAATCTTCCAAGGTAATTTCAAGAAATTCATTTGATCGCTTTTTTCCTCACCGATTGGTTGGATATCGATTGGCGCTCCCGGGGCATTGGGTCCGATCATACCTAATTCTGTTCCAATTTTTTTCAGTTTCTCCAAGGCATAGTCTAGTTCTTGGCGGGAATGTGTAGCCATATAAGAAGTCCGCAAGCTGGCCATCCCCGGCGGAACGGCTGGAGAAACCACAGGATTGACATAGACACCTTCTTGCTCAAGCATTTTGGCAAATTGGAAGGTTTTCAAATCATCGCCTACAATGATGGGAATGATGGCGGATTCTGTAGGTGGGGTCTTAAATCCCATGCCTTGAATTTCCTTGAGCATGTAGCGTACATTTTCCCAAAGCTTTAGCCGGCGCTCCGGTTCTCGTTCTAGAATGTTCAAGGCGGCCAAGGCTGATGCCACTGCGGCGGGTGGAGGTGCAGCCTGGAACATAAATGTGCGGGCATTATGCTTTAAGAACGAGATCACCTTTTCTTCGCCGGCGATAAATCCACCCAGGCTGGCAAACGATTTTGAAAAAGTTCCCATCACTAAATCAACCTTATCCAACACACCCATTTCTTCGCACGCGCCGCGGCCGCCCTTACCCAAAACCCCCAAACTATGTGCTTCATCCACCATGAGGCGGCATCCGTATTTTTTGGCCAGAGGGACAATATGCTTTAAGTCCGCTAAATCGCCTTCCATCGAAAATACGCCATCGACCACAATAAGTTTGCCTACCTTCTTATCTTGAATATTGATCAAGATACGCTCCAGGTCTTCCATATCATTATGGCGATATCTTAAAAACTTTCCGAAAGCCATTCGACAACCGTCCAGGATAGAAGCATGGTTGGTACGGTCTGAAATAACCACATCATTCTTTCCCACAATCGTGGAGATAACCCCAAGATTTGTAGTAAATCCGGTACTGAATACCAAAGCCGCTTCTTTCCTCATAAAGCGCGCCAGACGTTCTTCCAACTCCACATGTAAATCAATGGTCCCATTTAGGAAACGGGAACCCGTGCAGCCGGTGCCATATTTCTCAATGGCCTTGATGGCAGCCTTCTTTACTTCCGGGTGTGAGGTCAGACCCAAATAATTGTTCGAGCCTATCATCACCGTTTTGCGGCCATTCATAATGACTGTTGTGTCTACAGTGCCTTCATTGACACGAAAATAAGGATAAAGGCCAAGGTTGATAATTTCCTCAGCATCATGATAGTTATAGGCCTTGTCAAACAGATCCATCATAACCACCCCTTTCTAAGAATAATAAAACCTATGAAAAAGTGCAATCCCAGTCGTCGAGTTAATCCCCCATACGAATGAATATTCCCTTTTACCGTGGACGGACGCGAGTGCCGTCTTCAATTGAGTTGTCGGGATGTGAAATCACCTCCTCATTCTCAGCTAGTCCAGAGAGAATCTCGGCTGCCAGCCCGGTCCGCTGGCCAACCTTTACCTCGCGTTTGAGTGCCCTCCTGTTTTTCACCACAAACACTGCCCAGCCATCCTGCTTGTGAAAGAGGGCACTGGCAGGGACCTGCAATACATCCTTTTCTTCCCAGATAATGAAGCTTGCCTCTAAACGGTATCCATCACCTAAGCTTGGTCCGCTTTTGGGAAACGAAGTAATATCGACAATGACGAGCACCCGTTGTTCTTCTACACCAAGACTGGAAATCTTTGTGAATCCGGAAGGTTCAACCACTCTAACCTTTCCTGAAAGAGTTGAATTCCCACCCCAGCGCTCAACAAGAACAGATGTTCCGGGTTTAATCTTGACTGCATCTGCCGAGAGGACTTCGACTTTGACTTCCAGTTTTCCAGGATCTCCGATATCGATCAATGCTTCTCCGGACTGGACCACTCCTTCGCTTTCGCGATAGATCTTGAGGACACCGCCGTTAACAGGTGCTTGGATCGACACGATCTTGTCTTGAATTCTGGTATCTTCTGCAGCAGAGTGTCGAAGCACAGTATGGGCCTTGTCGAGTTCAAACCGTGCAACCTTCACCGCGGCTTCGGCAGAGAGGAGGTTTGCTTCTGCACGTTTGGCTCCGGCTTCTGCCTGCTCCAAGACATCTCTTGCAACATAGCCTCCCTCATAAATTTTTTTGATCCGCCCAAGATTCCTTTGTGCATACTCTGCATCCGCTGCTACTGCTCTGGCCCTTTCCTCTTCGACTTTGAGTGAGGCCTCGGCTGATGAAACAGCAGTTTCCGCTGCCGCACGGCTTCGAGGGTCGAGAAGATTCGATTTCAGAGGCTCAAGCTCGACGAGGATCTGTCCCTTGTTGACACGATCACCCACATCGAGTTTGATACGCCTCATGAATCCTGCCACCGGTGCGGAGACAACGAAGCGATCCTTCACCCTAGTCTTTCCTTCTTCCTCCACCGTTACCTTGAGTGGTCCACGAATTACCTTCACCAGGTCAACAGGTACAGGTTTTGGTATGAATCCATAAACGATGGCCAATACAACTCCTGCTGTAATAATGATGACGATAATCCATCTGCGTAATCGCATCTTTCTTTACCCCGTTAGAAATAATGCCCCGCTGTTCTGCGGCGGGGTTTACTCCTTTGTCTTCAGGACTGCTACTAGATCCAGGTGATCCAGGCGGTGTCGTACGATCAACCCCGATAAACATGCGGACACAACGACGACGGCAGCCGCAAGCGAGTATGTGGCAGATTCAACCAGCACAGGAACCCTGAAAAGGTCTGACTCTATTGCCTTTGCAAGATAGGCGCTCATGCCCCGTCCGATCAATAATCCCAGTGGGATTGAAGCAAGGGTAAGTAGACCGAGTTCCCCAAGAAAGATATAGGAAATCTCTGTCCGTGTGTATCCGAGCACTCTAAGGCTCGCGAGCTCACGGCTCCTCTCAGAAAGAGCGATCCTCGCGCTATTGTAAACCACCCCGAAGGCAATCGTTCCTGCAAGGAGAGTGGCCACAAAGGTAAAGAAGAGGAGTGCCTCAGCCTGCGTCTCATAGAAATTCCTTATCTCGTCCTCCCTCACGAGAGTTCCCGCAACACGGGGCATCTCAACTAAGGTTCTATATATCTTAGGCTGGTCAATGGAGTCAACGGACAGATAGGCTCCTGACACGGTATGGTCTTCCTTCATTAGACGGTTGAGTGCAAAAAGATCCATATAACCCATTAGCCCGATATACTGTTTGACAAGACCTACAACCGGCACCTGTCGCAGAGGCTTTGAGCCTTCGAGCACCTCTACTGTCAGCATATCGCCTGGTTTGACACCAAGGATATTTCCCAGATAGTCGGTCAGCACAATACCAGCGGGTGGAATGTCGATTGGCTTCAGATGTGTATCAAGCAAGAAATGGAGTTGGTTATTCGGTTCTATCCCTCGGATGGAAGTTCGATAACTCCGTTGCTGGGATCTGAGCCGTACAGGCACCGACCGGAAGACTTCGACGTGTTCAACCCCCCTGAGACCTTTTAATTCGTGAAGGGCTTTCCTCGACGTAGGTTCAATAAAGGTAACCGTCATATCTTCCTTCTGTGATTGTTTGAATTGAACATTCACCATGAAATCCACCGCACCCTGAAAGAAAGTAGCTGCAATCATGGCCGCACATGAAAGTGCAATTCCGATGATTGTAAGAAGAGACCGAATCGGCCTGCGCTCAATATTACGGACGATGATTCGGGTAGGCTGGGAGAGCATACCCCATAGACCTATGTGTTCGATGACCGATTTCCTATACTGGGCAGGTGGTTCGGGTCGCATTGCCTCTGCGGGTGGAAGCTTCGCTGCCTTCCATACAGAATGCAGAGTACCTACCAGAGCTGCGGCAATGCTGATCAGTACCGCAGTCATGACCATAGAAGGTTTTAGTTCGTACATAAGATATGGGAAGCGATAAAACTCCATATATATCCTGCCAAGACCTTGGCCGAACCAAACACCTACCGCAATCCCTCCTGCAACACCAATCAGGACGATCAAGAATACCATCTTCACATAGTGGATACCGATATCGGAATTGCTATAACCGAAGGCCTTCAGGCCAGCAATCTGATCACGCTGTGTACTGATGGTCCTGCTGATGACCACGTGGAGCAGGAAAGCAGCCACCCCAATAAAGAGGATCGGAAATATTTTCGAGGTTGTTTCGAGTTGTCTAAACTCTTCTGCCAAAAAGCGATGCGACATTTGATCCTTCCGGCTATAGGAGCCGAGGCCTCCGTACCAGTTCAGGAGGTTGTCAATCTGGACGAGAATGTCGTTCGTATTTGCATCTGGAGAGAGCGTCAGAACCACATCATTAAATGCCCCCTTCATGTCATAGGCTGTTCCAAGAGCAGGACGCCCCATCCAGAGAATGGCATACCGTTTGAAGTCCACAGTGATTCCCCCCGGCCTTATTTGAAGGATAAACTCGGGAGACAAGGCGGTTCCGACGATATTAAGTATTTTCCACCTGCCGTTGATCACTGCACCGAATCTGTCACCGAGGGAGAAGCGATGTGCATCGGCAAAGGCCTCGCTGACCACTACTTCATTGTCCTTCCAGGGATCAACCATCCTCCCTTTCTTGATATAAATTCTGTTCAAGAGAGGTTTTCCATTCTCAGGTAAAGAGACCAGTTTGGCGGTCACTGGTTCATTAAAGCCTTCGATTTTGAGTTTCACATCAGCCACAACACGTGTCTCGACCTGTTCCACCCCAGGGATTGAAGCAATACGGGATTTGAGGCTTTCAGGCGCCCGCTTTAATGACGCGAAGACTTCAGCAAAACCATAGTCCTGATAAAATCTCTTTTGCGTTAGGTTCAGAGAGTTCATGATACTTCTTAACATGACAAAGGTTGAAACCCCGCTCACGATCACAAGGACAATGGCAAGGACTTGTCCTTTCATTTTCCAAAGATCTCGCCACATTTTTCGGTTAAGGGCCCGCATCGTTTTACCAGTGAAGCTCTTTTGGCTCTTCTTTCACAGTATTTTTAATGATCTTTGAAATGAGACCGTTGCTGATATAGATCACACGATCTGCCATCTTAGCGATGTCTGCGTTATGGGTGATGATGACTGTGGTGGTACCCAGATCATGGTTAATCCGATGAAGGGCTTCAAGCACAACCACACCCGTTGCAGAATCAAGCGCCCCTGTTGGTTCGTCACAGAGCAGGACTTCAGGGTTCTTCGATACAGCGCGGGCGATCGCAATGCGTTGCTGCTCCCCACCTGAAAGCTGGGAAGGGAAATGGTAAAGCCTTTCACTGAGTCCAACGATTGCAAGTGCGTCCTCAGGCTTCATCGGGTTTTTCGATATCTCGGTAACAATGGCCACGTTCTCAAGGGTGGTGAGGCTCGGAATGAGGTTATAGAACTGGAAGACAAAGCCAACGTGAAAACGCCGGTATTCAGTCAGTTCTTTCTCGGTCGCCTTGGTAAGGTCCCTTTCACGATAGGTCACCTGACCATCGGTAGCAGTATCAAGCCCGCCGAGGATATTCAGGAGGGTTGATTTCCCACTCCCCGACGGCCCCAGCAGCACGACAAGTTCGCCTTCATAGAGCTCCAGGTCTACACCACGCAGGGCGTGAACCTCCACCTCCCCCATTCCATAGACCTTTGTCAGGCCCTTCACTTTAAAAACAACTTTCCCATCTATTGCAGATGGTTCGTTTTGTTTTCCAACTGTATAATGAATCACTGCCACCTCATCTACTTTGAAGCCTTTTTTACCCTTTCTCCCAACGTCCGATCAACAGCGGATGCTTCCGCTCCAGATAACTTAATAGATCGAATTTGAGTGTTTAGTCAATACTAAACTTTCAAATATTTTCGTATGTATTAAACCCCGTTAGAAAGGGCGGGGTTTTGATCCCTCCCTCATTAAGGAGCTAATACTCTCTATTGATTGCATCCTTGCCATAAATGCCGTAGTTTTCTAACGGGGTAAATCAGTTGAAAGGAGGCACTGATGAAACAAAAGTTTTGCGCATGGGTACAGACCTGGAAGAGAAAGAAAGGGAAAAAGGTTTCCTTTGATGAAAGGATCTTAAGAGAGGGCGAATGTATCAAAAGGTTTTGATCTGAAACCGAGGAAGAGAAAATGGAATTTTCAAACTACGGCAGCTGGGCGATATTCTGATTCACGAGGATGAGCTTTTAACATCTGCACAAACTTTTCCAGAAGCTTAGGGTCAAACTGGGTTCCTGAATGCCTCAAGAGTTCAGCCACGGCCTCCTCATGGAAGAATGACCTTCGGTGAGGACGAACACTGGTGAGAGCCTCATAAGCGTCAGCAATAGCCAATAAACGGCACTCGATGGGAATTTCTTCTCCTTTAATGCCAAGAGGATAGCCTTGGCCATTCCACCACTCATGGTGCTTGAGAATCCAGTCAGCAATCGGAACAAGCTCCGGGGCTGACAGGGCAATACGATAACCAATCTCGCAATGCCGCTTCATCTCCGTCCATTCATCAGGCGTGAAGGCGCCTTGCTTAAAGAGGACAGAGTCGGAGATCCCCACTTTACCAATGTCATGAAATCTTGCTAAGAAGAATAAGTGATAGATGTTAGACTTTGGTATTCCGACGAAGGGTGCTGAACTGGCTAATAATTTTTCCAAACGAATAACATGTCTTTCAGAGATGAGATCCCTTGATTTCAGCGTATTGATCAGATTTTTAAAAATAGAGCTCCTGAAGTTGTTTGTACGATAAAGCTTTTCTCGATACATATTATTATCAGCTTCTTTAAAAAGCTCTTTTGCGTTTTTATAGACTCCATTGCTGATCGCAAATCCAACAGAGATACTCAAGGGGAGTTCTGGATGGATGGCATTATAGCTTGCGATAGCCTCCTGAATCCTCTGACAGGCATTTTCAACGGCAGGTTCGGTCGTGTTTGGAAGTATGATTGAAAATTCATCCCCGCCAATCCTGGCGGCCAAATCCCCCTCACGGCAGGATTCCCTGATCACGGTGGCCGCCGCCACAAGCAAATGATCCCCTTGATCGTGTCCTAAGGTGTCATTGACAAGCTTGAGCCCGTCCACATCACACATTACGACTCCTAAAGTATTATACCGTGCCTTTTCAATCCTATTGATCTCCTCCTCGAAGTAAATGCGGTTATAGAGTCCGGTAAGAGAATCATGTAAACTCAGGTATTTTAATTTTTCTTCCCCCATCTTATGATCCGTGATATCTGCTGCAATTCCGACAATACGGCGCATCTTTCCTGAACTATCATAAACTGGAAAAGAGTGGTCATTGATCCAACGGATGGATCCATCAGGCCGCACAATACGATAGACCTCCTCGACCTCTCCTTGACTTTTCTTCTCTAAAGATCTCATCACGCGATCTTTATCCTCAGGATGGACAGCATCCAATAAGGATCTTGGCTCTTGGTAAAGACTTTGACATGGAGGACACCCCCAAATTTCCTTATAGGCAGGGCTGATGTAGCAGAGCTGGTTGGTATCCTCTTCATAGATATAGAAGGCCTCCCGGATGTTCTCTGCCAGCTGGCGGAATCTCTCCTCACTTTCCCGAAGTTTCTCTTCTGAGCGTTTGCGGTCGGTAATTTCCCGCACAATCCCTCTAAATCCTATCGGTTTACCTGATGAATCTTTCTTTAACGATATGGATGCCTCAATACATCTTTTAGTCCCATCTTTTCTTATGATCTCCCAATCACATTCTCTACGGGGCTCCCCTGTTTTGTAGACTTTATTATAAGCTTGGAACAGTTTCTTTGCAGTCTCTTTATCTGTATACTGCCGGTCATTCATGCCCATTAATTCTTCTTCGCTGTACCCCCATATTCGGCAAATGGAATCGTTGAAAAAGGTTAAGTTACCGGCAAGGTTTACTTCGTAATAACCATCTTCGATGTTTTCAAGAATGGTTCGGTATTTTCCCTCGCTCTCTCGAAGTGCCTCCGCTATCCGACGGCGTTCGCTAATTTCCTTTTGCAATGACTCAATGGCTTCTTGCAAGTCCGAGGTTCGCTCGTCAACTCGCTTTTCCAAGTCATTATGTTCGTTCCGAAGTTCTTTCTCTTTTTTCTCCCGTGAGTATTCGAACAAGTAGGAAAAGACAAAAACCATCAGAAAGGAAGACAGGAATCTTATCTTGAAATCGACGCTATAGTTCGTGAGGATGGAGGGAGGGGTTTTCATCAGGAAAAGGATAACCACGGGTAATAATATCAAAATAGTGGCTATGGCCCCTTTCTTAGATCCAAGGAGGAAAAAGGCTATCAAAGGGAATGTATAACACCAAACAAATCCGGTACTTTCGATCCCTCCAGTCAGAAACGTATAGACAAAGAGGACGGCCGAAAAGACAATACCGAAGTAGATATTGGAGTTGTAGTTTTTATAGCGTCGTGCGTGTGAGAGATTTACCGCCAATATAGACGCCAAGGTAAAATCTAACATTCCAAGGGCATAACTTTTCATTATTAACGCAATCATTCCAAAGGGAAGGAGAGCTATGATTCCAATGATGGAGATGGAAAAAAGGATGTATACGCGGCGAGTGTGCACAACATCGTGAGGGTGATTTAGGATGCTGTCTGGAATGTTCGTTAAGTATCGAAGAAACCGTCCAATGTTTAAACTCTGAGAAATCCGACTCTTACGCATAGGCTTGATTTCTCCCATAAGAGACTCAGAACGAGATCAAATCATTTAAAATAGCGCTTTCAAATTCTTTATCCAAAAGCTCACACACTTTTTCTGCCTGTACATCCATCGAAAAGGGATCTTGGATATCATTCATGCCTTCATCCAATACGCCACAATAGACAATGGGATTATCCATATTCATGTTTACGGTTCTCCTCCCCTCGAAAGGGTGAAGTAGAAGTTGGCTCCCTCCCCAGGCTCCTCCAGTCTTCAATGGGCCGAAGTTAGATCGGTTTCTGATTCAGGAGGATGGGCTTCTAACATCTGCACAAACTTTTCCAGAAGCTCAGGGTCAAACTGGGTCCCAGAATGTCTCAAGAGTTCAGCAACAGCCTCGCCATGGAAAAATGCCCTTCGATAAGGACGAACACTCGTCATGGCTTCATAAGCTTCAGTAATAGCTAACAAACGGCACTCGATGGGGATTTCTTCTCCTTTGATGCCGAGAGGATAGCCATCGCCATTCCACCACTCATGGTGTTTGAGGATCCAGTCAGCAACGGGAATGAGGTCGGAGGCTGACAGGGCAATACGATAACCAATCTCGCAATGCCGCTTCACCTCTATCCACTCCTCGGAAGTAAGCGCACCTTTCTTACAAAGGATGGAGTCTGAGACCCCCACTTTGCCGATGTCATGAAATTTGGCTAAGAGGGATAAATCAGAGGTAGTTGATTCCGGGAGTCCGATAAGGGAGGCCATATCGACCAATAACTTTTCCAATCGAGTCACATGTCTCTCGGTAGTCAGATCCCTTGTTTTCAGCGTATTGATCAGAGTATTCACTATGGTGCTGCGGACGTTTTGTGTATAATAAAGTTTTTTCAGGTACATATTATTATCGGCGTCTTTAAAAAGATCCTTGATGTTTCGATAGACTCCATTGCTGACCGCAAATCCAATCGAGATGCTCAAGGGGAGCTCAGGGTGGAGGGCATTGTGGTTGGCCACAGCCTCCTGAATCCTCTGACAGGCATTTTCAACGGCAGATTCGGTCGTGTTTGGAAGAATGACTGAAAATTCATCCCCCCCAATCCTGGCCACCAAATCTCCATCACGAAAGGATTCCCTGATCACCCTGGCAGCGGCTACAAGCAGGTGATCCCCCTGATCATGTCCTAAAGTGTCGTTCACAAGCTTGAGCCCATCCACATCACATGATACGACCCCTACCGTATCATATCGTGCCTTTTCGATCCTATTGATCTCCTCCTCGAAGTAGATGCGGTTATAAAGTCCGGTAAGAGAATCATGTAAACTCAGGTATTTTAATTTTTCTTCCCCCATCTTATGATCCGTGATATCTGCTGCAATTCCGACAATACGGTGCATCTTTCCTGAACTATCATAAACCGGAAAAGAGCGGTCTTTAATCCAACGGATGGATCCATCAGGCCGCACAATACGATAGACCTCCTCGACCTCTTCTTGATTTCTCTTCCCTAAAGATCTCTTCACACGATCTTTATCCTCAGGGTAAACAGCATCCAATAAGGATTTCGGCTCTTGATAAAGACTTTGAGATGGAAGACATCCCCAAATTTCCTTATAGGCAGGGCTGATGTAGCAAAGCTGGTTGGTATCTTCTTCATAGATATAGAAGGCCTCCCGGATGTTCTCTGCCAGCTGGCGGAATCTCTCCTCACTTTCCCGCAGTTTCTCTTCTGCTCGCTTGCGTTCAATCGCGTACCGGATGGCCCGTGCCAGCAAATTACTGTCCATCTGTCCCTTGACCAGATAGTCCTGTGCCCCTTCTTGGACAGCTCGGATGGCAATCGTTTCATCATCAAGACCGGTTAAGATAACAACGGGTAAATGAGGAGCTGCGGCACACACCTGCCTGATGGTATCGAGCCCATACCCATCTGGCAGTGACAGGTCGAGCAGGACGACGTCATAACCTCCTTCCCTCAGGAGGGATAATCCTTCGCTGATCAGCCCCACATGGGCCAGGCTGAACTTATTTGCTCCCGCATCGACCAGCATCTCTTTCACCAAGCGAGCATCTCCGGGGTTATCTTCTACGAGCAGAACCTTGATAATCTTAGGCTCTTGATAGAGATTATCGGACGGCTTCTTCGCTGTTATTTGAAAAGATTTAGGCATGGGTGTTTCCGTTCTCTGATATCTTGACGGTGCTGAACCAGAAATCCTCTATGAATTTGATAATCATGATGAACTGCTCTAAGTCCACCGGCTTGGTGATATAACAGTTTGTATGGAGATCATAGGTTTTTAAGATATCTTTCTCTGCATTTGAGGTGGTGAGCACCACAACAGGAATCTCCTTCAGGCCCTCTTCAACCTTGATCTCGGCAAGAATATTGCGCCCATTCTTCTTGGGTAGATTAAGGTCAAGCAAAATAAGTTGCGGCCGAGGAGAGTTGGCGTAGGGGCCTTCCCGGCGCAGGAAGGCGAGGGCCTCGACCCCATCACTGACCACGCTCATATGGTGGCGTATCTTTCCCTCCTTGAAGGCCTCGATCGTGAGGCGAACGTCACCCGGATTGTCCTCTACGAGTAAAATCTCCACAGAGCAACATTCCTGTTCCGCTCCCATTCCTTCTCTCCTATCCATTAATCTCAATCCTATCATCCTTTGAGACGCCATGAGAAAGCAGCTTTCCCTTACTTGCCGGAAGAGTAAAGTAAAAGGTGGCCCCTTTTCCAAACTCTGACTCCACCCAAATGTGTCCTCCATGTCGTTCCACAATCTTTTTGCAGATCGCCAGACCGATGCCGGTGCCCGGAAATTCCTTTCGGCTGTGAAGCCGCTGGAAGATGATGAAAATGCGTTCGGCATACTCTGGAGCAATGCCAATTCCGTTGTCGCGTACAGAGAAGATCCACCCACTGCCATTTCGGCTGGCCGAGACGTGAATGCGTGGAGGTTCGTTCCCTTGGAACTTGATTGCGTTTCCGATCAGGTTTTGAAACAGCAGTTCCAATTGCGGGTTATCAGCTATCACCGTCGGAAGAGGGTCATGGGTCACGATAGCCCCTTTCTCTTCAATGGCCATCTCCAGATTGTTGAGAGATTGGTTGAGGACCGTTTCACAGTCGGTGGGCTCTAATTCCTTGCCCCGCATCCCTACCCGGGAGTAGGTCAGCAGGTCATTGATCAGCTTCCACATGTGTGTGGCCCCGTCCACCGCAAAGCCAATGAACTCGTCGGCATCGGAGTCGAGCTTGCCTTGGTATCGCCGGGCCAGTAACTGCAAATAATTCGTCACCATGCGCAGCGGTTCCTGGAGGTCGTGGGAAGCCACATAGGCAAATTGTTCCAAGTCTTTATTTGACCGGGCCAGTTCCTCGGTCTTCTCCTTCAGGGCCTCTTCTGCACGCTTCCGTTCGGTGATGTCCAACATGGTCCCTACGACCGCAGGTTTTCCTTGGTAAATAGTGCGCGAGCCGAAGACCTCCACGTTTTTGATTTCCTTGTTTTTTGTGATTATTCTGAATTCACGATGGATGAATTTCACCTCACCAGACGTTCTTTTTTGTATGTTTTCCTCTAAGGGGGACCAATCTTCGGGAAAAGTCGTATCTTTTGGTCCTATTTTATCGATCACCTCTTCAACCGAGTAACCAAGGATCTCAGCACACCTTGCATTTACATATCTATTCACTCTATCTTGTATCAGATAAACACCGACATTAGACTTCTCAACCAGGTCTTTAAACTTTTTTTCAGATTCCCTGAGCGCCTCTTCTGCCTGCTTACGGTCGGTAATATCCTTTACAATATGAACAAGGCCTATGATGTTTCCCTCGCCATCCAGTATTGGATCTGCTGAGACAAAAAACCATATTCCCTTTTCAGCAAGGTAAAGTTCAGTCTCTTCGTGTTTTCTCGTCCTCTTCATCTCCGTGAAAGGATTCGGCTCTGGAGGTTCGTTCATCCCATATACTAAGGGGAAACAGGAGTTCCCTAAGATCCTATCCATGGGTAGGTTAAAAAAACGAAGAGTAGCTTCATTCACTCGAACCATTCTAAATTCATTGTCTAAAATCATGACCAAATCGGTAATGGAGTCAAACGTGGTCTGCCACTCATCCGCTATCTTTTTGGATTTCCTCTCGGCTTGTTCATGTTCGATATACTTTTTCTCCAGAGCTCCTGCCATCTCATCAAAGGCCTTTCCCAACTCACCCAATTCATCGCTTTTATGGTTTAGACCTGTCCGTGTTTTCAGGTCTCCATGTCCTAGCCTACGGGAGGCCTCAACCAGTTTATTGAGCCTCCTAAAGATAATGGCATTTCCCAAAAACCATGCCGAGAACAATGCACCGATGAAGGCAATGCCCAGCAGTACCAAATTGATTGACAGAGCTTTTCTGGCATGCAAGAGGGCTTTTTTCTCCGGGATGCCGACACGCATAAAAAGATACGCTGGTTCATTTGGCTTTATACGGAAATTTTTGTAAGCATATAGCCGTATTAAACCATCCACCCCAGTGTACGTGAAAACCCCTTCTTTTTGAGACGACATATTCCTGATCATATCGGGGAGGTCAGGCTTAGGTATATTATCTTCTTCGCCAGGATAGCGGTAGAGAAAAATACCCTTGTGGTCACTGAAAGAGAGCGTTGAGTCCTGGGGTAATTGATCCATAGGGAACATTTTGGCATAACGGGTAAGGTCAAGCGAAAGGGCAACCATTCCCTTGAATTGTCCTCCGGTATCAAAGATGGGATAGGCAAAATGGAGAACGGGCCGTTTGACAGCTGGACAAATAGCGTATTCTCCCACGGAGAAGTCTTTGAGCCTTACCATATCCTGAAAATACTTTCTCTGCATGACGCTGACCGGGGCAGGCGGCAGAGGACGACCCGATGCATGCACGAACCCTTGAGCATTTACCACAAACAGGGTGCTATACAATGGATTCTGTGTTAACAATTCGCCGAGCAGCTTGTTGCTCTGAGTTACGTTCAGGTTCTGTATGTCCGGCACTTTAGCCAACGTCATAAGGAACTAGCGGGCGCTTTCCACGGCACGCTCGTGATCAAAAGAAAAGTTTTTCACAACCTGCAGCGCATCAGACTTTGCTCTCTCAATTTCACGGTAACTTCGGTTTAATCCTGAATAGATAATAATTCCCAATGCGGGAAGAATGCATATTAGAACCAGTAATAGCAGATGAGTTCTAATGGTCCTGAGAAATGGAAACTTCACGGCGCTCTCCTTATTGTTTTCTCTGGGAAGTAGATTTTCTCACCACATAAAACAAAAAAACCCGTGGTGATGATATGCCACGGGTTAGCAAAATATTTTTTGCTTTGGCAACCTGGCTATCCAGGGGATCTGCAATTGCAAATCCAACCAAGTTCACCTTTAGTCTTCTACCTAAAGGCAAGAAACCAATTCTTGGTTTCTTTCTGGACCCGTGGCTTTCCGCCCTCCGATTACTCGAAGTTTGGCTTTATCGGCAAATATGTTTAATAAAACCTATTTCATTATATATTGAGCAAATTTAGTGCCAAAGCAAACTAAATGTTCTAACCTATTAAATTTTAACAGTTTTTTTACAATGACGAAGGTTTTTAATAGCAGAAAATGTGCCTTTTTTTGTCTCCAAAATAGTAATTATTTGCATTAACCTTTATATTGCCTAAAATAACGTGACCGTGTCTGCACGCCGAAGTACGTTCCGGCATGCAGGCGTGTCCGTAACTTATTGAAATTGCATCGTTCGGGTGTCGTGATCTACTATGGGGATTAAATCTTCTTCAAATCTTCTTCTACAGCTTGAAGCAGAGCAGGGGTTATTTCTGTTGGCATAAAACCGGCTATCTGCTTCAGAGTCATGCCCCTTCCCATGGCTGTCCGTGGGTCGCTTGATACACCTGGCAAGTGCTTCTCTAAAACGGCCTTCCCTTTTTCATTATCTAAGACTTCCCCCAGTGTCGAATCAATTGAAATTGTCATACTCCAGACCTCCTTTCTTAATCTTGTAAGTAATGTATCACAGAATGTTTGGATGTCAAGGGAATTTGTTAAAGTGTGTCAAGCGAATTTGTTAAAGGTGATCTTGGATTTGGTTGAAAAAAATAATAATTTATGACATAACTCATTCATTCTTCCTGAGTCTATTGATCTTCCAGTAAACCCCGTTAGAAGGGACGGGGTTTTGACTACGCCCTCATTAAGGAGCTAACGCTTTCCATTTATAGTATCTCCGGCATAAATGTCGGGGGATTTCTAATGGGGTAAAGCCAAAAGGATTGGAGAGTGAGATTATGAAGAATGATAGAAAAGGTCGTCTCAGTGGAAAGGTCGTCATCATCACAGGGGCTGCCAGTGGCATTGGCCGGGCTACGGCAATCCTTTTTGCCAGAGAAGGAGCTAAGCTCGTTCTTGCAGATATCCATGGAGAAGGGCTAAAGGAGACTCTGAAGCTTGCTAAAAAGGAGGGCGGGGAGGCGATCATAAAAAAAACGGATGTAGCCATTGAAGAGGAAGTCAAAGGGCTAATCGACTTTGCTCTCCAGACCTATTCCCAGATCGATATTCTTTGCAACAATGCGGGAATAACGGGACAGATCGCCAATCTGGAAGAACAAACGAAAGAGGATTGGTATAAAGTTTATGAGGTCAATGTTTTAGGAGCAGTCTTTGCGACGAAACATGTGGCCAAACACATGCAGCAACGCAAATCAGGGGCGATTGTGAATACGGCTTCTGTGGCTGGAATGCGGTCAGGGGCCGGGGGCAATGCTTACAGTGCCAGCAAAGCAGCCCTCATTAGCTTCACCCAGACCGCAGCATGCGATCTCGGGGGTTACAATATCCGGGTGAACGCTGTCTGCCCCGGACTAATAGAGACGGGGATGACCCAGCCAGTCTTTGATCTCGCTCGGGAAAAAGGAAAGGTGGATAAACTGGGAAGCCGATGCGAGTTGCGGCGCTATGGCCTGCCAGAGGAAGTAGCGAACGCGATTCTCTTCCTGGCCAGCGATGAATCCAGCTATATTACGGGCCAGGCTCTTCCTGTTGACGGTGGCAACACCACCTCCCTTAACCTGCCAGGCATGAAGGTTTGAAAGGATTTTCCCCCACCTTGGAAAGTTAAAACAACCTTAGGTTCTTTTAACCTCCTTTTTTAAATTGCGGAAGTTGCGCAAGATTCTAATTCAGGAGGATGGGCTTCTAACATCTGCACAAACTTTTCCAGAAGCTCAGGGTCAAATTGGGTTCCAGAATATTTCAAGAGTTCAGCCACAGCCTCCCTATGGGAAAATGCCCTGCGATAAGGACGAACACTGGTGAGAGCTTCATAAGCGTCAGCAATAGTTAACAAACGGCACTCGATGGGAATTTCTTCTCCTTTGATCCCGAGAGGATAGCCTTGGCCATTCCACCACTCATGATGTTTAAGGATCCAGTCAGCAATGGGAATGAGGTCGGAGGCTGCCAGGGCAATACGATAACCAATCTCGCAATGTCGCTTCATCTCCACCCAATCCTCAGAAGTGAGGGGGCCTTTTTTAAAAAGGATAGAGTCTGAAACACCCACTTTGCCGATGTCATGGAATTTGGCTAAAAGGGATAAATCAGAGACAGTGGATTCTGGTAGTCCGCTAAGGACGGCCATATCGGACAATAACTTTTCCAATCGAGTCACATGTCTCTCGGTCGTCAGATCCCTTGCTCTCAGTGTATTGATCAGAGTATTCACGATGGTGCTTCGGACGCTCTGGGAACGATAAAGCTTTTTTCGATACATATTGTTATCAGCTTCTTTGAAAAGTTCTTTGAGGCTTCTATGGAATCCATTTTTGACCGCAAATCCCACCGAGATGCTCAAGGGGAGTTTGGGGTTGTTGGCATTATAGCTTGCGACAGCCTCCTGAATTCTCTGACAGGCTTTTTCAACGGTAGGTTCGGTCGTATTGGGAAGTATGATAGAAAACTCATCCCCCCCAATCCTGGCAACCAAATCCCCCTCACGGCAGGATTCCTTGATCACTTTGGCAGCGGCTACAAGCAAGTTATCCCCCTGATCATGCCCTAAAGTATCGTTCACCAGCTTGAGCCCATCTACATCACACGATAAGATCCCTACGGTATCATACCTTGCTTTTTCTATCCGACGGATCTCCTCCTCGAAGTAGATGCGGTTATAGAGCCCGGTAAGAGAATCATGTAAACTGAGGTATTTCAATTTTTCCTCCCCGAGCTTAAGGTCCGTAATATCTGCTGCAATTCCGACAATACGGTGTGTCTTTCCTGAATCATTACAAATCGGAAAAGCACGATCTTTGATCCAACGGATGGATCCATCAGGCCGTACAATACGATAGACCTCCTCTACCTCTCTTTGGTTTTTTCTCTTTAAAGATTTCTTCACACGATCTCTATCCTCAGCGTGGATCGTATCCAAAAAGGAATTTGGATCTTGGTAAAGACTTTGGCAGGTGCGCCCCCAAATTTCCATATACGCAGGACTGATGTAGCAGAGCTGGTAGGTATCCGCTTCGTAGATATAGAAGACCTCACGGATGTTCTCTGCCAGCTGGCGGAAGATCTCCTCACTTTCCCGCAGTTTCTCTTCTGCTCGCTTGCGTTCAATCGCGTATCGGATGGCCCGTGCCAGCAAATTACTGTCCATCTGTCCCTTGACCAGATAGTCCTGTGCCCCTTCTTGGACAGCTCGGATAGCGATCGTTTCATCATCGAGACCGGTCAGGATGATAACGGATAAATGAGGAGCTGCGGCACATACCTGTCTGATCATATCGAGACCATACCCATCTGGTAGTGACAGGTCGAGCAGGACGACGTCATAACCTTCTTCCCTCAGGAGGGATAACCCTTCGCTGATCAGCCCCACATGGGCCAGACTAAACTTGTTTGCCCCCGCATCAACCAGCATCTCTTTCACTAAGCGAGCATCTCCGGGGTTATCTTCTACGAGCAGAACCTTGATGATCTCAGGCTCTTGACAGAGATTATTGGACGGCTTCTTCGCTGTTATTTGAAAAGAATCAGACATGGATGTCTCCGTTCTTTGATAGCTTAACGGTGCTGAACCAAAAATCCTCTATGAATTTGGCAATCGTGATGAACTGCTCCAAGTGCACCGGCTTGGTGATATAACAGTTTGTATGGAGATCATAGGTTTTTAAGATATTTTTCTCTGCATTTGAGGTGGTGAGCACCACAACAGGAATCTCCTTCAGTCCCTCTTCAACCTTGATCTCGGCAAGGACATTGCGGCCATTCTTCTTGGGTAGATTAAGGTCAAGCAAAATAAGGTCCGGCCGAGGGGCGTTGGTGTAGTGGCCTTCCTGATTTAAGAAGGTGAGGGCCTCGACCCCATCACCGACCACGCTCATATGGTGGCATATCTTTCCCTCTTTGAAAGCCTCTATCGTGAGGCGAACGTCACCCGGATTGTCCTCCACGAGTAAAATTTCTATAGGGCGACATCCCTTTTCCACTCCCATTCTTTCTCTCCTATCCAATATCACCTAAATTGACCTCCGTAATTCACTGCCCTCCTTTGAGACCTGATGAGAAAGCAGCTCTCCCTTGCTTGCCGGAAGAGTGAAATAAAAGGTAGCCCCATTCCCAACCTCTGACTCCACCCAAATGTGTCCTCCATGTCGTTCCACAATCTTTTTGCAGATCGCCAGACCGATGCCGGTGCCAGCATATTCCTTTCGACTGTGAAGCCGCTGGAAGATGATGAAAATGCGCTCGGCATACTCTGGAGCAATACCAATTCCGTTGTCGTGCACGGAGAAGGTCCACCCACTGCCATTTCGGCTGGCCGAGATGTGAATGCGTGGAGGTTCGTTCCCCTGGAACTTGATTGCGTTTCCGATCAGGTTTTGGAACAACTGTTCCAATTGCGGATTATCGGCCATCACCGTCGGAAGGGGGTCATGGGTCACAACAGCACCCTTCTCCTCAATGGGCATCTTCAGATTGTTGAGGGATTGGTTGAGGACCGTTTCACAGTCGATGGGCTCTAATTCCTTGCCCCGCATCCCTACCCGGGAGTAGGTCAGCAGGTCATTGATCAGCTTCCACATGCGAATGGCCCCATCCACTGCAAAACCAATGAACTCGTCGGCATCGGAGTCGAGCTTGCCTTGGTAGCGTCGGGCCAGCAACTGCACATAATTCGTCACCATGCGCAACGGTTCCTGAAGGTCGTGGGAGGCCACATAGGCAAATTGTTCCAAGTCTTTATTTGACCGGGCCAGTTCCTCGGTCTTCTCCTTCAGGACCTCTTCTGCCTGCTTCCGCTCGGTGATGTCCCGCACAATCCCTCTAAACCCTATCGGGTTACCTGATGAATCTTTTTGTAACGATATGGATGCCTCCATACATCTTTTAGTCCCATCTTTTCTTATAATCTCCCAATCCAATGCTCTACGGGGTTCCCCTGTTCGATAGACTTGATTAAAGGTTTGAAATAATTTCTTTGCATTCTCTGGATCTGTATACTCCAGGTTATTCATGCCCATCAATTCCTCTTTTGTGCGCCCCGATATTCGGCAAATTGAATCGTTGAAAAAGGTGAAGTTACCGGCAAGGTCTACTTCATAATAACCATCTTCGATGTTTTCAAGAATGGTTCGATATTTCTCCTCGCTTTGGCGCAGGGCCTCTTCTGCCCGCTTTCGCTCTTGGAAGAGCCGTGCGTTGGCAATCGCGCCCGCAATCTGAATACCAATGCTTTCAGCTATCTTCAGATCCCTTTCTGTGTAGGCGTTCAGTTTAATGCATCGCAGATGCAATCCCCCAATGACCTGATCTTTTGAGATCAGGGGCACCGATATCATGGATCGCAATCCTGCCTGAAAGGTGGATAGAAAAGATGGGTGCTGCTCTGCCATTTCACGAATATCCTCCGTCTGAACCAAGATGCTCGATCGAGCCCTCGCGAAATCTTCATAGTGCGACCCAATGATGGAAAAAACATCTCCGGGCCTCCGGTCCGCGACTTCAGTTCCCATCGCATAGGCGATCATAGTAACACCGCGTTCCAAATCGATAATGCTAATTGAAATTCGATCGAATTGGATGAGACGACGAACGGCCGCTGCAAAACGCTCATACACTTGTCCAATGTCGAGTGTAGAGCTAATGATCCGGCCAATCTCGGCCTTAACGATATTCTCTTTATCTCTCTCCTCGATCTGTGTGAGCATTTCGTTGAATCCGTCGATCAGAATTCCCAGTTCGTCGTTACTCTCTTTTTTCTCCCGGATGGAATAGTCTTTCCGTTCCGAAACCGTCTTCATCGTCTGGGTCAAACGGAGAAGGGGCCTGGAGATGATATACTGAAGCCTTGTAGAGAGGACGTACGCGACGAAGACGGTCCCTACCATAATCAGGGCGACAACGGATAATAGCGATTTCAGCCTGGAGGTTAGCTCCCCAAAATTAGATTGGATGACCACCGTGCCCATCATCTGATTATCCAGCAGGATCGGCTTTGCCACTTCGAGATCGAAATCCAGATCTTCGAAAAAAGAATCATTCGCTTCACGAATCAGGTCGGTGTGGGTTTTCAATCCCTGGCTCGGCTTGTTCTCTTCTTCTTTCCCAAGGTACTGGGCAAATACCTTATCGTCTCTCGTTACGATGTAGGCAGCCAGGATGTAAGGATTGGCGTTAAGTCCAGAGAGCGTCTGTTCAGCAGCTTTCTGGTCGTTAAAGGCAATGGCGGCTGAGGTGTTGTTTCCGATGATATCTGCCAGGGCCAAGAGTTTTCCTTTCTCTACCTTCCAGAAAGTGATGACTTCATTGATCATAAACGCCATAGAAGACAAAAGGAGCACGGTAACGCTGGTCACCATGATGATCAGTCTTAGTTTTCGCCGAATGGGCATATCCCGGAAGATGTTCTTCATTTCTTCTCCTATCGAGATTCGGGAGTTACAATTTTAGCCAGCTTCAGAAGCTGGGAGCTGATTTTAAGCCCACTTTGCTGCGCCGCATCTGGGTTAATCTCGAAATGAATCTTATTCTCCACCAGAATGAAATTGATGATGCCCCCTCGTTGGCCAAATCTCTCTATTTCGCTGACCGTTAGGATGGTCGAATTCTTGAGAGCCCTCAAGATGGACCTCAAATTCTCCTTCTCCGAGGCGCTGATAAAAAGGATGTGACATCCGGAGATCTCTTCGATATGATTCACGTGTTTGATGTTGAGCCTTCTTCCTTGAACCATCCTATTCTTGATGGAATCGAGGGTTACACCAAAGGGGTCCGCCCCGAGAATATAGAGGTTAATTGGGGAGAGATTGTCCTTGAATGCCTCAGGGGGCCATTCGACAAATTTTGTGAAGTTATGCAGGTAGGCCGCCTTGATCAGATATTCAGGAGAGTCGGGGGGATTGGCATTCACGATGGAACTGCCTCCAGTCAGAACCGATAGGCAGAAGATCATCGTGATGAGAATTCGCCCAAGCCTTGACCCTTTTCCAGGCATCAAACGAAGAAGAAGAAACATTTTCCCCAAGGTGTGACTACCTAACCTTGAATGGCCCCTCAAAATCGACACGTCATTCTCCCATAGACACCCCGCTCGACCTCAATCGTAGGAGCAGGCAATAAAGACTCTGTTTTATATTCGGTATGGCGGCGATCGAGCAGGTTCTGACCCACAATGGATAGTTCCAGATTCTTATGGGGTTTCCAAACCAGCTGGGCATCCAAGCTGACATAACTCTTTACTTGAAGATCGGGAAGCTTATCCACAAAACGGATGTTTAGGTTAAACTCCAGATCCCTGCGCAGATCCATCCAAGATCGAAGGCCAATCTGGTGGCGCGGATTTCTCCCTTCCCCAAACTCTACAAAAGTGGAACTCATCGCTTCGGTGCTTGGCACCTTGACCTTCATATAAGTGTAAGAGGCTTGCAGTCGCCACCAATCCAGAGCACGCCAGTCAATCCCCATCTCAAGCCCATAGGTGGTCGCTTTTAATTTGTTGCTGAGTGTTATGGGAATAAGGAGATGCAGAGGCCCAGGCGATGTTTCAAGACGAGGTATACCGGACTCAGCAAAGCGGAGATGGTTGTAGTCATTATAAAATGTTGCAATATCCATCGTGAGTCGGTTCGTTGCCTGCACACGGTACCCCAGTTCATAAGCAATCAATTTTTCAGATTCAACATAGTGATTCCCGAACGCTGCAATCAAGACAGGGAGCATGGACGGATTGATCATCGTGCCCGGAGGGAGGACTGAGACATTGTATCGCACATCCTCGTCTGCACGAGCAGGGGTTCTGACTGCTCGGGAGACAGCTCCCCAGAAAGAATGCCTTGACCCAGGGGTCCAGAGCATCCTCACGTTAGGCTGTATTTCGTAACCGGTATAGCTATTGTGTTCGAACTTTGATCCCAGTGTCAGACGCAATCGATCTTTGACAAGGGTGAGGTCATCCTGGACAAAAGCGCTGAACAAATGGTCGGTGCGATGATCCGGACTAAACGCGACGGAAAAACTGTTCCGAATGTCATCTTGGGTTAATCGATAGCCTAGACCCCATACGATTTCTTGCCACTCGACTAAGGGGAATTTGTGTTGAAAGTCTATGTCAAAGGTATCCCGCCTCTCCCTAAGCGCTGACTCCTGATGTTCCGTCCAGTCATAATACATTTGAAGGAGCATATCAGAAGAATTTGAAAAGGTGTGTCTCCATCGGCCCAGAATATTTCCGCCAACGCTGTGGATCTCTTCATTTAATGTTTGGGTGAAAGGGGGACGTAGGAGGGCAAATGAGCTCGTCAGCCCTGATTCCGTTCTGTAGATGTCTCCTTGCGCAGTGATTGAATCTTGGAGTGATAACTGGCTGTCTACCCGAAACCCACCACGTAGTGCATCCCAGCCATCATGAGCGGTTTGTCCGAATGTATCCACCGCATCGTCTCTATCGAAATATTTTGCATAAGCCCGATAATATGTTTCTTCCCCAATTTTTCCGCCGTATCGGATTTCGCCAAAGCCCCTTTCTTCCGTGCCTCCTCCTACGCTGATCAAACCCCCTTGAGTATCTTTGGCTTGTTTGGTGATGATGTTAATGACCCCATTGACCGCATTGGCACCCCATAAAGTGGCTCCAGGCCCCCGGATCACTTCAATGCGCTCGATATCTTCGAGCAGGGTATCCTGGACGTCCCAGAACACTCCAGAATAAAGAGGGGAATAGACGCTGCGCCCGTCAATCAGGACGAGAAGTTTATTGGCGAATAGGCTGTTGAATCCCCGGATGGTGATGGCCCATTGGTTTGCACTGATATGCGCCACCTCCACTCCAGGTGCCATGCGAAGCGCCTCTGGAATACTTGTTACACCTGAGCGTCGAATATCCTCCTGGGTGATTACAAAGATTGCGGCGGCGGCATCGAAGACCTTCTGATGTTTCTTTGACACCGAGGTAATCTCGATTTTCATCAGATCTTCAATGGCCAGTTCGGTCAGATCTGTGGGATTCTCATAAGCCCAGCCAAGGGATGCAATAAACGTAAATAACAATATCCAAATGAACCTCATCATGACTCCTCCGTTGAAAAACGACGTCTTTTCCCATGCCCATCTCTAAATAGCAACTCCTAACTTATTGGGCATAGAGTCTGTCAAAATAAATACCCGGGTGGAAAATTAATGTAACACTATGATTTCTCAAGTATTTTGTTTTAATTTTCAATCCATTCGATAATTCTCCTGTCAGTTATTTAAGACTTATCAGAGCAATTTCTTTGCCAATTTAACTATTTCTTCTCAAGAAAAACAATAACTCATTGAAATTATAATAGAATATTCCTTCAAGCTAAGATTTTTTGATAAAATCAATTTTCTTGGTGCTAACAATTTTTTTGCACCTAAAGTTGAAGACTTCAAAATTTACTCAATGAAAGTCAATGTCAAAGTTTAGAAGGAATTTAGGTAAACGAAGTAACATAGTAGTTCGTTTCAAGAAATAATTCATCAACACAGAAAGACTTTATTCTAAAAATATATATATAAAACAACGTATTACATTTAAATAAATGGAGGCAGATTATTGAAAAATTTTAGATTTTTTATTTGAGCAATAGGACATATTGTCACATTATGGCCTTTGTCAAAAAACGCTACCCGCTGAAAAGTATCACTAAAAAAGATTTCACATTAGGTGACAAATAACGGCAAATAGAATAAAATCCATTAAACTGGATGTTCAATTGATATTAATGAAGCTTCGTCCTGAACCCAAATTCCGATTTAGAGAATGAATCCCTTTGCCCGTTCTGTCTTTGCGAGTCCCGCTAAAAGCGGGACAAGGTGCGTGCCTGCACGCCGTAGTGCCTTCATCGGTGCGTTTTTAAAGGTAAGCGTTTCGGCACGCAGGCGTGGCAATCTCATGGAATAAGGCGAGATTGCTTCGGTCCCCTCGCAATGACAATTTCTAAATCGGAATTTAACACGAATTAATTTCTTGACAAGAACTCCCTTATTTTCTAATTTAAAAATGATTTTTCTCTTTTTTGAAAGGACTGTTTTATGAAACTGTCTAACAACCGTTATGTTGTCCTGTCTTTCCGCCTGATTCTGGCAGGGTTTTTCATAGTTTCCGCTTATGGGAAGCTGGTGGACATTGAGCGCTATTCGGTGGATGCGGTGTATAACTTTGGTATTTTGCCAATGGTTTTAGCACGCCCATTTGGACTGCTCATGCCTTTCATTGAACTTCTCTGTGGATTAGGTTTGCTCTTCGGAGTCTTAACACGATTGTCGGCTTTAGGTGTTGGACTTATGAGCTTGTCTTTCTTTATTGCCAAGGCGATCGTGCTTTCTCAGGGTCGTAGCATTGAATGCGGCTGTTTTGGAGCGGTCATTGACACATTGGCTTCCGTAACAATTTTCCTTGACCTTCCTATGACATTTTTTGCACTGGTAGTGATGTGTGCGCCTTCTGAGGCCCGTCACTGGAAAACGATGGCTAACCTTTTGCCGGAAAAATGGAAGAAAAGGTTTCAGATCATTTGGTGAACGGGATAAGATCGCCGATCTTCACTTAGGCATTTCAATTGGAAAAGCATTTCAAATGGAATAGAGGGTGGGTATGCTGAGCTGCCAAGTTTTTGAGCTCAAAGGATATGAGAAACTAGCCGGTGAGGCGAACCATAAATTCTCGAGGAAGGCTCTTCGCTTTGCCGCTTAAATCGAGGCAGAGGTGCCGGGTCTCCCCTTCAGCGATCACCTCTTCCTTATCTCTGTCTTTGCGCAGAACCTGATACCCAAATGTAATCATCCGTCGATTCACTCCCTTCAATCGTGTTCGCACAATGATTTTTTCATCATATCGGGCCGAGTTGCGGTATTCGCAGTGGACATCTGTCACAACGAGTCGGTATCCCAAAGCCTCCAAATCCCCATAACAGAACTCTCTTTTCCGGCAAAATTCCGACCGTCCCACTTCAAACCAGACAAGGTAGTTTGCATAATAAGCCACCCCCATTTGGTCCGTTTCTGCGTACCTCACCCGAATCTCACAATCCACCACATCCTTCATTGTAACACCCCTCACGAATGATCCAAATGATAGCGAATTGATCGAATAACAATACGTGTGTCACAAGGCCCTTAAATATTCTGGCCGGAGTAAAGTCGAATCTTTCCTCCGTAGGACTTCTCGGATTCGTCGAAGGGCCTCCTCTTTCTCCTCCGGCATTCGGATTCGTAGCGGAAGATAGTTGGAAGCATGATTCGAAGCAAAAAAACAATCAGTGAATTGGCAATTTTCGATCATTATCTCCAGTTCTTGGATCAGGCCAAAGGGGGTCGGCAGCTCCAGTTTCCCTGCCTCGATCTCTCTTTCGATAGGCGTCCCCGGGACAACCATCAGCGAAAGGGCGCCCACATAGTCAGGGTCCATCTCTGAGAGGACCTTTCCCGTCTCTTCGGCATGAGTTTGGCTGCGCTCCGTACCACCGATGCCCAAAAGCACGGTCACGGAAAGAAGGATCCCTGATTCCTTCACCCTTCTGGCAGCTCGGACCAGTTGGTCTACGGTCGCATTCTTCTTGATACGCTTCAATACCTCTCGATCTCCCGACTCCACTCCAAGATACAGGATACCCAAACCCAGGTCTTTCAGCCTTTTCAGCTC
>Ga0299915_10000526_pt1 | contig 28737 bp, 25 predicted proteins | sample RVTome_13_FD_200263 | JGI IMG/M metagenome (GOLD analysis project Ga0299915, IMG submission 200263) | Soil microbial communities from uranium-contaminated site in the Upper Colorado River Basin, Wyoming, United States - RVT92D227 (version 2) ...
GTCTTTCTTCAAATTGCGCCTTGCCTTACGGCCGATTATAAAATCAAAATATTGCGGCTCTATCCCCGAGCCCGGCCTCTTGAGAGCGATATCCCTTTCCCTTATTATCTCTCCTTTTTTAATGTCTCTTGCAGTTACAATGCTGCGCCTGAAAGCGATTTTCCTCTCTTTGGTCTCTTTGCACTTAATCCTGCCGGTGCCGAGCGCACTATTAATTCTCGCTGATCCTTCACAGATTATTTTTAATTCATCAGGCGTCGCGGATATTTTATGGTCCCAGCCAAATAAAGTTTTATCGAGCGTAAAATGCTTCTCGACAACACATGCGCCTTTCGCAATAGCCGCAAGCGGGATACAGAAACCCAATGTATGGTCCGAAAAGCCTATCGGATATGGATAGAGCCGGCGAAGCGTTTCTATGCTGTTCAAATCTATATCCTTATCGCTGGGCGGATACGAAGAAATGCAGTATAAAATTACTATCCGCGTATTCCCGCAGTTTTCTATAGTTCTAACGGCTCTGTCTATCTCATATAGTTCACTCAATCCTGTTGACAGTACAACCGGAAGGCTCTTTTTTGCGATATATTTTAGAAAAGGATAATTATTTACATCCATGGAAGCGATCTTTATAAACGGCGCTTTCAGCCGGTCTACGAGATAATCGGCCTCTCTTTCGGAAAAAGGCGTGGAAGCAAAATCAATTCCGACCTTTTTCGAGAATTTTTTCATTTCTAAAAGCTTTTTTTCGGACATAGCAAATTTTTTAACTATATCCTCCAGCGTATAATCAGTTCTACTCCTGTAGTCATCGGTTAAAAAATAATTGTCCTTATAGACATTGCCGGAAAAGATCGTTTCTTTAGACCAACTTTGAAATTTAACACAATCCGCACCTACCTCCTTAGCTGCGATAATCAATTTTTTAGCCAATTCCATATCACCATTGTGATTGGATGCGATCTCAGCTATTATATACGGCTTGCAAAAGTTAAAAACTTCTTTCTTAGGCGTCAACTTTATCTTCATTTAAGATCCTCAGCTATTTTTATAGCTTCCCACCATAATGGGTCTTTGACTGTATTCCCTTTTATTTTGCTTAGATAAGATTTCTTAAAACTGCTATCATCTTCCACTTTCCGTATAATGGCCCTGATATCCTCTCTTAGTTGTACGTATTCAGGATTAATCTTTGACATCTCTTCATATTGCAACAATTTAGTCCTTATTCCTCTTAAAATCGTATCGTCATCGTATCTACCGATGCCAACCATATTCAGGCGATGCTGACGATAACTGGTAACGGTTTCATCCGTAAATAATGCCGATGCGCCCATATTCAGTAAATAACTGAAAAAGAACCAATCGACGGCTATAAGTTCGCTATTGAATATAACCTTGTCAAAAGCGCTTCGCCTGACGGCTGTATTAGAAAAACCTAATACATTTTTATCTTCTATAAACTTCAGATTGACCGTTGAGCCGGTCTTGAGCCTTTTGGATAGATAATGCTCTTCTAAAGTTTTTCCTTCTTCGTCGACGAGATTAAAGTCATTGACAACAATGTCATAGTTTTCAAGCAAGTCGACGGATTTTTCTACCCTATTTTTTGCAAAATAATCATCCGCGTCCCCAAAAATTACTGCTCCATAACATTTTTCAACGACTAAATTTATGCCCGCTTCCCTTATCTTCGCAGGCGTCCCGCTTAACGCCACCTCATGTATATTAAGCCTGCGATGCTTTAACTTAAACTTTTCGATCCCTTCCAAACCGTCATTTATAAGTATGAGATCGAAATCCTTAAATGTCTGTCCCGCCAATGATCCGAAAAAATCGCCTAAATATTTCGCTATCGACGGAAACACAACAGTAAAAAAAGCTATTTTTTTAATCCCCATAGGCATTTCAATAACTTTTTTGATCGTCACCCATGTCATGCCTTATTGTCTGACCGGCGCCTATCACGCATCTTGCTCCGATCGTCAGATACTGCGTTACCTTAGCTCCCGAGCCTATATGCGTCTCGTTATCGATCTTCACTCCTCCGCTCAATGTAACACCGGGTGCAATATGCACAAAATCGCCGATAACACAATCGTGATCAACAGATGAAGCGGTATTTATAATCACGTTCCTGCCTATTTTGACATCCGAGTTAATAACCGCTCCTGCGGCGACAAATGTACCCTCGCCAAGTTTGACGCCATCGGCCAATATGGCTCCGGGGTGTACTATGACAGGTAACGTGAACCCCGCATTCTTCAAAATCAAATCTAACTTCTTTCGCATAGCGCAGTTACCTATAGAGCCGACAGATATAAAACCATGCTTTATGCCCTTAGCTGATAGTTCAGGCAGAATATCGTCCGAACCCAGGACCTTTACACCCAGAACGGCCTCGCCAGCGGTAATGTTGGGGTCCAGTATTCCTAAAATATTGAACTCCCCTGATTTTCTTATCGCGTCTATAATAACTTTACAATGCCCCCCTCCGCCCATAAGAATTATATCTTTTTTCATTTGCTCACCAACTCTTTTATTTTTCGTGCCACAAAATATATATCATCTTTTGTGTTCAAAACTGAACTTGGCAGGCAAAGGCCGCTCTTGTAAAGTTTGTATGCCATGTTGCAGGTATTCTTTGGATGATTCCTGTATGGCGGGAACCCTATGACCGGCATAAAGATTCGCCTAGTCTGGATCTTATACTTCCTTAGCTTCTTCTGTAACCAAGTCACGTCTATCTTCTCTGTAAATTTTATACAGGTTAACCAATGCGAACTCAAGGCAGAATCATATTCATCCTGGAAACAGATAGAATCAATATCTGACAATTCTTTCCGATATATTGAGTTAACCTCTTTCTTCTTATCCAGAAAGATACCGATCTTTTCAAATTGCGCAAGACCTAATGCGGCCTCGATATTCGTCATCCTATAGTTAAATCCGATCTCGGGATGATACAGAGAATTTGTCTTATCCTTTGCCTGGTTTACTAAAAACCTTATATGCTCCATCTTTTTTGTATTACGGCCTACGATCATGCCGCCCCCGCCGGTGGTGATCAGCTTGTTGCCGTTAAAGCTAAAACAGCCGAAATCGCCAAACGTACCGGTATGTCTTTTTTTATATTTGGCGCCCAGGCTTTCGGTAGCATCCTCTATTACATGAAGATGATATCTTCCGGCAACCTTCATTATACTATCCATATCACAAGGGTTACCATAAAGATGTACAGGTATTATTGCCTTCGTTCTTTTGTTTAAAAGGCGCTCGACTTGTTCCGGATCGATATTCCATGTCTGCTCATCGATATCCGCGAAGACCGGCTTTGCGCCGACATAAACGACAGGGTTAACAGATGCGATAAAAGTCGTTGCAGGGACGATAACCTCATCACCCTTCCCTATGCCAAGTTCGTAAAGCGCCATGTGCAGGGCTGACGTGCCACTCTGAGTAGAGACCGATTTCTTCGCTCCGACGTAACGCGAAAATCTATCCTCAAACTCATTTACGAATCCGCCCGCACTGGAAACATACCCTGAATCTATGGCCCGGACAAGATACTTCTTCTCGGCTACCCCGAGGCTTGGCGCATCAAGATATATATTTTTAGATATTGTAGGCATCACTCTTATAAAGTTTTATATTTTCTTTGTTTCCAAACCACCTGATCGTTTCATTCAGGCCGTCACTTAATGAATATACGGGTTTCCACTTGGTCAATCGTTTAATCTTGAAATTGCACCCAACCAGCCTTTCGACTTCGCTTTTCTTTGGCCTGAACCTCTTATCATCAGAAGCTATCTTAGCAGCAGGACTGATAATACCTATCAGTTTTTTTGCCAGGTCTCTTATTGATATTTCGCTGCCGGTGGCAATGTTGATCTCCTCTCCAACAGTCTTATCTGACCGTGCGATTTCAGCAAAACCATTCGTCACATCTTTGACAAAAACCATGTCTCTAGTTGGGTAGAGATTGCCAAGTTTTATCTCTTTTTTCCCGGATAAGAGCTGCGTTATTATCGTGGGTATCACGGCGCGAGCCGATTGCCTCGGCCCGTACGTATTGAATGGCCTGACTATAGTAACGGGCAATCCGAAACTTCGGTAAAAAGACTCGGCAATGGCATCTGCTGCTATCTTCGTTGCCGAATAAGGCGACTGCCCCTGGCGAGGATGTTTCTCATCTATTGGTGCATAAAGAGCAGTTCCATAGACTTCAGAGGTCGATGTAACAAGGACTCTCTTTACGCCGTTATCCCGCGAGCTTTGAAGGATATGGAGAGTGCCTCTTATATTTGTATCTACGTAACTTTCTAGCGAATGGTAGCTATAAGGTATACCGATCAGCGCCGCAAGATGGAACACGATATCTATGCCCTTAGTCGCCTCCCTGACATTATTGGAATCCCTCACGTCGCCCAAAATAATATCGAGTTTCTCAAGTTTCTCTTTCGAAAAAGAGTCCAGCCATCCCAGGCTATTGAATGAATTATACAAAACAAACGCCCTGACCAAGCACCCCTCTTCGATCAGCCTTTCGACAAGATGGCTGCCGATAAAACCGCATGAGCCTGTCACCAGTACTTTTTTTCCCCGTAGGTTAATATTTCCTATCCTTTTACGTTATTTATAATTCTTAATCATTTAAAAAGTCATAAACAATGCTGTTCCTTGCAAATCGGATTGTCAATCAAAATTAAACCTTCCATCTTCTCTATATGAGTTATTTTGATTTCAATTTGCGTAAAAAATCCGACATCTGCGGATTGGACTGAATCAGCGATTGCCCGTTCAAGGATGACGATATTTCACTAACCTTGTTTTCAATAAATTGAATTTGGTTGACCATGCTATTGCTCTCTTCTGAATTTCCCAACCGCTGTTCCAAATATGCTTCATAAAAAAGGCATCTTATGTAGGCATCTATCTCATCTTTTATGAGAGAAGAGATATACTTAACTTTTGCTACATGAAAATGCTCGCCCTTATACTCACACTTATAATAATCGCCGTTATAATAATTGACAATATCGTCTATCCAGCTCTTTAAATCTTTTCCCATCGTTATTAATTTCAAATATTTTAAGTCGTGTTCTAAGAGAATATAGTTAAGCAGGAACGGCCTTAATTCGATGGCCTTTCTAAACAAACTAGAAGCCTTTGCATCATTTCCAGATCTTAATTCTTTCACACCCTCGTCAACATACGAACTGAATCTGTCAACATTAACGCCTTTCGGGCCGTATATTCGAAGGCCTTTTATTTCATATGTCAGCTTCCCTGGCACAAGAGCCGCCCTATTGATATTAACGTCAACCATGGACTTATCTTCGAGTGCCGTCGCAAATATATAACGGAACGCCTGAAGCCTTAAAGGATCGTCCGGAGTGAGGCGCCAATATTCGTCAACGTTGAAAGCCATCGGCTGGATGCCCTCTACGGAAACATCGTTCGCCTTAATGCCATTTTCGGATCCATGGGATTTAATGTCATGCTTAATGATGTCCGCTGTCCTGATATAGTCGTATATTGAGAACGTATTCACCAGTCTTCCCCTGGTCATTTCTAACCTTGTCGCCAGAATATTGGGGATGAAGAACCCTATGAATATCAAAGTTAAAACAATCTCCCGCGCGTTTTTCTTAAATTTACCTGCGACCAGGTCGTATACATATATTAATGAAGAGCAGAAGACGACCGATAATAGCGGCATTATATAAATAAAATGACGTGAGGGGATCTGTATCGTATCTATCCGCATATAGCGCATGGAGCCTATATAAAATACCACGAAGACTATAAGCCCTTTGTATTTCGGGAAATATTTCGCGATAAAGATAATTATAAAGAAGAAGGCCAGCAGGTGGCTGATGATATTACCGCGAAACGGGATCATGTGATACGCTACCGTTGAATTGATCGACAACGCCGATTTAATCGGAGTTATGAAACTTGAGAACATTATGCAGAAAGGATAGATAAAGTTATACGGCGATAAAAGCTTATATAATTCGACCTTGTTGGGACCTACTACTAAACCGTGCTTGAAATATAATGCAATTAAAATAACGGCATATAAAACTATCGCTGCTATAAACAAATTCTTCGGTATTTTGCCCGGCCGATACCTGCAAGCCAGTTTTAAAATACCTCTGAATAGAAATAACGAACTAACGCCTAATAAAAAAAATACTAAAAAGAGCGCCGGGCTGTTTGATAAGTAAAGCTCGTTAAGAAAAAAACTCCGGAGGTGGACGTATCCGACATAAACGAACCTCATGAGCGGATAGCCTAAATAGGTTATGAAAAGCGGCATCCATATGTCATATTTCTTCAGACGGTCCTCTTCATTTTTTGACGCTATCAAAATATGAGCAAGGATCCCGAGCGGCAAGAGGAGAATCGTTATCTGGCAAAAAGCCGCTAAAATATTGGCAAAAATAGTGCCCCAGAAAAACGCTTTCCAATCACGGTTATCGTCAATTCTCTTGGTCGTCTCGAAATAGAAATATATGACCAGGAAGCTGAGCAGCAATACGAAAACATGATGTGCGGCCATCGGCCAGATATAAGAACAGAAATGGATGAATGCAGTTAAATATAGTAGCGCCGAAAAGAATGCTATCCTGAAATCCAGTTCAAGTTTTCGCAAAACCGAATATAATAAGAAAGCGCATAAAAAATGAAGCACAAGCAATACGAAGATAAAATATTTGATCTGGAACCCGAAAATAGACAGCACAAGGTACAGATAGGTATTCATCCACGGATCACCCTGCAACGTAGGATATGGGTCGAAAAGAAATACTCTTATATTTTCAAAAACAGAATGTCCGTGCGTAATGGATGACATTAGAGGAAGCATCCACCAGGGGTCCTGTTCATAGGATGTGCCCTGTATCGGCTGATACAAAATGGCCAAAAATACGCCTATTATAAGGATAGCAACGCAGATATAAAATATTTTTAATGTTTTCATTGCTTGACGTACCATCTGTAGAGGTCGCGCAGGCCGGTTTCAAGCCCGGTCTTTGCCGTCCATCCAATCGATTTTAACCTGGTAATATCGAGCAATTTCTTAAAAACACCGTCGGGCTTAGACCTGTCAAAGAGAATCTTTCCTTTAAAATTGGTTATACGCTTTAAAAGCACTGTTAATTCACTGATGGAAATATCGCTACCGGTGCCTATATTAATCAGAGGCAGGACACTCGGCTTCTGCATTATAAACATGGCCGCCTCTGCCAGGTCATCGGCATGGATGAATTCGCGCCGTGGCCTTCCTGAACCCCATATAGTTACGTTTCGCCGGCCGTTCATTTTTGCCTCGTGAAACTGCCGCATAAGCGCCGGGATCACGTGTGAAGTCTTAAGGTCGAAATTATCGCCGGGGCCGTATACGGTAGCCGGTATCGCGGAGATAAAATCGGCGCCGTATTGATGATTATAGTATTGGCACATCTTCATCCCTGCTATCTTCGCGATCGCGAACGCTTCGCTCGTAGGCTCTAATGACCCGCTCAAAACATAGTCCTCTTTCATCGGTTGACGGCAATCTTTCGGATAGACACACGAACTTGCCACGAATAGAAGTTTCCTCACCTTTGCCTTATGCGCAAAATGCATCACATTAATTTCCGCCTGCAGGTTATTATAGATAAATTCTGCCGGATAGGTTAAATTTGCGCCAATTCCTCCGGATTTAACATCCATAAAAAAGACATAATGTGGCCTATTTTTCATTAAGAACCGCTCAACTGCACTTTGCTTTACGAGGTCTCCTGCCGGAATCGTAAGTATCCTTTTATAGCCGTCGGCAACAAGGCATCTCAATAAGGTTTTCCCCGTTAGACTATTGTGGCCTATTATCAATATCTTCGAATCTTTTTTCATAAGATTATCGCCCCATGTGATCCTTTAAAAACTTAGCAATGCAGCAAAGGAAATAATCGAGTTCGCGCTTAGTCAGATCCTGGTGGACGCCTACATGGAAGCCGTTATTACCTATATATTCGGCATTAGGAAAATCGCCTACTTTAAATCCCAAATATTTAAAACCCCTGCACTGCGTAGGCATGGAAGAGAATAATGTGCGGGTTTCTACGCCGTTTTTTTCAAGATATCCGACAATCTCATCCCTGCTAAATCCAGCACTTTCCTGCACTATGACCGGAAAAGCGTGCGGCCCGATCTTCTCGTGTGGTTCTTCCTCTACAGTCGCAAGATGCGGCTGAAATCTGTTAAATTCCTTCATCAGATATTTAAGATTTTTTCTTCTTGCCTCAAGTATCTTCTTGTATTCATCGATATTTCCTAACCCGACCGCCGCTTCCAGCTCGTTCATCTTGCTTGAATAACCGATCCTCTCGAAGACGAATCTTATATCGCTGTTCCTGTCGCCCTTAAACCTCTTAGGGCAATATCCGGAAGAGACATTTAAAACACATCTCTCGCATTTACAGGCCCTTCCATGAGACCTTAGAGACCTTAGCACCTCCGCGAAATCCCGCCTCTTCGTTACTACCACGCCCCCCTCTATCGTCGTTATTATGTGGGCCACATAAAGGCTGAAAGCAGCCATATCCCCTAATGTGCCGACATTCCGCCCCTTGTATCTGGCTCCATGCGCTTCTGCGGCATCCTCGATTACAAACAGCTTATGTTTCTTCGCTATCTGGTTTATCTTATCCATCTCGGCCGGCTTACCCATCAGATGGACCGGCATTATCGCCTTCGCTCTCTTTGTAATGGCCCTCTCGATCTTCAGCGGGTCTATATTAAGCGTCTTCCTGTCTATGTCGACAAAAACGGGATTGAAACCGGCCTGAAGAACGGAATTCCCCGTAGCTACAAAAGAGAGAGCGGGAACGATGACATCGTCATTGCGTTTTGCGCCGAAATCGTACAATACCGCCAAAGCCAAAGCATCGGCATCCGTCCCGGAACTTAAAGCCACGGCCTCTTCAACACCAACAAGAACGGCAAACTTCTTTTCGAATTCGCGAACATACTTTCCGCTCGAAACCCTGTTAGAATCGAGTATCTCTTTTATCAATCTTTTGGATCTGTCGCTTATCACTATGGTGCCGAATGTAACCCAGGCTGCACCATTTTTATCCCTTTTTTTAATCACCCAATAACCGCCTGTGCAATTTATATTTAAGCATATCCTTAATTTCGTTTAATATCCCTTCTCCGAATTTTGCGCCCATCATATCCTGATACTTTTTGCTGTTATAAAATTCTGTGAACGCGCGATCCCTGAAACTCAGCACCTCTTCCGGGCGGAGGTATTTTGTGGGAAGCGTGTGGGTCTCGTAGCTGAATTGCGAATAACTCGCCCACGATTCCGGTAAATCTTCCGGATCCGTCGCTTCATAAAGCTTGGAACCGGGATAGGCCATACAAACGTAAAAATTTGTATACTCGCAGTTAAGGTCTTTTGCCATACTCAAAGTCTCGGTCATCGTCTCCATGTCGTCATCGGGTAAGCCGAAAATGAAGTTACCGACGATGCTGATACCTTCTTCCCTAATCATCCTGACGGCATTTAATATTTCTTTGTTTCCGAACCTACCCTTTATTACTCCATCTCTTATCTTTTTACTGCCGGATTCGAAGCCCAGAGCCAGCCAGTTTATCCCAGCCTTTTTCATTCTTTCGATCATATTACCAGTAAGTGTATCGACCCTGGCATAAGTCCATATATTCAAATCATATCCACGGTCGATGATCAAATCGCATAATTTATTGACATGCGACTCCTTAAAAGCGAACATTTCGTCTATTATCTTGATATTCTTAACTCCATAATCATTGACAAGGCCGGCGATATCTTCAATTACCAAATTCGGGTCCCTCTGCCTTATTTTATTGATCCCGAATAAGGAATTGATGCAGCAAAAAGAACAATTATAAGGGCACCCCAGGCTTGTATAAATTATGCCGTACGGCTGGCGTTGATTTTTATTAGTCCAACTGTGCCAATTATGCGCCCTGTAGCTTCGCATAGACAAAAGGTCAAAGGCCGGGGACGGCAATTTATTGGGGTCGACCAGTTCCGCTCTCGGATTATTCTTTATCCTATCGGTTTCTCTGTACCATAATCCCTTGATGTTTCTATTTTCGGGATTAGCGAGCATCTCCATCAAGGTATAAAAGCCTTCGCCCTGACAAACCATATCAACCGGCTCTTCCCGCATGGTCCTTTCCGGCAATGACGAAGGGTGTAACCCCATCAGTATGGTAGGGATACCTTTATCGGATTTTCGTATCTTTTCCAATACCGCTCTTGCGCCGATCATATTCATTGTCGATGCCGAAGGATTCGTGCCGGAGACCGTGATCGCTACCAGGCTGGGACGACTTTCGGCCAGGAGAGGCGTCAATTTTTCCGGCTCTATCTCCATATCAATCATTTTTACGCCAAAACCCGATTCCCTTACAAAGGCGGCAAGTAAAGCCGCCCAAATTGGAGGCTCAAGCCCCGACAAGGTTTCGCTTAACCTTCCATACAATTCCTTTTGGCTTCCGGGCTTTATAATCAAGAGGTCGAGAGATTTAGATGGCATTATTTAGATCCTCTCGGGCCTTTGCGTATCTGGCCGGCGTTCCGATATCTGTAAGTTTGTTTCCCGCTAAATAACCATAAAAATTTTTTCCGATTAACCGAGGGAAGATATCACGTTCCAACGATGTTTTTTTTCCACCTTCGATAACCTCAAATATCTTTCTGTCCAGAAAGTATACGCCGGCATTGACATAACCGGCTTTTTCAGACTTTGCCTTTTCGTTAAATCGCATTATCCTCCACTGATCATCCACACTAACCAGGCCGCCGTCCTGATTTCCCGGCATCTTAACCACAGCCATTGAATATAACGCTTTCTTCTCAAAATGAAATTCAGCAAATTTGCTGTAATCTATCGGACAAAGCGAATCTCCGTTTGCTACAAGAAAAGGATTGCTTTTAACGACCGATTCCGCGTTTTTAAGAGCACCTCCTGTCCCAAGCGGCTTATTTTCCAGTAAAGTTAAAATTTGAGAAGAGCCGTGTTTTCCGGCGTAATAATTCCTTATCATCTCCCCCTTATAACCGGCGCAAAGAATAAAACGGCGGAATCCGTATCCCTCTAAAGGCTTTATTAAAATATCCAGGAACGGCCTGCCGCCCACTTCGGCCATCGGCTTAGGCTTATCTTTAACAACTTCCTTGAGCCGCTCCCCTTTACCGCCGCATAAGATGACAACGTCTATTTTTGATAGGCCGGGTTCTTTCATCTGCTTCTTTCTAAAGAGTTGTCCGGATCATAAAAGATAATCTGGCTGCCGAAATTTTCGAACCTAAACGGAACATGTAAAAGGTGCTTGAGGCTTTTCTTGATCCTATAGTGCATCTTCGGTTCTGCGAAGAAAAGTATGAATCCCCCGCCACCCGCTCCCAACAATTTTCCTCCAACTGCCCCGGCCCTTATAGCTGAATAATATATATCGTCTATCTCGGGAGTCGTTATCAGCTTAGACAATCTTCGCTTGACCTGCCAGCTTTCATTGAGAAGCCTGCCGAATTTCGATATATCCGCGTTACCTTTGACTATGTTGACCGCCTCATGGACCATGTCGAACATCTCGCTCAGCTCACTATTATTGTGCGGAATCATCTTTATCTGCTCTTTCGCTATCTTCGAGGCATAGCGGGATATCCCTGTAAAAAACAGGAGGAGATGGTCCTGCAGGAGATCAAGCTTTTTCTGGTTTATCGTTATGGGATGTATCTTGAACCTGTTGTTTCCGCTGAACTCTATAAGATTAAAACCACCATAAGCGGCGCAGATCTGGTCCTGCGATCCCACATTCTCCTTTAGTATCTCTTGCTCGATATAGACAGCCTTCTTGGCCAATTCCATCTTAGATATTATATTGCCTTTGAGTCCATTCAAGGCGTTGAGCAAACCCACCGTAAATGCAGAACTCGACCCCAGGCCTGTCCTAGCCGGCAAATCGCCATCGTGGTGAATCTCAACTCCATCCTTTATTTTCACAATTGTAAGACATGCCCTAACAGATGGATGCCGTATCTCGGAAATATTTTTGACTTGCTCCATCTTTGAATAGATGATCCGTGATCTATGCTCGAAAAAAGGAGGTAAATAACGGCAGGATATATAGCAATATTTATTTATTGTCGTGGCAAGCACTGCGCCGTGTTTTTCTCTGTACCATGCGGGATAATCCGTCCCGCCTCCAAAAAAAGAGATGCGAAAAGGTGTTCTGCTTATTATCATCCTTCACCTCATATATTTGCGAACTGATTCCTCTTTATGACTTGATATCCCTTAACCAACTCTTCTATACCCCTCTGTATGGAATAATCCGGCTTGAAACCCGTCTTCTCGATCTTCTCATTGCTGACAATATAGTCCCTCTTATCTAGGTCTTCCCCTGTCTTCGCTTCGGTAAAATAAAAATCAGGTATTTGCTTTTTGATCTCTTCGCATAGCTGCCATTTGTTAAGGTTGGCATCGCTTAAACCCACATTATAAGGCTCGTTCTTCATCTTTTTAAAGTTATTCAAAGAATGGATAAATGCCTTTGCCACATCGCGGACATGTATATAATTCCTTTTAGCGCTGGCCTCAAAAAGGACCAAAAAACGATCGTTCAAGGCACGATATGTAAAATCATTGACCAAAAGGTCCAGCCTCATCCGAGGGCTGACCCCGAATGCCGTCGCAAGCCTCAAAGTAATGCATGAACCCGAATCCAAGAGCGCCTTTTCCGACTCTACCTTCAGCTTGCCATAAAGCGATACGGGCTTTAGCGGAGTTTTTTCGGTACAGAAAACGCTCCTCTGCCCTATTCCGTAACCGCTGTTAGTAGTAGGATAGATGATCATTTGGTCCTTGCTTCGCAGATCCAATATCATCTTTATTGCGTCTACGATTATGCCCTTGGCTTCATAAGGATTTTTCTGGCACAAAGGGGCTCCCGTAAGGCAGGCCAAAGGAAAGATCGCATCCGCCTCTTTTAAGTATTTGGAGATCAAATCTTTATCCCGCGCGTCTGCCCGTCTTATGGTCAATTTGTCGTCATGGCAACAATCCAATAATGACGCCTGATTATACATGAAATTATCTACTGCAATTACCTCGAAACCCTCTTTCAAAAGCTCAGGTACTAAAACAGACCCGATATACCCTGCCGCTCCGGTAACTAATATCTTCATTTTTTTAATAGCTCCTTTACTGACTTTATAATATCGTCCTTACTTGGGTAAAACGCCTCTTCCAGAACATAACTGGCCGGAATAGGCACATCCGGCCACGCAACTATTTTAACGGGCGACTTAAGATATTTGAATCCTTTTTGTGCAACGATTGAGGCTATTTCGGACGCTGCGCCACATGTCTTCCAGTCGGTATCGACAATAACCAGGCGTCCGGTCTTTTTTACGGATTCCAGGATGATTTCCTCATCAAGCGGTTTTAACGTTCGAGGGTCTACCACCTCTGCGTCATAGCCTTCCTTCTGGAGTTCTTCCGCCGCCCTTAACGCCTCTATTACCATATAGGAGATCCCCACGATCGTTATATCTTTTCCCTTACGGCGGACCAATCCCTTGCCCAGCGGAATGGCGTACAATCTTTCGGGAACATGGCTTTTATGTTTAAAAAGCCAGCGGTGTTCAATAAATATAACCGGGTTGCCGTCGGCAATGCTAGCAGCCAACAGCCCTTTGGCGTCATATGCCGTGCTCGGCATCACAAGCCTCAGGCCTGGAACGTGCATAAATAATCCGTGGAGAGACTGGGAATGCTGAGCGGCAGAACCCCATCCCCTGCCAATAACAGCAACTATCACCATGGGAATTTTTATTTTTCCGCCGAACATATAGCTGTATTTGGAGGCGTGATTGACTATCTGATCCATCGCCAATAATAAGAAATCCGGCCTATTATGAAAATATATCGGCCTAGTTCCGGTAAGGGCTGCACCTATGCCTATGCCGGTAAGAGCATTTTCAGATAAGGGCGTGTCAAAAACCCTTGCCTTGCCGTATTTTTTCTGAAGATCGAGCGTCATTCCGAACATCCCCGAAGGGTCGTCAACACCCTGACCCATTACAAAAACTTCCTTATCTATACCAAGCGCCTGGTCCAATGTTTCCCTTATGGCCTCGGGTACCGTCAGTTTTCTTAAGTCCTTATCGGTATGTTCGTCAAAATTCGTTTCTTGTTTTTCGATTAAAAATTTTGTCCAAGGCATTTTATTTATGCAAATAGATATTTCTCAAGTTCGTTCTTATCCGGCAAAGGAGACCTTTTTGCAAATTCGAAGGCCTCTGATATATCTTTGCTGATTTTTTCCGTGATCGTTTTAACCTGCTTGTTTGTTATGATTTTTTTTCTGATAAGCCCGTTCTCGAAATCCTTAACCGGATCTCTATTTATCCATTTAGCCCATTCTTCAGGCTTCCTGTAGAGATCTTTCTGAGGATCGTCGGCGCCGGCGTGGCCTCTCCAGCGGTATGCTCTGCATTCCAAAAATGCCGGCCCTTTACCGGAACGTGCGTCTTCAATTGCTTTTTTCGAAGCATTATAAACCTTTATAACATCCGAACCGTCAACCTGATAAGACGGAATACCGTATGCTTTCGGTCTCATAGAGATATCGCAATTTGCCTGTCTTGCACTTTGATGAGAGCAAACGGAATAGAAATTATTTTCACAGATATAGACAACTGGTAATTTTTTTAATGCTGCGAAATTCATGCTTTCGAACAAAACGCCTTCTTCAGAAGCCGCGTCTCCGAAAAATACAATCGACACCATCTTATCTTTATGCATTACTGAGCTTAAAGCCGCGCCTGTTGCGATCGGTACGCTGCCGGAGACAATAGAAGAAGACCCCATAAAACCTGTGGCAGTATCTATCAAATGCATGGAACCGCCGCGGCCTTTGGAACAGCCTGTTTCCCTGCAATATAATTCAGCTATCATGGACTTCAGGTCGCCCCCCTTGGCGATATAATGGCCGTGTCCCCTGTGATTACTGAAGACATAATCGTCTTTAGTTAAATTTGCGCAAACACCAGCGGGTATCGCCTCCTGACCCACACAAAGATGGACTGGTGTCTTCATTTCATCCTGAGGATATAGCTCTTCGATCTTCAACTCTACAAGCCTGATCTTCAGCATCATTTCATAAAGCGCTAAAAGCTGTGCACTTTTCATTTTCATACCTTTATAAAAATTAGCGCCAGACAAAAATTTCATATAATATCTGCGCCAGCATTACAGACCCAGACCTGAATGGCCTCATCTTTCTTTTGCCGTATATCCTGGCCGGTTCATCTCCCGGTATTTCGGCTACTTTCAGTTTCTTTTTGGCGCAGCGAATGGAAAGTTGCGGCTCCCATCCTATAAGTATTCCCGCTCTTTCTGCGGCTTTTAAAAATTTCGCCTCTTCGTTTATATCAAGCTCATTGACAAGATCGGTCTTATAGGCGCGGAATATGACAAGGGCATCATCATAATGCGCCCTGAACAGCACGTTGATCATTGTCGTGAACATCCAGTTACCGAATCTCGTCAGCCAATCGTCGTCATAGCTTTTGGCGCCTTTAGTATACCGCGAAACTATAACCATGTCGTATCCCTCTTTCATCTTTTCGATAAGAGGAGGAATAAGTTCTGGAATCGAGTTCCCGTCCGGACTGAAGGTAACCACAATGTCTCCTTCGACCATTTTCCACATTTCCCTCAAACCCTGCCTTAAACCCTTTCCCTTCTGTACATAAACGGGATAACCGTTCTCCCGCGCATATTCGATTGTTCCGTCAGTAGAACCCCCGTCTACTATTATGATCTGATCGTACCATTCTTTTTTGATCTTAGGCATGATCTCTTTCATGCCGCCTAATTCGTTAAGAGTAGGTAAAATTAAAGTCGTCTTCATTATTTCGCCATACGCTCATCATATTTAGTGAAAATAGTTTTAAAAGCCAGCCGCCCCATATATAAGGGATTGAATCTAACCGAAGGAGGTATAAAGCAACCGTGAAAGCAACTGCAGGCTCCCTTGGCTATATCCCTAATCTCATTTTTAAACGCAGGACATCCTAATGCTTCTGTCAGCTTATAATCAAAATCACGCACATTTACCATACCCTTACGTAATTCGCAGGCTGAAATGCTACCGTCCGGGTAGAGGACGGCTATCCTTTTGCCTGCCACGCATCTGACAGGCCATTTTTTACCATCCATAAAATTATCAAGCGCGATTTTCAGATTGTTAAGAGCAAAACTTATTATTGCATTGTTCAACAGCCAGCTTGAATAAATATTTTGCGACGTCCCTTTAATTTTTTTAAAATAATATACGATATTCTCTTTTAAAAATGACCTGAGGCCTTGACTTGAAATATTCGCTAATAAATCGCCTAAATCAGACTGCCGTATCGGCTCAAACCAATGATAATCGGGATCGATTTCTTTTCTTACAAATCCAGATATATCTCGAAGCAAATTTATATTACTCGGCATCATGACCGTTACGATGTGTATACGTAAGCGCGGATATTTTATCTTGAAACTGACAAGTCTGCGCGCTGCTTCGACTGCCCTTGTAAATCCCCCGGGGAAATTGCGCTCTTTATCATGCTTGTCAGAAAGCCCGTCCAAAGACACAGCAATAGTCAGGTTTAAATTCCTGCAGTTCCCGAGAATCTCTTCACAGCTTGCGAGGATCTGGTCTGTATTAAATCCATTTGTGGGAATCGATACTACACTGGGCCTGCACTTTGCCGCATATTCGGTAACGATCTGGGCGAGGTCACTTCGCAAGAAAGGCTCTCCGCCCGAAATCAAGACTCCTCTTAACGGCCCAAGGCCGTTAATTATGCGGAAAATCTCGTCCTTGGATAATTCGCCCTTTTTATTGAGCTCTCCTAAAAAGAAACAATGCTCGCATTTAGCATTGCACTTGTATGTTACAAAATGAACGAGGCTGTCAAGTCCGACCGGCTTAAAATATTTTGTTATTTCGCCCCATACAAATCCGGCTTCCTGCATCCATTTCTCCTTTTAATCAAATCATTAATTCATACAACTTTATGGCTGCCTTGTAGAAAGAACGTGGCAGAAAACTCAACCCCCTTAGCACAATCATTCTTAAGCTGAATCTGATGGGACGTGTAGCTTTATGTGTCAAATAGTAGCGCGCACGCTGAGGGTATCCCTTATTTAAATACTGAATACCTACGCGCTCATAACTCAAGGCGATGGCGCGGTCAAGATCCGAGCGTCTTTCAGGAAGTAGCCCCTCGCTGTCGTACATTTGCTTAAGAATCGCGGAATGTACGTTAACGTAATTTTCCAGCCTTGTATAATGAAAGCCGTCCGATCTTTTCCGATAATATATCAGCGGTTCATTAACGACGCGGACCTGCGATCTGACTGCAATGCGGCAGAAAAAATCCCAGTCTTCAGATATCGAGAGGTCCTCATTAAAAAATCCCGATTTTTCGATAGCAGAACGGCGAATAACATTAGCCGACATCAGCTCAAAGGCATAACCTTTCAAATGATATTCATTTACTTCGCGCCCTTCCGGCATTCCTTTTTTGAAACCAAAATAAAGAGAGTTAGGCTTTTTAACCGGCCTACCATCGATGATATAATAGCCGTCTGTATAAACCCAATCCGCATTTTCATCTTTTAAAAAAACTTCGACGCATTTTTGGATGAAATCAGGCTTCCAGATATCATCCGAATCCAGGAAAGCGATCAACTCTCCCTGGGCCTGACTGATTCCCAGATTGCGCGCGCCACCGGGTCCATTCTTTTTATCGGAGCGGATTATCCGGACCGGATATCTTGCATTTACTGGAATAAGCGTATCCGGACGCAGATCGGAATTATCGTCTATAATAACCATTTCTATATTCGAATAAGTTTGCGAAAAATAAGAACTTAGCGCCTCTGGGAAATATTTTATATCGTTATAGAAAGGCGTAATAACGGAAACTAACGGCATTTTATTCATATCTTGCAACCTTTCATTTCACTACAATATGGCTCTTATAAAAAATGCTTTTTCTCAGGTATCTTACTATCGCCAAATCAAGAGAAAAGTCATAAATTTTATGCTTTAGCCTAAACCTATAATAGGCACTAACGGGCGCATAAAATATTTTGGATAAATTCCTTAGTGCTATATTTTCTATGCTGTCGATCGCATTCGAAATAGCATTGGCCAAAATGCTCATGTAGGAAATATTACCCAATCTTCGCCTTTCTTTGGCATTAAACCATGGTATTCTCTTCCCGGAAAAATCATATTCATCGAAATTCCAATCGATCCAACCTTCCAGATTATGTGGCGGTTTTAAACCATACTGCAACGCCAGATCGTACATGGGAGTGCCCGGCAATGCAGTATAGATAGCTATGGTTTCAAATTGTGCATTCGGGTTGTCTTTCTTGATCTTAAAAATCAGATCGACGGTATTATTTATTTCCTCAAAAGTCTCAGTCGGGAAACCTACCATTAGCGAAAAGGCAGGTGTGATGCCGTGTTTTCTGGTCTTAAGGTTTGCCCTAAGAGTTTCCTCAACAGTTATTCCTTTGTTTACCATTTTTAATATCCGGTTAGTCCCTGATTCTGCCCCGAATTTCAATACATGCGCCCCGCTTTCCTTAAGAAGGGCCGTCTGCTCATCCGAAGCTTTATTGAACACATCTACCCTAGTACCGGAGGTATACCACCGGATATTTAGCTTCTCCATGATAAACTCCTTACATATCCTGCTGGCCCTTTCTCTATCGATATAAAATTCATCGTCCCTAATCCAAACACCGTTCAGATTAAACTTTTTTACGGGCCCCATGATCGCCTGCAAACTTTTTTCAACGGACATCGCGCGCCATTTTCCCATCCTCAGACTGGCGCTGCAACAAAAACCGCAACTAAAAGGGCATCCCCTACTTGTCTGCCCGACGTCGAGGACCCGGGAACTTTTAAGATACATATCCCGATGGATATAACTTTCTACATTTACGAGCTCCCATGGAACGGGTAAAAGCTCTTCCATGTCAATTAAAGGAGCCAGAGGATTGACTACGGCCTCCCCTCCGCCTTTAAATGCAATCCCTTTTATTTCATTCAATGGCTTTCTTTTTTCTATGGCCTTTACGATTTTAGGAAAAGTGATATCGCCTTCACCGACACAAACTATATCAACATATTCGCTTTCAAGAGTCTGGGCAGGCAATATTGATGGGTGCGGCCCGCCCCAGACTATAGGAACTTTTCCGCCCACAGACTTTCTGATGATCTTCGCGATCTCGATGGCAAAATATATCTGCGTACCGGTCATGCATGAAATTCCTGCACAAATAGTTTTCTGGTTCAATGCCTCTATTATTTTATTCTCCCAGTCTCTATCGACTCTTTGATCAATGATCCTGATTTTATAACCTTCCTTATGAAGAGGTGCCGCGATAGCAAGGAGCGAATGCGGAGGGGCTACCGTTGAGCCAAAATCCATCCCTGTTTTAGGGTAAATTAAAAGGACATTTCTTTCTTTCGGCATTTTATACCTTCCTAACTCAGGCCACCGACCACAACAGGCCTGCGCCTGGCGATATGCAACAATAAGCCCAGGAATACGGGCAGGATCTGTAATCTATAGCGGCAGACGGTACCTAAATTAAATCCGACAAACCCGTAAATGGACGCCCATAACACTATTAATAAAATAGCCCATATAACTATTGGATCAAGCAATTCCCGCCATCGCAACCTCTTCATTGCCAGAGCAAATAGTATCAAAATAAAAGAATCCTCAATTCCCGCGAGAAAACCGAATACGTTATAAACCTCCCCCGGCAATGGCCTGAACAAAACAGTAAATATCCCTTGCGGAATATAAAGTATCATCTCCCCCAGGCTATTAAATTTGATTCTATCCATGTCCTCGGATTTCTCCTTGTTAGGCATAGCAATAGATTCAACCTTATCAACTCCAATCGAGCTCCCCCCCCTTGCGAAATTATAGGATTTAACATTTGCTTGGGTAGTCAAATCTTCACTGGATTTTATGTTAAAATGCTTGGAAAACTGGTTAACAAAAAATAAAGATGCAAGAGATAATACAATGATAGCTGCCATTTTGATTTTACGATTTTTCATAGGGACAGTTAGAGTACTTATAAACATAGGGAATACTAAAATGACTCCCATCCATGACTTAAAGAATGACATAAGATAAATACATAACAACGAAAAAAATATATAGACAAAAGAACCCACCCTGACCCATTTTATAACTCCGTAACAATAAAAGGCTATACCTAGAAGCACTATAGGCTCCTTACCTAATATAGAAGACCAAAATAGAATTGATGGAAAAAATGCAAAGATATATAAAAGGCCTAACTTTTCCTTCCGCAAAAATGCTACTACCGAACGATAGAAAATGTATATTCCAACAAGGCCTATCATCCCGAAGCTGACTTTAGTAGCATGGAATGAATTAAAAAAAGAATGGTTATGCAGCCAGGCAATAATCACCACCGCTGAAGATGGTCCTGCTATTTCCATTGTTTCCCACTCACTAATATCGTGCTTAGACCCGGAAAAATACCCGAATGCATCTGTCTGATAATAGTATTCATAAAAGAGCATAAAGCCAAGCATTACAAAGCATTTAACTGACCATACCCATAAAAGAGCCTTCTTGTCCTGGGAACGAATCGGCCAGATGACTATCGTTGAACCCAAAAGAACAGCCCATACAAGCCCTTTAATATAATCGGCCTGTACGTCCTTTTGCGGAATCCTATGCCCTAAAACCTCTACAAGCTTTAAGAACGCAGGCATGGCAAAAATAAGGACTACAATTCCTAACGCCAATAAAACAAATGCTGCCAATCTGTGCTTTTCCGCCAACTCAGTTTTTATCTTGAGCTTCATCGTTTACCTGTCCTTATTATTTATTCTTACATAAAAAATGCCAATAAGGAATAAATTCAGAAATAACAACGCTTTCAAATGAATCCGTTAAGGCCATAATCTCTTTTCGGCTTACACGTTGTTCGATGCGGGTAAAAAAACGGTCATACACATCTTGCCTGATTCGCGAAACAGTTTTATCCTTGTATCCTTCGTAAAGAGGGATTGCGTGGGAAACCTTAACTATGCGAAAAAGGTGTCCAAGTTTAACCAAAGGCACATAAATAAAATTTGCGACAAAATTCGTAAACATAGAACGAAAAAACTCATTTCTGATACGCGATACGGCTAAACGAATAACCGTAATAAACGAAAGAAGTATTCGAAAATGAATTGGACGGTTATCTAAAGAATAATACAAATAGATCAATATAACGGAAGAATATTTTTTTAATTTTCGGGTTGCTTCCAAGGCATTAACCGGAAGATGGTGTAAAACTCCCAGGCAAAATAAAAAATCCGCAAATTTATCCCTTAATGGCAAGCTGTTTATGTCCGCCATTATAAAAATCGCGTTATCACATTGCCGAAGGTTTTCCCGAGTCATAAAAATTGCTTCAGAAAAATCAATTAGTACAAGTTCGCGACATTTATCTTGAAGAAAAAAACTCCACCGTCCGATTCCACATCCTAAATCACAGACACGCAGATTTTTAAGACTTTTTAAATCGACCAAATCGAAATACAAACGGAATTCATCTTGGTGTTCAGAAAGTATATTGGGATATTTCTTCCATTCCGCGCTGAATGTGAATTGAATATCATCGGCAAATTCAGAAGAACGCCCGGTATTTCTAATTTTGCTCAAGGACATCTTTTTCCTGACTAAATCCGGCCATTTCGAAGGCTCCAAAAGGATGATAACATCATTGACGATCGGAAACTTTTTTTCGCCGACCATTACGCAATCGTTTTCCAGGACAAAATCATCGGTTCCAAAGATATCTTTAAGCGACGCGATCTTATTCGAATAATACATTTATGCATCTACCAGATAGTTATACTATTCTTATACGTGCGGAACTCTTGGTCTATATGACCGATCTAAAAACCTCATCCCACAAACCAAGCGTCTTCTCTTCGCTGTAATAGTTCTCAGAAAAGGTGCGTCCGTGCTCGCCCGCTTCGCTCCTTGCACCTTTATCATTGATATACTTTTCCAGGGTTTCCAGCCACTCACCTTTTGTCCGACAAGCCATCGGCAACCCGCACCGATGCATAGCCCTCGAATAAGCCGGCGTTGCAGTTACAACCGTAGGCATGCCCATGCGCCAAAACAATAAAAGTTTATTCTCCGGTTTGCCTGCGGCAAGCGGATCGCTAAGGGATATCGGTATAAGCGCCAAATCGCATCCAGTGATAATAGCGGAGCACGTATTTTCATCCCATTCATGCAAGTAAATATTATCGAACAATCTACGCGTTAGATTAAGGGTACTTTGCCGCCCGTATCTCCCCATATACTTATAATATTCGAGATCCGTTACTATATGCAGGGCTATTTTATATTTGGCCTCAAGCTGCCTTAATACATCCCTGATCTCAAAAAGTGATCCGATGTTATAAGGAAGACCTTCCCAGACAAAATTAAAGACATCGACAGCAGAATAATCCGTCTTAACAGTGCGCGTGACACTACTATGGATATCTAAAATAATATGGACATTTTGACAAAATTGAAGGATATCTTGTTTTTGTTCATCTGTGCTGCAGATGACCGCATCAGCTCGTTTGCACATAGTCTGGATGGCTTTCCAATAGTTCAGTTTCAGATAGTGGCTTTCGCCAGCAATATATTTAGCTAATCCCCTGAGAACTCCTTTAAGGTTATATCGGGGTATAGCCAGATAAGAATCCACAAAATCATAAATGATCTTTGCGCTTCCCTTTCTGTACTTACTCCATACGCTTTTATCTCCGCGTTCCGTTATGATAACAAAATCGTAATTTTTAGAAAAATGTGCTATCTCGAACTTTATATTGCGTTTATCTGCGTAGTAACAAAACCTCCGCCTGTCACCTGGCAGGATCAGCTTACTGCTGCACGGAACATATCCTATGCGTAATTTATTAAAATCCATGGACCACTCTTTAAAATGCGTTTTTTACCACCCAATTTTTAAAATCTTTGATACTTGAAATATTATCAAGTGGGGAAAGGCCGAATAATATTTTCTGGATGTTGTTGCTTTTACGGGATTTTATCATGCGCAATAGACGCACCCAACTTTCCCGGTCAATGATGACCCCAAAGAGCCCCATCCAGTCTCCCGGCGATAATTTACTCAGCCGTTCTCTCAAATCCCATAAACATATTGCCCTGAATTTATACTGCATATACCAATGATAAACTTGCCTTCTTACATAATTTGAGCGGCTTATCTCGATGCCTTTCAGTTTATTCTGGTAATTCGTTTTTAAAAGGCTGAGCCAGACATGCATGTGATTTATAAGTTCATTGCCCGGCAAGCGGTCTTTAAAATCAGATTCTATGCCAAGATAGTTCAGCCCCTTCTCCTGTTGGTTACTATACACAAAATGTCCGAATGATTTCGGGGAAACGCCAACAATAAGTAAATTTTCCGGCAAATAAATCCATCTTTCGGCGTTTAAAAGCAAAACATTTAAGGCATAATGGTCCGGGAACGGCGGATGAAAAATACCTCCTTGAACGCATGCCGCTGCCTTACGTGATACAAGAGTCGTTTGCATATTCAACGGGATACGCACCCTAAAGCGGTACATATCCTGAACGATTGAAAATCGCATCTCGGGAGGCATCAATCCCTCTTCCTTAAAGTCCGGTCCGAATTTGAAATGTACCCTCTTATAATAACTCCGTTTATTGCTATTTATAGAATCCGGCGTTATATACGTATACGCATTGTAAGTGACGCAATCCGGATTACCGTATTTCTTCAAAATATCTTCCATTCGCTTAAAATAACCCGGCAATAGACAATCATCATCACCCATCATCAAAATGTAATCTCCCAAACTAGCTTTAAGAGCATGGTTCCAATTATCGGTAACGCTCACCGCTTTTTCCAGTCTTAGGACCTTTAAACGTCTATCGTCACCGAACGACCTAATAACCTCATGTGTTTCATCAGTATTGGCGTTATCGGAGACAATAAGCTCCAAATCCTCATAAGGTTCTTCAAGAATAGAGCTTATGCAATCCCTGAGAAATCGTCCTCCATTACGTGTAGGAAGAAGCACGGAAAACTTCATATAGCCGCCTTTTTCTGAAAGATGGCAGTGTAGGCACAGCCGTTAAAGCTTCTCTCATCCCACAAAGCCATGGGAAAACTTAGAAGATAGCCCGCTATGAAAAATATTCTCTGCATCCACTTCCCCGAGAAACGGTTCATAAAATAGCGCTGCCATCCGAACCTGTTCCACCCCCTGCCGCCTTTATCGCTTGTCGTCAACATGACTAGTTCGAGCCCAAACCGTTTTAAGTATAACGACAGGATTTTTCCCGGGATAAGATTGAGGTGGCGGGGCGCATCGACATGGGGCCAATAAGCTCCCAAAACCCTAAACTGAAATGCCTCCGGATTCGGAGTCGCTATAACGAATATTCCTCCCGGAGTCAGATTCATAGCCATGGCGCTTAAACATTCCCAGGGATTTGCTAAATGCTCTAGGACATGCCACATAGCGATAACATCGTGCTTCTTCATGGATTCCACCGTTTTATACGGCATATTGCTCTTTACGGCATTGACGCCGATTACGTTTGTTAAATATTCACAGCATCTACCGTCCATTTCTATGGCATCCACTTTAAATCCGGCCTCTTTAGCCTGATAAGCAAAAACTCCGAACGCTGGGCCAACTTCAAGTAAAGTTCCCGACTTTACAATTTTTTTTACCATCTCTATCTTGTATCGCTCTGCCTTCGCTACCCTTTTAAGTTTACCCAAAGACGGTATCCTGTAATATTCCTGGGTATAATAATTTCCGAGATCATCGGGAACGTCGGATATAAATATAAGTTTACAGGCCGGACAGCGGAAATAAACAAACTCCTTTTGCGAAATCTTCCGGTTAAAATCCTTGGTTTTAAATAATAACGTGGCGTTTTTTTTACAAAAAGGGCAACTTGAGGTCAGTGGTTACCTGCCTTTCGCCGTTACCAGACGTTCTTTCCACCATTCAATGGTCTGATCAAGCCCTGAATCAATATCATATTTGGGGGTCCAGCCAACCTCTTCCTGTAATCTCCTGACATCAGCTACCAGTAGCGGCGGTTCATCTTTTGATGACAGGATATCTCCAAGGCGGATAAGCTCAGGCCGCCCCAGCTTCTTTCCTATTTTGCAGATAACCTCTTTCAAAGCTATCTGTAGTCCCGAAGCAATATTTACAGGCCCGCGCACATCACTTTCTAATAGAGCCACAAAAGCCGAGGCAACGTCTTCCACATGGAGAAAATCGCGTATCTGATTGCCATGGGAACAAGAAGCCGGCTTACCCTGCAAAAGCGAAATGATCACAGAAGAGACCAATCTTTGCGGGTGCTCATACGGGCCGTAAAGAAAAAAAATACGCCCCCAGGCGCTGCTTAAACCGGTTGCATCAGAAAAATTTGCCAAAGCTATCTGAAGAGAATGTTTGCATTTTCCATATACCGTTGCTGACAAAAGAGGCGTCGTATCTTCAATGCAGCGTCCATATTGCCAATTATACTCAGCACAAGTTCCTGCCATAACAGCCCTGCACCCGCCGTTGGAATGAAATCCTTTAAGAAGCACCTTGCTCGCTTCAACCCATTTATAATTCTCGTCGGAATTCCAGTATTTTTTTGGTTCTGCATACCAGGCGAAATGCAAAAGATGCGTTGCCCTAACATCCTTCAGAAGCTTCTCCACCTGTTTTATGTCCAGCAAATCAACGCTCAGCCATTTTATTCTGGAGTCTGCTTCTTCAAGACGAGCCGTATCCACAGCATAGACACCATACCCTAATTCAACCAATCCAGACAGGCAGTTCCTTCCTATAAACCCCGAAGCTCCTGTAACTAAAACTTTCTTCATAGTTTAAAATCCGGATACTCAGAATCTCGATTACTGATCAATTTATTTCCGGCCGGCCATTGTATATTAAATGCGGGATCGTTCCACCTTAGGCCCCTGGCGCATTCAGGATAATAAAATTCGGACATCTGATAGAATAGCTCCGTATCGTCTTCAAGCGTGAGATATCCATGCGCCAAACCTTCCGGAACATATAACATCCTGTGATTCTTCGCACTTAATTCTACAGCATGCCATTTCTTGAACGTAGAAGAAGCTTGCCTCAGGTCGATTATAACATCGTATATCGCTCCCATGGTGCATTTGACTATTTTCGCTTCTTCATGGGATTTTACCTGGTAGTGCATTCCGCGCAGCGTGCCTCTTTCCTTGTTGAAAGAAATATTGCATTGAACAATACGCATATTTAAGCCATATTTTTCAAACTCTCTCACGCAGAAACTCCTGGCAAAAAAGCCCCTTTCATCCTCTATCGGGTCTATTTCAATAATATAGGCCCCTTTTAGTTTTGTTTCTTCAAATATCATTTCAAATCACTTGTATATTTGGAATGGGAATAACAAGCTTTCCCCCCCATTCCCTGACAAAAGCCATTTGCTCCATGATTTCATCTTTAAGATTCCATGGCAAAATAAATACATAGTCTGGTTTTGTTTCCTTTATCTTATCTGGCGCTTCAATAGGGATATGATTTCCTGGTAGATAACGACCTTGTTTATATGGATTCCTATCCACTGTATAATCAATAAAATCAGTTCTGATTCCGCAGTAATTAAGCAAGGTATTACCTTTTGCAGGTGCGCCATAGCCCACAATGGTTTTACCTTTTTCCTTTGCTTGAATCAGAAAATTAAGAATCTCACGTTTAACTGCTCTAACCCTCTCATCGAAATTGAGATAATGATTAATATCTGCATAGCCAGCATTTATTTCTCTGTTTCTTAGCTCAAAAACATGGTCGGAAATTGTTTTAGTATTATCTTCTCTGTGGCTCGCATAAATTCTTAAAGAGCCTCCATGTGTAGGCAATTCCTCTACATCAAAGAAAGCAAGTCTATGAGCATTAAACACTTTTTCAGCAGTCAAAAAGGAAAAATAAGAAAAGTGCTCATGATAAATAGTATCAAACTGGACTTTATCCACTAAACTCATAAGGTGTGGAAATTCCATTGTAATAATACCCTGTGGTTGCAAAAGAATCTTTAAGCCTGCTACAAAATCATTAAGGTCGGGCACATGGGCTAACACATTGTTTCCCAATAGGAGGTCAGCATACTTACCCTCCCGCGCGAGTCTTGCTGCTGTCTCCGCCCCAAAAAATACTACTTCCGTTGGAATGCCTTTCTGCTTAGAAACTTCAGCCACATTTGCAGCAGGTTCAATTCCTAACACAGAAATTCCCTTTTCAATAAAATATTGGAGCAAACAGCCGTCGTTACTGGCAATTTCAACAATAAAAGATTGGCCATTAAACCCAAATTTATCTATCATTTTATCAACATATTTTTTTGTATGTTTTAGCCAAGTATCCGAATAAGATGAAAAGTAGGCATAATCACTAAAAATATTTTGGGGACTTTCAAATTCCTCCAATTGAACAAGAAAACATTTATCACAGACATAAACATCTAATGGATAATAGGGTTCTATTCTCCGCAATTGCTCTTTAGTAAGATAAGAATTTGCCAGAGGTGAAGAACCGAGAGAGACAAATAGATGCTTTATATGTGTATTACAAAATCTGCAATTCATTTTGTATTATCCCTTCTTTATCCACTTTTCATAACTACGGGTTTGTTCTATTGTGATATCCTGATATCCAACATATTTTTCTGATTTTTAAATGCCTTATACCATTTTAACCGTTTTCTCTAATGCTCCGGTTAAATCCCATTGTGGATACCAACCAAGTTTTGATTTTGCTTTAGAGCAATCTAACTTTAGGGAATGAGCTTCATATGGTTTATTCCTTTGCTCAACTGTCCATGAGGCATTGTCTCCCCACATTTCAGTTATCCTTTCAGCAAGCCATCTGACTGGCTTAACAAGCTTATCGATTTTGCAAAGCTGGAATAAACTTGGATCAGTTGGTAGATTTAAAGCATAACCTATAACTTCTACTCCTAATATATGAAGCCATAAACACAGCCAAGAACCTTTAAAACCTGTATGGCCGGTAATAAAAACTTTTTTATTCTACCAGAAATTTTTATCTATCATTATATCTTCACTAATTTCCAAACTATTACCATATTTTCCAAGGAACTTTCCCAGATTGCCATAAGGCTTCCAGATAGTTTTTGTCTCGTAGCGTGTCCATAGGATGCCAAAAGCCCTTGTGTATGAAGGCAGAAAGTTGCCCTTCATTTGCTAACCGCTCGAGGGGCTCGCGTTCCCAGGGGGTATCATCTCCATCAATGTAATCGATTACCTTGGGCGATAGCACAAAAAAGCCGCCATTGATCCATCCACCATCACCGCCAGGTTTTTCTTTAAAACTAATAACTTTGTGTCCCTCTGTATTCAAGGCACCGAAACGTCCAGGTGGTTGTACCGCAGCAACCGTAGCAAGGGTTTTCTGAGCTTTATGAAAAGCGATCAACTGTGTAATATCCACATCACCTACTCCATCCCCATAGGTGAAGGAGAAGTCTTCATCATCAAGATA
>Ga0299915_10000527_pt1 | contig 28698 bp, 24 predicted proteins | sample RVTome_13_FD_200263 | JGI IMG/M metagenome (GOLD analysis project Ga0299915, IMG submission 200263) | Soil microbial communities from uranium-contaminated site in the Upper Colorado River Basin, Wyoming, United States - RVT92D227 (version 2) ...
AACGTGTGATGCGCGTGCGATCGGGACACCACGCAGGTGGTGCGCGCGCGATGCCATCGTCGTCACGTGACTGCGCCGTGATGGTTCGCGTCGTTACGCCACGACGTCCGAATACCGGACGTTCATGTCCGCATACCGGACGCCTGGCAACGCCGGTGGTCAGCGCGGCGCGGTCGGCGGCATCGACCGAGGTGTTGGCATTGAGGGAGAAGCCGCCTGTGCCTGTCATTGCGCAAGGCTGGGGCAGCTGCTCGGCAGAGTACCGGGCGCGAGTTGCCGGAAAACCGGAAGCCCTGAGGTCTCGTAGTCGCGAGCGCTTGGCCGTGAACAGACCGTGAGTAGCGGCCACGCTACGGGAGGTGCGTGATTCGCAGGAACGGACGGTTCGCAGCGCTGCCTTCACGACTGACGAACCGCGGCCCATCGACGTTCGCGCTGAAGATCGCGAGCCCGAAGTTCGTGGCCGGATTTGCGACCCAGCCGGCGATCGCGGCGGGCGTGAGCGCCACGCTGAACTCGGTGAACGCGGGGCCTGGCGTGAACGAGCCGATCGGTGTCGCAGACCGTGATCCGGGCGGATTCGCACCGGTCGTCGACCACGCGACGCCGGAACTGCGCTGGTTCCACGTCGCGCTGGTCTCGGCCCAGTTCTCCAGCATCGTCGAGACTTCGACCGTGGCTCCGGGGTCGAAGTCGGTCCAGATGTGGAGCTCGGCACTCACGATCTGGGTGCCCGACAGGGCGCCGAGATCGAACCGCAGCAGCGCGGTTGCATTGGGGACACCGTCGGCGATCACGTACGGATCATTCACGAAGCTGGTGTTGGGCTGGCCGGAGTGGAGCCACACGTCGGCGACCGAGACGTGATCGGTCGTGCTCTGGGTGATCACGGCGTCGGGGTTTGCAGCATCACTGCCGGCAACTGCGCCATCGGGCAACTCGGAGCTGGAGGCGTCGAGCTTGCCGGGCGCTGCGGCGTCCGTCGGATCGATCGACGAGGGTGGCGGATGGAAGCTGCAGCCCGCGATCAGTACCGCTGCGAGCACGCGACAACCCATGAAACCATCGTACGTGGCTGCGTCGTGACTGAACAGTGATTTGTAAACGACAGCTCGTCTGAATTCGGCGGCTTGCGTCAGGGCGCGGCCACGAACCGGTCGACGACGGTGACGGTGATCGTGTCATCGACCAAGCGCTGCGGAAGGCCGTGAATCGGTCGGGCTGCCGCCGCGCCGGGTCGCTGTTCGTAGACGCTGCCGGCTCGCACAGCCCGAAGCCCACGCCCAGCGCGCGCCCTCGCCGCACGGCCGGAACCGGATCTGCAGCAACGACGCGCTCGGCGGGGCGACCGGCGACGGACCGTTTCCGGTCGGCGCAGCGGGGGTGAAGGAGATCTTCGACGCCGCTGGAAACATCACGCACTACGCGGTCTATCGCAAGGTCGAGGACGGGACGAGCGGTGACAGCGGGTACTGGTACGAAGGCAACCGCGGCGACGTGATCGCGAACGGCGAGGGCGAGGACAAGTGCACCGGTTGTCACGCGCGTGCCCCGCGCGACTTCGTGTTCACCGTCGTCAGGTGACCGTGGACGATCAGCACGCCGGCGTCAGATCGCGCCCGGCAAAGAACTCGTCGACGAGCGCCTTCCACGACCGTGCGTTCTCCGGCGGGCCGCACTTGAAGGCCGGCTTGCTCGGCTTGCGCTTCGCGAGCACGGCCATGTGCTCTTCCCAGTAGCGCACCGCGAGCTCCGCGGCGTACTCGTGCACGCCGTTGCCGTTGTTCGGCTGGAACGCGTAGTACGTGCCACCGCGGACGGTGGTGTCGTTCGGCGCATACGGTGCGAGGCACTTCATCTTCGTGCCGCACTTCGCGACGATCGCGTCGTAGTCGGCCTGCAACACGCGCGTGGACCAGTCCTTGTGCGCGCCGTCGTTGGTGTGGAAGATCTCGTGAAAGTACGTCTCGCGCACGCCGTTCGCGCTCGTCAGCAGCGTGCCCTCGACGTTGTACGCGACGAGCCAGCCGATCGCGTAGGCGCTCGGGGTGCGCTTCCCCACGGAGCGCACGAAGCGCAGCTGGATCGCGCGCCAGCGGAACGCGGGCTTCGGTTGCTTGTCGTAGAGCCTGGTGAAGAAGTCATCGATCGAGCGAGACCCGTCGAGGACCCACTGGAGGTGCCGGCGGTACGCGTTGATCGGCAGCTGCGGCACGAGCTTGATCTTGCCGCGATAGCCCCCGTCCATGATCTCCTCGGGCCCGACGCCGGCCACGTTGCCGGTCTCGCGATACAGCGCGAGCGCGAGCGCCTTCGCCTTGCCGTCCTTGGCGTAGGCGCTCTCGATCAGACACTCGATGTCGACGCAGGTCCTGGGCGCATCCGGGAAGATCTTCCGGGCGTCGTCGAGCGCGACCTCGGGCTCGGCCTCGAGGCGCGATGCGGTCACCACCACGAGAGCCACCGCGATCCACACGCGCATGGCGGGAAGCGTAATCGACCGCACCGGCGATGCACGCCGTTTCACGGGGGAGGGGAGACCGTCGCGCCAGTGAGCTGGTGCGTGGACAGCACGCGGATCACACCGCCGCCGCCACCACCGCCGCCACCGGCGTCACCCGCCTGGACGCCGGGAGCTCCCTCCGTGATCGCGACGGCACCGTTGCCGCCGTTGCCGCCCGCGCCACAACCTCCTTGACCTCCAAGCGCCGGCACCAGCGGCAGGTCGGGATCCGGATCGTCGCCCGGATCGCAGGGGTTGCTGTTGTCGGCGCCCTCGCCACCACCACCGCCGGTCGCCACGATCGTCGCGGTGGCGACGTTCATCGTCGTCCCGGCGAACAGCACGATCATGCCGCCGGAGCCGCCACCGCCGGCACCGGCCCGCGAATTCACGCCCTCCGAGCCGCCGGCACCGGACGCGAGGATCTTGCCCGAGATGTTGATCGCACCTCCGGAGAGCAGATACACGGCGCCTCCTCCATCGCCACCGCCACCGCCTTGTGCGCCGGCAGCGCCGTTGCCGCCGGTTCCGCCCTTGCAGCCACCTCGCAGCAAGCCCACGGGGAGGCTCGCCGCGGCGCCCGCCGTCCCGTTCGGGATGTTCCCATCGTCGCCGCGGGCACCATCGCCACCCTTGGTACCGAAGCTTCCGCCGCCGGCCCCTCCGCCGCCGTTCGCACCGACGGTCGCCGGCGTGCCCGAGTTGCAGGCCGTCGCGTTGGCACCCGCGCCCGTCTGCGCGCCATGCTTGCTCGAGACATCGATGATGCCGGGGATCGTGAGCGCCTCGGTCGCGAGCAGCACGAGTGGGTTGGGCCCGGTGACGAGCAGCGTCGACGAGATCGTGATCGTCTTCGCCGCGCGCAGGCACACGGTCACGCCCGCCGGCGGCGTCGGCAGCGCGGTGCAGTCGGTCGTGGTGCTGGTATCGAGCGTGGTCGGCGTCCCGACGCTGAACGTATCCGGGGGATCCTCCGTCAGACAGAACTGGAAGCTCGGAGCCACGCCGAAGCACCGCGACGAGTCACCATCGCTGTCGCTGCCATCATCGGGTGCAGCGGTCGGAGGCGTGAACGAGCACCCTGCACACAGCACCAGCACGACACGGACGAGTACTCCCACCAGCCATAGTCTCTGCTAGCGTGCGCCGCATGAGAAGAGCGTTGGTGTTCCTCGTGCCGGTCGCCGTCCTCGCGTCGTGTAAGCGTGAGTCGGAGCCGCGCCCTACGACCGAAGGCTCGGGATCGCAGCTCGCTTCGCCGAAGCCCGCTCCTCTGCCGATCCGGCGCCACGACGTGCTCGGTCGCACGGAATTCAACCGCTGGGCGGTGCGCTCGAACCTGCCGGTCTACTGGATCGCCGACGGGGATGGCGACGGCAACCTCGATTCCAGCGAGGTCGCCTCGTTGCTGTTCTATCCGGCCGAGGGCAAGTGGCTCGCCGATGGAAAGTTCACCGCGGACTTCGAAGCGGCCTACGACACCATCGTCACCGTCTCGAAGGCGAAGCCACCCGACGCCTCGACCGACGAGGGCAAGCGCCAGAAGCTCGTCGGCGATGATCTCGATCAGGGCCGCGCGTCGCTCGTGCACAACAACCTGACGGCGATGTCCGCCGACGACAAGGCGTTCGTCGGGCACATGCTGCGCGTCGCGACGCTCGTCGACGAGCTCTACGAGGATCACAACGGCGCGACCGCGATCGCGGCCAAGCTGCCGGCCGATCCGGCGAGCCGGAGCATGTTCCGGCGCAACCGCGGACCGAAGTGCGACGGTCCGGCGACCGAGAAGGAGCCGCTGTGCTCCGCGATCCCCGGCTCGCCGAAGCCGGTGTTCAGCCTGTATCCAGCCGAGCTGCAACAGACCGACAAGTTCTGTGACGTGCTCCAGAAGCACAAGGACGCCAAGACGTTGAACGCACCGTTCGTCGCGGTGCGTGGACCGCTCGAGCAGCTCACCGCGGTGCCGTACACCGAGGCCTACAAGGCGCCGATGAGCGCGATCGCCGCGGAGCTCACCGCGGCGGCGAACAGCGTGAAGGATCCGGCGGAGCAGCCGCTCGTCGAGTACCTGCGCGCGGCGGCCCGGGGCTTCACCACGAACGACTGGATCCCCGCCGACGAGGCGTGGGCGAAGATGACCGTCGACAACTCGAAGTGGTACGTGCGCGTCGCCCCCGACGAGACGTACTGGGAGCCGTGCTCGCAGAAGGCGGGCACGCACCTGACGTTCGCGCTGATCAACCAGGGCTCGAAGGCGTGGCAGAGCAAGCTGGTGCCGGTGCAGCAGGAGATGGAGGCGGCGATCGCGGCGCGTGCCGGCAAGCCGTACGCCGAGCGCAAGGTCACGTTCCATCTCCCGGACTTCATCGACATCGTGATCAACGCCGGCGACGATCGCGATCCGTTCGGCGCCACGATCGGACAGAGCCTGCCGAACTGGGGACCGGTCGCGAACGAGGGCCGTGGCCGCACGGTCGCGATGGTCAACCTCTACAACGATCCCGATAGCCGCGCCGCGCGCCGGAGCCAGGCCGAGAGCCTGCTCGACGCCGCGAGCATGAAGCACTACGCGGGGACGCCGGAGCCCGGGCTGCTCGGGACGATCCTCCACGAGGCCACGCACAACCTCGGTCCGGCGCACGAGTACAAGGTCGGCGGCAAGACCGCGTCGGAGGTGTTCACCGGACCGATCGCTTCGATGCTCGAGGAGCTCAAGGCACAGACGGGAGCCCTGTTTCTCGTCGAGCTCCTGCGCGGCAAGCAGATCATCAGCGACGCGCTGGCCGCGCAGAGCTACGGCGACGCGATCGTCTGGGCGTTCGGGCACATCTCGCAGGGGATGTACGACGCCGACAAGAAGCCGAAGGCGTACTCGCAGCTCGCCGCGATCCAGATCGGCTACCTGATCGAGAAGGGCGTGCTCGTGTGGGACGCCAAGGCGATGGCGGCGAACGGCAAGGACACCGGCGCGTTCACGTTCCACGCCGACAAGATCGTCCCGGTGGTCGACGAGATGATGAAGCTCGTCGGCGGGATCAAGGCGCGCGGGGACAAACCAGGGGCGGACGCGCTGCTGAAGAAGTACGTCGACGGGACGGTGGTGCCTCACGCACTCATCACCGAGCGCTACCTGCGGTTCCCCAAGGCCAGCTTTGTCTACGCGGTGACGATGTAACCGCGGCTGGCTACGAGTGGTTCGCCGGCGTGTGGGGCGTGCCGAAGCCGGGCGCGAACACGTCGCACATCCGGATCGGATCGCGGATGTCCTGGCCGCTCATCCACGCGATGGCCGCTGCGATCTTCGCGGCTCCTTCGGGTGTGCCGTCCAGCTGACCCGAGCGAAGTCGCGCGATCGCGGCGCACAGCGGGAAGTCATGCTTGTCCGACATCACCGCGGTTCGCTCGAGCGTGGCGATCGCACCGGCGCGATCGCCACGTTGTGCGATCGCCGCCGCGGTCAGCAGGCCGCTCCAGATCGCGGCGTAGTTGATCCGCTGGTCCGCCAGCATGCGGGCTCGCTGCTCCACCTCGGCGATCGCGCCCTCGCACGCGGCGATCCGGCCGAGCAACCAGTCCGCGATCGCGCGCGCGATCTGGATGCGGAGCAAGTGCGATCGTTCGGCCGCGTCGAGCGCGGGCCGCGCCCACCCCTGGGCCGCGCCGTCGCCGCGATAGAGCGCCAGCTCGACGCGAGCGCGAAGCTCGAGGAAGTGCTGCAGGTGATAGCGGCGCTCGTCGGGTGGAGTCCACTCGCTCTGATCGAGGTCCGCGCCCGCGAGGTCGGGGCGATCGTGGGCGAGCCACAGGACGTTGAACCAGCGCGTGATGCTGGCCTCGACGTAGCGATCGTCTCGCCGCTGCGCATCGCGCAGATACTCGTCGTAGAGCGAACGCAGCTCTCCCCACGCGCCCTGGTAGTCGGTCGCGCGAAGCCGATGCAGGCGGATGGTGTTCTGCTCCCACGCGACGCCGGACATCACGCGGAACCGAGCGTCGGCCTCGGTGAACAGCTCGACGGCATGGCGAAACCGGCCGCAGTAGTACGCGGAGAACGCGCTGGCGAGCACCAGGTACGCGTCCATCCACGAATCACGCCGGCCGCGCGCGATCTTGCCGGCGTCTGCGAGCAGCTCGGCGGCGCGTGCGCGTCCGACCTCGCCTTCCTGCGAGCGGTAGATCGCCTCGAACACGAGGGCCCGCAGCAGGCGTCGCGGCTCGCCCGCGCCGATCGCGAGCCGCACCGCGCGTGCCTGAAAGTCGGCACCGCGCACGTTGTCGACGAGGATGAGCCCGAGTGACGTCGACTGGTAGACGTCGAGCTTGCGCAGGAGCCCGGCGGGGATCTCGGGGATCGTGCGTTCGTACAGCACGACCGGCGTGGCATCGAACGAGGCTCGCACGGCCTCGAGCGACGCGAGCGACTCCTGCGGGCTCTCGGGTACGCGCTCGCCCAGCTGCGAGAGCACCGCGGCGAGCTCGGTGAGCCCGCGATCGACGTGACCCGAGGCGAGCAGCTGATCGGCGGCGCGCCGCCGGCAATCGAGCTGGGCTTCGTCCTCCACCTCGGCCCCCGCCGCCAGGAAGGCATCGGCCGCCTCGGCGCCGCGGCCGGCACTGGCGAGCGCCTCGGCCAGCGCGAGGTGCAGCGCGCGCGCATGGGCGGCGTCCCGCGGGCCGGCCGCGAGCGCGGAGCGCAAGAACTCGGCCGCGCGATCGAACGCGAGCGCGCCGAGCGCACGTGCGGCCGCGAGCTCGGCCAGATCGCGGCCGTGGGTCGCGTCTCCGGCGGCGAACAGGTGTCGCACGACGAGCTCGGGCGACGTCTCGCCCATGCCGGCGCGCAGCATCGCGTGCGCCAGTCTCCCGGAGATCGCCGCGAACGCCACGCGCTCCATCCGCGAGACGACCGACTCGCGGACCCGGTCGTGGTAGGGCTCGATGACGTTGTCGCCGCCGGCGGTGACCGACGTCTTGACGAACCGGGCGGAGCGCAGGGCGGCGATCAGCGGCGCGCAGCGGGTCGGCGACAGCCCGCTCGCATCGGCGGCGGTCTTCTGATCGATCGGGGTGCCCGCGACCGCGATGATCTGGAGCAGGTGGCGCGGTTCGTCGTCGAGCGCCATCGCGCGTTGCCACAGCGCGTCGTCGAGCCGCGTGGTGAGCTCCGAGCCGCGGTGGATCGACAGGTGGTGCGCGAGCTCGGCGAGAAATAGCGGATGCCCGGCGGCCTCGCGCGCGATCTCGAGGCGGCGCTCGGCGGCCTCGCCCGGCAGCAGCTGATTCACCAGCAGCGCGGCGTCGTCCGGGCCGAGCGGCGCGAGCCGGATCCGCCGCGGCTCGACGCGTGCGAAGGAAGCGAGCTCGGATCCCGGGTCGGCGCGCGACTCGCCGGTGCGCACCGATGCCACGAACGCGAGCGGAGGCGCACTCGATGGATGGAGCAGCTCGCGCAACAGCAGCATGCTGTCGGCATCGGCCCACTGCAGATCGTCGACGAACAACAGCAGCCGCTGGCTCGCAGCCACTCGCCCGAGCAGCTCGATGAGCGCGGCAAACGCGCGCGATCGCAGCTCGAGCCCGCTCCACTCGGGGTTGTGGGTGGTCGCGCTCGAGAACACCGGCACGCGCCGCAGCACGGGAAACAGGCGCGCGGCCAGCAGCACGCTCTGCGGGACGAGCTCGGCCACCCGCGCCGGATCCATCGTGACGAGGTGGCGCGACAGCGCATCGACGATGCCGTCGAACGCCTTGTAGGGCACGGTCTCCTCCGCGTAGCAGCGGCCCTTGAGGATCATCGTTCCGGTGCCGTGAACCTCGTCGAGGAACCGGCGCACGAGCGCGCTCTTGCCCAGTCCGGAGGTGCCCTCGACGAACACGGCGACCGCGGCGCGGCGCGAGTCGACGAGGGCGTCGTGCAAGACGCCCAGCTCGGCCCGGCGCCCGACGAACACGTCGCTCGTACCCGCGGTGCCAAGGTTCGGGGCCGTCACCTGCTCGCCGAGCAGGCGGAGTACCTCGTCGCCGGTCGGCCTCGACCCGGGGTCGGGAGCCAGGAGCCGCTCGCAGAGCTCGGCGAGATCGCCGGGCACGAGACTCGGAGCGGGCGGTGGCGTGTGCTTGGCGGCGATGAGCTCCTGCACCGTCGATCCGGCGAACGGCAGCCGGTTCGTGAGCACCTGGTAGAGCATCACGCCGACGGCGTACCAGTCTGCCGGCGTGCCGACGGACGCACCCGGCACTCCTTGCTCGGGCGCCATGAACACCGGCGTGCCCGCGATGAGGCGAACGGAGGCGAACTCGGCGAGCAACGCCGCGTCGGCCACGAGCCCGAAGTCCATGATCACCACGCGCCCCTCGGGCGTGACCTGGATGTTGTTCGGTTTGATGTCGCGGTGGACCTTGCCGGTCGCGTGCAGCGCATTGAGCCCGCCGGCGAGCTGTACGAGCGCGGCGCGCAGGCGAGCCTCGTCGAACAGGAGCTGGGGAACCTCGTCGGTGAGTCGCGGGCCGGGGATCGCCACCGTGGCGGGTGCCGCGGACGCGACCCACTCCAGCACGGTACCGCCGCCGCCGGGCTGCAGCTGTTGCGGCGTCTCGGTCGGCGCGTGGCTCGCGGAGACCTCGCGCGGCCGGATCCACGTCATGAAGTCGCAGCCCTCGACGAGCTCCATCGTGAAGAACCACTGGCCCTCGGCTTCGAACAGCTCGTAGAGCGTGACGAGGTTCTCGTGGTGAAGGTCCGCGAGCGAGCGGAACTCGTTCTTGAAGTGATAGAGCAGGTTCGCGTCGAGCGTGCGCAGCGTCTTCAGCGCGACGATCATGTCCCGCGCGGTGTCGTGCGCCTCGTAGACGACGCCCATCCCACCTTCACCAAGGGTGCGGCGGATCGCGAACCGGCTCGTCTCGCCCGACACGGCGGCAGCGTATCGCGCCGGGCGTCGCGGGCGAAGCGGCCTACGGATCGATCACTCGACGACCTCGAACTCGACGCGACGGTTCTCCGCGCGGCCGTCGGCGGTCGAGTTGGAGCCGCGGGGGCGGTCGCGGCCCGGCGAGGCGAGCTCGAGCCGGCCGTTGAAGATGCCCTTTTCGATCAGGTAGGCGCGCACCCCGCTTGCTCGTGCGGCGGCGAGCTTGGTGCCGGCCTTCTCGGTGCTGTCGGTATGGCCGACGATGCGGAGGTGGAGCCCGCGGTGCGCCTCGAGGATCGCGACGATCCCGTCGAGCGTCGTGGAGGCGTCCGGACCGAGGTCGGCGCTGTTCGGCGCGTACGGGATGCGCACGAGGATCTCGAGCTTCGTGGTCGACGCGATCACCCGCTTCGATTCGGGGCAGCCGTCCTCGTCGTCGGTGCCGTTCCAGCTCTCGGCCTCGTCGGGGCACCTGTCATCCTTGTCGTCGATGGCATCGCGGTCGCGATCGGCCTTCGCGATCGGCCGCGGCGCGCCGCCGGTGATCATCAGCTGGACGCGTCGGTTCCTCGCGCGCCCCCACGCCGTGCTGTTCGAGGCGGCCGGCAGCGTATCGCCGTAGCCCTTCGCGACGAGCCGATCCGCGGCGACCCCGTTGCCGACGAGGTACTGCTTCACCAGCTCGGCCCGGCGCTGGCTGAGCTTCGCGACCTCGGGGTTGTTGTCGGTGTGCGCCTGGATCTCGATCCGCAGCGCCGGGTGGACGTGCAGCGTCTGCGCGATCGCCGCGAGCAACGAGGTCGAGGTGTCGCTGATCGTCGGCGTCGTCTGCGCGAACACGAGTGCGCCCTTGAGCCTCAGCTCTGACTTCGTCAGCTGGACGGCGACCGGGTGGATCCGCGCCGAGTCCGCGTCGAGGCCACCGCGCTGGACCGGCGGCAGCTTGTCGATGCACTCGTATGCGGCCTCCTCGGTGGCGGCGCTCGCGAGGCACTTGCGCGCAGGTCTGGGCCACGGGTTGATCTCGCACCGCTTCAGCACGAGATCCCCGAACGCCGCGCGGAACAGCTTGCGCTCGTCGCCGGCAAGCGCGAGGCCGAACGCGCGATCGATGCCCTCGAAGGCCTGCTTGCACTCGGCCTTGATGATCGCGGCCTCGCTCGGCTTGGGGATCGGCAGGCACGCCGCGATGTTCTCGTCGATCCGCCGGTCGGCGTGGTTCGTGGGGCAGGTGCAACCGACCCCGCGCTTCGGCGTACCCGGCGAGCACTGGTACCCGCTCGGCGCATCGGCGGCGGCGATCCGGACGAGGCCGACGAGGAGGAGGGTGGATTGCATCAGCCGCATGGCCGGTGATCGTAGCGCATCGCGTGCCCGACCTCCGGAGCTGACGTGAGACGTCACATCCGCTCGCGAGGATCGCGCGAAGTCCTGTTAGGCTCGGGCTGATGCGGAGCTGGTTGGTGCTTGCTGCGCTTGTTGGTTGTGGGGACAACCTGGCTCCGCCGATCGCGAAGTTCGAGATCATCGGGCACCACGATCTGGGTGCGCGCGGGATGAGCTCCGCGCTCGCGATCGTCGAGGACACCGTCTACGTCGGGACGCGGATCGACAACCGCGGCATCGCGATCATCGACGTGTCGGACCCGGCGCAACCGACCGCCGTCGGAGAGATCCCGGGAGTGGTCGGGATGTCGTCGCGCGAGCTCCGTGCCGTCCCCGATCTGAACCTGCTCGTGGTGCTGAGCCTGCGGTGCGACCCGTCGCTGCATGGCTGCTCGTTGACCGGCGGAGAAGGCGAGGGCCTCAAGCTCTACGACATCACCGATCGCCATGCGCCGGTGCTCGCGGCGACCTACCCGATCTTCGGGACTCGCCAGCGGCCGCGCTCGCCGCACGAGTTCTATCTCCGCCGCGACGAGGGACGTGTGCTGCTCTACGTCGCGGCGCCGCCGGCCTCGCCCGCGCTCGAGGTGATCGATGTCAGCGACCCGCGCAATCCGGTGCGCGTGGCGGCGTGGGATCCGACCCAGGCCGGCCTCGATCCTGATGGCAGCGCCGACGACATCCTCCACTCGGCGTCGGTCTCGCTCGACGGCACCCAGGTCTACCTCTCGCACCAGCTGAGCGGCTTGCTCGTTGCCGACGTCACGGCCTTGCCCGCGATCACGCTCGTCACGCCACCCGCGGCGGCGCTCGATTTCTCTCCGCCGGGTACCGTCGGACCGCACTCGGCCGTGCAGGTTCCCGGGCGCGACGTGCTGCTCGTGACCGAGGAGGTCTACCCGGCCCCGTACGGCACCGGTTGTCCGTGGGGCAAGCTGCGCACCGTCGATGTCTCGGATCCTGCCGCGCCCGTGCTCCTCGCCGAGTTCGGGCTTCCCGAGAACGATCCCGCGCGCTGCGGCATGCCCTTCGATCGCATCGCGTTCACCGCGCACAACGTGACCGCGACCGAGGACCTCGCGCTCGTCACGTGGTACGCGGGCGGGCTCCAGGCGATCGATATCTCCGATGCAGCAAACCCGCGCCAGCTCGCCGAGCTACGCCCCGAGCCGATCCCGAGCGTCGCGGTCGAGGATCCGGCGCTCGGCGGCAGCCCGGTCGAGATGTGGAGCTATCCCGTGATCAAGGACGGCCTCATCTACGTCGTCGATGCACGCAACGGGCTCTACATCCTTCGCTACCGTGGCCTGTGGGAGGAGCAAGTCGCGGCTGAAGTGTTCCTCGAGGGCAACAGCAACCTCTGATCGTCGTCATGCAGCTGTTCGACATCCCCGACGACTTCCGCGTGTTCATGAAACAGGTCGTCGCGTACCTCGACGTCCCGAACGACGACCGGTTCCTCGACGCCGAGGATGCGCTGCAGCACGAGGTCGGCTACGGCGGACGCATCGACCATCACGACACGTACCGCTTCATCTACATCGCCGCCGATAGTCAGCACAAATGGGAGCTGGTGCTGCGCGAAGCCGCCGTCCGCGACATCGCCGACGGGCTCGTGATCGAGGTCGAGGCCGAACGTCACGAGCTCGTGCGGACCAAGCGCCGCACCTTGATCGGCGAGCCGCTCATGATCTGGGGCGAGTACGGCGACGACGCCTTGAACGTACACAGTCACGGCGAGCTCGTCACCGCGCTCGACTCGCTGTACGAGTCCGCGAAGGCGCACCCGCGCATGCTCCGGCTGTGGTCGGCCGCCGACGATCAAGTCGTTGCCGTGGTGTCGGGCGAGCAGTGCGCGCTCTACGTCGTCGAGTCGCTCGACGGCTACGCGACCTCGACCGGCGATCAGTCGCTCGTCGAGTCGTTCGAGGTCTCCGACCACGACGGCAAGCCGCTCGCGGTCCCCTACGCCGACTGCATCCCGTGGGACCGCGCACGCAACGCGCTCCTGCAGTTCGTCGACCACGGCAACCTCGGTCCGGAGATCCGCGTCGAGGGCCGGATCCCGAGCTTGCTCCTGATGATGGGCGACATCGATCGCCGCGCCGCGCTCGGTGCGCGGGTCGAGCCACCACGCACCCTCTCGCGCTCGAGCCTGCCGAGGATGCTGACCCCGATCCCCGGTGCGATCGATGCCGAGGGCGAGCTGACGGCGCCGGTCGACGTCGAGACGCCGCTCGGGATCGAGCAGCTCGCCGCGTGGGCGCGCCGGCTGATCGAGCTGCTCGACAAGCGCGAGCTGATCGAGCTCGGCAAGGCGAACCTCGACGAGATCACGTACCAGCTCGGCAGCCTGCTCCAGGCCCATGGCACCGAGGCGCAGTTCTCGCTCGATACGGCGGACTGGCTCGCGAACGAGATCGGCGCGGTCCGCGGCATCTCCAAGCTGTTCGCGACCGGCGGTGATCTTCAGATCGCGCTACGCCGCTCGCGCGACGGCTGATCGACGCAGCGAGCCGATCACTCCAGCCCGCGCGCCAGCAGCTCGGCATTCGTGCGGTGCTCGAGGAGCATCACCTGCATGTCCGAGAAGAACGCCGCGGTCACGTCGTCGGGTGCGAGATCGAAGAGCTCGGCGACGACCACGAAGGCTTCCTGGTGAATCGAGACCTGGGTCAGCATGTACTGGAGGTCGACATCGCTCGAGCTCTCGATCTGCCGGAGTCCCGTGACCACGTGCGTCCGGATCGTGTCCGCGATCGGGTTGTCGAGCGGCACGAGGTCGTAGGTGTCGAGCAGGTCGAGGGTGGCGACGAGATGGTCCGAGTGCTCCGCGAGCATGTCCTCGGCATACTGGATCACGGCGGGCGTGGCGCCCAGCTGGAGCAGGAGGTCCGCCTGCTCGATCACGCCCTCGTCGATCGCGAGCGCGATCGCGCCGGACTTCGCGATGATGGTCGAGGCGAGGTCGTCGGCGAACTCGAGGTTGGCCTGGGCCGCCAGGTCCTCGCCCCGGTCCTGACCCTCGTCGACCGCGATATCGGCGTTCGTGCGGTTGTCGTCGCCGCAGGCTGCTGTCGCCACCGCGAGCAGCAGCGCGCTCGCGAGGCACATCTTCGATCCGGGGAAGGTATGCATGCCTCGCCAGGTTGCAGGCCACGTGCCTCGGCATTCGCGCGTGGTCGCGGGCTTCGAGAGTCGGACTCGGGCGCCGCTGACGTTGACGTGAATCCTACGTGCGCCGGGCAGCGCCGAGCCTGCGAGCTCTTCGGACCTGGCCGGCTACCGCCGACGCCGGCGCAGCAGCAGCGCGAGCGCCGCGAACGGTGCGAACGCGCTCGCATCGACCGGCCCGTTCGACGAGCAATCGCAGCCCGCGTGCATCGCACCGGTGTCGCCGTTGCCGGGTTCGCAAGCACCGTTGTCGATCGTGCCGTCGCAGTCGTTGTCGTCGCCATCGCACAGCTCGGGCGTCGCGGTGGGGGCGGAGCAGGCGCCGAACGTGCCGGCCGTGCAGGTCTCGACGCCGGTGCCGCAACCGTTCGAGCAGTCGCGTGTGAGGTCCTCGTCGATCTCGCCATCGCAGTCGTTGTCGATGCCGTCGCACAGCTCGCCCGTCGAGATCGTGCCGGCGATCGTGTTCAGCGCAGCGACGAGCTCGCCGGCGTTGTTGACCTGGAAGTAGCACTGGTCCGCGGCGGCCGGGTCCTGGTTCGCCGGGTTGCAGCCCGCGCGCTCGGTGCCCGAGACCACGGCCATCTGGTTGAGCGCGGCGGCATCGACCTCGGCACCGAAGCCGACGATCCACGTCGTGATGCCGGCTGCTTCGAGCTTGGCGACCGCGTCGACGCCATCGAACCGCGTGCCCGGATCGTACGGCGAGCACCACTGCCAGCCGTCGGTGATGAGGATGACGTGACGTGCCGTGGTCGGCGATGCGAGCGACGGCTCGGAGGCGGCGACGTCGAGCGTCTGCGCCATCGGCGTCCAGTTGCCTCCGTCGGGTGGCGGCGTCGAAAGCGCCCCGAGGATCGCCGAGCGGTTCCCCATCGCGGGCGTGACGTCGAGCCCACCGGGCGAGCACTGGTTCGGCCGCGGGAACGTCATCAGCCCGAACTCGGCCTTGGCCTCGTATGCGGCCAGCACCTGGCCGATCCCGTCGACCGCGATCGACCACTTGGTGGAGCTGCCGATGTGGCCGGTCACCATCGAGCTCGACTTGTCGAGCACGACCATCACGCGAGCGGGTGAGCAGGTCTCGGCGGCAACGGGCCGTGCGAGCAGCGAGCTCGTGAGGACGACGGTGGGCAGGAACAGGCGGAACATCGTGCCGGCCCGACGAGCAACGTCGGTGCCATGGATGTGGTGGCGACGCGCCATGGATCTCGCTCGGTTGCCGGCGGGTGGCGATTCGGGTGGCCAGGCGAGCGGAGCCCGATCGGGTTGCGTGACCCCGCCGGTCGGGGCGTTCAACGCCGCGCGCGCGGCTTCGATTCCGTGTTAGCCCAAGGGATGGCGCTCAGCGCGACGATGCGGAAGTTCGTGATCGCACTCGCCGATTCCGACCGTGGACTCTACGAGGAGCTCGAGCTGCGCGTCGCGCAGCACCCCTCCGAGAGCGCGCGCTACCTCGTGGCCCGCGTGCTGGCCCGGGCGCTCGAGCACGCCGAGGGCCTCGACTTCTCCAAGGGCGGCGTCTCCGACGACGAGGAGCCGGCGCTCGTCCAGCGCGATCTGCGCGGCGATCTCGTCGCCTGGATCGAGATCGGCTCGCCGACGCCCGATCGGTTGCACAAGGCCAGCAAGGCCGCGCCTCGGCTCGTGGTCTACGCGTGGAAAGATCCCGAGAAGCTCGCCGCCGCGATCCTCGACCGCAAGGTCCATCGCGCCGAGGAGCTCGAGCTCGTCGCGCTCGACCCGGCGTTCCTCGACGCAGCCGCGGCGACGCTCGATCGCATCAACAAGTGGGACCTCTCGGTGACCGGCGGGTCGCTATACCTGACGATCGGCGACAAGCTGCTCGAGAGCACCGTGCGCCGCGTCCCGATCGTTTCGGACTGAGCCGCGTGCGCTCGACGGTGGGGTCGTGCAGGCTGGAGCGAACGCAGGGCTCCTCCTCGCGTTCTGACCTACTCGGTCACGCCGATCAGCTCGCGCGCCGCGGCGAGCAGGTTGATGTCCGTGGTGCCGGCGCCGAGCTCGAGCAGCTTGGCATCGCGTGCGAGCTTCTCGAGGCCGAGCTCTTCCATGTAGCCGTAGCCACCGTGGATCTGGATCGCGGTCATCGCGGCCTCGACGGCGAGCTGTGCGCTCATCGCCTTCGACGCGTTGATGAACGGCATGTCGCGCTTGCCGTGCTGCTGCATCCACGCGAGCCGGTACACGATGTTCTCGACGGTGCGCAGCTTCATGAACAGATCGGTGATCTTGAGCTGCACGGCCTGGAACTCGCCGATCGCGCGGCCGAACTGCTTGCGCTCGCGTACGTAGGCGAGGCTCGCGTCGTAGCAGCGCTCGATGATGCCCCACGCCATCGACGGCACGCCGGATCGCTCGCTGCCGAGGCTGTCCTTGGTATCGGTGCGGCCGCCGCGCCCCTTCTCGCGTCCACCGAGCAGGTGCTCGACGCCGAGCCGCACGTCGTCGAAGAACACCTCGCTCGTCGGCGAGTCGCGCATCCCCATCTTCTTGAACGGCGGCCCGACGGTGACCCCGGGCATGGTGCGCTCGACGATGAACGTCGCCAGCCCGCGCTCTGCCTCCGGCTCGCCGCGATCGATCTTCGCGTAGACGAGGAACACGTCGGCGCCCGGGCCGTTCGTGATGAAGGTCTTGCTGCCCCCGAGCACGTAGCCCGAACCGTCGGGCACCGCGGTCGTGCGCATCGAGCCGAACGCATCGGAGCCGGCGTTGGGCTCGGTGAGGCACCACGCGCCGATCTGCGTGACCGTGGTGATCGGCAGGCCCCAGCGCTCGATCTGATCCGCCGTTCCCTTCGCGGCGATCGCGCCGCCCACGAGCCCCATCGAGACGCCGAACCCCATCGCGAAGCCCGGCGACACGCGCGACAGCTCCTTGACGACGACGTGCATCATCATCGGATTGCCGGCGGCGCTCGACATCGTCTTCTGGAAGTCCTCGGAGGCCTCGTCGGGCTTGGCGGCGCGCAGCTTCTCGATCCGCTTCTTGAGCGCGCCGCCGAGCATCGCGTCGAAGCCGAACGTCTTCGACAGCTTCTTCATCAGGTCGAACGGCATCTCGGTGCCGGCCTCGAGCGCGGGGATCCGCGGCTGCAAGGTCGATTGACACCACTGCCGGATCACGCCGGCCACCATCTGCGTCTGTTCGTCGAGCTGGAACATCCGCGCATCCTACCCCAAGGGCACTTTCAGTCGACGAAGCGGTCGTAGACGTCAGGTAACACGTGGCGCGCGGCGACCTTCACGCGGGCGCGATCGCGGTGAGCGAAGGATCCGGTCTCGCAGTGTTGATCTCCTGCTTGCGCGGCTCGTTGCTGCACGCGACGAGCAACACGACGGGAAGGAGGCATCTGCATGAGATGCGTTGGAGCGAGAGAGCCTTGGGTCGTGCGACAGCCAGATCGTGTGATCGACGTCGCTCGGGGGAGGGTCGTCGGTGCCCGCTTCACCTGTGGAGGTGTATCGTCCGGCGAAGGTGCAGCCCATGAGAACCATCCTGTCCGCGCTCCTCGTCGTTGCGGTCACCACAGGGAGCGTGCGCGCACAGCCGGGGCAGACGCCTGTGCCCGATCCGTATCCGCCGCCGCCGACGGATCCCTACCCACCACCACCGCCGCCGCAGCAGCCTTATCCGCCGCCGCCGCAGCAGCAGCTGCCACCGCCGGGATACGTGCCCGCGCCGTATCAGTACATGCCGGTCCAGCTCAACGCTGAGGACCAGCAGCTGCTCGCGGAAGGCGAGATCTCCGAGGGTGCGCACGTCGGTGGGGTCGTCGCGAACGTGTTCCTCGGCTTCGGGGTCGGTCAAGCGGTGCAGGGCAGGTGGTCCGACACCGGCTGGATCTTCACGCTCGGCGAGGCCGCCTCGATCACGGCGCTGTTCGTCGGCCTCGGCCAGGCGATCGATGACTGCTTCGCGAGCGATGTGAGCTGCAACGACAGCAACAGCGGTGAGGGCCTGATGATCGCCGGGCTCATCGGCTACCTCGGGTTTCGCGTGTGGTCGATCGCCGATGCGGTAAGCGGGCCTTCGAAGCACAACCGCAAGGTGCGCGAGCTGAAGATGCGGCTCGGCATCCCGCAGCCGATGTACGGCCAGAAGCTCGTGCCGTACGTCCACAAGTCACGCGACGGCGGTGGCACCGCCGGGCTCTCGTTCAGCTTCTAGTGGGCGTGACCGAAACCACGTGATCTCGGGGGCAAAGCGGGTGTAATTACACGCCACTTCCCCATGTGCCCCGACGAGAACACCCTGGTCGCGATGATCGAGCACACGCTCGATCCGGCGCGGGTCAGGGAGATGGAGGTGCACTTCGGTTCGTGCGCGCGATGTTGCGACATGGTCGCGGCCATCGCCGGCACGCGGCCGCTCGCGCTGGGGACGCCACATCCCGAGTGGCTCCGACACGCGCTCGGCCTCGAGCGGGATACGGCCCCGATCCTCGAGGGCACGATCAACGGGCGCTACGAGGTTGGTGCGCGGATCGGGCTCGGCGGGATGGGCAGCGTGTACCTCGCGCGCGATCTCAGCCTCGATCGCGACGTCGCGCTCAAGGTGCTTCGCGCCGGCTCGGGAGACGATCGGCTCGAGCGCGAGGCGCTCGCGATGGCGAAGCTCGCGCATCCGAACGTCGTCGCGGTCTACGAGATCGGCAGCGTCGGCGATCGGCTGTTCGTCGCGATGGAGTACGTGCGCGGCGCGACGTTGCGCGGGTGGCTCGACGCCGCACCGAGGACGTGGCGCGAGATCCTCGCGTTGCTCGTCGAGGTCGGCTCCGGGCTCGCCGCCGCGCATGCCGCGGGGCTCATCCATCGCGACTTCAAGCCGGAGAACGTGCTCGTCGGCGACGACGGCCGGCCGCGCGTCGGAGACTTCGGCCTCGCGCGGCTCGAGCAGGCTGCCGTCGCCGTCGAACGACCCGATCCCTCGGCACGCTCGGTCTCGACGACGATCACGGGGAGCGTCGTCGGCACGCCGGCGTACATGGCACCCGAGCAGGTCGACGGCGGCACCGTCGACGCGCGCTGTGATCAATTCGCGTTCTGCGTCGTGGTCTGGGAGGGCATGTTCGGTTGCCGGCCGTTCGCCGGCACGACGCTCGCCGCGATCCAGCTCGCGATCGAGGAGCGCGCGTTCCAGGGCTCGCGGCGCGACATCCCCGGGCAGCTTCGCGGCGTCCTCGAGCGTGGCCTTGCCACGAGCGCGGCCGATCGCTACCCCGACCTGCCGGCGCTGCTCGCCGCGCTGCGCCGCGCCGCCGCACCCCGCGCGCGCCGGAGGATCGCGATCGCCGCTGCCGCCGTGCTCGTCGTCGGTGGGGCCGCGATCCCCGTCGGCTCGGCGGTCCGCTCGCACCAGCACGAGGTGGGATGCGCGGCCGAAGCCGACTCGGTGCGCCGCACCTATGGAGAGGTCCAGCGCGCCACGCTCGAGCGCGAGCTCGTCGCGACGGGCTCGCCGTTCGCGCGCATCGCCTTCGAGCGTACGTCCGGCGTCCTCCAGCGTTACAGCGATGCGCTCGCCCGCGAAGCGATGACGGTCTGCCGGGGGCGCGACGAACCCGCCCCGATCACCGCGGCCCGCCGCGCCTGCCTCGCGGAACGCACGAGCGAGCTCGGCGGGCTCGTCGAGGCGCTCGCCCACCCCGACGCGGCACTCGTCCTGCGCGCACCCGGCGCGGCGTGGGCGATCTTCGATCCCGCTCCGTGCAGCGACCCCCGCGCGCGCGCAGATTCACCAAAGTCCCCCGAGCACGTGGCCACCCTCGGTCGGATCGAGGGTCTGATCGAGACCGGGCGCTACGTCGACGCGATCGCGCGCGCGACGCCGGTGGTCGCCGACGCGAAGCGCCGCGGCGATCGCACGCTGGAGCTCGCGGCGCTGCTCGCGCTCGGGCGAGCGCACGTGGCACTCGACGCACCGACCGACGCGTTGCCCGTGCTCCACGGTGCGCTCGCGCTCGCCGAGACCCTCGGTCGCGATCTGGACGCGGCGGTCGCGCTCGACTACCTCGCCGGGCTCGTCGGGCTCACCCAGCACGACTACACCACCGCTCACCGCCACGCGGGCCTCGCGCGCGCCAAGCTCGAGCGGCTCGGCGACGGCAACCTCGTCGCGCGTGGCAGGCTGCTCGCGACCGAGGCGCAGATCTTGATGGACGAGAATCGCCTCGTCGATGCCGAGCCCGTGATCCGCCGTGCGGTCGTCACCCTCGAGCAGGCCTACGGTCCCGACCATCCCGAGCTCGGTCAGGCGGTCGGCATCTCGAGCCAGATCGCGCGCGGGCTCGGCAAGGCCGACGAGGCGCTCGCGGCGAGCCGCCGCACCCTCGACATCCTCGACCGCGCACTCGGCGCCCATCACCCGACCGTCGCGGGCGCGCAGCTGACCCTCGCCTCCGCGTTGATCGATCACCGCCTGTACGCCGAGGCACGCGATCGCCTGCGCACCGCGGACGCCGTGTTCGCCCGCGTGTTCGGCGACGATCACCCCGTTCGCGCCGCGGTCGCCGGCAACCTCGGCGGTCTCGAGCAGCTGCAGGGCAACTGGGACGCCGCGATCGCTGCCTACCGGGCGGCGCTCGCGGTGCTCGAGCGCACCGAAGGCCCGAGCTCGGCGAGCGCATCCGGTGCGCGCCGCGACATCGCCCTCACGTACGCCGCGAGCGGGCGCCTCGACCAGGCGCAGTCCGAGCTCGCCCGCGCGATCGAGATCCTCGAGGGCCTCGGTACCGACGGCACGTCGCGCCTGCGTGGTGCGCTGGTCGAGCTCGCGCAGATCCAGCTCGAACAGCCCACCGACGCGGTCGCGACCGCCGAGCGAGCCCTCGCGCTCGCGACGAGCCGACCCGAGAGCACGACCCCCGACGAGCTCGCCGAGACCCACTTCACGCTCGCGCGTGCGCTCTCGGACGCCGGCCGCGATCGCCCGCGCGCACTCGAGCTCGCCAGGCAAGCCGCCTCCGAACAGCTCGACGCGACGAAGCGCGCCGAGATCACGAAGTGGCTCGACGAGCGCACCGCCGTCGCGCGCCGACCCTGAGTGGCTATCGTGCAGCCGATGACCGAGCTCGACCGCTTCGCGAACGACTGGTACCGCGCCGTGTCGAGTGCGTGTCAGGCAGGTCGCGATTCCGATCCGACGGCCGCCTCGCTGATGCCGCTGTTGACCACGCGCGAGCCGTATCGCGCAGCGGCCGAGCAGGACGCGCGGCTGCTCGCACGGCTGTACGTGCCGATGGGGCTCGGCATGCAGGTCCGCGCGACCGCCCACGAGCGCTCGCCGTCCGAGACGTGGCAAGCAACCATCCACCCGTTCTCGATCGAGCTGCGCTGGCAGGACACGATGGACGTGCGGAGCAGCGAGAGCACGGCGACGCAGTCGATCGATCGCATCGCGCTCGAGGACGGCGGCTGGCGCGTGGTCACGATCTTCGACGACAAGCAGCGCAGCGAAGCGGTGAGGTTCGCGGAGCTGCTCGCCGCGCAACGCTGAGCGTACGCTAGGATCGCGGGCGAGCCGACCCGCACGACCCGACGAGCTCGCAGAGACTCACTTCACGCTCGTGCGCGCTCTCGGACACGCCGCGCTCGCCCGCACGACCTCGAGCTCGCCAGGTAAGCCGTCTCCGGACAGCGCACGAGATCACGAAGTGGCACGAGAGCGCACCGCCGTCGCGCCGACCCCGAGCTCGGAGGGTGCCTGGCTGCGCGCCGACTCCCCGGACGCACGGAGGTCACTCTGCTGAGGCGTGCGCTCAAAGATCGGCGAAGCGAGCAGGCTGATCGAGTAAGAGCCGTCACTTCGTAAGGAAGGGTCGGACGTAGTCGGCCTTGATGGCGGCCTTGGTATCGGCGAGCGCGAGGTCCGTGGTTGCAAGGACAAGGGAGAGGACGAGCGAGCTGCGCAGCATGCTCGGCACTGTAGCCTGTGTGCGAGAAGCTCTCAGCGACCGCCGATGGTCTCGGCGATCGCGCCGACGACCCCTCCGACCCGACGGCCCGACGTGTCGATCGTGTGGTCCGCGCGTGCGTAGAGCTTCTCGCGTGCGGCGAGCAGGGCGCGCAGCTCGGCGAACGCGTGCGGGTTCTCGGCCATCGGGCGCTGGTCGCCCTGCGCGACGACGCGATTCCAGTGATCCTCGGGCCTGGCGCGCAGCCAGATCGTCTGGCAGCGCGAGCGGAGCAGGGCGTAGCTCGTCGGATCGTTGACGATCGAGCCGCCGGTCGCGAGGACGAACGGTGTGCGCGCTGCGAGCAGCTGGGTCAGCACCTCGCGCTCGAGGCGACGGTAGTACGCCTCGCCGTGCAGCGTGAAGACCTCGCCGAGCGGGAGGCCGGCGGCTTCCTCGATCTTCTGATCGAGCTCGATGAACGCGACGCCGAGCCGCTTCGCGAGCGCGGCACCGACGGTGGACTTGCCGGCACCTCGCACGCCGAGCAGGGCGATCGGGCGTGCGTCGGTCGGTGCGTCGGCGCTCGCGAGCAGCACCGACGGATTGGTGCCGAGCGCGTGGGCGACCTCGGCGAACCGCCGCAGCGAGATGTTGCCGTCGCCGGTCTCGAGCTGGGCGAGGAAGCGCTCCGACACGCCGCTGTGCACCGCGAGCTCGCGGCGCGACCACCCCCGGCGCTCTCGATGCGAGCGTACGGTCGCGCCGACCGCCTCCAGATAACTCGCCATTGCTGCAATATAGTGCAGCAATAACGATGGTGACAAGCAGTAAATTGCTTGGTACTCGATCGAGATGGATCCGACGCGCTTCGAGACTCATCCGAGTCGCTACCAGCACTGGAAGCTGACCGTGGCGGGAGAGGTGGCGACCCTCGTGATGGCGGTCGATGGCGACCATCCGCATCGCCCCGGCTACGAGCTCAAGCTCAACTCGTACGATCTCTCGGTCGACATCGAGCTCGCGGACGCGATCCAGCGGCTGCGCTTCGAGCACCCCGAGGTCAAGGCGCTGGTCGTCACCGCCGAGCTGGATCGCGTGTTCTGCTCGGGGGCGAACATCTACATGCTCGGGCTCTCGACCCACTCGTTCAAGGTCAACTTCTGCAAGTTCACGAACGAGACGCGGATCTACCTCGAGGACGCCGCGGCGAGCTCGGGGCTCGGCACGCTGTGCGCGTGCAAGGGCACCACGGCCGGCGGCGGCTACGAGCTCGCGCTGGCGTGCGAGGAGATCATGCTGGTCGATGACGGCAACTCGGCGGTCAGCTTCCCGGAGACGCCGCTGCTCGCGGTCCTGCCCGGGACCGGCGGGCTGACGCGGCTCGTCGACAAGCGCAAGGTCCGCCGCGACCGCGCGGACGTGTTCTGCACGACCGCCGAGGGCATCAAGGGCAAGCGGGCGAAGGACTGGGGCCTCGTCGATCACGTGGTCGCGCGCTCGAGCTGGGACAAGGCCGTCGGCGAGCGCGCGAAGGCCCTCGCGGCGAAGCCGGCGATCGCACGCGGCCCGGCGTTCGCGCTGAAGGCGCTCGATCCGAAGGTCACCGCCGACGCGATCGAGTACCGGTTCGTGAAGCTGACGATCGATCACGCGGGGCGCACCGCGAACCTGCTCGTCCAGGGGCCCGAGTGGTCCGAGGAACCCGAGAAGGTCGCCGCGACCGGCCACGAGCCCTGGAGCCTGCGGGCGTTCCGCGAGCTCGACGACCTGCTGCTCCGCCTGCGGTTCGATCTTCCGGAGATCGGCATGGTCACGGTGCGCACGAAGGGCTCGCCGGGGCTCGTGCGGGCCTGCGACGAGGCGCTCGCGAAGTCGACGTCGGGGTTCGCGCGCGAGGTGCGCTTGCTCCAGCGCCGCGTGCTCAAGCGGTTCGACAACACCGCGCGGAGCTTCTACGCGGTCGCCGATGATCCGGGGTCGTGCTTCGAGGGCGTGCTGCTCGAGCTCGCGCTCGGAGCCGATCGCTTCTACACGCTGCTCGATGGCGCCGAGAAGATCGCGATGAGCACGTCGGTCGCGAACGAGGGCTTCATGACGATGTCGTCGGGGCTGTCGCGGCTCGAGGCGCGGTTCTACGGCGAACCGGCGACGGTGCAGAAGGTCCTCGCGCGCGGCGCGGAGGGCCCGATCCGGTCGGAGGAAGCCGAGCAGCTCGGCCTCGCCACGGTCGCCGCCGACGACATCGACTTCGAGGACGAGCTGCGGATCGCCGTCGAAGAGCGCGCGTCGCTGTCGCCGGATGCGCTCACCGGGATGGAGCAGTCGCTGCGGTTCGTCGGACCCGAGACCCTCGAGACCAAGATCTTCGGCCGCCTGTCGGCGTGGCAGAACTGGATCTTCACCCGCGCCAACTCGACGGGCGAGCACGGCGCACTCACGCTCTATGGCCAGCCGGAACGCCCACAGTTCCAGTGGAAGAGGACCTGATGTCGACCGTACTCACCGACGAGAAGATCCCGAACAACGTCGCGCTCGCGAGCGACAAGCGGCTGCAGCGCGCGCTCGAGGCGTGGCAGCCGCAGTTCATCGAGTGGTGGAAGCAGATGGGGCCGGTCGGCTGGCAGGAGAAGGACATCTACCTGCGCACCGCGATCTCCGTCGAGACCGACGGCTGGGCGAACTTCGACTACGTCAGGATGCCGGACTATCGCTGGGGCATCTTCCTCGAGCCGAAGCAGGAAGGCCGCACGCACGGCTTCGGCGACAGCATGGGGCAGCCGGTCTGGGATGAGGTCCCGGGCGAGTTCCGCAACATGCTGCGGCGGCTCGTGGTCACGCAGGGCGACACCGAACCCGCGAGCGTCGAGCAGCAGCGGCTCCTCGGGCAGACCGCGCCCTCGCTCTACGATCTTCGCAACCTGTTCCAGGTCAACGTCGAGGAGGGCCGTCACCTGTGGGCGATGGTCTACTTGCTCCACACGTACTTCGGTCGCGATGGCCGCGAGGAAGCCGAGGAGCTGCTCGCGCGCCGCTCGGGCGACGTCGACAAGCCGCGCATCCTCGGCGCGTTCAACGAGCCGACCTCGCACTGGCTGTCGTTCTTCATGTTCACGATGTTCACGGACCGCGATGGCAAGTACCAGCTGTCCGCGCTCGCCGAGAGCGGCTTCGATCCGCTCGCCCGCACGTGCCGGTTCATGCTCACCGAAGAAGCGCACCACATGTTCGTCGGCGAGAGCGGCGTGCAGCGGGTCGTGAAGCGCGCGTGCGAGCTGATGAAGCAGGATCCGAACGGCGATCCACGCGCGCTCGGCGGGATCGATCTTCCGACCGTCCAGAAGTACGCGAACCTCTGGTACACGCTCTCGCTCGACCTGTTCGGCGGCGAGGTGTCGTCGAACGCAGCGGACGCGTTCGCCTCGGGGCTCAAGGGCCGCTACAAGGAAGACCGCTACGACGAGCACAAGCTCGTCGGCTCGCACTTCGCGATGGATGTCCTCGAGGCCGGCAAGGTCGTCCACAAGGACGTGCCGATGCGGACCGCGCTCAACGAGGTGCTGCGCACCGAGTACATCAAGGATTGCCAGCGCGGCGTCGATCGCTGGAACAAGACGATCAAGGACGAGGGCATCGACTTCGAGATCAAGCTGCCATCGAACAAGTTCCATCGCCAGATCGGCATGTGGTCCACGCTTCGCTTCACGCCCGATGGCGAGATGATCGATGCAGCCGAGTTCGACGCCCGTCGTGGTGAGTGGCTGCCGAACGAAGCCGACGAGCTCTACGTGAAGAGCCTCATGCACCCGGTCTACGAGCCCGCGAAGATGGCGAGCTGGCTCGCCCCTCCGGCCAGGGGCATCAACGGGTTGCCGGGCGACTTCGTGTACGTCCGCATGTGATTCCGCGGTAGCGGCTCAAGAGTGGTGGCTTCGCCAAGATACCCACACCGCCCCGCGCGTTCAGCCGCGATGCGACATCGGATCCTTGGATGGTTCTCGCTGTTCGTCGGCAACCTCGCCGCGACCGGGCGAATGTCGAGAGGCCAGCGCCACGGCGCGTGGAGCTTCTTCTACGACACCAATTCGAGGACGCCGATCTCGCGCGGCCGATTCGTGCGCGGGTCCTATGCGCACGGCGCCTACGTCGGCGAGTGGCGGCACTTCGATCCCGATGGCTCGTTGCTCGCGACGTCGCGACCTCGGGCGAACGGCCGCTTCCGGCTCAGCTTCGCGCCGAGCTAGGGCTGCTCGCCGCCCATGCACGGATCGGACTGCGTCTCGGTCGGAGCGGGCTCGGAGTCGGGCTGCTTGTCCTGCTCGCCGCCGGCCGGTGCGCCACGCTCCATCGCGCCGCTGCCGGCCTTACCAGACGCCGTCGCCGGCTTCTTGCTTCCGCCGCACGCGGCGAGGGTGATCGCGAGGAGGAGGACGATTCGCATCCGCGCACTGTACCGCGGTCGGCGATCCGGCATCGTCGCGAGCGCCGCCGCGTTACTTCTTGCGCGATAGCAGATCGGCGAACGTCCCGAAATTCGCGTTGGGCTGCGCCTTGGAGGCCTGGGCAACATCATCGGCTGATGCGTCCGACGCCGACGCGATCGAGAGCGAGATCCGCTTCCGTTCGCGATCGATCGCGATGATGACCGCCTCGATCTCCTGGCCCTCGGCGACGACCTCCTTGGGATGGTTGATCCGGCGACCGGCGCCGAGCTCGCTGATGTGCAGGAGCCCCTCCACGCCCGGATCGATCTCGACGAACGCGCCGAACGGCTGCAGCCGGGTGATCTTGCCCTTCACCCGCAGGCCTTCGGTCAGGCTCGCCGTCGAGTCGCGCCACGGATCGGTCGCGAGCGCCTTGAGCGAGAGGCTGATGCGCACGCCTTTCTCGCCCGGCTCGATCTTGAGCACGGCGACGTCGACTTCCTGGCCGAGGCTCAGCACGTCCTCGGGCTTCTCGACCCGTGAATAGCCGAGCTCGGAGACGTGCAGCATGCCTTCGATGCCGCCGATGTCGACGAACGCACCGAACGGCTTGAAGCCGACGATCTTGCCGCGCAGCACCGCGCCGACCTCGAGCTTCTTGCGCGTCTCGCCGGCCCGCTTCTCGTTCTCCTCCTCGACGAGCGCGCGCCGCGACAGCACGAGGTTGCGCGGCTCGTACCGCGTGATCCGGAACATCAGGCGCTGGCCGACGTACGTCGTGAGATCCTCGACGAACCGCGCGTCGACCTGCGAGGCCGGGCAGAAGCCGCGCACGCCGGCGACGTCGACCGACACGCCACCCTTCACGACCTCGGTGACCATACCCTCGACGGGGATGCCGAGCTCCTGCGCTTGCTGCAGCTCCGCGCGCGCCTCGGGGCCGCGCCCACCGAGCTTGACCCGCAACGTCAACACGCCGCCGGCATCGGCCACGATGCGTGCCTCCACCGTGTCGCCGATCTTGACGAGCAGCTTGTCCTCGGCGTCGCTGACCTGGCTGCGTTCGAGCGCGCCCTCGGCCTTGCCGCCGATATCGACGAACACGGTCTCCTTGCCGACCGAGATGATCTTGCCCTTCACGACATCGCCGACCTTCGGTCGCTTGGTGCGTGGGGCGCCGGCTTCGGAGGCGGCGAGCATCGAGGCAAAATCTTCTTCGTCGTCGGGCATGCCGGGGCAGGCTACCCGATCTCGGCCAGGGAGGGCGCGCGGCGTGTCACCAGGGGAAAAGAACCCGGTTCCAGGAGCCACGAGGTCGCGGGTCGGCGGCATCCGCCGCGCGCCATCACCAGCTTCGAACTCGATCGCCGCCTCGACCTTGGCGGCGGCAGTTGCGCGAATCCCTCAGTTCGCCGCGACCTGGACCTCGGTCTTCGACGGTCGCTCTGCCGGGCTCGGGCGCGAGAGATCGAGCGTCCTGGGCGACAGGAAGCCGACCTTGCGCATCGCCCAGTCCCACACGAACGTCGGCATCAAGGCGCGGAACACCAGGATGAAGTTCGTGCTCCGCGGCGCGACGTAGCGAGCCGAGGCACGGCGCGCACGGACGGCGCGCGAGATCGCCCTGGCGATCACGATCGGGTTCGACGCGAACCGATCGGCCATCTTCGACATCTGCTCGTACTTGCCGAGCGCCTTGGCATACGCGCCGGTGCTCACCGAGGGCAGGTTCGAGATCGCGGTCGCCTCGAAGTTGGTGCGGATCACGCCGGGCTCGATCAGCGCGACGTCGATCCCGAACGGACGCAGCTCGTAGCGCAACGCATCCGAGAGCGACTCGACGGCGTACTTCGTCGAGTTGTAGACGCCGAAGTACGGCAGCGTGATCCGACCGCCGACGCTCGACACGTTGATGATGCGACCCGCACGGCGGTCGAGCATCCTGGGCAAGAACGCGCGCGTCACGTTCATCAGGCCGAACACGTTCGTCTCGTACTGACGGCGCATCTCGGAATCGCTGATCTCGGAGCTGGGGCCGAGCACGCCGAAGCCGGCGTTGTTGACGAGGACGTCCAGACCGTGACCGTCGGTGAGGCGCGCGACGTCTTGCACGGCTGTCTCGATCGACTTCGCGGACGTGACGTCGAGGATCAGGGTGTCGAGCTTCAACCCCGCCGCCTCGGACAGCAGCTTGTCGAGCTCGGCCGCCTTGCGACCGGTGGCGATCACGTGATGGCCCTCCTTCGCGAGGTGGAGAGCCGTGGTGCGGCCGATGCCCGCGGTTGCGCCGGTGATGAGGACGATCTTCGGGTTCTTCATGAGATTTGGCTCCGTTTTCGCGATTTGGAATGAATGTTCATTCCGTTACAAAGCAAAGAAATA
>Ga0299915_10000528_pt1 | contig 28686 bp, 29 predicted proteins | sample RVTome_13_FD_200263 | JGI IMG/M metagenome (GOLD analysis project Ga0299915, IMG submission 200263) | Soil microbial communities from uranium-contaminated site in the Upper Colorado River Basin, Wyoming, United States - RVT92D227 (version 2) ...
GACTGCAGCCTTACCTCAATTTCAAGGTTACCTCAGCCGAGGTGGGACACGATAAGCCCCGGCCGGAGATATTCCTCGCAGCGCTCAAGAAAGCTGCGGTCAAGCCCGAAGAAACACTGTTTGTCGGTGACCAGTACCAGATAGACATCGTTGGTGCCCGTGGCGTCGGCATTAAGGCATTGCTAATCGACCGCAACGATTATTTTCCTGATGTTACCGACTGCCCCCGAATCCGCAGCCTCAGCGAAATTACGAAATACGTCTAGCTTTTATACTTGGGCTCCACTTGGCTTAACATTTATAATAGATTGCATGCATCGCCGGACTCAGGAAATCTTCAATAAAGGTGGGAGATAATTGACCGACCATACTCATCATACACAGCCTATAGGCAATAAACTGAAACTTGGCATTGTTCTCACCGTCTTCATTCTGGCGGCAGAAGTGGCTGGTGGGCTCATATCTAACAGTCTGGCTTTACTTAGCGATGCCGGCCATGTATTTGCTGATATCTTGGCACTCTCTCTCAGCTGGTATGGAGTAAGACAAGCTGAACGTCCCGCCAGTACCCATATGACATTTGGTTATCACAGGGTGGGAGTGATAGTAGCCATCGTTAACGCCGTCAGCATTTTCGCAATTGCCGCAATTATCCTTTATCAGGCCTACCACCGCCTTCAGCAGCCACCAGAGGTTAACAGCCTGCTAATGGTACTCGTGGCTACACTGGGGCTTGCGGTTAATGCTTTCGTTGCCTTCTGGTTACGCCGGGAACAGCAAAATAATCTAAATGTGCGTAGTGCCTTCTGGCATGCTTTAGGCGATGCCTTGGCATCCATCGGGGTAATTATTGGAGGGATCATAATACTACTCACCGGATGGTTCTTGGTGGACCCGATTATCAGCGTACTCATTGGTTTCGTCATTATTTTGGCTGCCTGGCGCATATTAAGAGAAGGATTGAGGGTTCTTTTAGAGGCTGCGCCCGGACATGTGGATATCACCAAGATGGTAAATGCCTTGAACCGATTGCCTGGAGTAAAAGATGTCCATGATGTCCATGTATGGAGTATCTCGCCAGAACTGCATGCCATGAGCTGTCACGTACTTATCGATGACCTCTCTATCGCTCAAGCCGCTGGTATCCGCCAGAAAATAGAAGACCTGCTTCGGGAGCGGTTCCAGATAACACACGCCACTCTCCAGACTGAATGTCAGCAATGCGCCTCAAATGACCTTCTCTGCACGCTAACTTACGGGCCGAGCGATAAACCGGACAAAGGGCAAACAAAAGACTGATAATCTCAGCGGTTCAAATCCCTGGAACTGGATACAACTGACTAGACTGATCTACCGCAGCATAGCCACATAGCTGTTCAGCGGCACTTTAAGTGAATCTGCCACCGGCTGGCATTTCGCCCTGAGACAGTAGAAAACTTTGCCTTCTGCCGGCAGTTCCGATAAAGACTCATAGTAGCCCATACCCTTGGCAAAGACGAGGTCTGCGGAATTGAACTCACGCTTAAACTTTACTGATGCCTGCGCGAAATCTATACCCGGCGTAGCCGTACCGGTAGTCATTATCTCGCCCAGTTCAGCTTCAATCCCAGCCCGCCTGATGTCTTTCAGGGTAATGTCGTTTTGAACTGGCGCCGACTTAACCACGTAGGCAACCGATGCATTTTTTCTCATCCACTTGATAAGTGGCAAATCGAAAAAGACCTCGCCGGCATTATCCGCCAGATATAAAACCCTTCCTCCGGCACGCTTGAGTTTGGTTTCAAACCGCTGCGAGTCGTCAATGACAAAATTAACCGGCTTTTTTATGTCCTGCTGAATGACGTCCAGAGGCCTGAAAAAATCGATGGTATTTCCCAAGGCAGCGAACTTAAGGCAGCTCCTAAAATTGTCAGGTTCGACTTTCATCTGCTTTGATAGCTCCCTGGCGACGGCAATCTCTTTATCTTTCATTTGACGGTAAGGGTCGGGGTTTCCAGTAATTTCTTTGATGGCATTATGCATTTTAGTGGCGACGACGATGGATACGCAGTCCAGAGAGAAATCATCATTAAGTATCTTTAAACCTTCCGCTATTGCTCTGGCTTTAACCGGCTCATCACTCGTCGCCAGTTCCGCGGCCTGATTAGCCAGCTTTTGCAGGCACTCGTAGCAATAATCAGAAGCTTTCATTTATAGTCAAGGCGCAAAACGGATAGCCTCGGGCTACTTCGCCGCCTATCGGTTCAGCAGCCATATCGACGAATTCAAAACCACGGCAAAAGTGACCCACAGCAGATAAGGCCACATAAGCACGCTTGCCACACGAGATATTTTAAAAAATTTAATAACGGTGACCAATATGGCTACCCACAGGAATGAGATTACAATTAATCCATACAAAGGAGACTCAAGACCGAAGAAAATCACCGACCACAAAGTGTTCAGTATAAGTTGGATTAGAAATACGATTAGCGCTATCCTGACCTGTCGGTTCTCCAACCCCTTACACCACACCAGAAACGCGGCTATGCCCATCAGTATATATAGAACTGTCCACACCGGGGCAAATACCCAGTTCGGTGGGTTAAAAGCCGGCTTTTCCAGTGTCGCATACCAGGTTGGAATGGCACTTCGGGAAAATATGGAACCGATGGCACCGGCAGCCAGGCAAGCCACTATACTCACTACCAGCTTTAGAATATACTTTTTTGCGTTTTTCGCCATACTCTGATTGTATCACATCTAGTTTCGCAGCTAATTTAAACCTTAATCTGTCCATAGCGATTATGCTAGAATTAGGAAACAGGTTAAAAGACAATGCCGGCAAATCTACCACCGCAATACTACGACGCTGAAAAACGCTATCGGGCGGCCAGAACTCCCGAGGATAAAATTGAGGCGCTAGAGACCATGCTCGCTATTATGCCCAGGCACAAGGGCACCGATCATCTGTATGGCGACCTGCGACGAAGAATCGCCAGGCTCACCGAAGAGGCGGAACGAAAAGCCGCCACCAGCCGGGTTAGTTTCTATATCAGAAAAGAAGGCGCCGGACAGATAGCGCTGGTGGGGCTGCCAAATACAGGCAAATCACAACTGCTAGCCGCTGTCACCGACGCCTTGCCCGAAATAGGCGATTATCCCTTCACCACCAAATCTCCCAATATAGGTATGATGAAATTTGAAAACATTCAAATCCAGATGGTAGATACACCTCCAATTACAGGACGTGATTCTCGCGTCTGGTTGAATAATGTCGCCAGAAACGCCGACTTAATAGCCATTATCGCAGATTTAAACAAAAATCCTGTGGAGCAGGTTGAGACAACTCTTCAAGAACTGGATAGCGTAGGTATTGTGCCGGTAACAAATATGTCTCCGGAAAGTATAATAGGCAAACGACCCAGAAAAATGCTGATTATCGGCAGCAAAAGCGACCTCGACACCTCAGAGGTCGGTTGGCGCCGACTAAAAACACGTTACGGCTCACAGTTCCCGTTGCTAGCTTTATCCGCCACCAGCGGCAACAATCTGCAAGACCTCAGAAAGGGTATTTTTCAAGCCCTGGAAATTATCAGAGTCCACACCAAAAGTCCAGGACAAAAACCTGATTTGACCGACCCAATAATTCTAAAAACGGGAAGCACGGTAAAAAATGCCGCAGAAGACGTTCATAAAGACTTCAAAGCCAAACTGAAATACGCCGTCGTCTGGGGCTCGGGAAAATTCGATGGTCAGAGGGTCAGTCAAGACCACGTGCTGAAGGATAACGACATAATCGAGCTACACATCTAGGCCATGCGCCCTCACCCAGACATCATACAAGACCGCCGCCAGTTCCTCGATGTATTCACGATTTTCCAGCTTCATCCGCCACTTGTCCGGCACAGATTCCACACCGAGATAAGCACCAGCTACAGCGCCAGCCATCGCCGCAATGGTATCAGTGTCACCGCCAAGGCTGACCGCAAACAGTATCGCCTCTTTAAACGAATCCGGATTGGACAGAAACGAATATATGGCAGTTGGCACCGAGTTGAAAGATTCCACACCGTTGCCCAGTTGGGCAATAACCTTAGCCTTATCCGCCTCACCCTGCAACATGCTCACGCTCTCCAATTTCTTCTTGTAAGCCTCGTGCTGAATAAGTTCGCCAAGCCTGCTTAAGAATTCCTTCGACTTAAAGGCTTTGCCCGGCTCCAGCCCCACAGCTAGAGCAACTGCGTATGCCTGCAATGCCGCACCTTCCTTACCCAACACATGACTGTGTGTAATTAGGCTCGATCTGTAAGCTACTTCTGTCAACATGGTTAAATCGTTATGGTAAAAGACAGCTAGGGGCGCAATTCGCATCGCCGATCCGTTGCCGTAGGAGCCGCCATGGTATAACTTTTCAGCCGCCTTATCCCAGACTTCACCGTCCCTTATCATGCGGAATACAGTCGGCGGGCCAGGCCCATAACCGCGCCATGGCTCAATTTCGTAGTTCCGAATAAAAACGCGCGCCATGTGCTCACCGTCAAAGCCCTCTTTTTGCACCAATGATTCAGCCATACCAATCATCATGTGAGTGTCATCGGTATAGGCTAGAATTTCCCGTCTGTCAGCCGCCCACTCAATCGCCTCAACCTCAGCCGCGCGACGTCCCTCAAATCCGGCGCCAACTGCATCCCCCACCGCTGTGCCAACAAGCGCTCCTAAGAATTTGCCTTTTAGAACCCCCACATCCATTTGACCACCACCGAAATCAAGACTTTCGTTACCAGTTATTATATACTAAAGACCAATACGTAGCTATGAATAGCAAAGTACTCGAGGAAATCACTCAACTTAAGAACGACGATGTACACGGCGCCAGCGTGCTATCACTGAACGCCATCAACGCATTAATCCTAGCCGTAAGCGAAAGCCAGGCTGGAACCGTCAATGACTTCGTCCAGGAGATTAAAGAGGTGGCAGAGGAGCTAACAAGTGCCAGGCCCAGCATTACTCCTATTACCAACTATGCCAATTATTTTCTACACCAGATAATAACGAGGTCTCAAAATGAGAATAACCTGGAGGCTTTGAAAGGCTTCGCCGAAATTAAAGGCAGGGAACTCTTTAAATCTGCTACAAAAGCCGTCTCTAAGGCGGTTGAATACGCGTGCGGAATAATCGGTGACCTCGATACGATTATAACCTGCAGCTACAGCTCCACCGTATGCCGGGTTCTTGAATTAGCCAGACAAAGAGAAACAAGGTTTCGAGTTATGGTCGCTGAATCTAAATTCAATGACAAATCGTATGGGGGAATCACCGCCGAGCAACTCATGAAATACCAGATTCCAGTAGAAATAATCGGTGATGGGCAGATAAATCTTCGCATATCAAAAGCAGATAAAGTTTTAGTCGGCGCTGACAGCATAACGGCTGACGGTTATCTCGTCAACGGCAAACCGACATTACTACTTGCTCAGGCTGCTAAAAACAAAAGGATACCTTTCTATGTCGTCTGTGAGAGCGCTAAATTCACCATCCGGGGTTACGTAGCAAAATCAACTGAGCCGGAGCCTAGCTTCGACAGGACTCCCCTTACTCTGGTGACAGGCATAATAACCGAAAAAGGCACCATGCAGCCAAACCTGGTCATCGCCTATATCGAGGAAAAGGCGAATGAAATGACACATCTCTCCACTTCAAAAGGAGAATGATTGCTCAAGGCCATTGACACACATGCTCATATAGACGAGCTGGAAAATCTAGAATCCTCCCTGAACAAAGCCAAAGAAGCTGGCGTTATAGCTGTCGTTGCTGTCGGCTCCAGCCATCAGTCGAACCAGAAGGTGATGGCAATCAGAGAGATCCATCCCGGCTTTGTCTACCCGGCTCTCGGTCTGCATCCCTGGGAACTGGGCAATATGGACTCTCATGAAATCGACGTCACTCTCGGGTTCATCGAAGAAAATATCTCACAAATCGTGGCCGTAGGAGAAATAGGGTTAGACTATGATAAAAGGGTCACCAAGGTGGCACCGAAAGAGCTGCAAAAAGAGACCTTGAAACGCCTCTTGGGCTTAGCCAGGCAGTATACAAAGCCGGTATCCGTCCATAGCCGCTACGCCTGGAAAGACAGCTTCGAGCTCGTTAAAGAAGCCGGCATTGAAAAAGCTGTCTTCCACTGGTTTACCGGTTTCTCCAGTGTACTTAAAGATATACTGGAAGCAGGTTATTTTATTTCAGCAACTCCGGCCGCGGAATATCACGAGGAACACAGACGGGCTATAAAGGAAACCCAACTTGATAAAATACTCCTGGAGACAGATTGTCCTGTTATGTACGGTAGGGAAAACAAATATCGCTCCGAGCCTGCAGATATATTGAGATGCCTTAAGGCAGTGGCAACGCTGAAAGGAACTGACGAGTCCGCCATTGCCCGGCAAACGACACACAGTGCCATTGAATTATTTCGATTGAGTGTCAAGGCAGTATAGACTTTGCCACGACATGGTAAATGGAGTAAAATACCGACTTAAGAATTGAGGAGAAAGCTGAGAGGAGCAAACTAAACAGCCAGTGAAAGCTGTGGTCCTCGTTGGTGGCGAAGGCACCAGGCTGCGTCCGTTAACTTATCTTACAGTGAAAGCCATGGTGCCTGTTCTGAACAAGCCGTTCATCGAATATATTATCCGACACCTGAGCCGCCATAGCATCAGCGAGATTATCTTAGCCATAGGTTACCAGCCCGACCGTATCACCGAATATTTCACCGATGAAAGTAAACTCGGCGCAAAACTTGTTTACAGCGTCGAAACAGAACCAATGGGCACTGCTGGGGCTGTCAAGAACGCTGAGCCATATATAGACGATACTCTCTTTGCCATGAATGGCGATATCTTCACTGACCTGAACTTTACCGATATGTTATATTTCCATAAAAATAAAGGCGCCAAAGTAACCATAGCCCTGACGCCGGTAGAAGACCCTACCCGATTCGGTGTTGTAGAAACTGACAACAACCAGCGCGTTACTCGTTTCGTAGAAAAACCAAAACGGGAGCAAGTTGTTTGCAACATGATAAATGCAGGCGTTTATGTCATCGAGAACGAAGTCCTTAAACGAATTCCGGAAGGCAAACGCTGCATGTTTGAGCATGATATCTTTCCCTCCCTGGTAGCAAATGGAGAACCTGTTTTCGGTTATACTACAGACGTCTATTGGATGGATATGGGTACACCGGAAAAATATTTGCAGCTGAATGGTGACTTGCTTTACGGTAAAAGCACCCAGGTTGACTTTAAACCAACAGAAATCCGTATTGACAAACAAAGCAATGTCCACCCACAGTCCAGTTTGGTCGGACCTATACTCATCGATAAGAACTGCAACATTGGCAAAGGGGTTCAGCTCAAAGGGCCGGTAGTTATCGGCCCAGGATGCAATATTCATGAAGGCGCCAGTATTGAGAACTCCGTTCTATGGCAAAATGCTACCGTTGGCGCGCAAGCCGTCTTAAAAGATTGTATTGTAGCTAGCAATAGCTGCATTGATAATAATATGAATATGGAAGGTGCCATAATCGCGCAGGTAAAAAAGTAATATTACATTTGCCAAATAACGTATTCAGGAGGCTTATACTAATGGCAGAAAACATAATTAACGTAGACCAGAATAGCTTTGAAAAAGCTGTTTTAAATTCACAAATGCCGGTGCTGGTCGACTTCTGGGCGCCCTGGTGCGGCCCGTGCAAGGCAGTAGCCCCGGTCATTGACGAGTTAGCCAAGGAGTACAAAGGGAAAATAGAATTCGCCAAGTTGAATGTAGACGAAGCCCCGTTCATAGCCTCAAAATATGGGGTTATGAGCATCCCGACTATTATGGTATTTAAAGGCGGAAAACCGATGCAGCATGCTATCGGCTACCAGCCCAAGGAACAACTAAAGAAACTGCTGGATAACGAGCTGGCGAAACAGGCCAATCAATGAACCAGATCTCCTATGTCGTGGCACTTTCCGCCGGACTGCTTTCCTTCTTTTCACCCTGCGTCCTGCCACTGGTGCCAGCCTATCTAGCCAATCTGGCTGGTATTACCGCCATCGACCCCAATAGCCGGAAAAGCTTTATGCCGGCTTTGTTTCACTCACTCGCTTTTGTGCTCGGCTTCTCTATAATCTTCATTGGCCTGGGCGCGTCAGTCGGCTTATGGGGCAGCAGTATAACCGCTCATTCATTGCTGCTCCGCTATATCGCCGGTGGTTTGATTATCGCTTTCGGTATATTCCTGATCGCTGCCTATAAACTACCGTGGCTGAACTATGAGAAACGCCTTAAAACAACTGTCAGCGGCAACCCGGGCTACTTCCGCTCGGTCGGCATCGGTGCTGCCTTTGCCCTGGGCTGGACGCCCTGTATCGGCCCGATATTAGGCGCCATTCTTATGCTGGCCTTTAACACTCAGACTGTAGCCGAAGGCGCCCTATTGCTCACCGTATACTCGTTAGGTCTGGGTATCCCCTTCATCGTGCTTGGCTTGGCCTGGGGAGCTATCGTGCCTTTATGGAAAAGCATAAATCGCTATCTAGGAATTATTTCCATAGTGAGTGGTGCGCTGCTTATAGTCGTTGGTATACTTATGCTGACCGGTAACCTGGTGTGGTTCAGTCAATTCGTCCCGATTGAGCTGGGTCAATGAAAGGAGCCTGCATTAATTGAAAAGAACGACATCGTTAACACTGGCGGTCACTGCCCTGATATTGATGGCCACTATTGGCTGTGGTACGGCGCAGATACCCCAAATAGGTGATAAAGCTCCCGCTTTTACTCTGGAAAGCATCGAGGGAAAAAACATAAGCTTGAGCGATTTCACAGGTAAAACAGTGTTAATCGTTTTCACCAGCGTCAACTGCAAAGAATGTGAATCTCAAATGCCTTATTTAGTTGGAGCCTACCAACAAGCAAATGGTGAACTGGTGGTCTTAGATATCTACCACATGATTTATGACCCCAGGTTAATCAGGGATTACGTAGTAGATAAGCAGTTTACTATCTTCCCTTCTCTCCCCGACCCGAATAATACGGTCGCCAATTCATACGGCGCCACTCGCTTCCCGCCAACAAATTTCATTATAGACGCAGCAGGAATAATCAAGTATAAGAAGATTGGGCCTTTTCAGAGTCAGGAGGAAATAGAGGATATACTCAAGTCGTTATAGCTCCGGCTACATTGCAGAGAAGCTAAGGCTTGAGGATACCATAGTAAACTAAAAGACTCCTGGCTTCGTTTTTCTCTAGGATGTATAATATAAATAGTCATATAAGCTTTAATTCGGGATACAGAAGCGACTGGGAAACAGGAGTAATGTGCCAGGGATAATCAGATGTCCTAGTTGCGGCCAGGAAATCGATGCGAACAGTCGATTCTGTGTAAACTGCACTGCCAGAATATGTCCCGGTTGCCACGGGCCTGTCCCACCGAGAGCTGTTTACTGCCCGCACTGCGGTTTTTCGGTTGGTCCGGCAGTGCCCGGCGCTACGGAGCAGCAGCAACCGATACCACCCCCCAGACCATTTACACAACCGCAAGGTGGCATAGTAGGACCTCAACCTAGACAATTTCCTTCATCACAGGGCGGTATAATTGGACCGCAACCCGGACAACCACCATCGTATCCTGCGCCACAAGCCGTACCAGGAACACCAATCCCCCAACCCATGCCCAGCCAGCAATACGGGATGGGTGACCAACAGCCTGGAACTTACGGTTCATCCGGTGGCATGCCAAATGTCGGCATACAACAACCATCAATCACTGACCGAAGATTCAGGGACACCGGCCCGATACGAGTAAGGAGATTTCCTCCGATTCTGGTTATCATCCTTATTGTAGTTGCTATCGGCCTTTCAGGTTTTGCCGCCTACAAAGCCAATTGGCTTGAAGCTCCGCTTAACGGCGTTCAGGAATTTGTTGGTGGGATCAATCTGCCAGGATGGTTACCATTCGGCAACAAAGATACCATATGTCCTACGATTCAAAATGCCTCTGTTTCAAACGTAACTGCGGCCAGCGCGGTCATAACCTGGCAAACTGATGAACCGTCTACCAGTCAGGTAATGATTTGTGAATCAACAGGTGGCTGCACCTGGACTGAACTTGATGAAAATTTAGTTACCGACCATTCAGTAAATATAATTGACCTGAAGCCAAACACAGCCTATCACTTCACCGCAACATCAACGGACGACTGTGCCAACCAAGGGATGGCTGAAGGTGATTTCACAACCGCAACCGAGGCTTCGACAGCACCACCGGTGATTGCAGAAATCGATGTATCTAACATCACCGAATTGGCCGCCACTATAAGCTGGGCAACTGACAAACCCGGTACGACCCAGGTAGCATATGGCACCACGAATGCCTACGGTTCGACTACAACACTTGACCAGACATTGGCAACCGCTCACAGCGCCACTTTAGCCGGCCTAACACCAAGTACGACCTATCATTTCAAAGTCACATCGCAAGACGGTAGCGGAAACGAAGCGACGTCTCAGGATCAGACTTTTATTACCCTTAGCTCGGTACCGGCTTCAACAGAGGTAGGGACCGAAGTGGGTATGCACGCTCCAGATTTCACTTTGTCTACGCTTGATGGCAAAGAGGTAAGCTTAACTGAGCTCCGGGGAAAGATGGTAATGATTAACTTCTGGCAGGATGTCCAGCAAAGCAGAAATGAGCTATCCCTGATGCAGGAAGTTTATGTGAAATGGCCACGGGATCAATTATCGGTGCTTGCCATCAGTTGGAAACAAACGCAGGCAGTCACTCAAAGCGTGGTTACTAGCAAGGCTTTGACTTTACCCGTCCTCCTTGATGAAACAGGTGACGTGGCGGCAAAATATAATGTCACCAAAAGCCCCGCTACTATCTTCATTGACGCCCAGGGTATTGTAAGGGATACAAGTAATTACCCCTCCACTTTGAAAAGTTTTACGCAAATAGAAAGCATACTTAATTCCATGCAATGACGTAGTGTAGCTATCGTAACCCCATCGTCCTGACTTAATCTCAATATATTCTTACTCAACACAACTAAAGCTAAAGGTGAATTATATGTTAGAGAATGAAAGCACCGAACAGACAAATCCTAAACAAACCAAAAATAGTGCTGTCGAATCAGAAAAGATAGTAGAAAAAAAGCCAAAAAGAAGGCGTAGACCACCAACTAAAAAGCGAGCCCAATTAGCTGCCGGGCCGTGGCCAAAGATATCCGTTGCTGCCATCGTCTTGTGCCTGGGATTTGCGGGCTTCGGCATCTTCGCCATCACCAGAGATGCAACAGTTCCTGTAATTCAAAAGATGTCCGTCTCAGATATAGCCCAGACAAGTGCTCTTATCAACTGGCAAACCAGCGAACCTGCTACTAGCGTGGTCAAGATATGCAGTTCCGACAACTGTACCTCGATAAAGCCGTACGAATCACTGGTTACTAACCATTCAGCAACTCTCACTGCCATCGAGCCGAATACAAAATATGAAATAACCGTAACATCAAAAAATAAACAAGGTAAAGAAGCCAGCTTTGCATTAGAATTTGTAACACCACGCAAGACAACCGCTGTTGAAGTGGGGACTCGAATAGGCGACCGAGCTCCAGATTTCACCTTGCCCACCGTTGACGGCAAAGAAACTAGCCTGAGTCAGTTTAGAGGAAAGATAGTGATGGTAAACTTCTGGGAATCTTCATGCAGCGGCTGCGCCAGCGAGATGCCAGACATGCAGGCAGTATATGACGCATGGTCACGTGAGGACCTGGAAATACTCGCCGTCAACAACGGAGAACGGGCAGCATTTGTGCAGAGCTTTATTGATAGTAAAAGATTGACTTTCCCCGCATTGCTCGATTCAGACCGGGCAGTCAGCCAGGTGTACCAGATATCTACTATCCCTACTACCTTTTTTATCGACGCTGATGGCATTATTAAGAGAATCAAGTCGGGAAGCTTTACCAGTCAATCTGAGATAGAAAACATACTCAAGTCCCTCTAAGTACCAACTAGCATGTAATTGAATACCACCGCTTTTTCAGCTTCGATTTTCCGCCTGAAAACCTTGGACAATTGTAGAAAATGCTGTCCATTAGCTCAAATTACAATTGCAATATCGATATTCTGTAATATAAAATAGCGAGACACCGGAGTGAATGATGAAAATAGCTAAATGGCAAACGTTCCTGGTCCTGGGACTGGTTCTTATATTACTAGGTTCGATTTCAGCCTGCGCCACATCTAAAAAAAATACTTACGCTCCCGATTTCACTCTGAAGAGCGTAAATGAAACGACTGTTAGCCTCAATGATTTTCGGGGCAGGCCGGTCATGCTTATTTTCTGGCGAATTAATTGCTCCGCTTGCCAATTCCAGATGCCTTTTACCCAGGCGCTTTATGATTCATATTCAAGTGACTCGCTGGCAGTGCTTACTATTAATGTCGGAGATAAAGAGTCAGATGTCAAAGATTTTGTTAATGACCGCGGAACTACTTACCCGGTGCTGCTAGACCTGAAACATCAAGTCACCCAGGACTATGGGCTTGTCGGTGTACCGACGACTTATTTTATAGACGGCGAGGGCTTCGTCAAGGCATACCAGATTGGAGCCTTTAAGAGCCAAGATGACATGGAAAGCGCTATCAAAAGAGTATTCCCATCTATTATACTTAGTGCCAAAACTGAAGACAGTCCCGAGATTATCCCTAATCCCGAAACTGAAACCAGCCCCGAGGTTGGCAAGATTGCCCCGGATTTTACGCTGCAAACCATCGATGGTCAAAGCATCTCATTGGGTGGCTTCCGAGGTAAAACCGTTTTATTGAACTTCTGGGTGAGTCCGTGCGATGCCTGCGTATCAGCATTACCTTACTTGCAATCAGCCTCTGATAACAAGACAAACCAGCAAGTGATTATGCTCACCGTCAACTGCGGGGAAAGCAGTCAGACCGTGCACAGCATAGTTGACCGCTTGAAACTTTCCTTCCCTGTGCTGCTCGACCCGGAAGGAAAGGTATGCGCAGAATATAAGCGAGGTTCCCCCACAGCTTTTCTTATCGATAGTAGCGGCATCATCCAGGCGATAAAAGATGATGCCTTCGAAAACCCCGGCGAAGTTGAGAGCATGCTCGATTCTTTACAGTAGAAGCCGGTCAAGTTGTTCTTACCATCTTCCGAACGAGCAGGAACATGAAATTTTTAGGTGGGCTGCAGGATCTAGTTAGAGGGTTAGGTGTGCTGCTCCTCGTCGTGGTCGCTGGCACCATCGGGTATAGGCTAATCGAAGGCTGGTCATTCCTGGATTCCCTCTATATGACAATCACCACCATAACCACGGTAGGATTCGCCGAGGTACACCCGATGTCAACAGCCGGACGAATATTCACTATTTTCCTGCTTCTGGGTGGAGTCGGTGCTGCCTTTTACATTCTCACCAGCCTGGTACGATACATCATTGAGGGCGAATTCGGATTCAGAATAGGGAGGCAACGTATGGAAGTCAAGATAAGAAGACTGAACAACCACTTCATCCTTTGCGGCTATGGACGGGTTGGGCAGGCAATTGCCCATATATTCAGACAGCAAGAAGCTAAATTTGTAGTTATTGAACGAGATAGGGAAACCATAAACAAAGCCCAACAATCAGGTTGCTTGACCATTAACGGCGACGCTACTAAGGATGAATTTCTCAGGCAAGCAAGGATAGACAACGCCAGGGGAATAATTATTGCCCTCGGCGATGACGCCGATATTATTTATACCACCCTTGCTGCCAAAGAACTAAATGCGACGTTACCCATAGTTGCCCGAGCCAATAATGAAGACGCCGAGAGAAAATTGCAGCGAGCCGGAGCCAACCGCATCGTAGCTCCCGAAGCCATCGGCGGAGCGCGAATGGCAAGGCTTGCTCTTAGCCCGCAATCAGTGGAATTTATCGAGACAGTCCTATTCGGTCGTGGGAAACAGCTTCTTGTAGAGGAGATAGAAGCGGGGAAAGAGTCGCCACTAGTCGGCTCTACAATAAAAGAAATAGAAGAACGTTTCCCCGGAGTAAGGATTCTAGCTCTGAAAAAGAAGGATGGCGCATTGATTCCTAATCCGGGCCCTCACAACAGTGTTGAAAAGGACAGCAGTTTGACTGCCTTCGGTACATTAGAGCAATTGCAGTCTATAGAAGGATGCTGCCAGCCAAGCAGGCATAAAACACAACCGGTTACAAAGTCGGGACCTGGCTAATCATAGTTATTCCAACGCCTGGTACTTTCTCCCAAAAAGGCAAATTGTTGCCCGTCCAAAAGCCTGTTAACTTATGGTAGAATAGGCAGCAAAAGGAGAGGATACAATGATAAAGACGCGCATGACTGAGCTATTTGGAATAAAGCACCCCATCATGCTTGCCGGCATGAACTGGATAACTGAGCCAGAACTGGTAGCCGCAGTTTGCAATGCCGGCGGACTAGGTATTCTCGCTACCGCCGCCACCACCCTTGAGGAGACACGAAAAGCCATTAAAAAGATTAGAACGCTAACGGATAAACCGTTCGGTGTCAACCAAATTCTCATAGGTCCCGGGGCGAAAGAGAACATAGATATAGCCATTGAGGAAAAAGTTCCTATCATAAACTATTCATTGGGCAAACCGTGGTTTATAGAGCAGGTACACGCCTACGGCGGCAAAGTATTGGGGACAACTGCAATTGCCAGACATGCGGTCAGAGCGGCAGAATTAGGTTGTGACGCCGTCGTAATCACCGGCCAGGAGGCAGCAGCTCATGGAGCCAATGCTACCTCAATGGTTTTAATACCTCTTGTAGCTAGTCAGATAAAAGTTCCACTTGTAGCCGCCGGCGGATTTTACAACGGCAGAGGACTGGCAGCAGCCCTGGTACTAGGGGCTGACGGAATATCCATGGGAACCAGGTTTATGCTCTCCAAGGAGAGTCGAGTACATGACAATTTTAAAAAGCTCTGCTTGCAGGCTAGTGAACAGGATACGCTGTATAGTGACCGCTTCGATGGCATGCCCGGCAGAGCTCTGAAAACCAAAGTGACCGAGGACATGACCAAAAGTGGGTTCCCTCTAATAGAAGCCTTTAAAGGAGCCGGAGAAATAAAACAATTGCTTAAGCTTTCATTCTGGCAATTCGTTCGCCTCAGCTTCCAGATGATGAGATCCGAAGAAGGTTCGCCTCTCTGGGTGCAAGCCCGTCAGGTTGCCGGCACGAGGAGACATTTGAAAGCAATAACCGAAGGCGACGAAAAGGAAGGCATCCTGTTTGCCGGCGAATGCTCCGGCGCTATAAATGAGTTACTAAGCGTTAAACAGATTATCGATGGAGTGATAGCCGAGGCTGAAGAGACACTGGAAGCAACCAGAAAAAAGATAGGCAAGTCATAGGCAGTCTTCGATTTCTGTCAATGGGAGGTTGTGATGAGGATATGCCACCGGCATATAGCTGTGGTTATAGCACTAACAGTCGTGCTAATCAGCTCATTTCTGGCTTGTCGTTCAAAACCCGATGCCGTCAATAACCAAACGCCAGGCGCTGCGGATAGCGCTCCACCTATTACCGAATCAGTTGGCGTCTCCGATATTTCGGAATCGAGTGCTACCATAACCTGGCAGACGGATGAGGAATCTACTGGTAAAGTTCAATATAGCAAAACTCCGCAGAATCTGGATAGAGACTCGCAGTCAGATAAACTAACTACTAGCCATAGCATTACGCTTAAACAGCTTGATATGGGTACCACATATCATTACAGGATAATTTCAAAAGACGCTAACGGAAACGAGGCTGCCTCCGAGATAGATACTTTTGTGACTGTACGCCCTGTCGGCTGTGCAATTGGCAACCGCGCTCCCGATTTCACCCTGAAGGACATTCATGGCAGAGATGTCAGATTGAGCGATTCACTGGGTAAAGTAGTGGTTATGAACTTCTGGTATGCCGGATGTTCACCTTGCGAAGTAGAATTGCCGTATTGGCAGGAGGCTTTCCATAGATGGTCAAGTGATAATATCACTTTGTTAACTATACACCGTAATGTGATTTCTAGAGATAGTATGATTCAATGGGTACGAAACCATCACTTTATGGCCCCCACACTCTATGACCAGAAAGGAGAAGTAGCCGGCAAATACTGCCTTGTTGGTGTCCCCGAGACCTTCTTTATAGCTACCGACGGCAGTATTCAATATATACAAATGGGGTTTTTTACGAGCTGTCAAGAGATCGAAAATAAACTAAATTCTGTCTTCGGAACTCTTAGTACGACTAGGCTTCAAATGTACTATACTGACCCAAATACCGGGAAGCCTGCATCCCATTGGTTAGAAACGTGTACTCTTGAATTCAATTTGGCTGGGCCCGAGTTTAACTATGTGCTTGATGCCCATTACCTCAAGCCAAAAACAGAGTATAGTCTTATCTATTTTTCAGATCCATGGCCTACTAACCATGCTGCAACCTTGATTGGAAGTGCCATGGCTGACCCCCTGGGTAATATTAAACTAGCTGATTCTATTGATCTTGGCATGAGCCTTCCGGATGCCGAAGACCCCAACCATCCTGTCGGGGCAAAGATCTTGCTTGTCCTGTCATCAGACTACGACCTCAATAGCAAAGTAATTAAGCAGTGGCATCCCGACAAGTATCTCTGGCCGGGTTTTTTGATTACGTACACTGACACTGATATACCATAGAATCTATTTGTATTACCCTCATAATGTAGTTAAAAGCGTAGATATAATAATTGACAAATTACGCAAAGGTTTTTTTCAAATTTGCGAGGGAGTCCTAACTGCTTTCCGCCCGGGGGCGCCGCTGTATATCGCTTAGAATATGTTCGGCCTCCAACACCATCGTCTCCAGAATTTCCTGGCAACTGACAATTTTCTTTATAAGACCGATAGACTGACCGACTGCTAAAAGAACGCCATCTACGTCACCAATCTCCCAGGCTTTCTCGGAGCGCTTACCGGATATCAGGGGTATCATTTCTTCCAGCCCGCCTTGTCGCCTCTCGACCTCCAGCACCTTGCCGACTAATTCGTTTTTCAGAGCGCGCATCTGCAAGTCAAGCGTTCCTAATATTAGTGTAGTATCATTCTCCTGCCGCCGAACGAGTTCCTCTTTTATTTTGGGATGCGCCAGGCACTCTTTTGTAGCAATAAACCGCGAAGCCATCATCACACCTTCTGCCCCTAAAACCAGTGCGGCAGCCAGGCTTCTGCCATCGGCAATACCTCCAGCAGTAATAACGGGAATCTTGACTGACTCAGAAATCCTGGGGGTCAACAGCATCGTCGTCACGTCATCACTCAACGGGTGTCCACCTTCTTCAAAACCGGCGGCGATGACGGCATCATAGCCGGCTTCCTCAGCATGCCTGGCATGCCTTACAGAACCGACTTTATGTATCAGCTTGACCCCCGCTTTCTTCGCCTGGCTGATAGCGTCCATACCCAAATATCTATCTAACGGCGCACCTGAGATTTCGATGGCAGCCACACTTTTTTCACAGCAGACCCGAAAATAATCCTGATGCATCTCTTTGGTAATCCGCACCGAAGGCAGCAATGTAATATTCACGCAGAATGGCTTATCTGTGAGCTGCCGCGTCTTATCTATATCTTTGCTAAGCTCATTACCGGAGTCATAGTTACCAGACGTCAAATTTCCGAGTCCGCCGGCATTCGAGATTGCAGCACAGAGCTCAGGTTTAGCCAGCCACATCATGCCTCCGCACATAATCGGGTGCTTTATACCAAAAAGTTTAGTCATCCTAGTTTTCATGGGTCGCCTCCAACACTAAATATGCTTGTCTCTACGCAGGGGCAATTATAGCCCAGCCAGAGCAACGATAAAAGAGTATAAATAAGACTTTGATTCACCTCCTCGCTTCTGTTAGACTGCTAGTGGCTATTTGCGGGGAAACAACTCCCTTTGTAAAGGAGGCATATTAATGAGAACAAGAATGACTGAACTATTCGGCATAGAGCATCCCATTATGCTTGCAGGAATGGCTTTCGTCAGCCTGCCCAACATCGTAGCTGCCGTCTCCAATGCCGGTGGCCTGGGCATGTTCAATAGCGTGGCCAATACACCCGACCAGATGAAAGACATCATCCAAGAGATTAAGTCGCTCACCGATAAACCGTTCGGTATAAATGTTACTTTATTGTTCCCGAATGCCAGGGAGAACGCAGAAGTAGCCATGGAAGAAAGAGTGCCCATAATGAATTATGCGCTGGGAAAAGGTGATTGGCTTATCAAGGCCGTGCATGAGTACGGCGGCAAGGTTCTTGCCACCGTTGCCACAGAACGGCATGCAAGGCGTGCTGAACTGGATGGCGCTGACGCTATTGTCGTCACCGGTCTGGAAGCGGCGGCACACGGAGGCGAGCCAACTTCACTGGTGTTAATACCTCTCATAGCCAGCCAGGTGAAAATTCCCATTATAGCCGCCGGTGGTTTTTGCGATGGTAGAGGGCTAGCAGCAGCATTGGCTCTGGGTGCAGACGGCATATCTATGGGCACCAGGTTCATGATCACACAAGAGAGTCCGGTACATCTAACCGTTAAAGAGATAGGCCTTAAAGCTACGGCGGAGGACACCTTCCGCTCAGACAAAGTTGATGGCTTACCCGGCAGGTACTGGAAAAACAAAGCTGCTATGGAGCGGGCGGAAGGAAAGGTATCACTGACTGAGGCGGTGTCCAGCGGATGGCGGATAAAGAAAATGCTCGATGTTCCATTCTTTAAACTTTTCCTGAGCGGTTTGAAGCAGCGGGGTGTTCAAGACCTGGCCCGTCAAGCTGTGAGCATCGATTCTCTCAAGGCTCTGCACGAGCCTGGCGACGTGAACAATATTGTCGTGCCCCTGGGACAGGTGACTGGCAGGATAGACGATATACCTGCCTGCCAGGACCTAATTGAAAAAACAGTCGCCGAAGCCGAATGGGTAATAAAAAGACTGAGAGAACAGGTCACTTCTTAAAAACAGAACTGCTCAAGCCATTTGCACTACTAAAAAATTAAACCAATATCTATCAGACAACCGGACTTGCCTGAAGCAGTCAGACACTTAAAGAGCTAACAGGTCAACTATTTCTTTTTGGCGCCGGCTTTCTTGGCTGGCTTTTCAGCTTTCTTGGCATGAGCCGCACAGGTCTTGCACATATCCTTACGCCCCTTTCTCCTATTTGGGACCTACTTTTAACTATATCACCTGCCAAAACAAACAGTCAATTTATTCCGACGTCCCAACTTAACGGTCTTGACCGCCCAAACACCAAGCAGTAGAATGCCACAAAGTATTATAGATACGTGAAAGACATCGAGCACAGACATGTTAACCATCAGGCAAGCAACATTGGCAGATTTGGGACAAATTACTGAAATTTACAATGACGCCATTCAAAAAACAACAGCTACCTTTGATACAGAACCCAAGACTCTTGAAGAACAAGAAAACTGGTTTGCCAGCCATGACGCCAGGCATCCTGTATTAGTTGTCGACGAGGATGGCATTATTATCGCCTGGGCATCTTTGAGCCAATGGTCTGACAGATGCGCCTATTGGGAAACTGCCGAAATATCGCTCTATGTTAAGGAACAACACCGCGGAAAAGGAATCGGGAAACAGCTTATGAGGGCAATTATCCAGGCAGGTAAAACGGCAGGCCTGCACACGGTAATTGCCCGAATAGCCGGCAGCAATAAGACAAGTGCCGACCTGTGCAAATTTTTCGGGTTCCAATATATCGGAACTATGAAAGAGGTAGGCAACAAGTTTGGTAATTTGTTAGATGTACATCTAATGCAGTTAATCTATTGATTTTCTCACCATCGCGTAATTATTAGAATATGTCTGAAAATCTTTCGTCACAGCTTGAAAAATACCTGCCGCCGCCGGTTCTGGCTCTGATAAAAATCGCCGGCAAGGAAGCCAGCGAGCTGGGGCAGGAGCTATGTATCGTCGGCGGAGTGGTGCGTGATTTATTTCTGGGGCGGGCTAACTTCGACTTCGATTTAGTGGTCGAAGGAGATGCCATCGGACTGGCTCAGAAGTTGGCAAAAGATACCCAGGCAAAATTAACAGTTCATTCCCGCTTCGGCACCGCCAAGCTCGATTACCCTGGCTTCAGCCTCGACCTGGCTACCGCCCGCAGTGAAACCTACAGCCAACCGGGGGCTCTACCCACCGTCAAGCCTGGCAGCCTCAAAGATGACCTCATCCGCCGGGACTTCTCCATCAATGCCATGGCTCTGCACCTTAATCCCCAGCGCTTCAGCGAACTAATAGACCTGTATCACGGCGAAGTCGACCTCGAACGTCGCCTCATACGCATCCTGCACCCCAAAAGCTTCGTCGACGACGCCACCCGAATCCTAAGAGCAATACGCTACGAGCAAAGACTAGGTTTCAAACTGGACGCGGAAACCGAAAAACTGCTCCGCCGCGATGTTGCGATGCTTGATACCATAAGCGGCGACCGCATAAGGCATGAGCTGGAACTAATCCTGAAAGAAGATGAACCCGAACGAACTCTTAGACGAGCCGAAGAGCTGGGAGTCCTCAGCCGACTGCATCCGTCGCTCAAAGGCAACGGCCGGCTCAGCAAAATATTCGCCAAAGCTCGTCAGTCTGATATACATGGCTCAATCTTATCGATTTATCTCTGCCTGCTCGTCTACAATCTAAATGACAAGGCAATAGCAGAGTTCATCTCACGTCTCAACTTCCCCAAGAATTCCGCTCAAGCCATGCGACATACGCTGCAACTTAAGGCACAGCTTCACAAGCTGGCAAACCCCAAGATTAAGCCCAGCGAGATTTACCGGTTGCTTCACGGTTATTCGACTCCAGCCATTCAGGCTAACGCCCTGGCATCACAATCTCCGATAGCCAGCCAGCACCTGCACTTGTATCTAAACAAATTACGTTATGTAAAGCCAATATTGAACGGGGAAGACCTGAAGAAAATGGGTATTCCCGCGGGGCCCAAAGTTGGTGAGATTTTAAGCGTACTGCAAAAAGCCAGGCTCGATGGCGAGGTTAGGACTAGAAAAGACGAAGAAAAACTCGTTAATCACTTACGTTGAATACGGCAATTATACAAAACTGACTTCTGTGTAGTGGAAAGCTAACAATCACTCCTGCTTGTTAACAAACCTCGGTATTGTTACACCAATAATGGCACAGATTCATTCTTGCCGAGCTCGAAACCGGTTTGAAAATTTTGTATATTACTATTATGGAAGCCACAAGTGAAGGGCTAATCGATTCCTTCGGGATTCACTGTACAGCCTTCATGATATGCATAGCAGTACCCAATACTGGAGGTAACCATGAAACAGTGGTATGAAGAACTATTTGAGAACTATGGGCAACAATATGATAGAGAGAGCTTTGCTCAAGGAACAGTTGGAGAATGTGATTTTATTGAGCGAGAGATCGGCTTTAACAAATCCATAAGAATTCTGGATATTGGATGTGGTACAGGACGGCACTCAATTGAATTATCAAGACGAGGTTACAATATTACAGGAATAGATTTGTCTGACTCGCTTCTGGCAAGAGCAAGAGAGAAAGCTGAGAAACAGGGCCTCAAAATTGATTTCTTGAAATACGATGCAAGAGACTTACCTTTCAATAATGAATTCGACCTTGTGATAATGTTTTGCGAAGGCGCCTTCCCATTAATGGAAACAGATGAAATGAATTATGAGATACTAAAGAATGCAACAAGATCACTTAAAGAACATGGGAAGTTTATTTTTACGACACTTAACGGGCTCTTTCCTTTATATCATTCCGTTGAAGAATTTCATGTCTCTAACGCAGAGAAAGGCAATGCTACTTACAGGAGCAATACATTTGATTTAATGACATTTCGTGATTACAACATAACAGAAGTTGAAGACGACGATGGCAATAAAAAGGAATTATACCGTAATGAAAGATACTATGTACCAAGTGAGATCTCGTGGCTGTTGAAAACGTTGGGCTATACGAAAATTGAAATCTTTGGCGCAAAGCTCGGCGCTTTTTCTAGAAACGATAAGCTGACCACCGAAGATTTTGAAATATTGGCCATAGCTGAAAAATGATGAGGATGAAATACGCCGAGTCGTGCCTATTATTGAGGATGTTTCTGATAGCGAGTATTAAGGGGATTCTTGCTGAGTTACTTTAACTCATTTTGTGATATGAGAGGAAAAAATATATACTGGACAAAGGAAGTCATATAATTATTCCATTAAGTCCAAGCGTATGATAAAACACTAAGGATAATATTTTGGATACATCACACACCCAGCGAGAAAAACCAATCCGCTACTGGCCCCTATGGATACCCAGGGCTTTGTTATTAATCTATATATTAGGATTATTTTTTTATACGGTCATTGACTACACTTTTATAAAGGAACTGTCTCCTAGATTCTGGGACTTCGGCCCGGCTATTTATCAGATGATATCAATGGCAATTCTACTATTAATCGCTTGGTTCAAACCATTCATAGGGGGAATATTAACACTCTTGGCGAGTATTATAATCATAATTTTGGGGTTTTTAGCAGCATTATGGTTCGGCGGTGATGTGGTGGGGATATACTGGTTTTTTTGGTTCATAATATGGGGTATCGCATTAGCTCTCCCCGGATTATTATTCTTGATATTCGGGCGAATCCGTGCAAAGAGTAAAAATGAATAAAAGATTGGTATTCTTTTTCATTTTTATATTCGGAACATCGGTAACTATTACCAATCTCTCATGTACATCTCAAAACAGAATCTCGGTTAATGAATATTTAATAACAACCAGTGATTCGATAATACAAACTCTTGGCATTTCTGACGGATTTATTTGTTGGCAAGAGGGAAATCCTAATACATCTACGTATAGAATAATGGCAAGAGAACTGGTTGCAAAAACCGATTTTGTCATTGAACCATTTAGTAGTGGTCATCTTGTATGGGCGGCAGGTGAAGGGTACATAGTTTGGATGAGCAACCCTGAACAATTTTCTGATTATTACGAAAATATATGGGTATATGACCTGAGAAATCGAAATAAATCTCAAAGAAATGTTACGCCGGGCTACCGGGATAATGTCCGGATGAGCGGTACGCATGTACTCTGGTACGAGTCCGGAACAAAAAGCTTGAAAGGTTTAGATATCGTGACTAACGAGGCTCTTACATATCCTTTATTGGGCTATTCGCGCGACTTGGATCATTTTTTTGAGTTCAATAAAGATTATATTGTGTTTTATGACCGCGGGCAAATAGTAGTTTATAACATAGAAAACGGAGCCACTACCAATATTCCCACCAGTGAAAAATATTCATCGATTAAGCTTAGCGGGAATATTTTGGTCTGGCTCGATGAGAGCCGTGGTCGTGCCGGTGATTTAATAGCCTATAACCTTCTAACAGGTAAGGAAACCCGACTGCCTGAAACCTGGAGCCATTCTTGGCAGCAATCTGTTAGCGGTGATATTATAGTCTGGGAGGATGACCGAAACGACCCAGATAGGAACTACGACATATATGGGTACGACCTACAAACAGGGACTGAATTCCCAATCTGCACTGCGCCAGGCTACCAGCAATGGCCAGCGATTGAAAATGATACCGTCGTTTGGTTTGACAGGCGTAATGGGCTTTTCACTGAATACTTGATCTACGGAGCTCAAATAATAAGGAATACTTCCAACAATAAGTAGAGGTCTTACTCAGTATTTTAAGTTTTAAACCCAGCATTCCGATTGAACAAATAGCGTGATCCCTTCACTTATTCGCAACGCCCCCGACATTCTGATAGCTTCATCATATTAGTATCAATCTAGCGCTTTGTTGGAGCACACGGTTGTCTATCCTGTGTGGTTCAGGTAACAAAAGCCTGAATTGTTAACTTTTAGAAAAGACTAAACAAACATAATGCTTTTGTCGAAATTTATTTTCAATCTTTAGATGGTAGATACGGCATAGCCTTCGAGCTTTTGCCGCCGTAGCCGTCGCTGCATCTCTTTAGCTTGTGCTTCACCATCTACAGGCGCAAACAAAGTCGGCCCCGAGCCGGCTAAATGAATTTCCTTAGCACCGACTTCAGCAAAGTGCTCCCAGTAAGTTTTAAGTCCGGGAAAAGCATCGAAGGCCACCTTGTCGAAAACATTGTAAAACAGGCTGGAGGCAATATGCTTATCCTTTGACCAGCTTTTCACCGATGTGCTAACGAAGTTTCCATCGGTAAAATGCCGGGCGTCTAAACGGGAATAAAGCTGCTGTGTTTTGTTGGGTATTTTGGGCAAAGGCGGTATCAACAAGACAAACCATCTCGGAATCGAAACCGTTAAAGGTGTAACCTTCTCGCCTCTACCCTCTGTTAAAGCTGCACCTCCATGAATAAATAAGGCTACATCCGACCCCAGCCTGGCTGCCAGCTCAATTAAATCCGAAGTATCCAGTTCCAGTTTCCAGAGTTTCTTCAGAGCCAGCAAGGTAGACGCCGCATCGCTGCTCCCGCCACCCAAACCGGCACCCCACGGTATTCTCTTTTCAAGCTTAATCTTAACACCTATCTGGCAACCGCTGACCTTTCTGAGCAATTCAGCCGCTTGAACCACCAGATTATCTGAAGTCTGTAAACTGGGCTCACTGCATTTCAGAGAAATCACATCGGCGAGCTCAAAAGAAATGACATCGCACAGGCTAATTGTTTGAACCAGGCTGCGAATCTCGTGGTAGCCATCGTCACGTTTGCCCAGGACTTCAAGGACAAGATTAATTTTAGCCGGCGCCAGGTACTTCAGCATTGCATCCTATCCGAAATGTTTGTCATCCTGAGCGACAGCGAAGGGTCTCTACTCCTTTTGCAAAGTTCGCTATAGGCTTCGTGAGATTCCTCGCTACGCTCAGAATGACACGAGATAGAGTCGGAATGACGAATAATATTGTTAAACGTTCTCATCCATTTCTACCTTTGCGGCGGCAGTGTATCATTGATGTTAGTTATCTTTATATTGTTTGCAGCCCTTTTCCCATACCATACCCCATTTTCTGATGCCAAGAACATTCTTATTCTCCATCTATGCCAATGTCCCTGCCAGGTGGGTCGATTGTCAATTATGTGACTAGTCATTATTATTAGCCTTATCAGCTCATTTTGGTTTGGCTGTTTCCTATATTTTCCTTCAAATCCATAACAAAGTTCTCGCAATACTTTACGTGAATATCTTGCTATAGAAGGTCGAACTAATAAGTTCCTTCTTTGTTTACGGTACTTTGGATGTTTGACATAGTATAGTATTATTAGTGCTACTACTATTAGTACACATAATAATATAAGTAAGACAATCTCTATTAGTTCCACTTAAAATTTTCCTTTAATTATGCATCATGAAACTATTTACTAATTTTCAAAATGACAACTACCGCGCTTTCCAAGCCTCATACACCTTCGCCCACTCTTCCAGGCTGAGCGTTTCCGCCCGTCGCTGAGAGGCTATATTCGCCTTGCCCAACAACGGGGCAACTTCGCTCGGTTTGATTCCCAGGCCATGCGCCAGCGAATTATGCAATTGCTTCCGTGGCGAGCTAAAGCCACTTTTGACCACTTCAAAAAAGCCGTTCATATCCGCTACTTTAACCGCAGGCTCCGGCAACATATCGAATCGTAGTATAACCGAATCAACCTTCGGCTGAGGATAAAAGCATCGAGATGGCACATACGATATAATCCTCGGTTTACTATACACCTGAAGACTAACCGCCAGCAGTGACATCTTCCCAGGCCCGGCAACGATAGCCTCGCCAACCTCCTTCTGCACCATCATCACCATCAAAGATGGTTTGGTCGAGGCTTCTACAAAGTAACGCAACGCGGGCGAGGTAACATAATACGGCAGATTGGCTACCACTTTATACTTACTTTTACCAGCCAATAATTGTGTTAGAGCAACTTTGAGAATATCGGCATTAATCACATTTAAATTTGACAGTGAAGCCAGCCGGCGCTGCAACAGAGAGGCTAGCCTGGTATCGAGTTCCACAGCGATGACTTTACCGGCATGACGGGCCAGCTCGGCGGTTAATATGCCCAACCCTGGCCCAACTTCAATTACGGTGTCCTTAGAGGAAAGCTCAGCAGCTTCAATGATGGTGCTTAAAATCGCCTCATCAATAAGGAAATGCTGTCCCAGGCTCTTCCTGGCTTTGAGGCCAGACTGGCGAAGCAGATTCTTAACCTGAGCTGAAAATGGGTTTGTTTTATCAGGCACTTGGCGCTTTCAAACTTTTAGCTTAAGAATTCTCTGGGCGTTCTTGTAAAGGACTTTCTCAATCACTTCCGGCTTATAGCCGCCGCTTTCAAATTCCATAAGCCATCGCTTCGGTGGAATTTCAGGATAGTCAGAGCCGAACATAAACTTGTCCTGGAGTCGTCCATTTACCTCTCTCCTTATGACTTCAGGAAAATATTTCGGCGCCCAGCCGGAGAGGTCGGCATAGACATTACCTTTATGAAGCAATACGGCAATTTGCTCTTCGTGCCACGGCCAGGCAGGATGAATCATGACTATGGTCAACTCGGGGAAATCGGCTGCCACATCATCGATATACGGAATAGGCATGGTGTATTTCAGACGTATACCGTAACCACCGGGCATGCCAGCCCCGGCACCGGTAGTTCCGGTGTGAAAAGAGACCGGTATTTTCAGCTCGACGCACTTCTCATAAAGCGGGTAAAACCGCCGGTCATTGGGGAAGAAAGCCTGAAGAGCCTGTTGAAACTTTAGCCCCATCAACCCCAGCTCCTTAACGCATCTTTCCAATTCCCTTATAGCCGCTTTCCCCTTCCACGGGTCAATCATCGCCCAGCCGCCGATAAATACATCGGGGAACTTCTTGATTAGCCGGGCCACTTCGTCATTGGTATTGCTGGTATCGTAGCCGCTGGTTGATTCGGTATCCCAGCCTATTATGATGGCCTTTAAGTCCAGCTCCCTGAAATCCTGCGCCATTTCCTCATCGGTCTTGACCTTATACTCAACTCCATAATACTTGGAAATGTACTCCACCAGCTCCGGTCCCCACATGCGTTTTCGGTCGAAAGCAGCCGTGCTGGGATGGGCATGAACATCGATAGCTTTCATTACAGTATCTCCCGTTACATCATAGTATAGTCGCCGGTAACAATCACCGATTTGCCAGCCAGATTCAAGTCCATCGTTGAATTTCTGCCATCTTAAAATTTGGGCCGTGCACCGACTGTCGATTTCTGCCTTTTAGCTTACTCCGGTTAGCCGGCTCCGACCAGGTAGCCTTGCGGCACCCGGAGAATACTATTTACCGCTGCTTCCTTCCGGACCTGACGGGATTCATAGTTCTCCGCCGCGCAAGACCCGGCCATCAACGCCACTTGACCGGAGCAGTCCTGAAAAACAAAAACCTCGAGCCGGACTTCAACCCCGCTATAGCGGATCTCGGGTACAGGGCACCGCTAGTTCCCCGTCTAGCACGACCCAATCACATACTACTATGGAGCCCCGGACTTTTCAAGACTAGCGGCCAACGCTTAAGCGCAAAATAAGCGGCGTGGGCAGTCCGCGCTCGGCCATCTTCTTCTGCGTAGCTGGAATATCATATTCCACGCGGTAATTTTGGACCGTCTGAGCTTCGGTGTCATAAATAGCATAGCTGGCTCTAGGGTCGCCATCCCGGGGCTGCCCGACACCGCCGGGATTAATAATCATACGTTCTTCATTCAGTTTAAGGTTGGTTTCCTTAAACTCCTTGTAAATTACTTTATCTGCGGCAAGCTGGAAAATTAGCGGGATGTGGGAGTGCCCTACCAGGCAGTAAGCCGTTTCAAAATAAGCAAAGTTGTCCTGAGCGGCTTCAGTCGATAATAAGTATTCCCAGATAGGTTCCCGCGGGCTGCCATGGGCCAGTGTAAAATCGCCTTCACGAAGCGTGAGAGGTAGGTTAAGCAAATAATCTCTATCTTCATCACTTAGCTGCTCCGCTGTCCAGTGAGCAGCAGCCGCCGCCACCGGATTGAATTCATAGGTGTCCATCTTGCCTATGGCTGCCCAATCATGATTGCCGGCAACGCATATATGTTCAAATTGGCGCAGACGTTTAATGCACTCATTCGGGTCGGGACCGTAGCCCACAATATCGCCAAGACACCAAATCTTATCAAAGCCACCTCTGCCATCAGCATCGCCAAGTACCGCCTCAAATGCTGCCAGATTGCTGTGAATATCAGCCAAGATTGCAAAGCGCATAACGCCTAACTATATCATCTGAAGGCCGATTTGTTAAGTTGACACTCCAGGGGGTAGACAAAAAAATATAAACAGGTAGAATAGTGCTGAAAATAACTTCAGAAGTAACGTGCAGGGAAAATCGATGATGTATTACTTCGCTTACGCCTCCAATCTAAATCGGAAACAGATGACAGAGCGCGCTCCGGACAGTAAGCCGAAATTTATCGCTACTTTGCCTAATTTTAAACTGACATTCACGGCACGGGCTGGACGGCAAGGCGGAGTTGCCAGCATAGCGCCGCACCGGGGTGAAAAGGTGTTAGGTGCTGTCTATGAAATATCGGAAAGGGATTTGAAGCGGCTGGATGGATATGAGGG